>Ga0182006_1000404_pt1 | contig 35006 bp, 25 predicted proteins | sample Sormic07211104_1_FD_123022 | JGI IMG/M metagenome (GOLD analysis project Ga0182006, IMG submission 123022) | Rhizosphere microbial communities from Sorghum bicolor, Mead, Nebraska, USA - 072115-104_1 MetaG | ecosystem: Host-associated > Plants > Roots > Rhizosphere | place: USA: Nebraska...
CATCGACAACCTGATTCCGCTCAACAACGGCGGCTGGCTGGGACTGCAGGGCAGGGCATGGCGCCGGCTGGATGCGGGCGGCCAACTGACCGGAGATCGCGCGCTCATCTACGTGGTGGGCTACTCATCGGCGCGGTCGCGTAGCCCCGCCTCTGAAGACGTGGGCACTTGGCCGCGCTGGGCAACCGAATACCATGTCATCCGCGAAGACGCAGAAGGCATTTTTGCGGATGAAGCCGACGCCGTGGGCGGTCTCATGTACCCGGATGGGCGCATTCTCGCGATCGCAGGGGCGACTTCCGGCGAGGAGGTCTGCCCAGGCATATGGCGCGCGCGCATGGGCGACGCCGGTGACAAGTTGGTTGATGGGAATGGCCAGATTTTGGGGCCATTCAACGCCTACGCGTGGAAGGAGGTTGAGGGGCGTCCCGAGCTTCGCCAGGCGATAGCGGAAGACGGGCAGGAAACCTTGGTGGACTGCAGGGGAAAGCTACTGGTCCAGACACCGCCGCTTAGCCAACTAAGCGCAGAGGCCACAGGCTTTTTCGGCACGCTGGACGGCGAATCCCAGCCTCGGCTGTGGCTCGACGCCGCGCTTGGCCAGCACCTGCCACCCAACGGCACCTGGATCGACCAGGTCAGTGCGGATGGCGCATTGCTCCTCGTACGCAGCGACGCGGAGGGGTCCCGCATGTATCACGTAAAGCAAGGCCGCTTCGTGGGCGGCACCATCGAATCTGCACATGCGCTACTGCCGGGCGGCGCCGTGTTCCTGCGCGATGGCTACTACGGCTTCATGGATGCTGATGGGGTCGAGCGGCTGCCACCTCGCTACACCGCGATCACGCCTTGGGGCGAGGACCGCCTGTGGACATCCCGCTACCTAGCCAATGACGCGTCAGGCAGGATCACGACGCTGCATCGCATGGATGGCTCGGTCGTCGCCAGCTGGCTCAATGCCTCAATGAACGACAGCCCCATCCTCCGCAGCCTACCCAATCAAGGGTCGCTTACGGAGCTGATCGGCCCAACCTTCGAAAGGGCGGACGGGGAGTACCTCGGCCAACAATGGGTAGACCGCGACGGCCGCACCCTGTTCCTGTCACTCCACTGCCAACGCGGCTCGCGGGAGATCGATGGCGGTGTGATTGAACCACTCACAGGGCCAGCGCGACGCCAGGGCACTGATTGCACGATCCCGGATGACATCCGGGCTGCAATGAGGCCGACCGCCAAGGATTGACCAACGGAATGACAGGGAACTCGATGGAATCGCGCTTCCCCGAAACGTCTGAGACACCGTAGTGTCGGTTCCCAAACGACCGCCGAGAACAATAATCGGCATGGTAACGCATGACCCAAAATCGAAACGCGCTGCCTGCGTTCCAGATAATGCCCTAATGGGTAATCACCACCCCGGCGGTTGATCGGGATGCAACCCTACCGAAGGGCGGTCTGGACCGTTTGCAAAGGCAGATGCACACCCGCCCAATAATGTGCACAATCCCCCCGGGACCGGGCATGACGCCAGGTAAGCTCCGCGCCACGTCCGGGGGGACGGCACGGAGCAGGACAACAGGGGGATATACATAATGGATTCGCTCTATCCGGCGGGGCCTTCGGCCGTGCCCGCGCAGCTCACCGCACCCAGCTCCGCCTACCGCCGCCATGCATGGCTGGCCGTAGCCGGCCTGCTCGGTTTCGCCACTGCGTACTTCGCCCTGATGGGCTGGTTCGGCTGGACCGCCTACCGCGTATTCCGCACCCTGCTGGCAGGGGAGGGCGGCAACACCCTGCTCAACATCATCGTAGGCACCTTCGCGCTGTTCCTTGCCGTGTTCATGGCCAAGGGGCTGGTGTTCCTCAAGCGTGGGCAGGCCTCCAGGGAACTGGAGCTCAAGCCGGCCGAGCAGCCCGAGCTGTTCGCCTTCCTCCACCGCCTGGCTGACGAAGCCGGCGCACCGCGCCCCAAGCGGGTTTACCTGTCGGCGCGGGTCAATGCCAGCGTCTTCTACGACCTGTCGCTGTTCAACCTGCTGTTTCCCTCGCGCAAGAACCTGGACATCGGCCTGCCGCTGGTCAACGCACTGAACCTGGGCGAGTTCAAGGCCGTACTGGCCCACGAATTCGGCCACTTCGCGCAGCGCACCATGGCCGTCGGCCGTTGGGTGTACGTGGCCCACCAGATCGCCAGCCAGCTGGTCGCCCGCCGCGATGCGCTCGATGCCCTGCTGGCCACCGTGTCGCGCCTGGACCTGCGCATTGCCTGGGTGGGCTGGCTGTTGTCGCTCATCGTCTGGGCCATCCGTTCGCTGGTGGATACCGCCTTCAGCGTGGTCGCCCTGTCCGAGCGTGCCCTGTCGCGTGAGATGGAATACCAAGCGGACCTGGTCGCCGCCTCGCTGGCCGGAAGCGATGCCCTGGTGCACGCCTTGCACCGCCTCGGCGCCGCCGACGATGCCTGGGACAGGTCACTCGGCTTTGCCTCCCGCGAATTCGAAGCCGGCCATGCCGTGGCCGACCTGTTCGCGGTACAGACGCGCATGCTCGCCAACCTGCGCCGCGTGTCGCCCGACCCGCTGTATGCCGATCCGCCGCAGCTTCCCGAACGCGAGCGCGAACAGCACCGCGTGTTCCGCCGCGACATGGTGCGCGTGCCGCAGATGTGGTCCACGCACCCGGCCAACGCCGACCGCGAGAACAACCTCAAGCGCCGCTACGTGGAAGCCGCTATCGACGAGCGCCCGGCCATGCTGCTGTTCCGTGACGCGGACGGACTCCGGCACAAGCTCACCCGCGACATGCTGCGCGAAACGCCGCCGGCCTTCGCCGACGTCGATACCTCGCTGACCCGGCTCGACGCCGAATTCGCCATCCGTGCCATGCACCAGCGCTACCAGGGCACCTACCTGCGGCGCTCGTTCGTGCGTGGCGTGGCCACCCCGGCCGAGCTGTTCCTGCACAGTATTGCACCGTTGACCGACGCCCAGATCCGCGAGCGCATCACCGGCCTGTATGCACCCGCGCATGGCAAGGCCCTGCAGCAGCTGCAGCTGCTGGAAGATGAGCGCGCCACGCTGGACGCCGCCCGCGCCGGCCACCTGCGCGCCACCCGCAACCGCGCGCATTGGCGTGACCAGGTGCTGGACACCCGCCGCCTCGGCCCGGTCATCGCAACGCTGGATGACGAGATCGCGCCGCTGCGCCAGGCTGTGTTCCAGCACGACCAGCAATGTCGCAGCCTGCACCGGCTGGCCGCGCGCCGCAGTGGGGCAGGGTGGGAGAACCTGCTGGAAGGGCAGGTGACCCTGCTGCACTACTGCGAGCACGTCGAAGCCGACCTGCGCGACGCCTACGGGCTGTTCCTCAACACCCTGCATGTGGTGACGGCCGACAAGCGCGTCTCCGACAAGGAACTGCGCCGCCTGCTGGGCACCGCCGAGAAGGTACGGCAGGCGCTTGGCGTCATCTACGACTACGCCCACAACTGCGTGATCGATGAAACCGTGGTCGAACACGGCGGCAAGCCGCTGAAAGAGACGCTGGGCGAGCTGGGCCTGCCCATGCCGGTACAGGCGAACATCGACAACTGGATCAAGCATTCCAGCGGCTGGGTCAACCACACCTGCGCCGCGCTGTCGCAGCTGCGGGCCGCAACGCTGGAAGCCCTGCTGGCCAATGAAGATGCCGTGGCAGCGCGCCTGGGCTCGGACGAAGTCGCACCGCCCGCGCCGACGCCTTCCAAGGTTCCCACGCCCTATCCGGTGCTGCTGCCCGGCCAGGAGCGCAAGCTGCAGACCAAACTGGGCTGGTGGGATCGCTTCCAGACCGCCGACGGCTGGGCTGCCAGCACCGTGCGTGCATCGGCAGCGGCCGCAATCGTCGTGGGCGTGCTGGCATTCGGCATGCACACCGGCGCCGCCACCGTCTCGCTGTACAACGGCCTGGCCACCCCGGTGCGGGTCACCATCGACGGCAACACCGTCGAACTGGCACCGCTGCAGAGCGCCAGCATGGACGTCGCCCCGGGCGCTCCCCACCAGGTGACCACCCAAAGCGCGGGCGGGGAGCTCATCGAGTCCTTCGAAACCGAGCGCATGACAGGCCGTTCGCACTTCACCTACAACGTCGCCGGCGCCACGCCCATGGTGCAGTGGTCGGCCGTCTACGGTGGTGCCAAGCCCGATGAAGACCGTAACCTGGGCGCGGAGCGCTGGTCGGCCACGGCCGCCGACTACGTGCTGGAGGAGCCGCCGAGCTCCATCCAGACCAAGAGCAACGACGGCGGCAAGCGCTCGGTGGTATCGGCCGTGGGTGAGCTGGCACCGCAACGACAGCTGGGGTTGGTGGCCGATGAAGCCCAGCGGCAGGCCATGATCCTCGCGCACGCCCGCTGGGATGCGCCGGAATCGCGCCATCTGACGACGTGGCTGGCGATGGCCTCGCAGAACCCTGCCACCCTGCAGGGCATCATTGCAGAACGGCTGACGCGCCATCCCGAGGATGTCGCGGCATTGCGCGTCGAGCAGCAGCTCGACAAGGGCCAAGGGCAGAACGCTGCCTGCGCGCGCCAGCAGAAGATGGCAGCGGGCAAGCCCGCATCGCCGGCACTGGCCTATCTCTCCATCCGTTGCATGCCCCAGGGCCAAGCGCAGGATGAGGCCTTCCTCGCCGGCCAACAGCGCTGGCCGCAGGATCCGTGGTTCGCGCTGGCCTCTGGTTACGTGCTCGCCTCCCGCGGCGACTGGAGCGCAGCCAACGAGGTGTGGTCCAAGGCGGCAATGGGACCGCAGACCGCAGAGTTCACCGCACCGGAGCTGGCGCGCGTCAAGCGCATGCTGGGCGCCAACGACCAGGAGCTGCAGCCGCTGGCCGCCGAGTCAGCGCACCTGACCAGCCTGCTGGCCCTGGACAGCACCGAAGTCATGGGTTCGCAGTATGAGGCCTACATCCACCTCCACCGGGGTGAGTACCAGGGGGCAGTGGCCATGGCGGAGTTGGACGCTGAATTGTACCCGCAAGTACTTCGCCTGGCAGGCGCCTCCGATGGCGCCCCGGAGGACCTGGTCAAGAAGGCCCTGGACCTGCCGGCGGAGGAACGCATATCACCGGATGCCGCCTGGAGCATGTGGGCACTGGCGCTGCGGCAGGGCAGGAACGAAGCCGTGTGGCGGGAAAAGGTACTGGCCACCGACGCCGAAGAAGCCGCGCGCGTGGTGGCGTTCGTAGATGCCGTGCGCGCCAATGCGTCCGTGCAGCAGGCCGAAGCCGTGCTGGGCAACGTCAGGCCGGCTAATCGCGGCTACGCCTACACCGTCGCAGCCGTGGTGCGCGGGCAGTCGTGCCCACAGGCGTGGCGCGATGGCGCCAAGAAGCTGCTGTTCGGCACCGAACGCCCGCACTTGATGTAATGCGCAAGGCACGGCGGGAACCTGTCCCGCCGTGCGAGCTTGGTAGGGTCGGTTCCCAAACGACCGCCCTCAAACGATCAACGCCCGGTAACGCATGACCCTGGAACAGGGCACTGGACGCCTGCCAATCCTTCACCGCCGCGGCGACGTGCCATGTGGACGACTGCCCAATGCGGTGAATCCCAGGTGATGCGCGCTCCTTAGGACTTCACTGCGTGGGAACCGTGACGGTGCAACGCTCTTCCGTCCCCTTCTTCCCCCACGAAGTGAAGGTTCTCCATGACCAACAAGCAGCTCACGACCATCAATCCATTGACCGAAGAGGTCATTGCCACCTATTCGTACATGTCAGACGACGACGCGGCAGCCGTAGTCGAATCCAGCCACAAGGCCTTCCTGGAATGGCGCCTGCGCTCTTTGGACGAACGCGCGAAGGTGGTCGCCGCGATCGCCAAGGCGCTTCGCGAGCGCAAGGAAGAGTTCGCCCAGCTGATGACCCGCGAGGTCGGCAAGCTTATCGAAGACAGCCGCACGGAGGTGGAACTGTGTGCCGCCATCTGTGACTACACCGCCAAGCAGGGGCCTGCAGCATTGGCCGACGAGGAGCGCGATGTCGAAGGCGCGACCGGCATCGTCACCCATTCACCGATCGGCGTGGTGTACGGCATCCAGCCCTGGAACTTTCCGGCCTACCAGGCGATCCGCTATTCCATCGCCAGCCTGATGGCAGGCAACGGCGTGCTGCTCAAGCATGCGGAGAGCTGCACCGGCAGCGGTCTGCTGCTTCGTGACATCTACGAAAGTGCCGGTCTGCCCAAGGGCTTGTTTGGCGTGCTGTTGATCACCCATGACCAGTCCAACGACATCGTGGAGAACGATCTGGTGCGGGCCGTGACGTTGACCGGCAGCGAGACCGCCGGCCGTACCGTGGCCGCGAAGGCTGGCGCAGCGCTCAAGAAGACGGTGCTGGAGCTGGGCTCCAACGACGCCTATCTAGTCCTCGATGATGCCGACCTCGATCTGGCTGTCGAGACCTGCGTCAAGGGCCGCCTTTTCAACAACGGGCAGACCTGCGTCAATGCCAAACGCTTCATCGTGACGCAGAAAAACTACGACGCCTTCGTCACTGCCTACGCCAGCAAGTTCGAAGCCATCAAGATGGGCGACCCGAACAACGCCGATACCCAGCTGGGCCCACTGGTCTCCGAGGCGCAGCGTGACAAACTGCACGAGCAGGTAACAAAGAGTGTCTCGCAGGGCGCCCGTCTGCTCGTGGGCGGTGAATTGCCAGACCGTACCGGCTGGTTCTATCCCGCGACCGTGCTGGCCGATGTGTCACCGGGGCAGGTGGCGTATGAAGACGAGCTGTTTGGCCCTGCGGCCGCCATCATCCGCGCCAAGGACGATGACGATGCGCTGCGCATCGCCAACCACAGCCGCTACGGCCTGGGCGGCGGTATCTTCAGCCGCGACGTGAAGCGCGCCCGCGAGCTGGCCACGAAGTACTTCGATACCGGGATGGTCTTCATCAACACCTTCGACGTTGCCTCTCCGTCGCTGCCCTTCGGCGGGGTGAAGGCGTCGGGCTACGGCCGCGAGCACGGCCCGGAAGGCCTCAAGGAATTCGTGAACGTGAAGTCCATCAAGATCCCTTCAGCGGCCTGACGCGCGGCATTGGCTCCAGGTGGGTGGGGCGCATCGCACCCCGCCCACGCCAACACCAACACCAAGGGCGATCCGCTCAGCGTTGATTGGCGCCTTGGCCGTACGCACCAAAGCGTATCTGGACACTGCCATCAACGACATTGACTACGCCGATCTCGTTGGGCCCGAACTCCACGACGGCCGGCCAGGAGTGGCGGAAGCCGAGCGGCCAGGCGGGCGGCTTGACGGTGGTCCACGTATCGCCGCCGTCCTCGCTTGCGCTCACCTCGTTGAAGCAGGACGTCACGAACATCGTGCCGCTGCGGGTGGTCATCACGTGGGGCCCGCAGCGCTGGTCCGCCATCGGCGTTCCCAGTCCCTCGGGCCAGGTGCGTCCATCCGGCGAGGTCTTGTAGGAGACAGGGCACTGCGGATCGTCGCCGCAGGTTTCCAGCACCATCAGGAAGCCGCCATCCGGGCGACGCGCCATCACCGGCATGCCCGGGCGCAGCTTTCCCCCGCCGGGTTGGCTGGCGATGGTTACCGCCGGGCTCCAGGTCCGGCCGCCGTCGCTGGACAGCTGCTGCGATACCACCTGGTTGAACGAAGGGGTCTCGTCGGCGCGGGTTTCAGCGGCGTACACCACCGACAAGGTGCCATCATCCAGGCGCGTGAACACCGGCTCCCATACGCCGCGGTCCTTCCGCCCGGCCGGATTTTCGTTACGCGTGATGGTGCTCAGGAAGCCCCAGTGCGCGCCCTGGTCGTCACTGGCATACACGTTCAGCCGGTAGGACACCCCATCGATGAGCGACCGCATCGCCAGCAGCACGCGGCCATCGGGCAGGACGAACAGTTCGCCGTTGTCGAGTTTGCGCTTGGGCTCCGCCACGCGCGACAACGGCGCCCAGGTCCTAGCCTTGTCGCTGCTCACCGACAGCTGCAGCGTGGTGGTGTCGCCGCCGGGATAGCGCGTGGTCACCGCCAGCCAGCGGCCGTCTGGCAGGCGTGCCAGCCGGCCCCAGCCGGCCTTGGCCGCATCAACGGTGGCGGTGCCCGTCCAAGTGACCTCGGTGGCCATGGCGGGAGCCGCAGCGGCAAACAGGAGCGCCAGCGCGGCCGCGGAAAGGGAAAGGGTCGGCTGCATGGTCATCACCAGTAGGTTGCGTACAGAGCGACCAGGATCGCCAGAACGGCCAGCGAAGCCGCATTGAACGACGGTGCGGTGGCGTACACCACATCACCGGTGCGGATGCGGTCACGGTCTCCGGTGGCACGGGTGGCCAGCGAAATGCCCACGGCCAGTGCCAACGTCGCCAGGAATACCACCCCCATCCGGTCCATGAACGGCAACGACGGCCACAGCAGCTTGAACGCCAGCGAGAGCACGAACGAGCCCACCGCTGCGGCCAGTGCACCGGCTTCATTGGAGCGCTTCCAGAACAGGCCCAGCAGGAAGATCACCACGATGCCCGGGGTGAAGAAGCCGGTGAACTCCTGGATGTACTGGAAGCCCTGGTCGAACCCACCCAGCAGCGGGCGGGCGGTCAGCACCGCCACGATGATGGCCACCGACGCCGCGATCCGGCCTACGCGCACCAGCCGGGCCTGCGACGCATCGGGCGCGCGCTTGGCGTAGAAATCCAGGGTGAAGATGGTCGCCACCGAATTGATCTTCGAGGCCAGCGACGCCACGATCGCCGCCACCAGCGCCGCGAACACCAGCCCCAAGATGCCGCTGGGCAGCAGCGCCAACATGGTCGGGTAGGCCGCATCTGGCCGCTCCAAGCCCGGGGCCAGCATCACCGCGGCAATGCCGGGCAGCACCACGATGGCCGGAATCAGCAGCTTCAGGAACGCGGCAAACACCACGCCCTTCTGCGCCTCGCGCAGGTTCTTCGCGGCCAGCGCCCGCTGGATGATGTACTGGTTGAAGCCCCAGTAGCTGAGGTTGGCGATCCACATGCCGCCCAGCAGCACCGACAGGCCCGGCAGGTCCTTGTAGAACGGGTTGTCCTTGCTCAGGATCATCTCGAACCGCTCCGGATGCTGCTGCCAGAGCTGCATGAAGCCATCGCTGACGCTGCCGTCGCCGATTTTGCTCAGGGTGATCACGGTGACCAGCAGGCCACCCAGCACCAGCAGGCATACCTGCACGATATCGGTCAGCGCCACCGCCTTCAGGCCCCCGTACAGCTGGTAGGCCAGCGCGAAGGCGCCCAGCAGCACCAGCGCCACATCCTGGTTCAGCCCGGCCACGCCGGCAATGGCGATCGAACCCAGCCACAGGATCGAGGTGAGGTTGACGAACACGTACAGGCCCAGCCAGAACACCGCCATGACCGTGCGGATCCGGTTGCCGTACCGTTCCTGCAGGAACTGCGGCATGGTGGTGATGCCGTTGCGCAGGAAGATGGGCAGGAACCACTTGCCCACGATCAGCAGCGTGATCGCCGCCATCCACTCATACGACGCGATGGCCAGGCCGATGGCATAGCCTGAGCCGGACATGCCGATGATCTGTTCGGCCGAAATGTTGGCCGCGATCAGCGACGCGCCGATGGCCCACCACGGCAGGCTGCGGCTGGCCAGGAAATAGTCCTGCGCGGATTTCTGCTGGCCGGCTTTCTCGCGCGACACCCACTGCGCAAGGATGAAGATGCCCGCCAGGTAGGCCAGCACGATGCTGATATCAAGGGTGGAAAGGCTCATGGAATCTCCGCGGAAGTCCCACGCGGTGCGCGGGGCGGCAAGCTGTTGGGGTCGCCGGCGAACCGGGCTTCGGGTAGGCCGGCGAACCCGGCGTCATCGAGGGAAAGCAGGTGGCCGGCAAGCGGGTCCTGTGCGCGGGCCGCGGCATCCATGCCGTCATGCGCGCTGGTGATGAACAGCGTGCGGTGGGCAGGGCCGCCGAAGGCAGGGCGGGTAGGCTGGCTGACCGGCGTGGCAATGGCGCGGTCCTCGGTGCCGTCCGGCAGGTAACGCACCACGCGCGCATCGCCCCAACGGGCATTCCAGAGACCGCCGTCCGCGTCGACCGCGCTGCCGTCGGGCTCGCCGGGTTCGGCCTGCAGGTCCACGAACAATTGGGCCGGCCCGAGCGTGTCGCCGTAGTCGCAGCGCAGGATTTGCTTCTGCAGCGAGTCACAGAAGTACATCGTGTCGCCGGCAGGGCTGAAGGCGATGCTGTTGGAAATGGCGACGGTGGGTAACGGCAGGATTTCCAGCGTCAGGTCTGCGTTGACGCGCAGGAAGGGCGCTACTGCCTGTTTGGGGCCTTCAGCCGGTTCATGCAGCAGGCCAAATACAAATCGCCCTTGGCGGTCGCATGCCCCATCGTTTGCCCGCAATTCCGGTAGCGCCGGCCATTGGCCGGCTCCGCGGGGTGCCGGAGACCCTGAGGGCCGGCCAACGGCCGGCGCTACCGTGTCTGCGAGGTCGCGGAACTCGTTGCGTTCGGGATGGAAGAACGCCAGACGGGAAGCCAGCGCCAACAACAGCCAGCCATCGGCCTCGCACAGCGCCATCGCGGCCAGTCGCTCCGGCATCGGCCAGCGCGCAATCGCCCCATCCTGCGGGCGATAGCGCCACAGCTGCGATTGCTGGATGTCGGTCCAGTACACCACCTGCTCGCGGTCGCACCACAGCACGCCTTCGCCCAGTGTGTTGCCGGCCGGAACCGCCACGCGCACCGGGCCGGTCACACCCAGCCCCCGTCCACGATGAAGTCCTGGCCGGTGCACATGCGGCTGTCATCGGCGGCAAGGAAGAGCGCCGCGCGGGCCAGGTCGTCCGCACGCAGGTAGCCCGGCAGGCATTGCGACCGCCGCAGCTGCGCCTCGCCCTCGGCATCCAGCCACAGCCGCTGCTGCTTCTCGGTGATCACCCAGCCGGGCACCAGTGCGTTGATGCGGATCCGGTCGTGGCCCAGTTCGCGGGCCAGCCCGTTGACCAGCCCGTGCACCGCGGATTTGGCCATGGCATACAACGGGTAGCCGCTGTTCTTGATCATCCAGCCGGTGGAGCCCAGGCAGATGATCGAACCGCCGCCCAACGCGCGCATGTCCGGCGCCACGGCCTGGATCGCGAAGTACTGGTGGCGAAGGTTGACCGCCACGCTGCGTTCGAAATCGGCCACGCCGGTATCGGCCAGAGCGTGGCGCGCATCGTTGGCCGCGTTGTTGACCAGCACCGAGAAAGGTCCGACCAGTTCACGCGCTTCAACGATGGTTGCCTGGAAGGCGGCGATGTCGGTGATGTCGCAGCGCAGATAGCGCGGCAATGGTTCAACGTCGTGCAGGCTGTCCAGCAATACCTGCGCACCACCGTCGTCGATATCCAGGAACACCACCTTCGCACCTTGCCGGGCGAAGTGTTCAACGAAGGCGGCGCCGATACCGGTAGCGCCACCGGTGATCAGCACCGCGCGACCTTCCAGACTGGGGTAACGGGTCATCGGCATCACCACTCGGCCACGCTGCCATCGGCATGGCGCCAGATGGGGTTGCGCCAGCGGTGGCCTTCGGCGGCGCGTTCGTCCACGTAGGACTGGTTGATCTCGATGCCCAGCCCGGGGCCATCCGGAATCCTGACGAAGCCTTCCTTGTAGTCGAACGGCGAGCGGTCCACCAGGTAGTCGAGCAGGTCGTTGCTGGCGTTGTAGTGGATGCCCAGGCTTTGTTCCTGGATGAAGGCGTTGTAGCAGACCGCATCCAGCTGCAGGTTGGCGGCAAGGGCAATCGGGCCCAGCGGGCAGTGCAGGGCGATGGCCACGTCGTAGGCCTCGGCCATCGCCGCGATCTTGCGGGTTTCGGTGATGCCACCGGAGTGCGAAGGATCGGGCTGCAGGATGTCCACACCGCCTGTCTGCAGGACCCGCTTGAAATCGAACCGGGAATACAGGCGTTCACCCAGGGCGATCGGGGCGGGGGAGAGGGCCGCCAGTTCCGGAATCGCTTCAAGGTGTTCGGACAACACCGGTTCTTCAATGAACATCAACCCGAACGGGGTCAATTCACGCATCAACACCTTCGCCATCGGCTTGTGCACGCGGCCGTGGAAGTCCACGGCCAGGCCGATATCCGGACCCACCGCATCGCGCACCGCCTGCACGTTTTCCAGCACCCGCGTGACCTTGTCGTGGGTGTCCACGATCTGCATTTCTTCGGTGCCATTCATCTTCACCGCGGTAAACCCGCGTGCCACCGCTTCGCTGGCCGCGCGTGCGGTATCGGCCGGACGGTCGCCGCCGATCCACGAATACACGCGGATGCGGTCACGCACCGGGCCGCCCAGCAGCGCGTGCACTGGCACGCCCAGCGCCTTGCCGTGGATGTCCCACAGCGCCTGGTCGATGCCGGCCAGCGCGCTCATCAGGATCGGGCCGCCCCGGTAGAAACCGCCGCGATAGAGCACGTTCCAGTGGTCTTCGATATGCCGCGGATCCTTGCCGATCAGGTAATCGGAAAGCTCTTCCACCGCGGCGGCCACGGTATGCGCGCGGCCCTCCACGATGGGTTCGCCCCAGCCGACGATGCCGGCGTCGGTCTCGATGCGGACAAACAGCCAGCGCGGGGGCACCAGGTAGGTGGTGATGGCAGTGATCTTCATGCGTGGGGGTCCGTGTTGGTGCTGTTCCAGGCGTCGATGAACGCGCGCGCACGGCGCGCCACTTCGGCTGGTGGGGTCTTGGGTGCGTACAGGGCCGAGCCGATGCCGAACCCGGCCGCGCCCGCGTTGCGGTAGGCCGCCATGCGTTCGGGGGTGATGCCGCCCACGGGCAGCAGCGCGGTGCCGGCCGGCAGCACGCTGGACCAGGCTTTCAGGACCGGGGGCGGCAGCTGTTCGGCGGGGAACAGCTTCAGTGCATCGGCGCCGGCACGCAGCGCGGCGAATGCCTCGGTGGGCGTGGCCACGCCGGGCGTGCAGCGCAGGCCCTTGGCGTGCGCGGCGGCGATGACCTCCACATCCGCGTGCGGCATCACGATGATGCGGCCGCCCGCATTGGCCACCTCATCCACCTGGGCGGTGGTGAGCACGGTGCCCGCGCCGATCAGGCAGCGGTCGCCGAGTTGTTTCGCCAGCAGCGCGATGCTCTCCAGCGGCTGTGGCGAGTTCAGCGGTACTTCCAGGATATGGAATCCGGCATCGGCCAGCGCGGCACCGACGGCGGGGACCTCCTGCGGGGTGAGCCCGCGCAGGATGGCAACCAAAGGGAGGGGTTGCATCCAGGCGGTGCTCATGCGGAATCCTTCAGCGAGGGGGTTTGCGTGGGGTGCGGATTCCCTTCAGGTTGGCCCGGGAATCGGCAATCATGTCCAGCATGGCTGCGCGCGCCGCGTCCGGCTGCTTCAGCCGGATCGCGTCGTACACGTCGAAGTGGCGCGGCAGCGAATACTTGAAGTCCTTGGCGGTCTGCGCCGAGAGCAGGAAGAACGTGCCCAGTGCGGCGTCGATCACCGAGAACAACGAGCCCAGCAGCTCGTTGTTGGTGGCCTCCAGCACACTTTCGTGGAAGCTCAGATCCGCCTTGGCCCACGCGTCCTGGTCGGTCGCGTCGGCCATCGCCTGGTACGCGGCCTTGATCTTGGCCAGCTGCGCGGGCGAGCGCCGCTGCGCGGCCGAGGCGGCCGCCGCAGGTTCGATCACTTCGCGCATTTCCACCAGCTTGTCCACGAAGTCCTGGGTGGGCATCAGCGCGCAGCGCCAGGCCAGGATGTCGCTGTCCAGCTGCTTCCAGAACCGCGGTTCGCGCACCCGCGAACCGGTTTTCTGCTTGGTTTCGATCAGCCCCTTGGAGCCGAGCACCTTCAGCCCCTCGCGAAGCGCCGAGCGGCTTACCGACAAGGTCTGCGCCAACAGCTCTTCCTTGGGCAGGTACTCGCCCGGCTTGATCGTGCCGCTGATGATGCGCTGGCCGATCTCCTGGGTGACTTGGTCGTGGAGGTTGCGTACCTCGATCCGTTTCACAGGCGCCCCTTTGGCTTGGTGCTCCGCAGACTGCGGTCACTCCTATTATCCGACAAAAGGGTGGCATAAAGGGCACGTGCATCGACATGGGGGAGGTCATCATCAGAGCTTGAACCGGAAGCCCATGCCCACGGTCTTGTCCTGGTAGCGGATGTCACGCGGGCGGGTATCGCCGCTGCCCCAGAACTGGTGCAGGTTGTTGCCCAGCAGGTTGGTGGCAGAGAACACCACCGTGGCACGCGGGGTCACGTCGTAGCTGATCGAGAAGTCCAGCGAGCTGGCCGGCTCCACCTGGTCTTCGGTACCGGCCACGGTGGGCTGGGTGAAGAAGTCGATGTAGCGGCTGCGGTAGCCATAGGCCAGGCGCGCGGACAGGCCGAAGTTCTCGTAGAACAGCACGGCGTTGTAGTTGTTCTTCGACACGTTCTGCAGCGGGCGGGAAATGACCGGGCCGCCGATGAACTCCGGCGATTTCGTGTCGCCGTCGATGTAGGTGTAGTTCAACTGCGCGCCCAGGCCGCCCCACGCACCCGGCAGGAAGTCGAAGGTCTGCTGGTAGGCCAGCTCCACGCCCTGCAGGTGGCCGCTGCCGGCGCTCTGCGGGGAGGACAGCTCGTAGTCTTCGCCGGCGATGACCACGTTGGTGATGTAGTTCTGGATGTAGCCGTCGATATCGCGGTAGAACACCCCGGCGCTGGCGTAGCCCACCGGCGAGAAGTACCACTCCAGCGACAGGTCGTAGTTGGTCGACTCGATCGGGCTCAGGTCCGGGTTGCCGCTGCTGGCCACGCCGGCACGGTTCACGGTGCCCGGGTTGAGCGAGATCGACGGGTTCAATGCGCCGAAGTCCGGGTAGCTCAACGTCTTGGCCGCCAGCAGGCGCAGCTGCCACTCGTCGTTGAAGTGCAGGTTCATGCTCGCATTGGGCAGGGTGTTGGTGTCCTGCGTATTGCGGGTGATGGCGCTGTACACCCCGGTGCTGGCATCGAAGGAGAAGGCATTGAGCTCACGCTTGATCTTCTCCGCACGCACGCCCACCAGGCCATCCACGCGCAGGCCGAACATATCGAAATCGTACTTGGCCTGCAGGTAGCCGGCCGACTTGCGTTCTTCGATGTCGAAGAAGCGGCCGGGGTTTTCCGCCGCCAGCCCGTCGGGCAGGCCGTAGAAGTTGCGCAGCGCGTCGGCGTTGCCGATCAGGTAGTCGTAGCACGGGGTCAGGAAGGACTGGCTGAGCGCCGAATTGCCGCGCTTGCTGCAGAAGAAGCTGCTGGCCGGGAACAGCCCCACCACCTGGTTGTCCGGGTTCGGGTTGGCCGTGATGTTGCCGGTGCCCGCGCCGCCCGGCGGCGGGGTGCTGATTTCCACACTGCCCTTGGCGCTGGCGGTACGGTCGGCGTAGCGCAGCCCGAACTGCAGGAAGGCGATAGGGCCGTCGAGGAAATCGAACTTGCCATCGCCGCGCCAGCTGTTTTCTTCACCGCGCGATTCGCCCCAGGTCTGGAACAGGCCATTGAGATAGAAGCGCGACGGATCCATGGCCGGGTTCCCGGCCAGGTACCAGTTCTGGTGCTTGCCTGCCGTGCCATCCCACACGGTGGTGATCGGCCCGTTCATGAAGGTATCGATGATGAAGTTCTCATCCCGATAGTAGCCGGAGGTGCGGGTCACCTCGGTGGAGAGGTGCAGCTGGTCGCCGTTCCACTTGAAGCCCAGCGCGTTCTGGATGTCCTGGCCGCGCTGCTTGTGCGCCTGGGTGCTGCTGGCGGCATAGGTATCGCCGGTCCAGGAGCCGCTGGTGGCATCGCAGATGGTCTGCCCGGCCAGCGGGCCCTCCAGCTGGTTGGCGTAGCAGTTGTTGCCCACCTGCAGCCCCGTGGGCGGGACCACCCCGACCGGGAAGCTGAAGAGGAAGGCCTGGTCGTAGTCGTCGCGCACGTAGTCGTACAGCCCTTCGACGTAGACCTCGGTGTTCTCGGTGGGCTTCCACTGCAGCGCATAGTTGAACGAACTGCGCTTGCGGTCGCCGTGGTTGTAGTTGGTGCCCCAGCCGTTCGGCGCGGCGATCAGGTTGCCGTCGTCGGTGCGCATCGGCGTGCCGTCCGGGTTCTCGAGCACCTTCGGGAAATCGCCCCACACGGCATCGTAGGCGTAGCGCTTGCCGATGTAGCCGAAGTTGACCATCGCGCCGATTTCACCGGCATCGGTATCCCAGCGGTTGCTCAGCAGCAGGCTGGCGTTGGGGTCGATGTCGCCGGTGTACTTGCTGTGCGTGCCGGTCACGGTGCCGGCAATCTCGGCGCCGTCGAAGTCCAGCGGGCGGCGCAGCTGGATGTCCACCAGGCCGGCGATGCCGCCCAGCGGCAGGCTGGCCTCGCTGCTCTTGTACACGTTCAGGCTCTTGATCGCGGTGGCCGGCAGGTTCTGGAATGCATAGCCGCGGCCGGAGCTGCTGAAGATCTCGCGGCCGTTGAGCGTGCTGATCACGTTGGGCAGGCCGCGGATCACCACGCCGGTGGTTTCACCCTGGTTGCCCTGCGCGATCTGCACACCGGTCACGCGCTGCAGCGCATCGGCCACGCTGTTGTCGGGCAGCTTGCCGATGTCTTCGGCCACCACCGAATCCACCACCATCGCCGCTTCCTGCTTGATCGTCTGTGCGGTCTGCAGGCTCTGGCGCAGGGCGGTCACGGTGACCGTATCGAGATCGACCGCGGTCGGTTGCGCCGCCGGGTCGGGGGTGGCCGCACCGGCATCCTGCGCCTGCGCCAGGGCGGGCAGGGCAAGGGCGGACAGGATGGCCAGGGAAAGCAGGGTGCGGGAAGAATGACGGTTCATGGCGGTATCTCCGGATTCCGGAAAGCGAGCGCGGTGGGTGGCCCGCCATCAGGCGATGGCGGGCGGATGGGTGTCAGAACGCGGGAACAGCGGTGCGCGGGGTCTTGGCAAGGCGGCGGAACAGCTCGGCTTCGCGCGGCCGGTACGGGGTGCCATCGGCCTTGACCAGGTCGTGGAACCACACGGTCGGCGGCTCCATCGTGTAGGGGCGCTGCCAGCTGTCCCACGGGAAGCGGGTCTGGATGGCACCGTCAACGAAGCCCCAGTTGATCATGCCGATGTTCTTGCGGCGGGCGATGGGCAGGATGGTGTCCACGTTGGAGCCTGCGCCGCGCGCCAGCCATTCGGTACAGATCAGCGGGCGGCCATACTTCTTCAGCTGTGCCACCCGCGAAACGAACGCTTCGGGCTGCTCGTAGTTGTGGAAGGTGATCACGTCCGAGCGCTCCAGCTGGGTGCGCTGGATCGCGGTGAGCGAGGCGGCGCCGGGCGACCAGTCGTCGCCGATCCACACACCGCTGGTGAGCGGCTGGGTCGGCTTCTTCGCGCGCGCCCAATCGAAGATCTGCGGCAGCAGTTCGGCGATGCGTTCCTGCTCGCCCTTCAGCTGCTTGTCCATGTAGTTGCCGCCACCGGGGTTGTCCGGCTCGTTCCACAGGTCCCAGGCCAGCACGCGCTTGTCGTTGGCGAATGCGCCCACCACGCCTTCCACGTAGTCACGGAAGTGCTTGTCATTGGCCGGGTCCACCAGCATGTGGCGGCTCGGGCTCTGCACCCAGCCGGAGTTGTGCACGCCCGGAATGGGGCGGTGCTGCGGGCCCAGCTTCGGATCCGGGTCCCAGCAGCTGTCGAACAGCACCAGCATCGGGCGGATGCCGTTCTTTTCCGCAATGCTCAGGAAGGTGTCCACGCGCTTCAGGAAGCCCTGCGGGTCCTGCTGCCACAGCAGGTCGTGCAGGTACACGCGCATGGTGTTCATGGCGAACTGTTCATGCGCCCAGCGCAGCTCGCGGTCGATCGCCTCCGGGTCGAAGGTCTCGGCCTGGAACATCTCCAGCTGGTTGATCGCGTTGGAGGTGGTGTAGTTCGCACCCACCAGCCACTGCTGCTTCGCATACCACGCATCGGCCTGGGCCGGCGTCCAGCGCGCAGCATCATCAGCATGCGCCATCGGCGCCACGGCGAGCAGGGTCGCCAGCAACGGGGAAAGCCACTTTCGCATGGGATGCAACTCCTTCAGTCATGAGCTGCCCGTCCTGGCGTCAACCGGGAGGCGGGCGGTACGTGGTGGTAGCGGTGCCGGTGCGGTGACCGGCAGGTGCGCGTGGCGCGGGATCAGCGGCGCGGTGGGGCGCCGCGGTCCGTGGAGAAGTCGTAGACGATCCGGTTCAAGTAGGTCTCACCCGGGGCCAACCGCGCCGAGCCGAACGCCGGCTGGTTGGGCGTGTCCGGGAACAGCTGCGGTTCCAGCGCGATGGCATCGCCCTGGCGGTACACGCGGCCACTCTTGCCCACCGTGCTGCCATCCAGAAAATTGCCCGAATAGAACTGCAGGCCCGGCTGGGTGGACAGCAGCGTCATAACCCGGCCCGAGCGCGGGTCGTGCACGCGTGCCACTTCGCGCAGCTCGCGCACCGGCGCCTTGCTGATCACCCAGTTGTGATCGTAGCCCTGGCCGTGCAGCAGCTGCGGCTCATCGCCACGGCGCAGGTCGCGGCCGATCGGCTTGGCCTTGCGGAAATCGAACACCGTGCCTTCCACCGGCTGCAGTACACCGGTGGGAATCAAGGTCGCGTCCACCGGCGTGTACGCGCTGGCGGGAATGGTCAGCTCATGCTCCATTGCCGAACCGGAGCCTTCACCGGACAGGTTCCAGTACGCGTGGTTGCTCAGGTTGACGATGGTCGGCGCGTCGGTGGTGGCGCGGTAGTCGATCTCGAGCCGGCCATTGCCCTTCAGCGCATAGGTGGCGGTCACGGTCAGCGTGCCCGGGAATCCCATGTCGCCATCCGGGCTCACATGTTGCAGCGTGGCGTGGTCCGCAGTGGCCTCCACGATTTTCCAGACCACCTTGTCGAAGCCGCGGGTGCCACCGTGCAGGCTGTTGGCGCCGTTGTTGACCGGCACCTGGTAGGTCTTGCCGTCCAGCGTGAAGCGGCCCTTGGCGATACGGTTGGCGAAGCGCCCTACGATGGTGCCGAAGTACTGCGGCTTGTCCAGCGTGGCCTGCAGGTCCTTGTCGCCCAGCAGCACGTCGGCGAACGTGCCGTCGCGGTCGGGCACTTCCAGCGAGTGCAGTGCGGCGCCGAGCGTCAGCACCCGCGCCTGCATGCCGCTGCCGTCGCGCAGCAGGATCGATTCCACCTGCGTGCCGTCGGCGGTCCTGCCCACCACGGTGCGCTCCTGGGCGCCTGCGGCCCCCACCACGGACAGCGCCAATGCGCCGATCAATCCCGCCGTCTTCCCCTTGCCAGCACGCATTGCTCAAGACCCCTCTCGATGTCGTGGAGCGTACAAAAACATATAATCAGACAATAGGCACGTTGCGACGCAGCAAGCCCGTCGGGAGAGGGCTCAGCGCGACGAACCGGCGATGGCGTGGATGGCGGAAACGCCTTGAATTACCGCGTCTGCGGACGCCACCGTGTGTGCATCGAAGCCGCGCTCCGCCAGCGCGGCCTGGTAGAGGCGGGTGACCGGACCAGAGCCCACCAGCGGCACCGACGCATCCCCAAGGGCAGGAAACAGCGCCACCGCATCAGCAATCTCGGCACCTGCGAGCAGGCCGCGCAGGTAGGAACTGGTCTGGTCGCGGCGCAGTGCGCCACGGATCATGCGCGCACGTACGCCGAACAGCAGGGCGCCCAGCCCAAGCGTTCCCTCCGCTGCGGTACGCACCCCCTCGGCGAACGCAGGACCCGGCTCGCCCGGCCCCTCCAGTACCGAAGCGAGCAGGCCACCGCTGGCCAGGCGGTCGAACAGTTCGCCCGACATGGAGGTCATGAAACTTTCAACTCGTCCCTGGCGTAGCTGGATCCACTTGGTGTGGGTGCCGGGCAGGGCGACGATGGCATCGGGCTCCACGTTGCCGGCCGCCAGCAGGCCCAGCAGCTCCGTTTCCTCGCCGCGCATCACATCCGGCGCGCCGTCGACCGCGCGCACGCAGGCCATACCCGGCACGATGTGCAGCGCAAGCTCGCCAATGCGCGTGGGCACCAGATGCTGCGCCACCGTTTCCGCCCCTGCAGGGCAGTCCACATAGCCGGCATCCACCCACCCCACGTTGGACCCGATCATGCCGGCGGCATATGCGTGGCCAGCCTCGGGCCAGCGCGCCCGGATCTCATTTGCCGCCGCCACCATGCCCTCGCGCTGCAGCGTCGCCACGCCCGCAGGCGCTTCGTGCGAATCGAGCATCCGCCCATCCGCGCCGATCAGGTACGCGCGCAGATTCGAACTGCCCCAGTTGATGCCAATGATGCTGTCGGTGTCGTGCGGGTGCATGGCAGTTCCTTGGGCGGAAGAGGTGGCGGTTGCCTATTGTCCGATTATATGATTTGGTTGCGCGGCACTGGCAAGCCCGCCAGCGCGGCATTCCACGGGAGGGGAACATGGTGAACGGCACACTGCGTGCGCTGGTGGTAGCAGCGCTCCTGCAGGCATCGGCAGGCGCGTCCGCGCTTGATCCGGCCCACGACAATCCGCTGCTGGACTCCGGCCCCGATCCCTGGGTCACCCAGGAAGGGCAGGTGTTTTACTACATGGGCACGCAGGGCGATCGCCTCGCGATCCGCGCCACCAGCGATCTGTCGAAACTGGCCGAGGCAAAAGAAGTCACCGTGTGGCGTCCGCCGGCAACGGGGCCGAATGCCAGATCGATCTGGGCCCCGGAACTGCATCGCATCGACGGCAAGTGGTACATCTACTACACCGCTGCGGCCAGCGACGCCGCCGAAGGGCAGGAGGACGCACATCGCGGCGTGTTCGTGCTGGAAAACAGCAGCACCGATCCCACCCGGGGCACATGGCACGACCGCGGCCGCCTGGCCACCGCGCACCCCGGCATCGATGGCACCACCTTCACCAGCCAGGGAAAACGCTACTTCGTGTACTCGCCGTATGTCGGCCCGGACAGCGTGCTGGCCATCGTGGAAATGTCCAACCCTTGGACACTGGTCGGCAACGAAACGATCATCGCGCGCCCAGACCAGGCATGGGAACGGCAGGGTGGCCGCCAGATCCTGGAAGGCCCGGAATTCCTGCAGGGCCCCAAGGGCGACCTGTTCCTGACGTACTCCGGCAGCGCCTGCTGGTCAGACGGTTACGCCATTGGCCTGCTGCGTGCCCCAGCAGGCGCCAACCCGCTGGATGCCAACGCCTGGTCAAAAGCCAAGCAACCCATCCTGGCCAAGAACCCGGCAGGCAACGTATACGCGCCCGGCCACAACGGCTTCTTCCACATGGCCGATGGCACACCGTGGATCATCTACCACGCCAACCCGGGCCCCGACATGGGCTGCACGGCAAAACGCTCGCCGCGGGTGCAGCCCGTCCACTGGGACGCCCAGGGGAGGCCGGTATTGGATCCCCCGGCAGGACGCGCCCCAGCAGTCACCCCGTAGAGCCACGCCATGCGTGGCTGCGATGCCACCAGGCGCCGGCCGTCCAACCGACGGCCGGCCCAATAAAAAGGGCAGGGAGCCAACAACACCGCCCCCGCCCACGCCCACTTACTTGGGCATCAACACACCATCAATCACATGCACCACCCCGTTGGACTGCCCGACATCAGCGGTAGTTACAGCTGCCTTACCGCCCTTGGCATCCACGACCCACACCTTGCCGTCGGCAAGCTTGACCGCAAGCTTCTCGCCTTCAACGGTAGTCAGCATGCTGGAGTCACCGCCTTTCTTGGCCGCTGCCGTGAGCTGCGCTGCGGTGTGAGTGCCGGGAACCACGTGATACGTCAGGATCTGGGTCAACTTCGCCTTGTTTTCCGGCTTCAGCAGCGTATCAACCGTGCCTTTGGGCAGCTTCGCGAACGCGTCGTTGGTCGGCGCGAAGACGGTGAACGGCCCCGTGCCCGACAAGGTATCGACCAGCCCAGCTGCCTTGACGGCCGCAACCAGCGTGGTGAGATTCTTTGCAGCCGACGCATTCTCGACAATGGTCTTGGTGGGGTACATGGCCGCGCCGCCCACGGTCGGATTGGTGGCAGCTGACACACTGGCGGTTGCGAAAACTGCTGCGATGCACGAAGCGATAGCGAGACGCCGAATGGAGTTGTACATGGGTAAGTCCTCTGATCTTGGCGCACAACGTTGTGCCTCTATACCTACGCAGCGAGGCGGGGTTCGGATGCAGTCCCTGGCCTTTGCAGATCGCCTTGAAAGCAAACACGTTCAGCCAGACACTCACGGCGCTTTCACCACGTTCTAGAATGGGCGCACGCCTCCACCTCAGCGAGTTCCGGAATGCCGTGGATTGACCTGCGCAGCGACACCGTCACCCAACCCACCCCCGCGATGCGCCAGGCCATGGCCACCGCCGAAGTGGGGGATGACGTCTATCAGGACGACCCGACCGTCATCGAGCTCGAGCGCCTCGCCGCCGACATGCTGGGGAAAGAGGACGCGCTGTTCGTGCCAACGGGGGTGTTCGGGAACCAGCTGGCCGTGTTCACCCATTGCCGCCGCGGCGATGAAGTGATTGCCGGCGATGACTCGCACCTGGTCTGGCACGAAAACGGCGCCGCCGCGGTGATCAGTGGCGTGCAGCTGCGCACGATTGCCAGCAGGCAGGGATTGTTGGAGCCCAACGAGATCGCGTCACGTATCCGGGTGGGGGAGGACATCCACATTCCCCGCACCGGGCTGATCTGCCAGGAGAACGCGCACGGCAACGGCCGCGTCATCCCGCTGGCCATGATGGAAGCCACAGCAGCCATAGCCCGGAGGCACGGCGTTCCCATCCACCTGGACGGTGCACGCGTGTTCAATGCCGCCACCTACCTGGGGTGCGACGTCAAAGCCATCACCCAGCATGTGGACACGGTGATGTGCTGCCTCTCCAAGGGCCTGGCCGCACCCGTCGGCCCGATCCTCGCCGGGCCGGCGGCCTTCATCAAGCGCGCCCGCTACAACCGCAAGCTGCTGGGGGGAGGGTGGCGGCAAGCGGGGGTCATTGCCGCGCCGGGCATTCTCGCGCTCACCGAAATGACGCAGCGGCTGGATGTGGACCATGACAATGCAACGTACCTCGCTCAGCAGTTGGCTGAAGTGCCAGGCATTGAGGTCGACATGGAAGACGTCCACATCAACATGGTGTGGTTCGCGCTGCCGGATGGGGTAGATGTGCCTCGCCTGATGCAGGCCTTTGAAGCAGCAGGCATACGAGCCAACGGCGCCTACGGCGGCAAGATGCGATTGGTAACCCATTGGCAGATCGATCGGGAAGCGGTCGACAGGACCGTCTCGGTGATCCGGAGCGTAGTGCCCGGTTGAACCAGCGTCTCGGGCGGTGATGACCGGCACGCATAACGGTAGGGTCGGTCGCAAGACGACCACCCTGAAACCCTCAACACCCGACAGCGCATGACTTGGAAACGAAAGCGTGCATGGGAGCTCGCCAACTTCCATCGCTTATTACCAGGGTAGGCGCTTGTTCGCTTCCTGCCGAAGGCGGACATCATGACGACCTATGCGGCTGGTTCGGTGCTAACGTTCGCTTTCGACCCGAATCGGTAATTCTTGACAGTGACTCCGCCTCGCGACGCCAAAGCGCGTGAGCACCGCGACGATACGACCGGAGCAGGCCACGGCGCTGACGCTTTTCGCTATGGGTGCCTGCGGAAGAGTGGGCAATGAGCTCAAAATCACGTGGGGGCACTGACTTGAGTCCGTCCTGCCAAACCCCGATACTCGGGTCGGAGCCGCTGGAGGCGGCACGATCGAGGGAAAAGACGAGATGGTCAAGAAAAAGTCGGCTTCGCCGAAGCTTCTCCTCACGCTGCCTGAATACAACCGCGTCTACGAAATCATCTATTCCGTGCTTGAAGGAAGGGCAAACACACCTTTCGCGTGCATGTTTTTTTCCGCCGCCGGGGCGCTGATCCTTAACAAGCACTACAAGATTCCAGCTCGTGCCGTAGCAGGTGCCTTCCTTCTATGCACTAATCCTGCACCTTCGGTCATCAGTATTGCGAAAAACGAAGATGGCATGGTCACGTCTGCCAGAGATGGATTCCATATGTGGGTTCAGACCAAAACCCATGTGATTGACTTCATGGCACCGATCTTCAACGAATCTATTGAAGGCAAGGGCTATCCTGGCAGCGTGCCGCGCAAGATGTTTCAGCGCCCATTGTCTGCGGAAGTGAAGTCCATTGATGAAATGCACGCCCCCGGCGACTACTTCACGATGCCGAACATTGAGCTGACTGATGAGCTGGTTGATTCACTCTTTGATCGCGCTCAGAACGTTGATCTTCTGAATGCAGTTGATCGTTGGTTCAAGAAGTACCCAAAGAAATTGGATGACCTGAGTCTGTTGAATGACCTTGGCGAAGTGCATAAGCTGACCTTGTGCGCCCCCCGGATTGCGGGAGCCTGGTAGCGCATGATCACACTCAACAACGAGAGGGGGCTCGTTCGCATTGGATCTTGGGATGACATCGAATCTGTCCCCGGGTTCACTGCTGGCATTGACCCCACGACGGTGAAGCTCAAAGAGATCATCGGTAGCTACACTTTCGATGCTCTTATCCCGTGTGGGCTTTCAACCTGTCGCCAACCCCACGCTAGCGGATTCCTTGTTGCGGCCGCAGACGGCAGGGTGTCAAACATCGGACGCATCTGCGGCAAGAAGCACTTCGACGTAGAGTTCACGCAGATGAGTCGCGTCTTCCTTGCTGCTGTCAGGGCGCAGCAGAACCGCGAATTCTTGGGGGAGCTGAAGAATCGACTTCCCGGCATCACAACAGAAGTCGTCGGCGTCAGGACTGAGAGGCATGGCGCTGCGTGGATAAACACCCGTGTCAATCAGCTCACTGGTAAGTCTACGGCTCTTCCGATATCGATCATCAATGCGGTTCGCCAAGCGGTCCGACGCGGGGATGGCACCCTCATTATTGAGCGAGCGGCGACCGAGCAAGAGCGTGAAGAAAGATCCGCTGCGGTGGACGTCAAGGGGCTTGAACACCTGCGTCGGAACGTCCTATTTGTCGTAGAGGATCGCGTGGGTCAGCTTGATGGATTCCCGGCGCTTGCCCCTGGCAATGGACTTCGGGATATTCTCGGGGCCATTGAGCCGTTCCTGACAGATCTTGCGGGAGCGGATATTGAAAACCTTCCGGACAAGCAACTCCGGGAGTTGTCTAAGGTAGGTGGGGAGCTTGACGCGAACCTTGAGCGCCTTCGCAATGTGGTCGCTGCTGGAAGACGTCTGCTAACACGGCAGAACATTCAACAGCTCACGCGATTCGCCACTAGCAGCGCGGACAACCGCTTGTTTGCGGCGTTTCTGCGCGAGCTTATATAGCTGGAGCCCTAGCCATGCCGCTACCCATGGTCACTCGCGGAGCGAAGTCCGGCCGTTGCAACATCTGCGGCATGGACGGCCCTCTTACTGAGGATCACACCCCACCCAAGGGCTGCGTGCGCCCAACAGCGATGGAGCTTCAGCACGTCACGCACCGGCTCGACGCTGAGAAGGCAATCAAGACAAAGGCCCAAGATGGCGTGAAGTACCGGACTCTATGCGCGCGGTGCAACAACACACTGCTTGGAGGTAGGTACGATCCGGTGCTGATCGACTTCACCAGTCGCGTGAGTAGCTTGCTTGCTTCTGACTTGATGTTGCCGACCACGATGACGGTGCCGACCAAGCCCGCACTCTTGATGCGTTCCATCTGGGGCCACTTGGCAGCAGTCGGGGTGGATCGTTACTTGAAGGGGCCGCGCACCATTGAATGGCGTGACTTCTTCCTAGACGCGACGCTGCCCGTCCCGGCTGGGGTCAACTTCTATTACTGGACGTATCCCTACCGCCGACAGGCTTTGATCCGGGACGCAGGGGCGTTGGAGATAACTAATGGCGGAAAGGCCGTCTACTGGCTAATGAAGTTCTATCCGATGGCCCTCGCTGTTTGGATGCCTGAGAACACATGGAGCCTGGGTTACCGCGATCTCGTGACCTACCGCGCGTCCACCCCGGATGACGTGGTTGATGTGATGGTTGACCTTGAACCTGTCCCGCACGAACTGACTCTTGAAGCGCCGACGACGACGCAGGCGATCATGTTCGGTAGGGATTCGGTTGTCGCGAATAGCCGCGCCCCACGGGGACGAATCCTTAAAACTTAGCCGTGCTCGGGCCTCAACGCCCCGCTTTCGATCCAAAGCAGACATTTGAGAGCGCGCGGTCTGACACTCTGATCCAAGCGGTCAACGCATCACACGTGCGTTCGCCGCTGCTTCGCGGAGGCTGTGGGCACGGAAGTGAAGGGCAGTATTTACGGCCCGCGAGATAATGTGGGAAAAGCAACCCAAGACCTGATCGTGGACCGCCTAGGCGCCATTAACGAATTGTTTGAGCCTTGCATGAACGCGGCCGACGCGCCACCCAGCCCCGGAAGCTGAGCGCAGCGTAGAACAACTCCACATCAATGAAACCGGCTGCCTCCAGCAGCACCACCTCGTCCGCTTCGGAAATGGCCGGGAGCTTGTCCGCCATGACCGCAACCGTCGCTTCGTCGCGCTCGTCCAGAACACCGTTCATCGACGCGAACGCGGCTAAGCGACGCAACCAGCGCATGCGGGCTTCAGGCGCATAGCTGTGGTGGGCTATCACGAGCACACCGCCAGGCCGAAGGCGCTGGAACAACCCACGCAGGGTCTGCAGCCGCGTATCGGGGTCCAGGAAGTGAAGCGTCAGAAGGCAAGCGGCGCCATCGAACTCCCGCACCGGGGTATCCTCGATGCGGCCCTCCACCAGCAATGCGCGCGAGGCGTTCGCGCCCAGGGTCTCCCGTGCAAGCTCGAGCATCGGAGGTGAGGGGTCTACCCCGACAAATCGCCAGCCTGGCTGCGCCTGAGCAAAGGCATCGAGCTCCAACCCGCCTCCGGCACCCAGCACCAGCACCTCGCCCGTGGGCGGAACGGATTCCGCCAGCAGGATGTGGGCCATGCGGTGGAGTGCAGCCATGCCAGGCACCTTGGCCTGGGCGGTTTGCTGATAGCTGCTGACTGCAGATGGGTCCTTGAACGTCGACATGGATACTCAGTCCGAGTGGTCGCTTAATATGTAATCGCAATTGTTACATATAACGAACACGCAGCGCGGCCGGGTAGGGTCGGTCGCCAGACGACCGCCCGGAACCCATCAACGCCCGTTAACGCATGACCCCGAACGAAGCCCGAACTCAACCGAGAGGTGTCACGTAAGGGTGCCCCGGCATTTCTGCGCCTACCGAAGCGCGGAATCGAACAGCTCCTTGGCCTGCCGGATAGCCGCCTGATGCGTGGAGCCCTTGTCAGCTCCCACCTCGCACAGCTTGCCCACCCGCTCACGGCCCAGCGCCGTGCACTCCGCCAGGAAGTCGTAGTGGCCCACCGAAGGCAACACTTGCAGGCGCGCCTCGCCATTCGCTTCCGCAATCACCTTGCTGTTGGTGCCGGGCGAGGCAATCGAATCGGCCTCACCCACAACCACCGACACCGGGACCTCCAACCGCCCCAGCTCACCCGGTTCGAACGCCTGGACAATCGCCGGTGCCATCAGGAATACCGCGCGAACGTTGGGAATGCTGCGATCCTCCGCTGACTTGGCGACCCAAGGTGCCAGTTCCGGCGTAGCGACCGCCGCCATCCGCCGCTCAAAGGTCATCTCCGGGTTCTCAGCCTGCGGCACGCAGACCCCATCCTTCGGCGAAGCCTTGCAGAAGGCGACCAACCTGCCCATGTCCGGACGTGCACCGGCAGCCACCAGCGCCGTGAACCCACCGGCGGAATATCCCACCAGCCCCAGCCGGCCCGCATCCACATGCGGAGACAACACGGGATCGGCCTGCACCGCAGCCAGCGCGGCGGCGAGGTCGTCCGCCCGGTTCCACATCAGAATGCTGCCCGCGTCCGTCATCGGGTCCACCCCGTTGTTGCCAGGATGGTCCACCGCCACCACCACATACCCCTCGCGTGCCAGAGCAGTACCGAACCAGCCCATCATGCGGGCACTGCCGCCGTTGCCATGCGACACCAGCAGCAGCGGCCAGCGGCCCGGCGCAACCGGGGCATCCACGGCAGAAGATCCCTCCTTGAACAGCGGCGCGCCCGGCGGCCCTATCGTGAGTGGCTGCTCCTTCGCACCTGGCTGGGCCGGGTACCACACCGTATAGCGCACACGGTCACTGTGCCCGGCATCGCGCACCGCTGCGCTGGCCGTGTGCGCCACGCCATGGGTTTCCCCAACAGCAGGGGAGGGCTGAGCCGACCATGCCACTGGCGCGAACAGACAAGACAGCAGGACGAAGGCGTGTGGCAGTACTCGCACGGAAGAATCTCCTTGGGTCAACTCGGGTTGGACAGCGGCAGCCAGATCTCAACGCCACCGTGACCGGTGCGGTCGTCGAAGCCGGCGTCATAGCGTTCGAAATCAGGTGCGTCTGCCAAGGTCAGGCCAGAGCGGGGCAGGTGGTCGCTCAACAGCCAGAACCAGGTGGAGCGGATCGTCGAGATGTGGCCCGCATGCCACGCCACCAGATAGTCCCCGGCCTGGATGGAAACGGCCTGCCAGGCCGAGGGCACGGCGGCGCTCGCACCGATCTCCATGCCGGCGATGTAGTCGAAGGCACCCTCGCCATCGCGGTTGCAACAGACCCCGAAGGCGATGTCCTTGCCCAGCTCCCGGGTCAACGCCAGCTGCTGCCATTGCGAGGGAATGGACGCCACGGTGGCGGCGGTATGACGGGCGCGGATGCCGGCCACACGGAGCGGGCCCAGCCGCCGGCGTTCCGGCTCTACCTCGCAGCGCAGGGGTGGGGCGTCGAGCTTGATGGCCTCCACCAGCGCCAGTCCGTGCAGGCCATCCCGACGCACCTGTTCCGGCGCCTGCTTGAACTGCTCCGTAAAAGCATGGGTAAAGGCCGCATGCGAGGCATAGCCTGCAGCCAGGGCGACATCCAGAATGGATGCCCCGCCAGCGGCCAGGGTGCGAGCCGCCTCGGTCAGGCGGCGCGCACGAAGGTAGCGCGCCATCGAGGTTCCGGTGCTGACCTGGAACAGGCGTGAGAGATGGAACGGCGAGAGCTCAACCGCCTCGGCGATCTGGGCCAGCGACGGGTTCTCGGCAAAGTGGCTCTCGATGTACCACAAGGCCTTGCGTGCCGCTCCCATGACGCCTGCTCCGTGCCAGTGACTGGGTGGCAGCGTAGCGCAGGGCGGGGGAGGGCGTTTGCGGGATCTTGCTGTTGGTGCGCGGTGTGGGTTGGGAGCGACAGTGTTTCGGGTTGTTCGGGGAAGATTTTTGCTAGCGCCAGTACTACCGGAAGTGGGACCTGGTGCCTTGGTAAATGCGAGACTGCGCACGGAATCGCACGAAATGATTTGCCTGCCACATGCCGTTTCGCGGTTCCATTGATGCCGTTAACCGCGACCGGACGACGTCGAGTTCCAGTACTCTCACGTCTGTCGCATGGTGTGCCTTGGGTGTCAGAACCCGGAATGCACATTGTCAGTTGCACGTTCTGTGTCGGGAGGGTGGCGGAATAAAACACCCTTGCGGAAACACGTCGCACCGTTTTGTGCATTTCACGGTTCTGAACCTCCCGACTCCCTCGCCATCCCGGCGAGGGAGAACACAGAGGAGAACCATCATGCACGACGACTGGACGAACTTGACCCCCGAGCAACGCGCCCTTCTCAGGGGCTTCTGGCGCGCGCCGAAGAGCGTAATGATCAATGCGCTTCATCACGACGGCCTCGAAACCTATCCCGGCTGCCCAACCATTCCGTGTCTGAAGGCGCGGGGGCTGTGGATGCGTGGACTGGGCGTCGAGCCCGGAACGCGGATGTACCTGGGCATCGGGCGCGAGCTGTTCGTCCTCGCGAAAGACCCGTCGCCTGAAGCGCTGTCCAAGGCGATGGTGCGGTTTGAGAAGACGGGTGGCAGCTGGAAGCTGGGGCCGGTGGGATAGGTGAGCGTCGAGGCGGGGCGGCGGAAGCGTCGCCCCGGACCCGCAAGGGCGCAAGCAAGCGGGATGTCGCTTTGCAGATAATGGAGCAGGGCACGTGGCTGCAGTGGCCCGAACCCGGCCCATAGGGGACGTTGCATTAATCAACTATAGAAACTCGCTGCTTGCGTTCAAGGTCATGCCCCAAAGGGATGATCACCAGCCCGGCGGTTGATCGGGATACAACCCCACCGCTGGCCGACCCCGGCACAGATGGCTATAGTCGACCGCGGGGATCCGCCCAATCGACGCATGGAAGCCCGATGAACCTGTTATCCCGTCCGCCGAATCGCCCTTATCGCAACCTGTTCGTCGCAGCATTGGTTGGTGTCCCCGCCGGATATCTCATGGGGTCACTTCCAATCGTCCTGATCGACCTGTTCGAGTACGCCTCACTTTCGCGGACATTGGCGCTCATCGCCAGTGCTTTGAAATTCTCATTACTCGGTTACATAGTCATGGTGCCGCTGCTCCTGGTGTATGGACTTCCTGCACTCTGGCTGGCCCTGAAAGTCCGCCTCGCCGGGCCGGCGACAGCGTTCGCAATCTCCATGCTACCTGGGCTGTACATATGGTTCAGCGACTGGCCCGACTCGAGTATCTACATGATACCGTTGGCCGTATCTGCAGCCACGGGCCTGGCATTTGTAGCATTGGCGTATCGGGGCGCTGAAGACGCAAAGATGCCTGACCGGGCGCCAGGCGTTCGCGACCACGGCGAATCCAAGGCAACCAAGAGCAATCCAGAGCGTCCCCGTTAGCAGGATGAGCGCCATGAAGGAGTATCTGATCTTCGCGGCATAGCCGGCAGCCAGGGCGACATCCAGAATGGGTACGTTGCCTGCGGCCAGGGTGCGAGCCGCCTCGGTCAGGCGGCGCGCGCGAAGGTAGCGCGCCATCGAGGTGCCGGTACTGACCTGGAACAGGCGTGAGAGGTGGAACGGCGAGAGCTCAACCGCCTCGGCGATCTGGGCCAGCGACGGATTCTCGGCGAAGTGGCTCTCGATGTACCACAAGGCCTTGCGTGCCGCTCCCATGACGCCTGCTCCGTGCCAGTGACTGGGTGGGAGCGTAGCGCAGGGCGGGGGAGGGCGTTTGCGGGATATTGCTGTTCCTGTGTCGGGAGGGTGGCCGAATACAACACCCTCGCGGAAATACGTCGCACCGTTCTAGCTCGTTCGCGGTTCTGAACCTCCCGACTCCCTCGCCATCCCGGCTAGGTAGAACACAGAGGAGAACCATCATGCACGATGACTGGACGAACTTGACCCCCGAGCAACGCGCCCTTCTCAGCGGCTTCTGGCGCGCGCCCAAGAGCGTAATTCGGTCATGGGATGGTAAGAACGTTCAAGGCGTTATCTTTTACACGTCAAGCCGCTACGCCCCTGCAGCGGGGAAACTGGCTGCAACCAAAGAAGTGCGCGCCAGTCTTTCGATTGGTTCGCCTGACTGCGGGGCTCCCGCAGCGGGGACAGCTACGGGCTTCCATGGGAGCATCCACGGTTGGGGCAAGCGCAGGCTCCCTTCGCTCAGCGCTTTTCAATGGCGCCTTGCTGGGGTTCCTTGAGTGCTGAATCATCTGCAGAAGTTGTTCTCCGCCGATCAGCTCAATGGGCTTCCCGCGAGCGAACGCTTCGGCATCGGGCGTGAACGTGCCGACGCAGACAATCTTCACCGCATCGGCTTGGTGGTGGGCAAGCAGTCCGGCCATCTCGCGGACGATGCTTACACCTACCTGTCTGCGCCGCCACTGCTTGCATTGGACGAGTACGCAGCGATTCTGCTTGCGCAGGATCAGGTCGACCCCGCCGTCGGGCCCGCCAAGTCCGCTTTCCTCGACCCAGTAACCCTGACGCCGGAAGGCTTCGCCCACCAACTGCTCGAACTGCCGCCAGCCAGGCGCTGCCAGGCTTTCCAATGTGGTGCGGGTATCAATCGACTGGCGACGCCGGCGGGGCCCCAAGAAGGAGAGCAGGGCAGCCAACCAACATGCTGCAAGGAGCATCCAGGCGATCGGGTCAAGGACCTGCCAGAAATTGCGTGCCATGCCATTCGCCAGCCCGCTGTCCTGTCGGGCGAACCACCACGGAATGGCGAAGCGGATGGTGAAGAAACCCACTGCCCCGGCCGCAATGCCGATCGGCCACGGCATACGGGTCAGGGTGTCGAATCCATTCGTGCTCTTTCTACGTCCCATGGAAAAGCGTCGAGATAAAGCGGAAGGAAATAACGGGGGGCAGGCGCCGGGCAGACCCCGGCGCCACCAACAGCACCGTTACAACTGCTTGTCCAGGCTGATCTGCACGCCGTGGTCGCGGTCCTCGCCGCTGCCTACCAGGCCACGGTAGTCAACCCGCAGGCCCCAGTTGCGCCGGAAGTCGAACATCAAGCCGGCGCCGAACATCCAGCGGTTGCGGTCGAAGCCGTCCAGCGAGGTGCGGTAGAACGGCACGCCCACCAGATCGGCGTACTGCATGGTGGCCACGCCGCTGCCCTTGAAGTCGTGCTGGTACTCCACCCGCAGCTGCGGCGTCCACGCTCCCCACACCGCCGTGTTACGGAATTCCATGCGGAAGCCCGCGTTGCCGGTGCTGGTATCCACATCCTGGTCACCGTAGCGCAGTGCGAAGAGCTCGCTTCCACTCTCCGCATACGCGTCCAGGGTGCCCTGCGATGCATCAAGCCGTGCATACGGCGTCAGCATCCAGTTGCCGCGCACCACGTCGGCACCCAGCGAAAGCGAACCGAACCACTGGCTGCCGTCGCGCAGGGCATGCACGAAACTGCCTTCGCTGGTGACATAGCGCCGCAGGTCGTAGTCCAGCAACTGGTGGCCCACCAAGGCATCCACGAACAGATGCTCACCGGGGGTGTAGGTGGCATAAAGCGCCAAGGTGTAGGCCTGACCATCGCTGCGGCTGCCGTTCTCGCCCACGTCGGTGCGGTCGCGGCCGTAGCCCAATGCCACGCCCAGTGCGAGGTCGCGCCCGACCTGCAGGTCGCTGCCCAGCGTCACGCCGTCCGTGTTGAAGTCACCGCCCGCGCTGCCACGCCCATTGCTGCGTCCGCTGCGCACGCTGCCGCCCACCCACAGCCCGAGCGGGGCCTGGGACTCGTTTGCAGTGGTGGCCGGCGCATCCAGGCCGGGTTCGCGGTCGAACGGCTGGCGCCGCTGTGCATCGCAGCCGGTGCCGGGCAGGGTGCCCACCGCCGGCTCGCACCGCTGCGCGCCGTAGCCCAGGCTCACGTTGTTGCTGAAGCCGTTGTTGCCGCCGGCCCCGTGCAGGCGCTGCATGCGTTGCTGGATGTTCTCGATCTGCGAGGTGGCAAACCGGCGCGCGGTATCGGCCTGGGCCGACAGCAGGCCACGCACTTCCGGGTCACGGGTCGGATCAGGACGCTCGGTGACCTGCAACGTGTAATCCCGTGTGCCGGTGAAGCCCAGTGCATCCGTGGAGGTGATGGTGAAGGCAAACCCACCTGAAGCGGTCGGCGTGCCGGTAAGCACACCGGAACTGGCCAGCGACAGACCGCCCGGCAGCGCGCCGCCCGTTACGGCATAGCGGTACGGTGCGGTGCCACCCGTGGTGGACAGCTGCTGCTGGTAGCCATTGGCGAACAGGCCAGCCGGCAGCGTTTCCGGCGTAAGGGTGAGCACCGGCGCGGCCACAGTCAGCGTGTACGCCTGGGTGATGGTGCCTGCGGTGCCGGTGGTGCTGTCCGTAGCCGTGACGCTGAAGCTGTAGGTGCCGGCCGCGGTCGGCGTGCCCGCCAGCCGGCCGCTCGCCGCATCCAGTACCAGGCCCGCAGGCAGGCTGCCTGCGCTGCTGGCAAAGGTGTACGGCGCCACGCCGTTTCCAGCGCTGAAGTCCACCTGGTACGCGCTGCCTGCCGTGGTAGCGGGCAAGGCACCGGCGACCGGGGTCAGGCTCAAGGCCGGGCGCGCCACTTCCAGCGTGTAGTTCTGCACCACGCTGCCCGCGGCGCCACCGGTGCTGTCGGTGGCGGTAATCGTCAGCGCAAAACTGCCGGCCTGGGTCGGCGTGCCAGACAGCACGCCGGTGCCGCCATCGAAGACCACGCCGCTGGGCAGTGCACCGCTCAACGCATAGCTGTACGGGGCTACGCCGCCGGCGGTGGTGACCACCTGCTGGTAGGCCGTGCCCGCAGTGGCGGGTGCCAGGGTGGGCGGGGTTACCATCAGCGTGGGACTGGCCACGGCGAGGGTGAACGTCTGGCCGCTGGTGAAGGGCCCGGCGCCGGTGCTGCTGTCGGTGGCCGTCACCTCCAGCATGAAGCTGCCAGCCTGGGTCGGCGAACCGCTGATGGTGACACTGTCCGCCGTGCTGCTGACGATGGCAACGCCAGCGGGCAGGTGGGTCACCTGGTAGCCGGTGTACGGGGCCGTACCACCGGCCCAGCTGAAGGTCTGGCTGTAGGTCGATCCGGCCACCGCCGAGAGCGCGCCCGCAGTGCTCACGGTGATGCTGGGCATGCCCACGGTGATGCTGACCGTCGCCGGTGCGGAGGCGCCGCTGCCGTTTCGGGCGAGGTAGGTAAAGCTGTCGCTGCCTGCAAATCCAGCAGCCGGCTGATAGCTGATCGTCGTCGCCCCGGTCACCGTTGCGGTGCCGTGCGAAGGCGCGCTACCCACCTCAACGGAGGTGGCGGCGCCGCCGGACAGCGCAAGCGTTACCGGAGCAGCGGGCGCCCCGTAAGCGAACGTGGTGCTGACATTGCCCGCCACCGGCAGGCTGTCGGCCACGGTGATCGAACGGGTTGAGCCGACGCTGTACGGGCCGGAACCGCCCGAGCTGTCGGTGGCAGTGACGGTGAAGGTGAACGTTCCCAACGCGGCCGGGGTGCCGGTGATGGCGCCGGCACCGTTCATGCTCAATCCCTGGGGCAGGGCACCGGCG
>Ga0182006_1000405_pt1 | contig 34967 bp, 25 predicted proteins | sample Sormic07211104_1_FD_123022 | JGI IMG/M metagenome (GOLD analysis project Ga0182006, IMG submission 123022) | Rhizosphere microbial communities from Sorghum bicolor, Mead, Nebraska, USA - 072115-104_1 MetaG | ecosystem: Host-associated > Plants > Roots > Rhizosphere | place: USA: Nebraska...
AAACCTGGCAATTTATTCCAGTGGATACGCTTGGTTTCGATGTGATCCAACCTAGTATTTTATTCTACAAAGATCAGCGTTTACAGATTTTGTGCCGAAGTAAACAGGGAAATGTTATTCAGGCCTGGTCTTCAGATAACGGAAACAGCTGGGGCAAACTGTCTAAAACAGAGCTTTTAAATCCAAATTCAGGTACAGATGCGGTCACGCTCAAAAATGGCACACAGTTAATTGTCTATAATCCTGATGTGCCTGGAAAAGATTGGTTTAACGGAAGAGGAAAATTACGTGTAGCCGCTTCAAAAGATGGCTTATCCTGGAGGGATGTTGCTGTTTTAGAAAATGGCGATAAAGAGGAGTACAGTTACCCCGCTATTATACAAACCAAAGATGGCTTTGTTCATATAACCTATACCTATGACAGGAAAAATATTAAGCACGTAGTTTTAAAAGAGGAGGAGTGATTGCTTGCTGCAATCACTCCTCCAGCAGGAGCGGTATTATAACATGTTTATTTTAATAGCGGATTAAACCTTTTTGACTTTAAAATATCAAAAAGTAAAATCGGACATTATGAAAGCTAATATTTTAGGACGCTCCTTAATGATGCTACTCCTGGTAACAAAAACAGTTGCTTTTGCACAGGAAGGTAAGGTGCCAAAAACTCACCAACATCTTCAGAAGGTTAATTCGCGTTCCGAAATTCATGATAGTCAGGTTCAAAGAAATAGGAAAAGAAAAGGAATGGGGAGCATACAAGCCTATAACCTGCACCGGCAATATCGAAGCACCACCCTTAATGAAGAAAAATATCAGATGGTGAAACATCAGGTACGGTTTAACAAAGGAGTGCAAAAACATTCTAGTACACCTTAGAAAGTAAGTTTTTACCGAACTGAAGACAGCCGTTCAGCAATCTTATTTATTTGAAATATTCGTCATCCTCCTCCTCTTCATCATCATCTATCAATTCATTATCACCAATTTCGAAGTAATCATCTTCATGATCTTCGTCAGGATCGTCGCCTTCTAAATCTTCATCATCTAAATCATCTTCATCATCCAAATCTTCGTCTGGACCAGTAATGTTAAATTGTTGGTTCCATTTGTAGGCGTCCTTGTCGTAATTCGTTCCCTGAGTTTTCATAATTACCGAGATAAAGGGTTTGTATCCTAAACAATTGAGTTTGTTAAAAAGTTTGAGGATGCAAATTTTGATGGAAGACGCTATAGCTATTGATCGATGATGCTTGTTTCAATTTCTTTTGCCAAAAGGTAAAATATAAGGGATTTGAATAGTCTTTTTTTTGCCATAAATTCAATTAAACTTAATTTTTCTGCTGGCTAAGGCCATCTTTGCGGTGGTTAGAAATCAACAGAAAAATTAAATGATAAACAGATTAGCTAAAATACTCTTCTCTACCCGCACAATGGGTGTTATGTTATTGCTTTATGCTTTTTCCATGGCCATGGCCACATTTGTAGAAAATGACTATGGAACTGCTGTCGCTAAAGCACTTATTTATAACTGTTGGTGGTTTGAATTGATTATGCTGATCCTGGTGCTGAACTTTATTGGGAACATCAAGAGGTACCAGCTTACCCAGCGGAAAAAATGGCCTTTACTGGTTTTCCACCTGGCATTTATTATCATTTTTATAGGAGGGTACATTACCCGGTACATCAGTTTTGAAGGATCGATGCATATCCGACAGGGTGAATCGAGTAATTCTGTGGTTTCTGATGCGACATTTTTTAAAGTGCAAATTGGCAAGGATGATCAGGCATTGGCTTATGACGATGTTCCTGCTATTTTGATTTCCAATCACGTACCTGCCTATTTAAAGCCATTTAAAAAAACATTTACCTCAGAATATGACTACCAGGGCCAGCGGGTAAAGATGAAAATCGTGGATTTTTATGCCAGAGCTCAGGATTCACTGGTTCGGAAGGCTTCTGGTAAACCAACGCTTCATCTGGTGGTACTTGAAAATGGTAAAAGGGCCAATAAATATATCCCTTCAGGGACGGTTCAGCTGCTGCAGAATATGTTGGTGAGCTATAACAAAGAAACTCCTGGTGCCATTAACCTGAACGATTCTAATGGAGAACTTCAAATCTCCTCACCGTATGAAGGTAACTATATGATCATGGCTACCCAAGAGCGAAAAACTGTAACTGCAGACAACGTTGCCCAACCTTTTCATCTCAGAAGTTTATATACCTATGGAGGTCTGGCCTTCGTCATTCCAGAAGGACCGGTAAACGGACATATCATGTATTATGAAGGTGATAAAAGAACCCATGAACATGATCTGGACCTGGTTAAGGTAGAGGTGCAGACACCAAGCGCGGTAGACACGGTTTCATTTTATGGTGGAAGAGGAATGACCAATTTCCAGCATCAAAGTGAAATAGGAGGGCTGAGGATCTCTTTGGCTTACGGTTCTAAGATTTACCAGACTCCATTTTCTCTTAAACTGGTACATTTTAAAATGGAAAAATATCCGGGAAGTAACAGCCCCGCTGCTTACTCATCAGATGTGATGGTACAAGACGCTGCAGGTGAAAGACCTTATAAAATATTTATGAACCATGTATTGGATCACTCTGGTTATAGGTTCTTCCAGTCGAGCTTTGACGAAGATGAGCAGGGGACGGTACTTTCGGTAAACCACGATGAATGGGGAACTAATGTAACCTATCTTGGTTATACCTTGCTTTTCCTGGGTATGTTTGTAACCTTATTCTGGAAAGGAACTCATTTCTCCAAACTGAATGAGCAGTTGAGGAGTCTTTCCAAATCAAAAGCGCTGTTGCTGTTGTTTTTCTTCCTGCCATTGGGTAGCGCGTTCAGTCAGGAAATTGATATGCATGGCACAGATGGAACCAAACACGATCACAGCCATGAGATGCATGATCATAGCCAAGACGTCAACGCTGTTGCGGGTGGTTTACCAGCTAAAAATGCAGATGCAAAACAGTTTGCCTCTTCTGTTAAAATAGACCAGCAACATGCAGACAGGTTTGGTTACCTTCTGGTACAAAATATAGACGGCCGTATTGAACCGGTGAATACGATGGCCCTGGAAATTCTGAGGAAATTATTCCATAAAGATCGTTTCTATTCCTTAAACGCAAATCAATTCTTTCTTTCAGCATCTACTACACCGGGTAACTGGATCAATGTTCCTTTAATAAAAGTACGTAGTAAAGGAGGCCCGGATTTGTTAAAAGCTGTCCATGCAGACGCCGAAGGATATGCTTCTATGGTCAATCTGATCAGGCTTAAACCAGAGGGTACGCCCGAATTTATATTAATGGAAGATTACTTGAAGGCCTTTTCTAAAAAAGCGGCAGATCAGAACAGTTACGATAAAGATCTTATCGAACTTAACGATCAGTTGCAGGCTATGGGACAATTGGTTTCCGGTCAGTATTTACGTATTGCTCCGGTCATCGGCGATGCCAATCATACCTGGAAGGCTTTAACAGTCGGAGAGTCAGACAGTACTTCGACACTGGCTGCAGTTACCCGTTATTTTAAGGCAGTAAATCAAGGCGAAGTATCGGGTAACTGGGCTGCTGCTGATTTTGAACTGAACGGTTTAAAAGCAACGCAACAGAAATATGGTAAAGAGGTTGTACCTTCTGAAGCTAAAATAAAATGGGAGGTAAGCTACAATTCCTGGAATATATTCCTGAATTTAATGATCACTTATGCCCTCCTAGGTACATTAATTCTTGCACTTGCATTCCTGAAATTATTTAAGAATTCTAAAGTGTTGGACCGTGTAGTTACTGGTGTGCTGCTGCTTATAGCTGTTGCAGCTATTTTACAAGGGATAGGACTAGGGGTGCGCTGGTATATCTCCGGACACGAACCATGGAGTAATGGTTACGAAGCTGTATTGTTTATCAGCTGGATCGGTGTTTTAGCCGGTTTGTTCATGTACAGAAACAGCAATGCTTTTATTCCTGCGGCAGGTTGTCTGATTGCAGTTATTTTGATGGGTTTTGCGCATGGAGGTTCCCAGATGAACCCTCAAATCACCCCCTTGGTTCCGGTTCTAAAATCTTACTGGTTGATGATACATGTGGCTATTATTACTTCCAGCTATGGCTTTTTTGGGCTGAGTGCATTGATCGGTACAGTCGTTCTGGTGCTTTATGTTATTGACAATAAAAAGATTAGCGCAAAAGTAAAAAGCTCTGTAATGGAATTGACCATTGTGAATGAGCTGTCTCTAACCGTAGGAATATTCTTATTGACTGTAGGGACATTCTTAGGCGGTATATGGGCGAATGAAAGCTGGGGTCGATACTGGAGCTGGGACCCTAAAGAGACCTGGGCTTTTATTTCTGTAATCGTTTATGCTTTTATATTACATGTCCGCCTGATTCCTGGACTAAGAAGTAAATACCTGTTTAATTTATTGTCGTTAGTTGGTTTCTCGACCATTATCATGACTTATTTTGGCGTGAATTATTACCTCACCGGGCTGCATTCTTATGCTAAAGGTGATCCTGTACCTGTGCCTTCATGGGTATACATAACCGTCGCAATGGTTTTTGTGCTTGCTGTGGTTTCTTATAAGCGTTATCAGAGGAAGTTATAGGTTTATATCAAATTAGATTGGAATAGAGAGTAAGGGGATATTTAATCCTGAAGCCATAATCCTGGTTTTGCTGCGGTGTACAATAGAAGACCAGAAACCATATTTTTTAGGTACCATGATCAGCAAATCTGCATTAAACTCTCTGATCTCTTTTTCAATTTCTTTGATCACTTCATTCGATCTTACATTTTTATAGTAATAGGTGATCCCTTCCAGACCTTCATTGATGGCATGAACAGCAGTAGAAATATGGGTCTCCGTTTTGAGTTCTTCTACTTTATCATTTACATTGAAAATTTCCACTTCCGACTCGCTTAGACTGGTCGCTACTTCTTTTACACGCGCCAGAACTTGTTCGGAAACACCATGGAATACATCACAGGCAAAGAGAATTTTTCTTGTGCCTTCAAATTTGGCATGCAATGGCACGGCAAGCACCGGAAAATTCAGCTTTTTAATAGCTGAAGTAGTGGTGTTACCCCATAGGTCTTGTTCCAGGGTTTTGGCGGTCATACCGAGCACAACCAGTTCAGCATTATATTTTGTGATCAGGCTGCTTAGTTCTTCTTCTAAAAAAGGAAAGGAAGATTCATGGCTAACCTCTATCTCATAGGTGTAAAAAATAGAAAGTGCCCGTTCTATCAGTCGGATTTCATTCTCGATCATGAGCCGCTGGATACTTGCACCAGGTAACAAGGTGTTGGCGGCGTGGAATGGAATCGTAAAAGAGTTGAATAATACCAGTCTGGCATTATTTTGTTTGGCGACGGCTGCGGCATATTCTACGGCGTTCTCGGCTACTTCAGAAAAGTCTGTTGCTACAATGATGGTTTTCATGGACTGCGCCTGTTGGTGATTCGTAAATTTAAAGAAATGCGATTTAAGAATAGCTTGCAATCATGAGCCGTTGTTGTTTTTTTTACAATAAAATAACAACGGTCTTTGGGCTGAAATTTAGTTCAACGCAGCTTTAAAATGCTCTGCCACGATGGTAAATACTTCATTCCATACTTCCGGATTTGGATAGGCAAAACCAATTCTGATGCCCTCAACAGTATCCGTAGGTTTTAGAAAAGGATTGTTTTCCTGTTTAAATACACCAAGCTTCGCTAAAGCAGGTATACTGCTCATCATAGATTGCGGTTGATTTAAAGCAATCCAAATGACCAATCCGGTGGCAGGCAGATGAATAGTGCTGAACTTTGAAAGGTGCTGATTAAAAAGTATTTGTATGTTTTTTGCTTGCTCTTTATAGTAGCTAAGGGAATCTTGCAGACGTTGCGCATATTCCCCATAACGTGGAACTTTAGCTGCATAAATGATCCAGTCCAGGTCATCGCGATCTGGTCTGTCTTCGTTGTTCAAAGAGAAGTAATTGTTGAAATCGAGTTCTTGAGTTTCTGGAGTATCTTCTCCGAGCATTAAATAAGTCATAGCATTAGGTTTTAACACCATAGGTAAATCAAAACCTATACCTATTATAAAGCCGGTGCCATAAGCACCGGCTTTGATGACGGTTTGAATTATTTAACTCTCCAGTAAACTTGCTGCCTGGCTGTCTAAGAACCAGGTCAGGCTTCCGTCAATGGGTTGAATCAATTGGGAAGGGTATAAGAATGGATTCCTGTCCTTCGGCTGAATCACATGTTTCGCAGCGTTGGCTTTGTTCTCACCGAAAACAAGGAAAGCTACATTTTTAGCCTTATTGATCAGTGGCGCCGTAAAACTGATTCTGAATGTAGAAAGTTTTTCAACATACACAGAATCAACAGATACACTTGTGTTTTTCAGAATTTCTGTCTCTGGAAAAAGAGAAGCCGTATGGGCATCATCACCCATGCCTAGCAGGATCAGATCAAATGAAAGTGCTGCACCATCAAAATGTTTAGTAATGGCCTCTTTATAAGCAAGTGCGGCTTTATCAGGTGCGAGTTCCGTATTCACGTAGAAAATATGATCTGCCGGAATATTTAATGGCTCCAGGATACTTTTCTTAGCCATTAAGCCATTGTAATTTTCGTTATCTGGTAAAACATTACGTTCGTCGCCAAAAAAGAAATATACTTTAGTCCAGTCTATTTCCGATTTGTATATCGTAGCGAGCTGGTGATAAAGTTCCTTTGGAGAGTTGCCGCCGGTCAATACAAAATCAAAACGGCCTTTTTCTGCAATAGAAGTATTGGCAATGTTGATGATATATCTGGCGAGATCTGCAAATAACTCTTCCTGTGTTTTATAAATCTGTACGCTCATTAGTCTTTATTTAAAGGTAGGGTAAACCAATGGAAACCATCTCTTGCAATTAAGGCTTCGGCATCTTCAGGTCCCCAAGAATCTGCTGTATAATTCGGGAAGCTTAGAGATTTTTTACTTTCCCATGCATTAACCACCGGCATTAATAATTCCCATGCACTTTCTACCTGATCTGCACGCATAAACTGAGTTTGATCACCAGTCATTACATCTAATAGCAGCGTTTCGTAAGCCTCTGGAGTCTCACTGTTGTAGGTGCCTTTGTAGTCAAATACCATATCTACAGGATTTAATACCATGTCTAAGCCTGGTCTTTTGGCTTGAACCTGCAAACGGATGCTCATTTCAGGCTGAATGCTGATGATCAGTCTGTTTTGTTGCCAGTGTTCCGTTACCGCAGAAGGGAAGATGTGATGCGGCACATCTTTAAACTGGATGGTAATTAACGATGACGTCTGAAATAAACGTTTTCCTGTCCTTACATAGAAAGGAATACCTTGCCAGCGCCAGTTGTCTACAAAGAATTTAATGGCAGCAAAAGTTTCTGTGTTAGAATCCGGAGCTACACCATTTTCATGTCTGTATCCGGGAACTTCTTTGCCTTCCACCCAGCCCTTGGCGTATTGACCACGGACAGTACTGAAGCGGATATCATCCGGTCCAAACGGACGCATTGCTTTTAATACATCTACTTTTTTATTGCGGATTTCATCTGCATCAAAGTTAACAGGTGTTTCCATTCCAATTAAACACAATAGTTGAAGTAAGTGGTTTTGGATCATGTCTCTTAATGCACCAGCTCCTTCATAATATCCACCACGGTCTCCAACTCCAAGCTGCTCGGTTACAGAGATCTGAACGTGATCAATATAGGTTCGGTTCCATAGTGGCTCCAGGAATGAATTGGCAAAACGGAAAGCCATGATGTTCTGAACTGTTTCTTTTCCTAAGTAGTGATCTATACGATAGATTTGTTTCTCTGTAAAGATGCCAGTTAAAATCGCATTCAGCTCTTTAGCCGTATCCAGATCTCTTCCGAAAGGTTTCTCAATAACGATTCTGCAAGTATCTTCATTGCCAGCCAGCTCATATTTAGAAAGACACTGCGCAATGAGTGGGAATAAGTTAGGGGCAACAGCCAGGTAGTAAAGAACCTGTGTTTCCGGACCGAATTCCTTTTGGTGTTTTTCAATGGCAGTTTTAAGGTGGCCAAAAGTGTCAGGAGCTTCCACATCTACTGCCGTATAGGAAACATGATCTGCAAATTTACTCCATTTGTCTGCCTTTACTTTTCCTGAACGGGAAAAACTATTGATGCCTTCCATCAGAGTGTCCCTGAACTTATCATCAGTAAGTGGTCTGCGTGCAGTCCCTATAATAGCATATTTTTCGGGCATATAACCGTCTAAATACAGATTGTAAAGTGCAGGCGCTAGTTTGCGCATATTTAAGTCACCAGTTCCACCAAAAATTACAACTATGGTCGGTTTTAGGCTAATGCTTGTTTTCATCTTCGTTGTTTTTGCTAATTAGTTGAATTCCAGTCTGCATGAAAGATACCCTCTTCGTCAATACGTTCAAAGGTATGCGCGCCAAAAAAGTCTCTTTGCGCCTGAGTAAGGTTCAGCGGAGAATTGGCAGTTCTTAAAGAATCGTAATAAGTTAAGGCTGAAGCATAACAAGGAATGGCAATACCATGAGCAATTGCCGTAATAACTACATGTCTTGTTCCCGGTATGATATCCTTTAATTTTTGCTGAATACTTTCGTCAGAGAACAGGTGCGGAAGTTCAGGATTCTTTTTGTAAGCCTGATAGATATCTTCCAGCAATTCTGCCCGGATAATACAGCCACCACGCCAGATTTGTGAAATTTCTTTCAGGTTCAGTTCATATTTATACTCTGCAGAGGCTGCTTCCAACAGGTGCAGTCCTTGCGCGTAAGAAGTGATCATCGCAAAGTACAATGCCTGCTCTAATTGTACTTCAAACGCTTCCTTGTGATCAATAGCTTCTCCCTGATGCGGAAGAGCTTTAGAAAGGGCTATACGAAGGCTTTTGAATTTAGAAAGATCTCTTGTGCTTACCGCCTCATTAATGGTAGGTATAGGCAGTTGCAAGTCCATAGATACTTGCGAAGTCCATTTGCCGGTCCCTTTAGATTTTGCTTCATCTTTGATCATATCCAGTAAAAGATTACCGGTTTTAGGATCTTTTACTTTAAAAATGTCTTTTGTAACTTCCAATAGGAAGGACTTTAAACGACCATTGTTCCATTTATCAAAAGTAGCATAGATCTGTTCATTGCTGTAACCCAGGCTATGTTTTAACAAGGCATAAGTTTCTGCAAGTACCTGCATCATGGCATACTCAATACCATTATGGACCATTTTTACAAAGTGGCCTGAAGCGCCAGGACCAATATAAGTTACACACGGATCGCCGTTTACTTTAGCTGAAACCGCCTCTAATATAGGTTTTACGGCATTATAAGCTTGTTTATCTCCACCCGGCATCATGCTTGGTCCAAAACGTGCGCCTTCTTCTCCACCTGAGATTCCCATTCCAAAGAAGTGAATGCCCTGCTTAGATAATTCATCTGCTCTTCTGCTGGTATCTGTAAAGTGAGAGTTTCCACTGTCAATGATCATATCACCTTTGCTCAGCAAAGGAACGAGCTCCTGGATTACACTGTCAACAATCGGACCTGCAGGAACCAATAACATCACTCTTCTTGGCAATTCCAGGCTTTGTATAAAATCTTCTAATGATGCAAATCCTTTGAGATCATGTGCTTTACCATCCTCTTCAAGTTTCTTCAGCATCTTGGGATCCTTATCATATCCGGTTACCTGAAAACCATTGTCGGCCATGTTAAGTAATAGGTTGCGACCCATTGTGCCCAGGCCTATCATTCCTAAAGTGAATTGTTTCATTGTTCTGTTGTTTATATTTTAGTAGGGTGCTTATTTATTTGGATTAACGGTAACGATCTGATATTTTTCTGCAGCTTTCCAAAGCTTAGCGCCGCCTTTTATACCTTCCCTGTTGGAAGCAATAACGACATTATCATCCAGCTTCAAATCGATAAATTTTGCATTTCCACCGCCAAGATAAAGTTTGTCGTAATTGAAAACGGTCTTATAAATGTCAATTACACGTTGAACACGCTCTTTCCACTCTTTATCTCCGTGCTTTTTAAGCGCTTTATCTCCAACATAATCATCATAATCTTTGTCTTTATGAATAGGAAGGTGAGAAAGTTCGAGATGTGGAAGTAGTTCACCGTCAAATAACAAGGCCGTTCCCAAGCCGGTTCCAAAGGTGAGTACAATTTCAAAGCCTTTACCATCTACAAGACCAAGGCCCTGTTGATCTGCATCATTGATCAGGCGAACAGGCTTGTCTAAAAGATTGCTGACCATCTGCGCAAATTCTATCTTATCCCATTTGCCTTTTTCCAGGTTAGGCGCTGTATATACAACACCAGATTTCGTGTAACCAGGAAAACCTACGGAGACTTTACCAAAGGCGCCCATAGTAGCAGCCAATTGTTTGATCACTGTTAAAACGGCTTCGGGAGTAGATTCTGTAGGTGTAGGTAACTTTGTGTACTCTGAAAGTGCCTCACCCTGAGGGCTTAAGAGACATGATTTGATGTTTGAACCGCCAATATCTATAGATAGAATGTTCTGGATCTCTTTGTCCTCGTTTTTTGACATATGAGTTTAATTTTCGATGTAGATTGTTCTGTTATTCAAAATAACAAATTTAGAACCATTTAATCTTATGAATAGTTAATATATTGCAATATTTATTCATTTTAAAAGCTCTTTTATGGATCTGAATTTAGACCAGGGTTATCATCCGGATGTTTTAGGACAGGGTTTTGAAGCGTTAACTTTTCCTCAGCCAGATGATTATGAAGGAAAGGTAGTGGGAACAGTCATCCGGAAATGTTGCCCGCAAAAGAGTTCATTAGCCGTTCTCTATATACATGGCTTCAATGATTATTTCTTTCAGACAGAAATGGCCGGGCAATATATTCTGAATGGTTATAACTTTTATGCTGTGGATCTCAGAAAATATGGACGATCATTTCTTCCGCATCAAAAGATGAATAATGTGCGGGATCTTGCCGAGTATGATGCAGATATAAATTTTGCATTATCTCTTCTTAAGAAAGAGGGAAATACCTTTGTGCTTTTAAGTGGACATTCAACGGGTGGACTGATTGCTTCTCTTTATGCGGATAAAAACATAAACAGTGAATTGTTTCATGCTGTATTTCTGAATAGCCCGTTTTGGGATATGAATTTGGGGTTTTTGGAGAAGAGCTTAGGGATTCCATTGGTATCATGGTGGGGAAAAAGGCATCCGGATGTTCAAATAGATGGTGGTTTTTCTCCGTTGTACGGCCTGAGTTTGCATAAAGATTTTCATGGAGAATGGGAGTACGATTTGGCTTGGAAACCTAATGTAGCGCCGCGTGTCAATTGTGGATGGGTAAGAGCTATTCATCTTGGACATAAGCACGTGAAGATCGGTTTGAGCATTGCAAGGCCGGTTTTGGTGATTCACTCTTTAAGATCTATCAGCGAGAAGAAGTGGAGCGAGAGGATGTTTAGCGGAGATGCTGTGCTAAACGTTAAAGATATGGACAGGCTGGCTGCCCGTGTTCAAGGAGATTGCCAGGTTACTGTGATTGAGGGAGCGCTGCATGATGTAGTGCTATCCCGGAAACCTGTAAGAGAAAAAATTTATACTATTTTGTTTTCCTGGTTAAGTTCTCTGATAACACGCATTTAGCATTAGTTAAATTTTTTTTATCCGATAGTGATAGAAATCACTTTTTTTATTATGTAGAAATGGTTAATTTGTAACAAAGTGCTTAACGATTACCTTGTGTAACCTAACTCTCTACTGCATGAAGAACATCTATCCCTTCAACAAAAAATCTCCAAAAATCTTTTTTACTTTGCTTTCTTTTCTGGCTTTTCCAACTTTGCTTTGGGGCCAGAATGATCCTGCGGATAGTACAAAAAGGATCATTAGTATTAACCTTCCGGTTACAAAGATTACCTTTTCAGGTATGCTGCAAACGCAGTACATTTATTCTTTTACAAAAGACAATGATATTAACGGCGTAAACCATGCACCCGGCGAGCAATTTTCCGGAAATTCCTTTTTGGTAAAACGTGCCAGGATGCAGCTGAACGCAGCTGTGAACGACAGGATCAATGCAGTCATCCTGGTTAACTTTGGAGATTTCAGTGGAAACCCCCAAAACAAAGTCCTGGAAAATGCATTTATCAAATATAGTTTAAATGATTATGTTAATTTTCAGGTTGGTCAGTTTCGCCCACAGTTTGGACAGGAAGACAATTATCCTGTAGATTTTGTAAGGTCTATTGACTATTCCAACCAATACTATCTTTTTGGAGCCAACAGCTGGCAAAGTTTCCAGTTAGGAGCATCTTTTTCCGGAGCGGTTAAAAATGGTCCTGTACCTTTCACTTATTCTATAGGTGTTTTTAACGGCAACAACAGGAACCAGGTAGATAATGACAATGGTAAAATTGTTCCGGCAAGAGTAGTGATGGAGCTTGATAAGAGTTTGCAGCTCGGCCTGAACGGTGGTTATGGGAGCAACACCCGTAAAGAAATCTGGGCATATGGGTTTGATGTAGACTATAAAAGGCCCTTGAATGAAGATTGGAGTTTTGAATTGGTTTCAGAATATAAACAAGGAATTAACAGCCAGATGTTCTTTGCAGCAACCAATCCAGGCGCCATTGGCGATTATCAGATGAGGGGTGTTTATGTATTACCCAATTTGGTGCGTAAAATCCGGAATACGCGTCTAAAATCTATTGAATTTGCCTTCAGGTATGAATATCTGGACTCGGATTTTAAAAGAGAAGGGAATGCCCGGAACAGTTATGTCCCTATGGTAAGTGCGTCTTTCGCACAATCTTATGCCATTAGGGTGCAGGCAGGTTATCTTATAGACCGTTATCAGAATAATATACCAGGAACTGCTCAATATAATGGAAACAGATTGATTTGCCAGGTTCAGGCTCGTTTTTAATCGCTTATTTAAACTACCTTTTATGAAAGAAATTAATTACAAAATGATGTTGGTGACCCTGTTTTTTGGGTTAATTATTTGGTTTATTCCAGTTCCGGAAGGTGTTAAACCCGAAGCCTGGCACTTACTCGCTATTTTCCTTGCCACCATCCTGGGAATTATCCTAAAAGCAGCTTCGATGGGAACAATGTCTATGATTGCAATCGCTTTGGTTGCTGTAACAGGTGTTTTAGCACCAGGCAATCCTGGGAAGTCTATTTCGATGGCGCTGAGTAGTTTTGGTGATAAGGTGATCTGGCTGATCGGAATTTCCTTCTTTATTGCAAGAGGTTTTATTAAAACCGGTTTAGGCAGCCGTATCGCTTATCTCTTTATAAGGGTATTTGGGCGGAGTTCTTTAGGTCTTGGTTATGGCTTAGGGCTGGCAGATTTGGTACTTGCCCCGGCTATTCCAAGTAATACAGCGAGGGGTGGAGGGATTATTTATCCAATTATGAAGTCTATGGCCATTAACTTCGGTTCTATGCCAGATAAACCGGAAACGCACCGGAAACTAGGCTCTTATCTAACTTTGAATTGTTATAACATTAACCTGATCACCTCATCTATGTTCCTTACAGGAACAGCAAGTAACCCGATGTGTCAGAAGTTTGCAAAAGATCTCGGAATAGACATCACCTGGATGTCCTGGATGTGGGCAGCGATTATTCCAGGAATTATATCTTTAATTGCCATACCTTATATCTTGTACAAGATCTATCCACCGGAATTGAAAAAAACCAGTGGTGCAACCCAGATGGCTTCTGAAAAATTAAAAGAAATGGGGCCTGTAAGCCGCAATGAATGGTTAATGCTAACGGCTTTTATCCTGTTGCTGATCTTATGGATTACCGGGGATATTTTTAAAATTGACGCCACAACAACCGCGTTTCTTGGTCTTGTATTCCTGCTCCTGTCGCAAGTGTTAACCTGGGATGATGTAAAAAGTGAAAAAGGCGCCTGGGACACAATTGTTTGGTTTTCTGCATTAGTGATGATGGGGAGTGCACTGAACACGTTGGGTTTGATTCCGTGGTTTAGCGGTTTGGTTAAGGCACAGATTGGCGGGATGAGCTGGACAATGGCTTTTCCAATTATCATTCTTGTCTATTTCTATAGCCATTATATGTTTGCCAGTGCGACTGCGCATGTGGCGTCTATGTATGCGGCATTGCTGGGTGTGGGGATTTCTGTGGGTATTCCACCTATGCTTTTGGCACTTTCCCTTGGTTTTTGTGGCGGTATATATGGTACACTAACTCACTACGGACATGGCCCTGCACCAGTTTATTTTGGTAGTGGTTTCGTTGATGTAAAGAGTTGGTGGTCAAAGGGATTTGTTTTAAGTATTGTATTCCTGGTAATCTGGATGGGTATAGGTGGCCTATGGTGGAAAGCAATTGGTATTTACTAAACTGAAACGTATGAATAAAGAAACACTATCTACACTATCCAGGAAATACCTGATGGCACTAACCGGTTTGTTCTTATGCTTTTTCCTGGTTATTCATTTGGCAGGTAATTTCCAGCTTTTCTTACCGGAGGCGCAAGCCAGGGAGAGTTTTAACGGATATTCAAAGCTGCTATCGGGAAATATTTTTATTAAAGCGGTATCTTATATCTTATATGCCTCAATTATTATTCACTCGATTGATGCTTTGCTGATTACCCTGTTTAACCGTAAAAAGGCTGGGAAATATGAGTATGATAAGAGAGGTGCGGTGAGTAAATGGTATTCGAGAAATATGGGGGTATTGGGTACGGTGATCCTGATTTTCCTGATTTTCCATTTCAAAGATTTTTGGTACCAATATAAGTTTGGCACCTTACCGGTTGATTCCGCCGGTAATAAGGATCTTTATGAGATTGTAATCCGGGCATATGGCGACTTTTGGTATGTTCTTTTTTATGTATTGGCCATGTTTGCCCTGGGTTATCATTTGTTGCACGGGTTTTACAGCGCAGCGCGCACTATAGGTGTTTATCATCCCCGATACGTTGCCTTTATCAGAGTTTTTGGTACCTGGTATAGCTATATCATTACCTTCGGCTTTGCAGCTATACCTCTATACATTTATTTTACTCATTACTAGCTATGGAATTAAATGCGAAAATCCCGCCAGGTCCTTTAAAGGATAAATGGAATTATTATAAAGACCATGCAAAGCTGGTTAATCCAGCTAATCGTAAAAAACTGGAAGTCATAGTGGTAGGAACAGGTCTTGCCGGTAGTTCTGCAGCGGCCTCATTGGCAGAAATGGGCTATAAAGTGAAATCATTTTGCTTCCAGGATTCCGCCCGACGTGCACATTCAGTGGCAGCACAGGGAGGCGTAAATGCGGCGAAAAATTATAAGAATGATGGGGATAGTGTTTACCGGATGTTTTATGATACCATCAAGGGCGGAGATTTCCGGTCAAGAGAAGCAAATGTGTATCGTCTTGCGGAATGTTCTCTTCATTTAATTGATCAGGCTGTTGCTCAAGGTGTACCTTTTGGACGGGAATATGGGGGCTATCTGAACAACCGTTCTTTTGGCGGGGTACAGGTGAGCAGGACATTTTACTCTCGTGGACAAACCGGGCAGCAATTATTGCTGGGCGCCTATCAGGCACTCACCAGGCAGGTAAGTGCAAAAGCAATTAGTTTGTATACCCGACATGAGATGTTGGATCTGGTGGTGGTAGATGGAAAGGCAAGGGGGATTATTGTCCGTAATCTGGATACCGGAAAGATCGAAAGACATAGCGCTCATGCAGTCATACTGGCTACAGGTGGTTTCGGCAAGATCTATTACCTGTCTACCTTAGCTATGGGTTGTAACGCATCGGCCATTTGGAGGGCACATAAAAAAGGAGCATTGATGGCCTGTCCGAGCTGGACGCAGATTCATCCAACGTCCCTTCCGCAATCCGGAGAGTATCAAAGTAAACTGACTTTAATGTCTGAGTCTTTGAGAAATGACGGCCGAATTTGGGTGCCTTTAAAAAGGGATGATGTGCGCAAGCCAAATGATATTCCCGAAACTGAAAGAGACTATTATCTGGAGCGCAGATACCCTGCCTTTGGTAATCTGGCACCACGTGATATTTCATCAAGAGCTGCCAAGGAAAGGATTGATGCAGGATATGGAATTGGTGCACAGAAGAATGCCGTTTACCTGGATTTTTCCAAGGCCCTCAAGGAACAGGGAGAGGCAAAGATCAAAGAGAAGTATGGCAATCTGTTTAGCATGTACCGGAAAATTACAGATATTGATGCCTATAAAGAACCCATGATGATTTCTCCGGCAGCGCATTTTTCTATGGGCGGACTTTGGGTAGATTACGAGTTGATGACAACCATTCCCGGCTTGTTTGCCTTGGGCGAAGCCAATTTCGCAGACCATGGAGCGAACAGGCTTGGAGCAAATTCCTTGCTACAGGCTTGTGTAGATGGATATTTTGTAGCACCATATACAGTTTCGAATTACCTGGCAGATGAAATTAAAACCGGACCAGTGCCTGCAGACAGTATGGAATTTATAGAAGCAGAACAGAAAGCGAAAGAATTGCTGGCCAGGCTTGTTGCCATCAAGGGAGATAAAACCGCAGATTATTATCACAAGAAATTGGGTAAACTTCTTTATGATCATTGTGGACTATCCCGGAACCGGGAAGGGCTCAGCTTTGCCATAGCGGAAATCAAAAAACTTAGAGCAGATTTTTATTTACATCTGGCCGTACCAGGTACACCTGAAGAAATGAACGCTGAACTTGAAAAAGCTGGTCGGGTGGCTGACTATCTGGAAGTTGCTGAACTGATGTGTTACGATGCATTAACCAGAGAAGAATCTTGTGGCGCACATTTCAGGGAAGAATACCAGACACCAGAAGGTGAAGCGCTTCGTAATGATGAGAAGTTCTGCTTTGTATCTGCCTGGGATTGGAGAGGACTTGATCAGGAGCCTGCGCTCGTACCAGAGCCCCTGACCTTTGAAAATGTAGCCTTGACAGTTCGGAGTTATAAATAAAACCATAGCCTTATGAAGATTTTTTTAAAAATATGGCGTCAAAAGGATGCTAAAAGTAACGGTAAGCTGGTGGATTACGAGATGGATAATGTGATCCCGCATATGTCCTTTCTGGAGATGATGGACACCTTGAACGAGAAACTGGTTCTCAGCGGCGAGCACCCGGTTGAATTTGATCACGATTGCAGGGAAGGTATTTGCGGACAATGTGGGGTAATGATTAATGGCAGAGCGCACGGACCGTTAAAAAACACCACGACTTGCCAGCTTCATATGAGATCGTTTAAAGATGGAGATACCATTTATATAGAACCTTTCCGGGCTGAAGGATTCCCAATAAAAAGAGATCTTAAGGTAGACCGCTCTGCCTTTGACCGGATTATCGGGGCAGGAGGTTTTGTTTCTGTCAATACAGGGCAGGCACCTGAAGCCAATAGCATCCCGATCACCCATGAAATTGCCGAATCTGCATTTGATTCTGCAGCTTGTATCGGTTGTGGTGCCTGTGTGGCTACCTGTAAGAACTCGAGTGCGGCTTTATTTACTTCTGCTAAAATTTCGCATTTAGCTAAACTGCCTCAGGGACAACAGGAAGCACGTAAGCGGGCATTGACAATGGTGGCCCAGATGGATGCCGAAGATTTTGGGCATTGTTCCAATACAGAAGCTTGTGAAGTAGAGTGCCCACAAGGAATTTCTGTCCTGAATATAGCCCGTATGAATTGGGAGTTTTTAAAAGGAAATGTACTTAAGTAATATTCAAAAGAGGGTGTTTGAAAAATTCACAACGACGACTACAATTTTAGGCACCCTCTTTCATTTTAAAAGAAGAATCATTTTTAACAAGACGATTCAGTTTCCAATTCCTTTTTTAATAAAACTTTAACTTCTTCCCAACTGTGTACTCTTTGATGACGGTCTGTTGTTGCATTATGAGCAGCGTGAAATAAGATGGCTTTTCCTTTGCAGAAATCCAGGTTTTTGAAATGGTCGTCAATCATATAATCCGTATCAATAATGCTCTTGTCTCCGCAAAGCACGATGTTTTTCCAAGAAATAAATGGAAAATGTTCTTGTAACCACTGGTGTTTTTCAAAAAGAGATTGCGGGAATTCCATTGCTGCTGATACAATATAGACCTCAAAGTCATTCATTAATTCTTTTACAGTTTCTATTGCGCCTGGCATGACCGGTAGCGTGCGGAAAAAACCTGGAGAATTTACAAATTTCCATACGGCTTGTTTGTCTGGAAAGGCTTCTGATTCCGGTTTTCCGATCAGATCTTCCCGGTTGATGTGTACCCCATAATCTTTATGATACCAGGTAATGAAATGAGATTCTGTATCGGCTATTACGCCATCCATATCGATGGCTAGGCTTGGTTTTTTTATTTTCATATTGCAAATATATGCAATATATTTATTTAATATTGCAAAATATTGCAAATAATAAATCTTTATATTTGCAGAATGATTAAGGCAGAAAGACAAAATTTAATCCTTGAATATGTAGCGAAGGATAAAAAAGTATTGTTAGATCAGCTCAGTGAAATTCTGAATGTATCTGAGGATACCGTAAGGCGGGATATTAAAGAATTGTCAGATCAAGGGCTTTTACGGGCGGTCAGAGGAGGTGCAATGCATCGTTCTCCCATTCCTATGCATTACCGCGACAGACAAAATGTTGATGTCGAACATAAAAAGATCATCGCTGCCAAGGCTCTGGAATTTATTAAGCCTAACATGGTTTTGCTTGTCGATTCTGGCACATCTACACTTGCAGCTGTTGCAAATTTGCCAAAAGACATGCAACTCACTGTAGTCACCAACAGTTTTCCTGTAGCCTCAGTTCTGGAGGATCATCCAAAAATTGAAGTATTGTTTATTGGAGGAAGGTTAAATAAGACCAGTTTTTCTACTACCGGATATGAAACCATCCAAACTTTGAGAAGTATCAGAGCTGATATTTGTTTTTTAGGCGTATGCAGTATTGACTTGAATTATGGAGTTACAGGGGTAGATTATGAAGACAGCCAAATTAAAAAAGCGATGGTAGAAACTTCGAAATATATTGTCGCGTTATCTACTTCCGATAAACTCAATACTTCAGAGTCCTTTTACATCTGTGCTGCCAATCTGATTAACGTCATTGTTACGGAAGCTGACCCTAAACTGGTGAATTTAAGCGATTATTCCAATGCAGGCATAGAAATAAGATAGTCTGTCCAAAAACTTTTTTGCCGTTTCATTGTTTTTCTTTTAGCTGAACCTGAAGGCCGCTTTGGTTTGCAGGCGGTTAATCATCTATATCTGAAAAAAAATGGAGAAGCGGATATTAATTGTAGAGAACGATCTGGAAATGGAGGACATCTTTAAAGAGATTTTCTCAGATAATGGTGAAGAGGTGGTGTTCTTCTATGAGGAAACTGATGACATTTTAGAATTGGTAGAGAAGCATCGCCCAACCATTGTTATCCTGGATTACAATTTGAATGGACTTAATGGCGGAGAGCTTTGTAAACTCATTAAGGGTAGTGGAAAACATAAACATATCCCAGTATTATTGCTATCTGCATTTCCTAAGTTTATTTACAGCAATGAAAATGTAGGTAATAATGCTTTTTTAGAAAAACCATTCGACGTTGATGAATTGAAAACCGTTGTAGAACATATAATTAATGGATCACCAAAATGATGATTTATTTAAAGCTTTTCTTCAGAAAACGCATGTTGGTTTAGTCCTTAAAAAGGAAGAGTTGTCATTTAGTATTTATGAGGCTGGTGATAACTATCTCAAAATAACTGGATTAAACAGAGAAGCTCTTATTGGAAAGGATATATTTGATGTCGAAAAAGACCTGTTTCCTTCCAATATTCTGGAGGTACTGGAAAGGGTGCTGATGTATAAATCTGAAGCAGAGATCAGTCCTTTTCTACTTACACCTACCGATCGTTCCAAAAGTATATATATATCCATTCACATTTCTCCTGTAGTTGATCATCAAGGGGGCGTAGAATACCTGTTGTATACCGTGAGGGATATTGATCAGGAAATCAGGTTTGCAAATGAACGGGCTAACCGTAATTATTTTATGGAGCTGATTGAACAGGCGCCTGTAGGTATGGGAATCCTAAAGGGGAAGGAACTGATTATTGAGTCTGCAAATACCCGGATGCTCGAATTGTGGGGAAAGAATAAATCCGTATTAAATATGCCTATGGCTGTTGCCTTGCCAGAATTAGAAGGACAGCCTTTTTTAAGATTATTGCAGGATGTCTACACCTGGGGGGAGGCTATGGTAGGAAATGAAGCCAAAGCTTTTATTTTACGTAACGGGAAGCTGGAAACAGCTTATTTTAATTATGCCTACCAGCCTATTAAAGATAAAAAAGGACACACTACAGGCATCATGATGATTGCTACCGAGGTTACCCCTTTGGTATTGGTTAAACAGAAACTGGAAGAGAGCGTATCGAGCTTCAGGAGTGTTGTGATGAATGCACATTATTCATTGTTGGTGTTGAAGGGGAAAGACTGGATTGCCGAAATAGCGAACCAGCGGTTATTGGATTTATGGAACAAAAAGAAGGAGGAGGTAATTGGCTTACCGCTGTTGCAGATCCTCCCGGAATTGGTTGGGCAGCCTTTCCTTGAATATCTGAAAACTGTGTATGAAACAGGAGAGCCGTATGGGCAGGAAGAAGAGGTATTCTATTATAATACAGCCAATGGGATTGGAAAGAAATATGTGAGTTTCTTTTATGACCCGATGATTGATGCTGAGGGACGTGTTTATGGGGTGATTGTTGGTGCTGAAGATATTACAGCGAGGGTGGAAAGCAGACATAAAGTTGAACGTGCTGAGGAGATGCTTAGAATTGCAATTGAGTCTGCGAACCTGGGAACATGGCATTATGACCCACTGAGTAAACGCTTAACGGTTTCTCCAAGATTAAAGGAACTCTTTGGTTACAAGTCTAATGAAGAAATGACCTATGATACGGTTATTACACAGGTGACTGAGGAGTATAGAGAAGTGGTGCAAAAAGCCATTCAATCTTCCGTCATTAAAGGTGAGCATTTCGATCTGGAGTTTTCGATTAAAGGCCACTATGATCAGCAATTGCGCTGGATGAGGGCAACAGGAAGAATTTACAGAGATAAAGAAGGATTTCCCGTTCGGTTTTCAGGAATTCTGCTGGACATTACAGAACATAAACAGGATGAAATCCGGAAGAATGATTTTATTGCTATGGTGAGCCATGAATTGAAAACCCCGCTTACTTCGTTAAAAGCTTATGTTCAATTATTAAGTTCCAAGGCAAAGGCAAGTGGAGATATTCAGGCTACGAATTCGCTAAGCAAAGCTGACGGACAGGTCAATAAGATGAACAACATGATCAAGAGCTTTTTAGACTTGTCACGTCTGGAGGCTGGTAAAATCAACCTGGAAAAGCAGCAATTTTGCTTAAATGAACTGATTGCCGAAGTCATAGAAGAAATTACACTTACAGACCGGACGCATAACATTTCGACTGGAAACAGCCAGGAAATTATGGTTTTTGCAGACCGGGAAAAGATTGGACAGGTCATTAATAATTTAATTGGTAACGCTATCAAATATTCTCCTCAGGGCAAAATTGTAGAAGTGGTTTGCAAGGAAGTGAATGGAGAAACTTTAGTGAGCGTTAGGGATGAGGGTATCGGTATCCCAAAGGATGATATCGGTTTGTTGTTTGACCGGTTCTACCGGGTAGAAAGCAGGAAATTTAAAACCATCTCTGGATTTGGTATCGGGTTATATTTGAGTGCGGAAATTATTAAGCGCCATGACGGCCAGATATGGGTAGAAAGTGAAGAGGGAAAGGGTTCTACGTTTTATTTTACCCTGCCGCATAAAGATTTAATTCTATAAGTTCTGTTATTAACATAAAAGAGGGTGCCCTTGGGTACCCTCTTTTATGTTAATAAAGATAATTGGGTTTAATAACCATAATAATGTCTGTGATGGTGAGGCCTGCCTCCACGTTCGGCAACGATACATGAACTAAAGCTAACAGCTACTGCCAGCAAAAGGAATAGATACTTAATTGTTTTCATTTTATAGGTTTTTATGTGTTAATGATAAGACCCTATTGAAATGAAAAGGTTTAGTCTCCCCCCACAGAATAATGTTAGAATGAATAGCGCAAGGTCGCTCCGTAAGTCCTTGGATCACCAAGTACACCAGCATATAAGCCAGAATTACCCGCGGCAGCCTGCAATTGTTCGTAATAATTTTTATTTGTAATATTTCTACTCCAAATAAACGCAGAGAATTTATCAGATTTAAATCCTAATCTGGCATTAAATAACGAATAGCCATCAACATTTAATACACTTGAAGGTGTTGGGTTTGAAGAATATTCTGAGCGGTAACTCGCATCGCCGGCAATAAAATATCTGCCCGCTTTAGTTGCCAAATTACCCGGAACACTAAATTCTGCACCGCCAGAAATATTCCATTTAGATATACCAGGTAAACGGCCTCCTGATGCATCTTTAAACGCAACTTGTGTAGCTACGCCATTAACCAATTCCGTATGGCCGGTTTCTTCAAGAGGCAATGGAGCATTTGTGAACTTTACATATTTTCCATCGAGATAAGCCAGGGCAGCATTTAGCGTAAAGAACCTTTCCAATTGATAAGTCCCATCAACCTCTAAACCTTTTACATTTACCTTTTCTGCATTGGCAAGGTAACCTCTGTTTACACCCAATTGTGGTGATTGAACATTGGTTTGGTAGTCTTTAATATCTGTATTAAAAGCACTAACATTCACCAATGCACCTTTAAAAGGTCTGGATTTAATACCCAGTTCATAATGTTGAACATATTCTGGCTTTACTACAGCTAAAGACAAATCTGCTGCTCCGGTAGAAGTAGTTGGAAGTCCCCCTACATTAACACCAACTGGTTTATAAGCTGTAGAAAAAGTTCCATAAGCATTTAAGCTGGGGTTAGGACGATAAGATAAGGTGATGTTTCCTGATAAATTATTGTTGTCTACGTTGGTTGTGAATTGCTGGTTGCTGTAAACTGCAGCTTTCAGTGCAAGTAATGCAGCATCTGTTGTTTGCAGGCCTCCATAAGTTACCCGGTTATAATCTACATCCTTTTTATCATAAGTATATCTTAATCCAGGTAAAATATGCAGATGGTTCAAAAACTCCCAGTCTACCTGAGCAAACACAGCAGCACTTAATGATTTAATGGTTGAATTGGTTTTGATACCGTAGCCATCCAGTAAACCAGGCGTTGAGTACAAGGCTTGAGAACCCGTATTACTGGTTTGCACAAACCTCCACTGATCTTTACCTACCTCTTCAGTTTGGTCTAATCCTTTTAAATTCTGTCCGAGAAAAAACACACCAATTACACCGCTTACTTTTTCGGCCAGATTACCGGCGTATCGAATCTCCTGAGAATATTGGTCATGACGTGAGTTTCCCTGAGATTTGGTCAATGCAGATAATTCAGAGAAATCCCTGTCGTTTGTAGGATCCCAGTTCCAGAATCTCCAGGCTGTAGTAGAAGTCAACGTTCCATTGCCAATTTTATAATCCACATTTACGGATATTCCGCCAATGGACTGATTGTGTCTCCATGGTGTATTGGTATTAATCTCTCTGGAAAAAGGATCTATTTTAGGCTGCTGATAACCCAAATCAGAAACAATTTTAGCATACTGGCGATAAGCACTTCGTTCCGTTGTAGCCACACCTGCAATCACCAGCGGATAGCCGGCAGGATGTTGAATGCTGACATCACCACTTAACAATACCTGCAGTTTATCCGAAGGTGTGTAATACAACTGACCTTTAAAACCGAGATTGTTTTGCCCGCTATATTTGCGCTCTTCTTTGGTGTTCCAGATGGTACCGTCGCGCTGAGTGCCAGAGATGGATAACCTGGCTGCAAGATTTTTTGCAACACTTCCGGAAACAGATGTTTTGGCCTGAATAAAATTATAATTTCCAAAACTCAATTCTACTTTTCCGGTTGGAATTTGAGTAGGTTTAGCTGTAGTGATGTTAAATGCACCTGCAGTGGTATTCTTACCAAATAAAGTTCCCTGAGGTCCTCTAAGGATTTCAATTTGCTCAATATCAAGGAAATCTGTAGAAGTAGCTGCCGGACGCGCCTGGTAAACTCCGTCTACATAAAAGCCAACTCCCGGATCAATACCATCATTGGTTAAACCGAACGTAGAGCCTAAACCCCGGATGTTAAGTGTGGTATTTCTGGCATTTGAAGCATACAGTTGTACCGAAGGGACCAGTTCTTTTAAGCGGTTAACGTTAAAAGCTCCTGCATTTTCTGCAGCTTGCCCACCGATAACGGTAATGGCAATAGGCACATCCTGGAGTACTTCTGAACGTCTCCTTGAGGTGACCACAATCTCATCGAGTTGTGAGCTTTCAATCAAAACCAATTCAAAAGGGGTGTCCTGGAGTTTTAGAATCTGAAAATCCTGAGGTTTGTAACCAATTGAACTGACCCGAAGGTAAAATGGAAGGTCTTGTTTTGAGTGGATACTGAATTTTCCATCGTTATCTGCAATTGCAGAAATATTGGTGCCTCTGATCACTACTGTAGCATGTGGTATTGGCGCACCGTTGCTACCCTTTATGACACCTGTTATCAAATCCTGGGCAAAAACATAATTTGCCATGAGTATAAGCGAAAGGATAAGAAGTAAATTTTTTTTCATTTGGAATATAATTATTAATGGTTTGGTGGTTAAAAAAAATGCAAAACAAAGCCATATGGATGTTTTAACGTCCAGTCAGATCTCAAAATATTGGATTTGCAGGTTCCTTAATTTTGCAAGGCGATGTTTGAACTAGATCAACAACAACAGCAACAGTCTAAAAGGAAGAGCATTCCTTTTTCAGATGTTTTTCTTTTCATTTTCATAAAATGTAAGTCTGTTTTCATTTGGATCTAAGTTGTAGATTGTTATTTAGTTATGCGAAGATAGCACTCTTTTTCATTAAAAAAATAAAATCTATAGATTTTGTAGTTTTTATTTTAGTAATAAAAAAGAAAAGGCCAAAATTAGGATAGCTTTATCAGCTCTATTGCGAAGAATCGGGAAGTTATATTCCGGATTAAAATCCTGCTTTGATACTGGATTTTGATCATTTATCGTTACAGATGCCCTAGCTGATTTAATAGAATAGTCTTCATTAAAGATGCTTTACCAGATTTATACTGACAGCAAAAAAAGCATCGATATTGAGCAATATAGTATAACTTTTCCGGGTCTAAAATATCTAAGTTTATGCTTGTATTTATCTAAGCTAATTGACCAGGTTATCTTAAACACATCCATTTACTCATGAATAACAAGAAGGTCTTTAGACTAGAATGCCAGGATCGTTTGATGTTGTGATAAATAATCAACAAAAACCATGAGTAAAAAGAAACCGTTGGATGAGCACAATGCTCATGAAGACAGTCTATTATCAGAGCGGATTTTTGCCGGAGATGAACAGGCATTTAATCAAATGTATTATCAGACGAACAGAAACATTTTTAATGCTGTGATGTCCTATGTGAAAAATGAGCATATTGCTATTGAGCTTGTGCAACGAGTGTATGTCAAGTTTTGGAACAATCGTAAAAAATTAAAAGATGTAAGGAGTTTGAAAGACTATCTTTTTATTATTGCCAGAAATTTAACCCTTGATCATTTTAGAAAGGTAACCCTGGAGACTAATTTTTTTGCAGAATTTATATTGAGGGAAAATAATCCTGTAAATACCACTGACGAAAAGATTGAACAAATAGAATATGACAGACTATTGAAAGATGCAATTGCACAGCTACCTCCACAACAAAAGGAAGCCTGGCTTTTGATCAATGAAGAAGAACTCAGTTATGCGGAAACCGCTGTAAAAATGAACATTTCCAGATTAACAGTAAAACGTCATTTGGAACTGAGCCGCAAAAGTGTACGAGAGTACCTCAAGTCTCAAATTTATATCGTATTAACGTTTCCTCTTTTCATTATTATATATTTTGCTTTTTAACCGTTATGAAGTGATCATACCTTCTGATTCTATTCAGTCGGTTTTTTATGTTGCTGCAGATGTTAGTTTGATTATTTAAATTATTTTCTGATGAGTTGGGCCATTTGTTTTTGTCAATCGTCTTTAGTCAAAATACGATTACAATAATGAACAACAGCCGTTTTTATACACTCTTACAATATTTTAAAGAAGATGTTATTTCTGAGAAAGAATGGCGTGAATTGCAGAAAATGGCAAAAACCGGATGTTTTGACGATCTGCTGGAAGATGACATTTTAATTTCTTTAGAAAAGAAAGGAAAAAAAGAGAAGTGGACTACGGATATCGAACAGGAAATACTAATTGGTATTCATACTCAAATAGGTAGACATAAAAAAGGTTCCGGGTACAAATTATGGATGGCTGTGGCTGCAGTATTTTTACTGATGCTAACTGCAGGAATAATTTTCATTAAGTCAAAAAGCTTGCCTGACATTACAAATATAGCTTACCATAAACATGATATTCCGCCTGGTGGAAATAAAGCAGTTCTTACATTGGCAGGTGCTGAACCTATAGTCTTAAACGATTCGACTCTTAATCAACTAGCCAACCAGAAGGGTGGCCCGATCATTAAAGCCGCTAGCGGTATCCTCGTTTATAAAGCAAATTCTTTAGCTGAAAATTCCGGAGCGGAAACAGGAAAAGACATCTCCAACACCATTAGTACGCCACGTGGGGGGCAGTACCAGGTCATATTGCCTGATGGAACTCATGTATGGCTCAACGCAGCCTCTTCGCTTAAATTTCCTTCTGCTTTTAAAGGGGAAAAGCGTCTGGTAGAGCTTCATGGCGAGGCTTATTTTCAGGTTACCAAGAATAAACGGATGCCATTTGTAGTGCATACTGACAATCAGGAAGTAGAAGTATTGGGCACTCACTTTAACATTTGCAGTTATGCCGATGAAACAACAACAAAGACCACCTTGCTGGAAGGTTCGGTTAAGCTAATTGTTCAGGCTCATGAGAAGATCCTGATTCCTGGCGAACAAGGCCAAACCAATAGAAGGACAAAAGAGATTAAAGTTATGCCAGTTAACATAGAAGATGCCATTGCATGGAAAAACGGCTATTTCGTGTTTAACGACGAAAAACTGGAAAGCATCATGCTAAGAGTATCCAGGTGGTATGATGTTGATTATGAATTTGAAGGGAAACAGCGTGATGTATCTTTCTTAGGTGTAGTAGAACGATCGAAGAATATATCATCTCTATTGAAAGTATTGGAGTCAACCGGAAATGTTCATTTTAAAATAGAAGGGAGGAAGATTATCGTTATGCCATAACATTTACATACCTAGCGGTAGTTTAAACAAGTCAGGGATGCGGGAACACCCCTGACCAATGTTTGGATATACCATGATAAATCAAGCAATACAACTCATCAATTATCAACCAAACAACCAAATGTATGAAATTTTACGATCAATCCAGATTTAGGAAGCCGCTTGCTTGGAATTCTGGACAAATAATACGTATAATGAGGCTAACCATTCTCATATTAATCACATGCTTACTTCAGGTAAGTGCATCCACAAAAGCTCAAAAGATCTCCCTGAGCGAAAAAAATGCATCGCTGGAAACCATTATCAGGAAAATCAGAAGCCAAACCAGCTATTATTTCATTGGTAATACGGCTTTAATCAGAAAGGCAAATCCTATAAATATTAACGTCAGGGATGTATCTATTGAAGATGCATTGAACAGGTGTTTCCTAAACCAGCCACTTGCTTATTCTATTGTAGATAAGACTGTTGTTATTAAAACAAGAACATTGCTTTCCCTGTCAGAGATGATGAGACAAAAGCTATCCATAAAAGGTAAAGTTACGGATGAAAGCGGAACCTCACTACCAGGAGCTTCTGTAAAGGTTGAGGTTACCGGGGAGACGGCGACCACCAACACCAATGGCGAATTTCAAATCGAAGTTCCCGGCAAGGATGCTGTTTTATTGGTTTCTTATGTAGGATATGAAGTGATGCGGATAAAGGTTGAGGAAGGTACTGTTATGAACATCCGCCTTAAACCTCAATTGCGCGATTTAACTGAAGTAGTGGTTGTCGGTTACGGTACTAAACGTAAATCAGAAATCTCAAGTGCAATCGCATCTGTAAATGTAAATGAGTTGAGTGCAAATGCTTCTAATAATGTAAGTGATGCGTTACAGGGGCGTGTTGCCGGCGTAGCCGTTGAATCAAATAGTGGTGCACCTGGGGCAAGAGCATCTATTACCATCCGTGGTTCTAGTACACTTGGTTCCAATGGTCCATTGGTTGTTATTGACGGAATGCCTTTTGGTAGTCTTGATGGATTAAATCCTTCTGATATACAGAACATCGAGGTCTTAAAAGATGCGGCAGCGGCCAGTATTTATGGATCAAGAGCTGCTGGAGGAGTTATTTTGGTAACTACTAAACTGGGTAAGAAAAATTCAGAACCAAAAATTCAACTTAATGGAGTTTATAGCAGCCAATCCATTCCTAAGCGTATGTCGGTATTAAATGGAGAACAGTGGACTAATTTATTTAATGCCCAGGGAGGTACTTTTCCTGCTTATAATGGAACAAATACAAACTGGCAAGATGTTATTTTTAGAACTGCTCCAGTTTACAAAGTCAATGGTGATGTTACCGGTGGGTCAGAGCATTTTCAGTATAGTTTATCTGGAAGTTATTTGAATCAACAAGGTACTGTTGAAAAAACAGACTTTAAGACAGCTAATTTCAGGGCAAAATCAGTTTACGAAAAAGGGCGTATAAAAATTGGTGAGACATTTATATACAACAGAGATAATGGCAGGTCATTACCTGCAGGGAACGATCAAACTCATAGTGTGATCCTAAGTTCATTAGTTTTGCCGCCTACCATTCCTGTTTATGACCCTTCACGGCCATTAGGCGGCTGGGGAGGAATTGTAACGGGGATGAAAAACCTTTCAAACCCTCTGGCTGATTTGAATGCCTATAATAGTCAATTCAACAACAGCAACATAACAGCCGATGTATTTGCCGAAGTCAGGCTTGTTGATCAATTAAAGTATAAAGTAAATGCTGCACTATCCGAAAGTAGAGGCTTTAACAATAATTACGTTTTTGCTTATGATGATGGAAATGGAAAACTTGCTTTACCAAGTTTATCTATGGGGTCTGGCCTTTCAAATTCCTGGTTACTTGAGCATACCCTTAATTACGATAAGAAAATAGGATTACATAATATTTCATTATTAGCTGGTTATACTGCGCAAAGGGATACTACTACTTATTTTAATGGAAATGGAAATTCACTTCCAAATGGAACTTTCAATCTGGGGTCTGCAACAGCAGGTAAAAATGTAGGAGGTGAGGTAGGGAATGTCAAAAGGGAATCTCTTATCGGAAGGGTTTCTTATTCATATGATTCCAGATACCTGATCAGTGCATCTATTCGCAGAGATGGATCATCTATATTTTCTTCAGGTTATCATTATGGAGTTTTCCCTTCTGTATCAGCTGGCTGGAACATCAGTAATGAGAAGTTCTATAGCAATTCAGGAATTTTAGCATTCATGAGCGCATTAAAAATTAGGGGAAGTTTTGGTTTATTAGGAAATGATCAGATAGGAAACTATTCGACAATTAATGGCATTAGCAATAACTTAAATTTCCTTGCCGGTAACAGGATGATATTAGGATCTATTCCTAGTGGCAGTGCATCTCCTAAAGATTTAAAGTGGGAAGAGACAAAAACAGTTGATGCAGGTGTTGATGCAACATTCTTTGACAATAAGCTTTCATTGGTGTTCGATTGGTATCACAAAACATCAAGTGGCGTATTGTTAGCGGTTCCAATTCCACTTAGTGCAGGGATTAGTGGTACACCAACAGTTAATGCAGGTACAGTAAGTAATAAAGGGATAGAATTAGCTTTGGATTATGCAAATCAAGCTGGAGATTTTAATTATAGAATCGGCTGGAATATGAGTGCCAACCGAAATAAAATGACAAAAATTACCATAGGAAGTGGTAACCAGCAATTTGGCGATATACAACGCGCCATTGTGGGATCTCCATTAGGTAGTTTCTTTCTAATAAAAACGGACGGTATATTTAAATCGCAAGCAGAGATTGATGCCTATAAGGGGCCTAATGGTCAAAAAATACAACCTAATGCCGCACCTGGTGACCTAAAATTTATTGATTTCAATAAGGATGGTTTAATTGATAATAATGATCAGCAAAATTTAGGAAGTCCTATTCCAACCTTTGAAACAGGAGTGTCGGGTAATCTGTCATGGAAGAATTTTGATTTGAATTTACTCGTGCAAGGTACTTTTGGAAATAAAATATATAACGGGGGCAGATATTGGTTAGAGGCAATGAACGCCTATGCCAATTTGTATACATCTGTTTTAGACGCCTGGACGCCTCAAAATAATAGCTCAAATTTCCCAAGGTTTACCTTAAATGATCCAAATTCAAATGCCAGAGGAAACAGTGATCGTTGGTTGGAAAGTGGTGCGTTTGTTAGGTTAAAAAGGATAGAGGTAGGGTATACGCTTGACGCAAATACTTTGAAAAAGTTAAATATCGGAAAAGTAAGAGGATATCTTTCAGCTCAGAATCTGTTTACGTTTACAGGTTATAAAGGATATAATCCCGACTTAGGAAATGGCGGTGGCCCATTGTCAAGAGGTATGGATGCTGGGTATTATCCGCTTCAACGAATCATCTCGCTAGGCGTAAATGTAACTTTTTAATTAAAACATAATTTGAGAAATCATGTATAAAAAAAATATAAAAACAATTCTGCCTGTTTTGCTGGTTGCATTGTTTATGACATATAGCTGTAAAAAAGATTTTCTTGAAACATCGGATCCAAATCGAATTACAGAAGAAAAATTTTGGAAAACCGAAAGCGATGTCTTGTCTGCAGTCGCATCGATATATAGCCCATTGCGACAACCTTTGTATGGTTATTGGGGTGCATTTACGGGTATACAGAATATAAATTCGCTGGGTGAAGACGTACTTACGTTTCCTGGAGGGGAGGCTGCAACTATGAGTATTGCTTTGTTTACAAATGAAGCGAGAAATTCTGACTCGGAATCTACGTTCTCAGCGCTTTATAAAGCTATTTATCGTGCCAATCAGGTGTTAGCTAATATTGATAAAGTTCCTTTAACCAATGATAAAAAAACAGCCTTTATTGCTGAAACCAAATTTTTGCGCGGATTATGCTATTTCACACTGGCATCTAATTACGGAGATGTGCCACTTGTTCTTGCCACTGCGAAAACAGCAACAGATCAGTTCGTTCCAAGTTCACCTGTAAATGATGTTTATGCTCAAGCCATTCTCGATTTTACTGATGCTAAAAATGGATTGCCGCCTACCAGACTTGCCGATGATTTAGGTAGAGCAACAAGTGGAGCTGCTATTGCTTATATGGGTAAAGCTTATCTTTATATTAAAGATTATCCAAAGGCCGAGGCAACCTTAGCATTGTTAAAAACAAGTCCATACAATTACAGTTTGACTCCTGAATTCTCAGATAATTTTACCAGTAAAAGAGAATTTAATGAAGAAGCTATTTTTCAATGGGTTTATGGTCCATTTGGAGATCAATACAGTCCTTGGTCTGCCGAAAGTGCAAATGCCGGGATGTACAATTATTTACCTCAATTGATTGGTTCACGTGCAGCAGGCGGTTGGTTTAAATACATGCCGACTAACTATTTTGTTGATCAGTTTATGGCTGAGCAAAGGCCGGCCGGTTCAGATACTAAATTTGATAAAAGAATGTATTTTACTTTATCATGGAAGCACTCGGAATACGGCGAGACCGATGTAAAGTATTATGGTGGTACTAAAACTTTTGATGACCTTTGGACTGCTGCTCAGGCTAACATATCTAAACTTCCTGCTACAGTACAACCTAAAAAATTCTTAATTCAGAAGTTTACCAATGGTTTGGATAATAAACCGGAGGGAGATAGTTATTGGGGTGCAGTACCTTCTACTGCAAATAATGTAATTATGCGCTATGCAGAAGTATTATTAATGCATGCTGAGGCAGCTGCCCAAAATAATAATTTTGGTGCAGCTATTGCTGATCTTAAGTTGATTAGAGATAGGGCAGGTTTAAAGGAGAAAAAAGCTGCAGATCTTCCAGATTTATCAAGTGTAATGGCTGAAATTAACCATCAAAAATTGTTGGAAATGTTTTTTGAACAAAACAGATGGCAGGATCTAAAACGTTGGTATACTCCTGATCAATTAAAAGCATATTTGACAGCAGTAGGTAAAGAAGGAGCACAATATTTAAGACCAAGAAACTATGTTTTCCCAATTCCGACAGGTGAGTTGCAAACTAACAACAGAATTGAACAAAATCCTTTATGGAAATAGTTCTTTAATTAATTAGGCTCTCAAAAAAGGTAGGTCGTCATACGATGATTGTTGCTCATTGTCAGCACACTGGTTAACAGTCATTGTATGGCGGCCTTACTTTTAAAATAATGACCTTACCTCAGAATCCACAGATTTATAATTAAATATTATACTAAATGTTTTCAAAAATAAACTGCTCAAAAGTATTTGCTATTGGAATAATAATCATTGCAATCTGTGTTAATGCATGTACTGAGGATGCATTTAGTGTTTTTAAAAATATCTCCTTAAATGAAACCGCAGATAAAAATTCCTTGAGGGTTTCTGTTGATTTTTCCTGTTCCAAACCTGTGGACGCCTATGTGGAGTATTGGATAAAGGGGAAACAAAATAAAATGTTTACCAGCCCTGTTTCTATTCAAAAAACGGACTTCAAAATAGTACTTACCAATCTGAAATTTAATTCCGGTTATCAGTATCGCATTGTATTAGGCAAAGGAGCAGACAAGACTCAATCTGATGTGTATTCTTTTACAACCAAAGATATTCCTGATGGGGTATTAGGTTTGTATCATGTCAGCGATAGGAATCAGGGTAATTTGCCTGTAGAATTCAAACAGGGCAGCATGATGGTTTATAACCGCGAAACTCCAGGTTTTATTGGTATGATAGACTATAAAGGAGATTTACGATGGTACCAGAGACTTAAAAATACCGGAGTGAAGGTTGCTCACTTTACCCGGAATAAAACTATTCTTTCCATTTTAGCTCCAATGGATTATCCAACAAGTTATGGAAATGAAATTTTGGAGTTATCGCTCATGGGTGATACCATTTTTCATTTGAAGAAGGGGGAGAAAGACTTTAAGAAAACCATTCATCACGAAATATTACTGAATGCGAAGAATCAATATGTCACCCTGTGTGCAGACGAAAAAGTTGTCGATTTAAGGACTGTAGGTGGTAAGGAGGCAGACTCTGTTAAAGGAGATGGCATTTTAGTGTTAGATAAGTCTGGAAAAAAGATATGGAGCTGGAGTGTTTTTGATGTGCTTGACCCTTTAAAAGAAAAGAATATTTTAAAGGAAGCAAAAGATTGGATGCATGCCAATAGTCTGTTTATAGATGCCGATGGGAATTACATCATTTCGTTTTATAATAACGGACAAATCTGGAAGGTTAATGCCCTAAGTAAAAAGGTGATGTGGAAGTTTGGAAAAGGAGGTGATTTTACGCTACCCCCGGGCGCTATGTTTGACCAGGGACATGCTGTGCACATCAACAACCAAGGTAACCTCATGTTATTTGATAACGGAACAAGTAAAAAACGTTCGCAGATCCTGGTTTTTAACTTAAATGAAGCGTCCAAACAGGCATCTTTGAAATTACGCACACAATTACAGGAAGGAAATTTTACAGATCGAATGGGCAGTGCCTATCTGATTAACGACAATACTATTTTAACCTGTATTTCTAAACAAAACCAAGTGATGCTGACTGATAGAAACGGAGATGTATTATGGAGTATGATGTGTGCCAATACTCCTTACCGTGTTGAATTTATTCCGTTTAGTAGGTCAATGCCTTACATCGGAGAATTGTAAATAAACCAAACCGAACTATTGAAATGCTAAAAAGAACCAAAAGCCGGATAATTCCTTTCTTGCTCATCTTTACAATTTCTGCTGTTGCTTTTTTCTCTTGTAATGAGACAGAAAGCAAGGAAATGAATGAACAGGAGCAAAAGATTGCTGACGATACGACAATGATCCCAGATTCCAAATTTGGTGCTGCCGTTAAATATGGCAGACAATTGATGTTGAATACAGCCTATTATATTGGCCCAAACGGAACTAAAGGCCGGTATCTTGGAAATAAGATCAGCTGTACCAATTGCCATCAGGAGGCGGGCACTAAGCTATTCTCTTTTAACCTGATGAAATCGCATGACGATTATCCACAGTACAGAGCCAGAGAGGGAAAAATACTGACATTGGCAGAAAGAATAAACAACTGTGTGATGCGACCACAAAATGGTGTAAAACCGCTTCCTTTAGATGGAGAAGAAATGGTTGCTTTTTTGTCTTATCTGAAATGGATCAATTCGTTTGCCCCTAAAGGCGAAGAAGTGTTTAATGGTCAGAAAAACAAAGGAGTAGATTTACCTGCAGTGGCGGCCAATCCAGAAAAAGGGGCGTTGTTATATCAGGCCAATTGTGAGCGGTGTCATGGAAAGGATGGGGCAGGGGTTCTTGCCACAGATCAGCATGCTTATCGTTATCCACCTTTATGGGGTGCTCAAAGTTACCAGCCAGGATCCAGTATGCACCGGGTAATTAAACAGGCACAATGGTTGAAATCAAATATGCCTTACGATAAGGCTACAGCTGATGCTCCGGTATTGACCGATGCAGAAGCCTTGGATATCGCCGCATTTGTCAATTCAGATAAGATACATCAGAGACCAAA
>Ga0182006_1000406_pt1 | contig 34920 bp, 22 predicted proteins | sample Sormic07211104_1_FD_123022 | JGI IMG/M metagenome (GOLD analysis project Ga0182006, IMG submission 123022) | Rhizosphere microbial communities from Sorghum bicolor, Mead, Nebraska, USA - 072115-104_1 MetaG | ecosystem: Host-associated > Plants > Roots > Rhizosphere | place: USA: Nebraska...
CCGCGGTACATGGTGAACAGCCAGTTGAAGATCTTCGCGCCCGTGGGGATCGAGATGATCATCGTGGTGATGCCGAAGAACGAGTTGACACTCGCGCCCGAGCCCATGGTGAAGAAGTGGTGCAGCCACACCAGGTACGACAGCACCGTGATGACCACCGTGGCGTACACCATCGACGCATAGCCGAAGAGGCGCTTGCGGCTGAAGGTGGAGACGACCTCGGAGAACACGCCGAAGACCGGAAGCACCAGGATGTAGACCTCGGGGTGACCCCAGATCCAGATCAGGTTCACGTACATCATGGCGTTGCCGCCGAAGTCGTTCGTGAAGAAGTTGGTGCCCGCGTAGCGGTCGAGGGAGAGCAGCACCAGCACCGCGGTGAGCACCGGGAAGGCCGCCACGATCAGCACGTTGGTGCACAGCGACGTCCAGGTGAAGATCGGCATCTTCATCATGGACATGCCCGGCGCGCGCATCTTCACGATGGTGGCGATCAGGTTGATGCCGGAGAGGGTCGTTCCCACGCCGGCCACCTGTAGCGACCATATGTAGTAATCGACCCCGACATCCGGACTCTGCGCCAGCCCGGACAAGGGCGGATAGGCCAGCCAGCCGGTGCGGGCGAACTCGCCCACGAACAGCGAGGCCATCACCAGCAGGCCACCGGCGACGGTCATCCAGAAGCTGAAGTTGTTGAGGAACGGGAAGGCCACGTCGCGCGCGCCGATCTGCAATGGCACGACGTAGTTCATCAGGCCGGTGACCAGCGGCATCGCCACGAAGAAGATCATGATCACGCCGTGGGCGGTGAAGATCTGGTCGTAGTGGTGCGGGGGCAGGAAGCCGGGATTGCCGTTGAACGCGATCGCCTGCTGGGCGCGCATCATGAGGGCGTCGGAGAAGCCGCGCAGCAGCATCACGATGCCGAACACCATGTACATGATGCCGATCTTCTTGTGATCGATGCTGGTGAACCACTCGCTCCACAGGTAACCCCACAGCTTCGCCCGGGTGATGACGGCGAGCAGGGCGATACCGCCGATGGCGACCGCGATGAAGGTGCCGACGAGAATCGGCTCGTGGTACGGGATCGCCTCGAGGGTGAGGCGTCCGAAGATCAGTTTGGCTAGATCGGGCATGTTCATTACCGGACTCGGCAAGGCTTGAATTCTGAGGAGGCCGCCGCTCTTAGAGCGGACGTCCGGCAGGTGTCATCGGCTGGCCGGCGCTGCCGTTGCCGACGCACAGGGCACCGACATAACGCTGGCGGGCGTCGGCCAGGCCCACTCGCGCGCGGGTCGCGGCGTCGAGCGAGGTCACGTTGTAGGCACCGACCACGCCCTGGCCACCACGCGCATCGAGCGCCGCCATGTCGTTCATGCACATGCGGTTGGATTCGACGCAGCGGTTGAGGATGGCGTTGTAGAGGCCGGGGGTGACCGTCCCGTAGTAATGGACCGGTTCCTTCTCGCTCGGCTGTTCGAGCTTGAGGTAGTCCTCGCGGCCGAGCTGGTCCGCGCTCGCCTTGGCCTTCGCCACCCAGGCGTCGAAATCGGCGTCGGACAGGCTATGGAAGCGGAAGCGCATGTCGGAGAAGCCGGCGCCGCTGTAATTGGCGGAAATGCCTTCGAAATCGCCGGTTTTGTTCATGACCGCATGGAGCTTGGTCTCCATGCCCGGCATCGCGTAGATCATGCCGGCGAGCGAGGGCACGAAGAACGCGTTCATGACGGTCGAGGCGGTGATGTGGAACTCGATGGGACGGTCCACCGGGGCCGCCATCTCGTTCACCGTGGCGATGCCCTGCTCCGGATAGAGGAAGAGCCACTTCCAGTCCAGCGCCACGACCTCGACCACCAGGGGCTTCGTGCCGGGGGCCACGGTGCGGCCCTGGGATATCTGCTCCAGGGGCCGGTACGGGTCCAGCTTGTGGGTACTGGTCCAGGTCACGGCGCCCAGGGCGATGATGATCAGCAGGGGGGCCGCCCAGATCAGCAGCTCCAGCACCGTGGAGTGGTTCCAGTCCGGGGCATATTCGGCGCGGGCCGCCTCGTTCGACGCCCGGTACTTCCAGGCGAAGATCAGGATCATCGCGATCACCGGGACGATGATGATCAGCATCAGCACCACGGAAATGATGATCAGGTCGCGCTGCTGCCGGGCGATGTCGCCCGAGGGGGATAGCAGCACGGCATCGCAGCCCGACAAGAGCAGGGCCAGGGCGGGGATCAGCAATCCGCGCAACATCTTCATGGACATTCGCATGATGGAGGCAACCGTGGGGACACGAAAAAATACGCCGATACGCCTGCGCAGGCCATAGGACACTTTGTCCCATGGCCCTGCAAGCCGAGTAGTGCGATCCTTGGCTATCCTGCCATCCACCTCCCCGAGCGGGCCGAATACGATGTCGAGCATTTCACACGCCCATCACAATGCCGCGGAAGGCGCCGAGAACGACGTCCGCCGCCAGCACCAGACCAGCCATGCCGCCGTTGCCCCAGGCGAAATCGCCGTGGGCGTGGTGATCGGCCGCGCTTCGGAATACTTCGACTTCTTCACGTACGGCATCGCGTCCGTCCTCGTGTTCCCGTCGGTGTTCTTTCCATTCCTGAGCCAGTTGGACGGGATCCTGCTGGCCTTCACGATCTTCTCGTTCGCCTTCATCGCGCGCCCCATCGGCACGACGCTGTTCATGGCGATCCAGCGCAACTGGAGCCGGGGCACCAAGCTTACCGCCGCCCTGTTCCTGCTGGGCACCTCCACGGTTTGCATCGCCTTCCTGCCGGCCAACACGTCCAATGGCTACACGGTCATTGTGATTCTGTCGGTGCTGCGCTTCTTGCAGGGCATTGCGCTGGGCGGTTCCTGGGACGGCCTGCCCTCCCTGCTCTCGCTGAACTCACCGAAGAACCGCCGCGGCTGGTACGCCATGCTCGGCCAGCTCGGCGCCCCGACCGGCTTCCTGATCGCCGCCTCGCTGTTCCTCTTCCTCAATACCCAGTTGTCCCGTGAAGATTTCCTCGGCTGGGGCTGGCGCTATCCCTTCTTCGTGGCCTTCGCGATCAACGTCGTGGCGCTGTTCGCCCGCCTTCGCCTGGTCGTCACCGAGGAATACACCCAGCTGCTGGAAGAGCGCGAGCTGGAGCCGATCGGCATCATCGAGATGATCCAGGCACAGGGCTACAACCTGTTCATCGGCGCCTTCGCGGCCCTGGCCAGCTACGCGCTGTTCCACATCGTGACGATCTTCCCGCTGTCGTGGATCTCCCTCAATCGCTCGCAGGACATCAACAACGTCCTGGTCGTGCAGATCGTCGGTGCCTTCGTGGCGATCCTGGCCACCGTGGCCTCGGGCGTCATCGCCGACAAGGTCGGCCGCCGCAACACGCTGGGCACGATGGCCGTGCTGATCGGCCTGTTCGCCATCGCCTCGCCCTGGCTGCTGGGTGGCGGCAAGGTCGCCCAGGATGCCTTCCTGATCGTCGGCTTCGCCCTGCTCGGCCTTTCCTATGGCCAGGCGGCCGGCACCGTCACCGCCAACTTCGCCAAGCGGTTCCGTTATACCGGCGCGGCCTTGACCTCCGACTTCGCCTGGCTGATCGGCGCGGCCTTCGCTCCGCTGGTGGCGCTGGGCCTCTCGGCCCGCTTCGGCCTGGTCGCGGTCAGCGCCTATCTGCTCTCCGGCGTGGCCTGCACCCTGCTGGCGCTGCGCATCAACAAGGCCTTCGAGACGGACCGGAACAAGGCTTGAGGGGGGCGGATCGTCCCCGAATAGCCGCCCGATCTTCGGCGCCGTGCCCCTCCGGCACGGCGTACCCTATGTCGCATGCTCTTCGACCTCCCCGACCACGAGACCCTCTACCGGGCCCTGCTCGAGCGTGATCCCGCCTATGACGGCCATGTCTTCGTCGGCGTGACCAGCACGGGCGTTTTCTGCCGGCTCACCTGCCCCGCGCGGAAGCCGAAGCTCGAAAACACCCGCTTCTTCGACTCCGTCGCCGGCTGCTTCGAAGCCGGCTTCCGGCCCTGCCTTCGCTGCCGCCCCCTCGACCCGGTGGGCCAGCGCGAACCCGTGGTGTCGGCCCTGCTTCGGCGGCTGGAAGACGAGCCGGAGCGGATCTGGTCCGAGGACGACCTCGTCCGCCTTGGCCATGATCCTTCCACCGTGCGCCGGGCCTTCAAGCGTCACCTCGGCCTCACCTTCCTCGACATGGCCCGCCTGCGCCGGGCCGGACGAGGCATGGATCGACTGGCGGCGGGAGCCAGCGTCATCGACGCCCAGCAGTCGGCCGGCTACGACTCCGGCAGCGGTTTCCGCGAAGCCATCGTCAAGCTGATCGGCGACAGCCCGGTGGAGCTGCGCGGGCGCGAACTGCTCAAGGCCGACTGGATCGAAACCCCGATCGGCAGCATGTTGGCGGTGGCCGATACCCATGCCTTGCACCTGCTCGAGTTCGTCGACCGGGCCGCCTTGCCCACCGAACTGAAACGCTTGCGCGAGGCGAGCCGTTCCACGATCACGTTCGGCCGCACGCCGGTCATCGACCGTATCGAGGCGGAGCTGCGTGATTATTTCGCCGGAACCCGGCTGGCCTTCGAGACGCCCCTCGCCCTGCATGGCTCGGTGTTCACCAAGGCGGTGTGGGACGAATTGATCGCCATTCCACCGGGGACGACGCGCAGCTATTCAGAGATCGCGGCGGCGGCGGGACGGCACACGGCGGTCCGGGCGGTCGCCCGGGCCAACGGGGCCAACCAGATCGCCATCGTCATCCCGTGCCACCGGGTGATCGGCGCGGATGGGTCGCTGACCGGATATGGCGGTGGGTTATGGCGGAAGGACTGGCTGTTGCGGCACGAGCGGAAGGTGGCGGCAACTTGATCGCCTCAGCCCAACACCGGATACGGCCCTTCCGCGAACACCTCGTCGTGATATCCCTTCACGCCGATAGTCCGCGCCAGGTCGCTACGAAAATCCTCACCGCGCCGCAGGCATTCCAGCACGAAGGGGAAGTCGCGCTTCGGCGTCCAGGCAAGGTCGCGGCGGGCGCGGGCGCTGTCATAGACGCGGTCCAGCGACGGCAGCAATTTCCACCCACGCGCTGAATAGAGCGCGTCCACCTCCGGGAACAACCCTCGCACCACGGCGGCTGCGTCCTGGCGCAACGCGGCGACATCGTCCCGCGAAAAAGGTGTCGGCGCCGAAACGATGTAGCGACCGAATCCTAGCGACGGCGCCTTGTCGAGTGCGCACAGATGCGCCTCGACGATGTCCTCGATGTCGGCTCGCCGATACAGCAGTTCGTTGGCCTGCATGTTCAGCGTGCCGTATGCCGAGCGCACGCTGGCATTGTCGTCGTCTTCGGGAAAGAAGCGCGAGGTCCGCAGGACGAGCACCGGCAGGCGGTCCTTACGGGCCACCAGTTCGCACATGCCCTCGGCGGCGATCTTCGTCGCGCCGTAGATGTTCTTCGGCACGGGCACGACGTCTTCGTCGATCCACGCCGCCGGTTCGCCGGGCGCGGGAGACAACGCCGCGCCGAATGCGCTCGTCGTGCTGGTGAAAACGAACGAGCGCACGCCATGCGCCATCGCGGCCTCCAGCAGCGCCACCGTGCCGCCGACGTTGGTGTCGACGAACTGCCGCTTGGAATGCGTCGCGACGTGCGGCTTGTGCAACGTGGCGGCGTGGATCACGCGGGTGACGCCGGACATGGCATCACGCACGAAGGCCTCGTCGGCGATGGAACCGACGATGTCCGTGTACGGCGAGGGCTTGATGTCCAGGCCCTTCACCGCACGGCCGTCCGCTCGCAAGCGGCGCACGAGCGCTTCGCCGAGATGGCCCGCGCTGCCTGTGACGAGAACGGTCATCGCATCCTCACCAGATGAGGTCGTCGGGCACGACGAACTGCTTGTAGTAGTCGTCGACATCTTCTTCCGACGGCGCCGCCGCGCCCTCCTTGCGCCCGTGGTCGAGCACGATCATGTCCGGCGCACGGGCGTGGATCTTGTCGGCGGGCAAGCGGGGAATCAACTCGTAGCCCTCGCCGGCACGTGCGATGGCGAGCGCGCCGGATGCCAGTTGCGCGCGGAGCGCGTCGTTGACGAAAATGCTGGCGATCTTGTCGCCATCGGGAAAACGATAGGCGCTGTCGCCTTCGCGCTTCACCTTGGTCGTCTCGATGATCTGGCGCACCTGGGCGCGGATTTCCTTCGCGCGGGCCTCGGCGTTGCGCTCGGCGGCCAGGGCCCGGTCCCGTTCGGCACGTTCCGCCTGCAATTTGCGTGCGTCGATGGAATCATCGGCCGGAGGCGGCGGCGCCTTGCCCTGCCGCTGCTTGGCCTGGTCGCGCACGATCTTGGCGGCCTTGTCTTTCTTGACCAGGCCGGCCTTGAGAAGTTGTTCCTGTAATGGGTTGCGCATGGCGAACGTTTCTTTTCCGCTGGGACATCGATTCTAGCGCCGAAGGGTTGGTTACATCGCGTTACGTGCCTAGGCTTGGTGGCCTCCCCGGAGGTAGAACGAATGCACGTCCTCATTTTCCCGCGCTCCGTGCGCCTGAGCCTGGCCCTGGCCACCCTCCTGGCCACCCCCGCGTTCGCGGCCGACCGGTTGCCGCCACGCGCGGAATGGAAGGCGAGCAGCTCCTCCCAGCAGGTACCCGCGCTGGCGCCCGAACACGCGATCGACACCGATGAGACCACGCGCTGGGGTGGCGCCTTCAGCCCGGGCCAGTGGTTCCAGGTGGACCTGGGCAAGGTAGCGAAGGTCGGCGGCGTGCGGGTCCATTGGGACAGCGGCTTCGCCGCCGCGTACTCCATCCAGACCTCCGTGGATGGCAAGGATTTCCATCCCGTCTATACCGTGACCGACTCGCCAGGCGGGACGGAGTACCTCGTATTCCCCGCCACCGAGGCACGCTTCGTACGCCTCGCCGCGCCTGCGCGCACGGCGGACTGGGGCGTCTCCGTGTTCGAGTTCGAACCGTTCGCGGCAGCCGATGCGGCGCGCATCGCCGGCCTCGATGGCAAGGATGATGGCGCCTCGCTCTGGTCCGACGGCCACGCACGGGGGATCGTCGGCAAGGGCCCGGGCGGTACACGGCAACTCGAGGTCACCCTGCCCCGTCCGCTGGATATCGCCGGGATCGAGGTTCTCTGGGATGGGCCGCGCGACGGGGCCACGCTCCAGGGACGCGACGCCACGGGCGCATGGTCCACTCTCGACAGCGATCCCGGTAGCCTCGGCGACAGTTCCTACCTCGCGGCGCGTGAGGCGCGGAACGTCGGTGCGTTGCGTCTCGTCGTCGGCGCGAAGGATGGCGCCTCGCCTCGGATCAAACGCCTGCGCTTCCTCGGCCCGCTCCGTGCCATGACGCCGATGAAGCGGTACCAGGTAGCCGCTTCACGCGCCAACGCCACGCTGTTCCCTTCCTCGCTGCACATGCAGCAGGTGTACTGGACGGCCGTCGGCGTGCCCGCCGGGCTACAGAAGTCGATCTTCGACGAATACGGCAATATCGAGCCATTCAAGGGCGGCCCGCAGATCCAGGCGATCTGGCGCGACGCTTCCGGCCGCACTGCGGTCTCCGACGGTGCCGAAAGATCACACGCGCTGCGCGACGGCTGGAAACCCATGCCATCCGTCAGCTGGACCGTGCAACCCGGCTTGTCCATGACCAGCGAGGCGATCGCGGTGCAAGGGAACGGCCAGCCGGTCGTGCTTCTGCGTCATCGCCTCCGTAATGCCGGCGCCACTCCCGTCGATGGCACGCTGTCCCTGGTCGTGCGTCCGATCCAGGTGAATCCGCCCTGGCAAAATGGTGGCGCATCGCCGATCCACGACATCGCGATCACCGGCACCGGCGCGAGCACGAACGTGCGCGTGGAAGGGCGGACGCTACTGACCTCGCTCACTCCGGTGGACCAGGCCGGGGCCGCTCCCTTCGGCGCGCACGGCGAGACGGAGATCACGGCGAACGCGGCCGCCGGCACCGCTCCCGGCGCGAGGGAAGCCCACGACGCCGACGGTCTCGCCGCCGGACTGCTCGGCTATCGCGTGCACCTTCAGCCCGGCGAGCAGCGTGACGTCGTACTGGCTTTCCCACTCGGCAACGCACCGGCCGATGCGAACGGTCATCTGCCCGAGCCACCGGCGATCGACCGTTCGCTCTTCACCGCCGCCGGATACGACACGCTAGCGGACAACGTATCCGACGAATGGAAGAAGCGCCTCGGCGGCGTGGGCATTTCGCTGCCGGACAAGTCGCTCGTGGATATCCTGCGGTCGCAGGCGGCATACATGCTCGTGAACCAGACCGGCCACGCCATGCAGGCGGGACCGCGCAACTACAATCGCTCATTCATCCGCGACGGCGCCGCGACCGCCTCGATCCTGTTGCGCATGGGCGAGGTCAAGACCGCACGCGACTACCTCGACTGGTACGCGGCACATGCGGTGCACGAGAACGGCCTTGTTTCACCGATTCTCAACGCCGACGGCAGCGTGAACCGCGGCTTCGGCTCGGACATCGAATACGACAGCCAAGGGGAATTCATCAACCTCGTCGCCGACGTGGCCCGCTTCGGTGGTGGCCCTGCGAGCGTGAAGGATTATCTCCCCAAGGTTCGTGCCGCGATGCGTTTCATGCAGGAGCTGCGTGAACGCACGATGGTGCCGGGCTACCTGTCGAACCTGCCCGCGCCGGAACGCTTCCACGGGATCATCGCGCCTTCGATCAGCCACGAAGGCTATTCCAGCCCCACGCACAGCTATTGGGACGATTACTGGGCGTTGAAGGGCTGGCATGACGGTGCGTGGCTGGCCGACCAATGGGGCGACAAGGAACTGGCCGCCTATGCGCGTGAACAGTACGCCGCCCTGCGAGAGTCGCTGCGCAAGTCGATCGAGACGACGATGGCGTGGAAAGGCGTGGATACCATTCCCGCCGCCGCGGATCTCGGCGACGGCGACCCCACCAGCGTGTCGATCGCCCTCGACCCGGCGGGACAGATGGACGTCCTGCCACACGATGCGCTGGTCCGGACTTTCGACCGTTACCTTGCCGACGTACGCAAGCGCGAAGCGCCGGGCGAGTTGTTCGCATACACCCCGTATGAATTGCGCAACGTGCTGACCTACGTGTATCTCGACCGGCCGGACGACGCCGCCGAACTGCTCGCCGATGTCGTTCGCGATCGCCGGCCGCCCGAATGGAACATGTGGGCCGAGGTGGTTCATTCGCGGCTGCGCCATCCCGGCTATCTCGGCGACATGCCGCATACCTGGATCGGCTCCGAGTACGCGCGCACCATCTTCGGCATGCTGATGCGCGAAGCCGACGACGGTTTGTACCTTCTGCCGGGAATGCCGGCATCGTGGGTGGCGGGAAGCGGCCTCTCGGTAACGCGGCTACCCGTCGCCTATGGATCGTTGAGCATGACCGCACGCAGGGACGGCAAGACCTTAACAGTGACACTCGACAAGGGCATTCGCGCCGGAACCCCGGTGCGGGTGTTCTGGCCTGGGCGGGCGAAGCCCGTGAAGGTCACCGCCGATGGCAAGGCGGTGAAGGAATGGGATGCCGATGGCGTGAGGTTCGCCAAGCCCTTCCACACCCTCACGGCGGAGTACTGAGGGGTTACATGAACTCGACGAGAACCCTGACCCTGCGGCTGAAACGGCCACCCCGCACGGTCGGGCGGATCTCGCGCAAGCGCGCATTGAAGGTATATATCTCGCCGGTGCCCAAGGCATTGAATCGGGTCTCGGCACCCGGAGCGATATTCTTTTCAGTCTCATCGGCGAGTTCGAGCCCGACATTCTCGGGGCCGTCGAGCGTGAACAGATCCGGCTGGCCGACGACCGCATCACTGGGATCGCCGAAGGTGAACTTGGCGACGAGGCCCACCGGCTCCTGGCACTGCTCCACCCTCAGATGGAAGGCTTCCCATCGTGTCGCCCGATCGGGTGTGGCGAAGTTGCCCGTGTTGAAGGGGCCTAGCGTCACCGTCTGGTTGAGATCCTCCGAGACGATACTGCACGCCGGACGGATGAGCGTCAGGTCGTAGATCTTCATGTGGCGGAACGGTTTCGTCGCCGCACCGTTAGGCTGATATGTCCATTGCTGACCGATGATCAACCTGTCGAAGGCGCCGAATTCCACCGGACCCGCCGTACGGACGATGCGGTACCCGATGTCGGCATGGTTGCTACGCACCGGCTCACCCAGTTTGAATGTGCGTTGATAGGTATGCGGAAATGAAAAGCTGGTGCCTTCCTGAAGTTCATCGATATAGAGTTCGACACCGAAGCCGGAGTCCTTTCCATCGACGGTCAACGGTACGAGGCCATTGACCGTGACCCTGCTGTAGGCCCCTTCGAATGTCGCCTCGCCTTCCGTGCACGTCGCCAGCACATTGCCATCGCCGTGTGCTTTCTCGTCACGGACGATGGTTCCGGGGAGCATGTCGTTGGTGACGGTGATCTGCGCGGTCTGCCCGATCTGGTAGTAGCCATCGGCGGAGTGATAGCAACCTCCCTTGGCCCACGCTGCGCCGGAATGCCAGGATGCGCCGACAACCACCGCAAGCAGCAGGTTTCGGTGGAGTCGCTTGCTCGTATGCTTCATTGCTTACCTCGTTCCGTAAGGAGTGACATCCACGACGACGTCGTGGGTGGGAAAGTGGCTGTCCAGCCACGTGGTCCATCGCACCGCGCGACGGATCAGGTCCGCGCGGTAGCGCCTGTTGAAGCGGGGCGTGCGCGAGTGATAGTTCGATGCTCGCGTCCATACATCGCCGCTGTCGTTGTGCAGGTGCCCGCGTATGCGCCATGCCGCGAGCATGAAGGGATAACACCCGGGTGCGGCGACGTCCGCCGCCGTAATGCCGTACCGATCGAGGTCGTGGAGATAGGCCGTGTTGAACTGAAGCGCACCGACGTCGAAGGTGCCGTTGTCATTGCGTACCCATTGGCCGGGTTTGCCGGCCTCCTTCTCCGCTACCGCGAGGATGATGTTGGCAGGAACGTCGTAAGCGAGTGCGGCGCCTAACGAACAGGCGACCATTTCCTGTCGCTCGGCGGGAATGTCGGGGAGGGTGTCTATCACGCTTCAGGCTCTTGCGGAGCTTCGATATTCATATCCTGACCATGCAAGAGATCCGCCATTTCCTCGTGCCGTGCTGCGTCGGCCAATGAAGTCACGTTGGCCGACAGCAACGTCTCCCGATCCATCGGGACGTCGGAGTTCCGTGATGCTTCGATGGTGGCCAACTCCGCTTCGTAATCGGTGGGTGCTTCGGACGATTCACCGGGACCCTGAGCTATCGATCCGGCCTCACCCGCAGGCCCGCCATGTGCCATCGGTGCCGGTTCATCCGAGGACGATGTATTTATCGTCGAAGCCCGACCAGGCTGGATACTCCTGTCGAAGGATGTCGATGCGAGGATGCCGCCGGTAACCGGCGATGGCAGCACCGATTCCGGAGCGCCCTGCGTACCGGTGAATACGCTTCCGTCGCGGATTTTCCGATACGGCTCCGACGACCGGACCATTCCGAAGGAACTTTGCCCGGTCCCGACATGAATGGGATCGCTCATGTCGCTCACCGCCGAAGCGGATCGCTGCACCGCACACATGATCGAATCCATCCGTCGTGATCCGGTGTGCTCCGCGCCCGAAGGTCCTCCATGGCCATCGCCCGGAAGGCGCCCTGCGGCCATGGCCATCGCTGCGGACCCCGCGCTGGCGATGGCCGTCCCCGCGGCACTCGCCGAACCTGCGTACATGCCGAGGGTCGATCCGGTAACGAGTGTGTACAGCAACTGCGGAAGCTTCGTCGACAGCACCATCATGAGGATGGATGCGGCGAGCATGAGCCCAAGATAAGGGTAGTCCGTGGCGAACCGCGTGTTCTCGTCGAATTCAAGCTCATCGAGAAATCCCGCCGCTACGGTACCGATGATGCTGAGGGCCAACAACGCGACGCCGATTGCCACGACATGCTTGTAGAAATTGATCGCTATCGATGAAGTCCACCGTGCGCCGCCGAAACCAAGGAGAAAAATTCCGGCATAACCGAGAACCCATGCCATGACCAGGGCGAGCAAGAATTGGGCAGCCATCACCGCGCACACCACGAGTATGGCGAGACCGATACCGCCGGTGAGGAGCCGATCGGCCACGTCGCCCGCTCCCGTGTCGTTCACGGTCCTGTAGAACACGTGCAAGCCACGCGCGAGGATGCCGTTCGCCTTGTTCCGTACCAACTCATCCGTGGGGCTGTCATTCACCATGCTGAAGAACGACGCCACGATGTCGTCGATGAATCCCGCACCGCCTTCATGCACACTGGCGTTGATGAGCAACCAGTAGAACGTTCCGGTCACCACGATGAAACGCAAGAGCTCCATCAGGAGCTCGCCGATATCCTGCCTCACGATCAACATGCCCATGGTCCAGACCAGGCTGATGGTGGCCAGTGCCGTGAACAGGGTCTTGGCCGCCTGGAGAATCTTTTCATTCAACGGATAACCGGTAAACAGACTCATTACTTCTCCGGCAACATCACGCACCGGTATGGGTTCAGCGAGCGCGCCGGGCGCAACGAGGATCGTGAACATCGCAATGAGCACCAGCTGTCTACGAGGAAGTGAATGCATGGACCCAACCGGCAGGGAGAAGAATCGTCGAATCGACGATCCAGGTGAGCCGGCGGCGCCGTCCGACGCCGCCGACATCGTCAATACTTTGGAAGCGGAGTCAGGCTCTGGTTGACCGCCCCGTCCAGGCCTTTTCGAAGATGATTGCCGACCGCGATGGCGCGTGCCTCCTTGTCGGCTTCCGCATGTGCCTCCACGGCACGCGACGCTTCTGAAACGAGCATCATCGAACGCAGCTTCATGAGCTGGTTTATCTGCGAGACGGCCAGGGCGTTGGCCACCTGCAGCTGATGTCCGTGGCCCTGGGCCTTCTCCCCGACCTCGGCTATTTTCTTGAGGCCGGCCAGTTCCGCGTCGAATGCGTTCTTCTCCGACCCGATGGCCTGCACCAGGGCATCGTTAGCCGCCTTCCGTGCGCGGGAACCCTCGAATGTGGCCGCCGGGGTAAAGCCTCCATCGGGAAGGCTTCCGTACTCCTCCGCGGTCTTGAACTTCCCATTGAAGGTATCTACATCGTCCCAGTTCGCAACCAGCTTCAGCTTGTCTTCCACGACTCCGGGTATGGGAATGATTTCGCCTCCATCGTTATTGATGATCCAGGTGAAATCCATATCGATGTCGTAGTTCGATTGCGTGATATCTAATATATTGGTCGTCGATTTATCGATGTTATTTACGGTGTCTTTGACGACAACTACGTTCGTATTTATATTTTCTGTCGTATTACTAATGTTCCACGTGTAGTTTTTTATGGTATCCGGTCCACCGTCGCTCAGCTGCTTATTGATTCTTATCAGTTGAACGAAGTTGGCCTTGTTCACGACAAGGTTCGGTATATCGAATACCAGGATGGCGTGAGCCGGCAGTATCGTCGAGGCGCACATGACGATGGCGACGCAGCGCGCCGCGGTTCTTGTCTTTCCCTTCACGGAGGAACTCCTTGGTTTCCCAGATAAGCCTGGGTATCTGCGGTGGGTGGGCACACTAGTAATCGAACGGCTGGTATGGCTTTTCGAACGTCAGGTCCTTCACCGCCATGACGTTGAATCGGTAGCCGGGACGGACCTTCAGGGTCGGCGCGATATTCAGGTTCTTCTCGATCATCTTCGTCGCGACTTCGCCGAACTGCTGGGCAAGACTCTGGCTCAGGGTCGCAGCGTTGGAAGATCCATACGGATCGATTTCAGGATCGACGCGTGAGGACGTCAGTCCTGATGCGATGGCCGACATGAGGATCGCGGAGCCGAACAGACGCAAGTAATGACGATTCACCTGGTCGCCGAAACCCGTGTAACCCGCGCTATCCGCGCCCTCCATGGCACCAATGTCGAGCGCCTTTCCGTCGGGAAAAACAATACGCTGCCAAGCGACCAGCACGCGCGACTGGCCCATCACGACATTGTTGCTGTAGCGCCCGACCAGTTTGGATCCCTGCGGTATGAGGCGGTGACGGCCGGTAGGCGTGTCGAAGACATCCTGGCTTACCTGGGCGGTAATCTGGCCGGGCAGCTCGGAGTTGATGCCCGATATCATCGTCGCCGGGATGACGGAACCCGCGCGCACTTCGAACGCCGTGCGCGGCGCGTCCAGATCCGAACCGAGTAGCCAGCGGTCTTTCTTCTTCTGGTCTTTGGCCTGCACATGATCGAACTTCGAGTAGTCACCGTTGGCGGCTACAGGAATACGTTCGTCGCGCTCCTTCTCGGACGAAGATGCCGCTTGCGGGTCGTCCTTTTCGTCGCCATCCGCCTTGGTCGACTGACCTTCCGGAGTTTGCACCTGGCTACCCACGCCCGTCTTCGCATGCATGGCGGTCTGGAAGAGCTTCATGCGCTCCTTGGCCATGCCATCATCCGCAACGGTGTGCACACGGGAGAGACCTGAAGCGGCACCTTCGAGCAGTGGAGGCGCTTCCGGATCGTCCACCCGCGCCACCGGAAACGATGGCACTCGTTCCTCGTCGGGATCGGGCACCAGGCCACCCAGGGCGCTATGGGAAAGCACCTGATCAAGCAACTGGCTGTTCTCCGGGAGTGCCCCGCTGCTGGTAGCTGCGTCATCCCTCTTCGGAGACCGCCCCCGCTGGGAGGCCACCATGGCGACCAGTACGACGAACACGAGCAACACGCCGCCGATAATCAGCAAAGGCATGTTATTGACCCTGCGCACGCCGGTCGGCGTATCGCCTTGACGCTGCAACAGATCCGCTCCCCCGTCGAGATCGTCGATCCCGGGTTTCTGCTTTTCCATGCCGCTCACTCCCGCCGAGTCCAGGCGCCGCCGGCATAAGCCACCGCACCATCGAGGACCCAGAGGCGCGAAAGCTCGGTCTTGCCAACGCTTACCGTTACGCGATACATCATTCCTTCGAGCGGTTCCACCCGCCAATCGAAGGACTGTCCATGCCCTGGTGAGGTATTCACCCGAAAACCCCTGTTGCGGAGAGCCGCCATCAAGGCGATGTCGAAGGAGCCCGTGACAGCACGTGACGGCTCGATGACCGTCTCAGAGGCCTCGAAAGCGCGGCTCATCCCTTCGGCGACGTCTTCCACGACGGCGTGACGGAGTGGATCACGGTCGGCCGCACTCCTTTTCGACGCGACCGGCGTGCATGCCACGACCAATGACACGACCGCGATGCCAGGAAGGCGACTCACACTCATCGCCGCCTCTCGATGGTGATGCGTTGCCCTATCCCCACACCAGCGACGAGGACGGCTCTCTCGAATAGTGTGTCGACGATATAGCGGCCATCCTGCACGCGATAGTTGACCATCACCTCATCGTCTTTCTTGAAGACGCTTCCACTTTTCCGAATCACGAGCAGGGTCGGTGCTTCGCCCTGTGAGAACGTCGGCGGCATCTCGATGATCGTCTTGACGCCGTCGTTGTAGACCCGCGCCGGCTTGAACGGTGCATTGCCTGTCACGCGATAGCCGAAGTCCAGATTGCCAAGGTACTCATTCGTCGTGGCGTCGCCTTTTCGGTGTTGCTCCGCGGATGCCTTCTTCTTGACCTCCGCCCACTTGGATGCCGCGGATTCCGGATAGGAAAATGCTACGCGCGGCATGTATTCCGTACGGTGCGAGCGCAGCCGAAGGTGATAGGTCCGGCGGTCGGTGGTCACCATGAGCGAGGTTTCCAACCCGACGTCGAGCGGCTTGATCACGAGATGCTGAATGGCCTCGTCGCCGGCACCGGACAGGGCCGGCTCGACCAGCCAACGAACGGCGTCGCCTAAATTTACCGAACTGACCTGCTCACCGGGCTGCAATTCGACGTCGCAGACTTGAAGCACGGCGCAGACGATGCTGGGCTGCGATTGCCCGTACAGGAACCGGATGGTTCCATCGGGTCCCGGCACCGGCTTTACAGACGCGGATGTCGCCGCCACCCACTTGCGTGAAATATCCAGCCCCGCCTTCTCCTGTGGCGTGAGCTTCGGGTTGTCGGTGGAGAAGAACTGGTTGGCGAGGTCCGTCTCGGTCGTGGCGCACGCGGCGCACGCCACCAGTGCCGCCATCGTGGCGACGAGTAGGGCTACTGTTTTCATTGAGCGTGCTCTGTCAGAACTGCTTCGACCAGGAATAGTCGGAAATGTAGATGCCCATCGGGTTGAGGCGGATCTGGTCGTCGGTGATATCCGGCGGCATGGTGTTGCTACCGACATTGAGCAGCGCACGCATGCGATACGGCTTTCCCATGATCTCGCCCTTGCGGGTGCGCTGCGTCTCCACCCAATCCACCTGCCACGTACTGGACGTCTGCGGTATGGCGGACACGACCTCGACGTTCACCGTCTGCTTCTCCGCGCGCTTGAACGGGTTGGTGTCCGCGGAACCATTGAGGAATGCCGTCATTTTTCGTGTGGCGGCGCTACCGGATTTCATCAGGGCATATATCTTGAATATCGCCCGCCGTTGCATCGCGATATCCGGCGTGACAGTCCGCGCGTTGACGATGAATTCAGCGGTGGCGGCGCGTACGATGCGCTGGTCCACCTTGTCGGCCTGTGAGGCCGGTGCCACCGCCATCGCTTCGCCCAGCTTGTTCACCTCGACCACGTAAGGCACGAACTTGGACTGGCTGCCTATGTAGACCACGCCGCCGACGGCCGCGAAGGCGATCAACAGACTGATGAGCGCGACCGCCTGCCATAGTGTGCGAGAGGCGATCAGGCTGCCTACGTGCGAGTTCCAGCTTCGGCGGGCATTGAGGTACGGATGGGGCGTTCCCTGGGAGGGAACGGTCTTGGTGGGCTTCACCCTCGTCTTCTTCAGTTTCATGATCGGACTCCGTAATCCTCGAGTCGCAGGCCCTTGAGTCGCAGCCAATCGTGTACCCAGGCTTCGCCGTGGCGGGCTTCGAGCGTGCGGATGGCGGCAAGGGATTCCTTGTCCGTGCTGCCGATGAAGGCCAGCGCCAGGGGCCCCAGGGCAAGGTCGTAAAGCCGGCGCCCCTTGTCCGAGACGTAGTAGTAGTGCCGCTTCTGCACCGCGGTGGCGAGGATCTCGATCTGCCGGGTATTGAGACCCATGCGCCGGTACAGCGCGGCCGCATCGTCATCCCGCGCAAAGGGATTCGGCAGGAATATCTTCGTGGCGGTCGATTCGACGATGACATCGAGGATGCCGGAGTTCGCGGCGTCGGACAGGCTTTGCGTCGCCATGACCACGAGACAGTTTGACTTCCGAAGCACTTTCAGCCACTCACGAATTTTCGCCCGGAACACCGGGTGCCCGAGCATCAGCCATGCTTCGTCGAGAATGATCGCCGCCGGCTGACCCTTCAACGAGGTCTCGATGCGACGGAACAGGTACAACAGCACGGGAAGAACGAATTTGTCGCCGAGATTCAGCAGGTCCTCGATCTCGAAGACGGCGAAGTCCGATAGCCGCAAGCCGTCCACGGACGCATCGAGGAGGTGACCCATCGCACCGTCGGCGGTGTAGATCTTCAAGGCTTCCCGGATGGATTCATCCTGGATCATCAGGACGAACTCCGACAGCGTGCTCGCCGCCGACTGGTGCATCGAAAGGATCGCGTTGCCGATCTCGTTGCGCTGGGCCGGCGTGGTCTGCACGCCGTTCAAGGCAAGCATGGAATCGATCCACTCCATGGCCCAGGCCCGGTCCGACTTCGTCTCCAGGAACTGCAACGGGCAGAAGGCCAGGGCGTCGTCGTCACCGGCCACGTCGAAATGAAGCCCGCCGCAGGCCTTGACCAGCGGGTAGAGCGAACGTCCCTTGTCGAAGCAATAGAGCGACATACCCTTGTAGCGCCGGAACTGCGCCGCGAGCATTCCCAGATGCGTCGACTTGCCCGAGCCCGTCGGGCCGAAGATGAAGGTGTGGCCCAGGTCATCCACATGCAGGTTGAGGCGAAACGGCGTGGCACCCTGTGTGACACACTGCATCAATGGCGGTGAGTTCGGTGGATACATCGGGCAGGGCGCTTCAGCCTGACCGGTCCAGATGGTGGTACTCGGCAGCAGGTCGGCGAGATTCAGCGTGTTGATCTGCGGGCGGCGCACATTCTCGACACCATGCCCCGGAAAGCTCCCGAGCAAGGCATCCATCGTATTGATCGTCTCCACCCGCGCGGCGAAGCCACGGGCGTTGATGGCTTTCTCGATCTGCCGTACCGAGCGATCCAGGCGCGAACGGTCGTCATCGGAGACAACGACGACACTGGTGTAGTAACCCTGTGCAACGAGACCACTGTTGATTTCCGCGATCGCCGCTTCCGCGTCTTGCATCATCGACAACGCGTCATAGTTCACCGAACCGCTATTGGTCTGGAAGACCTGATCGAAGAAGCCGCGGACCTTCTGCCGCCACTTCTTCCGGAACTTCTCCATCTGCCGCAACGCCTCATGGGGGTCCATGAAGATGAAGCGGTTGGACCAACGATATTCACTGGGCAGTTCCGCCAGGGAAGCGAGGATGCCGGGATAGGACTCCAGCGGAAATCCCTCTATGGCCACGACCTGGACGAACCGGCGCCCTATTCTCGGCGCGACGCCTGCCCAGATTTCCTGTCCACCCACCAGCGCGTCGATGTAGACCGGGTTGTCCGGCAACGCGATGGGATGGTCCAGTCCGGTGACGCAGAACTGGAGCCAACGTAGAAAATCGTCATGCGTGAGCTTCCGGCCTTCTTCGGTTGTTTGCTCATGTGCCTTGAGGCGCTTCATCCGGAACACGCTCGACAACCGGCTCTCGAAGCTCCGGCACTCACGCTGGAAGTCGGCGATCAGTCCGTGCGTCAGTTCCGTGCTTCCCGTGACCTCCGCATCATCGTCGAACATCATCTCGACGAACTTGCGTTGGGCGATCTGCGGCGGAAAGTACGTCAGCGTCATCACGAGATAGCCCTCGTACGTGGTACCCAGGCTGCGGAACAGTCGCCGCCGCTCCTCATCCATGGCCGCCGATACCGGATCGGGAAAATGGGAAGTCGCCACGTCCGCATAAGCATTGGCGGGCCGGCGCACGGCGTCCACATGGATCATCCAGCCGTTGCCCAGACGTGCGAGCGCCTGGTTCACGCGCATGGATGCCGTTTCACGCTGCTCGTCGGTGCTGCTTGCGGCATCATCGCCTTCGAATATCCACGCCGCCATGAAAGCGCCGTTCTTGCACACGATCACGCCATCGTCGGCGACCGCCGCGTAGTTGAGCAGGTCTGCCACCGCCTGACCGTGCGGTCGACGGAAGTCGAGTTTGGGCTCCGCATCCAGGCGCCGGATGCTCGCAATCAAAAGGACGGCGAGGACGGCGGTAATGGCCGCCATCCCCGCGATGATCCATACCATCATCGGTACTGCCGCTCCTCCGCCGGACCGTTAAGACGAAACGGTGTGGATCGCGGTGCGTAGTACTTCCGATAACGGCGCTGACGCATGTAGACAAAGCGCATCTTTGGATCGGCTTTTGCCATAAGACGAAATACTTGAAGGGCACCGACCCACAACGCAATACCGAATACTCCGGCCTTGAGTTCTTGGGCAGAGAATATCAATGCACCAGCCAGAAGGCCCGCGAACATAACCAGTTCACGATCCCCTCCGAGCACGAGATTCTCCCGGTTTCCGGCGCGTCGTATTGGAACAGTCCGGGTTGCCATTACTGACCGGCAGCTTCGGCTATATAGACCTGCGCAATCCTGCCTCCGTTCGAGGCTGTACCTTTGAGCATGTTGACGATGCTGCCTGCCTGGACCAAGACAGCGACCACGAGAACTATGAACACCATAGTTCGCATGAAGCCACTGATCTCTCCGCCAAAGATGAGCATTGCGCCGCAACCAACAATGCCCGCGAGAGAGATCATGAATGGAACTGGTCCCTTGAGTGATGCGTAGAGGCTTTCCAGGCCCGCCTCATATGGCAATCCTCCACCCTCCCCGAGGTCGCTCTGCGCGAGGGCAAATTCAGGAAGAAGAAGTGATGCCACGGCCATCAGCAGAGAAGTAATAACTCTCGCATCGACTTTTTGGATACTTACGAACTTCATTTTCGTGTCCTTTCGATTCAAACATTACGCAGCACATAACGCCCATCCTCATAACCATCCACGGCTACGATTTCCTGGACGCGACGGCCGCTTGGGGTACGCGATATGTGGACGAGCATGTGAACCGATTCGCCGATCAAAGGCTCGATCGGGCGTGGCGCTTCGCGATGCATGCTGATGAGCATCGACAGCCGGGAAAGACCGGCGCGCGCGTCGTTGGCATGTAGCGTCGCCGCTCCTCCCTCGTGGCCCGTATTCCATGCCATGAGCAGATCGAGCGCCTCGGGACCGCGAACCTCGCCAACGAGGATGCGGTCGGGCCGCATGCGCAGCGATGTCCGCAGGAGTTGCGTCATGCTCACGTCGAACGACGTGCGGTACTGCACGAAGTTTTCCGCGGCGCACTGGATCTCGCCCGTATCCTCGATGATGAACACGCGCTCGTCGGCATTCGCATCGACCATTTCGCGGATGATCGCGTTAATCAGCGTGGTCTTGCCCGACCCCGTACCTCCCGTGACGAGGATATTGCGATGCCCGTGGATGGCGTCGATCAAGATGCGGCGCTGCGGCGCGGACATCGTCTCGCTGGCGACATAGTCGGCCAGACTGAAGATGGACACGGCCTTCTTGCGCAATGCGAAGGTCGGACCGCTCACGATGGGTGGAAGCTGCGCCGCGAAGCGCGATCCATCGAGCGGAAACTCGGACTCGAGCACGGGATTCGAACGGGTGATTTCCTTGCCGTAATAACCCGCGGTTGTCTTGATCACGGCCTCGGACTGGCTGGGCCGCATCGTCCCGATGCAACGCATGCCCTCGCCTAGCCTCTCCTGCCAAAGGCGGCTATCCGCATTCAGCATGATCTCGACTGTCTTCGGGTCGTTGAACGCGTTCATGAAGGTGTCGCCGAGATCGCGCAGCAATTTTTCGCGTGCACGCTCCCTCACCACGGCGGTAGGCCCGCCGGTGATTCCCTGTTCCATTGGTGTTGATCGATTTGTCGGACGCTGGTTCGACCCTCATGGTCGCCACCGACGATTTTGCCAACGGGCGTCTCCGCGTCCCGTAATCATGTGTTTCCGTTCAGGCCGCCTTCTTCATCGCCATGCCGGATGCCGCTACGCAAGGCGCGCGGATCGACCTGTGCATGCCGTGGGTTTCCAGGCCATCCAGTGTTTCGGGTACGTTGATACGACAACTCCCGCCGTCGCTCCAGCTGACCGTGAGTTGCGTTCCTGCCAGTTCCCCTCGCGCGAAGATATTGCTTCCCTGCCCGACCACTCCGACAGCCTGGCCCGCCGCATCGAATACCGATGCACCGAATGGCAGGGGTTCGCCATCAGGACGCACGGCATGGATCAGCAGGGATTGCGCCACCGAAGTGCGGTAATCGAGGCGCGCGAGTGCGCCGGATCGTGGTGCGACGGTTTCGCTGGTGCTTTCGAGCAAGACGTCGTGGGACGCACCACGTGGGTCGATCGATACCGTGTTGAGCTGGTAGGGCATGAGGCTGCGCACCACGGCGTTGCCGCGCCGGTCCAGGCGGATGCCGGCCTGGCTCTCGACTCGTGCTCCGGCCGCGCCCGGCGCGTGGACGATGGCATTCGTTTCGCCCAGTTCCTGCGCCAGGGTAATGCCGTCGCGGTGCGCGACGATGGCACCGGTCGCCCCGAGGGAATACTGGGTTCCCCCTCCACTGTTCCGGCTGGCCCCCGCGCGGAAATTGCCTGCATGGGTGCGATAGGCGACGCTGGCATTGCCACTGGCGGTCGCTCGACGCACCGCGGTCTCCGAGCGTCCGGCGCCCAACGTATACGTCAGGTCGTCGTTGCCGGCCAGGCTACCGTTGAGTCGGGCTTGCAGGCTGGCGTCGTCGTTACTGCCTCGGTTGTACGAGACGCCGAGGTTCGGCGACGAGGGTACGCCACCCAACGGAACCGAGAATGAAACGAAGACGGTCGTATCGACCGTACCGCTTCGGTCATCCGCGAGCCGTTCACCGAATGCGTCACCAATGCGCGATCGCTGTACCGACACGTTGTACGACAAGGATCGCCAGCTGTTTCCATAGGCAAGCGTGTAGTCGATGCTACGTGCCCGGCTTTCCCAATAGGCGACATGCGAACCCGTGAGCGATAGCTGGCCGTTTCCTATCGATTGACCGACGTTCGCGTCGAAACGGCTGCGCTCCCCGCCCACGGCTTCACCGCTGATCCCGCGCCTCAATCGGCTGCGCAGCCGGGACGCGTCGGTCACGCCGAGGTAATCACGGGTGGAGAAGCGCTGGGCGGCCAGGCCGAAGTTCGTGCCCGTCGATACCAGTGACCGGGAGTAACGGAGCCGGGTGCTCACGCCGCGAAGCACGCCATCCCTGCGAAAGGCCGCACGCGACCCCGTCACATCCAGCGCGAGCGCACCGAAGGGAAGGTTGATCGCGGCACCGGCAAGACTCGATACATAGCTGTTCGATGCCGTGACGCCTGCGTATAGCGTGCTGTTCGCCGTTACCCCGTGTTGCACCGTGCCCTGGAAGATGAACGGGGTATCGGCCACTCGCGCCTCGTCCACTTGTCCCGCCCAGATGCCGAAGCGGGTCGTCCCTTCCCGAAGCATCTGCGGTACCGCGGTATAGGGGACCAGGATCGTCTTCGTGCGGCCATCCGCCTCGGTGATGGTCACCTCCAGGTCGCTGCCATAGCCGGTGGGGTACAGGTCGTCGATCTGGAAGGCACCGGACGCCACCGTCGTGCTGTGGATCACGTAGCCGTTCTGACGAACGGTCACCTGGGCGTTGCTTTCCGCGACGCCACGGATCACCGGCGCGTAACCGCGTTGCGATGCCGGCAACATGCGTTGGTCGCTGACGATGCCTACGCCGCGCACACGCACGCTATCGAGGATATCTCCGCTGGTATAGGCCTCGCCGACCGTCAACTGCGCCCGCGCATCGGTAAGATCGTGCTGGGCGTATACCTGCGTGTTCCGCCAGTGCTTGCTACCGTCACGCATCGAGAGCGTGCCCGCCTGGCGCAGGCGCCACCCCCCGGCATTGGCACCTGCGTTGAGGCCGACATAGCTTTCCGTCGAACGCCTGCCGTCGCGGCGCACCTGGTACGTATTCGCATTGTAGTTGAGCATGACCGCCCGCTCGCCCTCGTCCCAGAACTCGGGGCTCACGTAACCTCGCGCTCGCGAGCGAAGAAAGGCCTGCGGGAGCGTGACGTGGAGGATCTGTTCGCCATCGTCGAAGTCCACCGTGGCTCCTGGTACGACATGCTCGAGATGGCCGCAGAACGGCGTATCACCCAAGGGGCTGACCGTGGTAACGGCAGCCGCACGGGACTCGAGTTTTTCCGTGTCGATACCGAAGCGCAGCAGCATGACGCGGTCGAAGCAGGGCTGGGCGCTCTCGCTGTCGGCCACCTGCCGGAATACGACCTCTCTCGTACCTGGAATGGGTTCACCATTTACCAGCACGCTGGGACGATAGGTGCCCGCCAGCGTTATGTTGCCGCGTTCGAACCGGGAAAGATCGATGGCACCACCCGACGAATGGATGAAATCGGCATTGAACGTCGCCTGTGGCGCTACAGGGTCGAGCGAGGGATCGGGTCCCAGCGGATCGGCGGCCACGGCTTTCACGGCGGCCGGCCCCAGAAGGGCGAGCGCCACCGCCAGCGGGCGGCGAGCCAGCCGGACACCTGGACGGTGCTGGGTCATGGCTTGTCGACCGTTTTATCATGGGTGACGAAACCGCCGTAGTCGTTGATGCTCTGGTAACGCACGTTCACCTCATCGCCCTGCGGCAGGGGCACCGTCAGCTTCGGCGTCGTCGAGGTGAAGGGCGCGATGGCAAACGGATCGACCACGAGCTCGCTTCCTGCCAGCTTCAGGTGAACTTCGTTCAGGGTTACGTGATAGGCGGTCGGATTGTCGACCGCAAGGCTTCCATCCGCCGTGCGGGTCCACGCGAGCTTCTCCGGCGCGCCGTTGGCCGAGCCCGCCAGTTTTTCGGGCCGATAGAACAATTTCAGGCGGTAACGGAAAGCGAGTTGCATCTTGCTGCTGTCCTCGTCCTCCGCCGACTTTGGTGGCACTTCCAGTACGTTGATCCAGAACTGCGATTCGCGGTCGACGGGCAGCGTACCGCCCGTAAAGGAGATACGCAGCGTCTGTGACTTTCCCGATTCAAGGCGGGCAATGGGCGGCGTGAGATTGAAGGGGACGTCGACGCGTTCGGGCGTGGAGCGTGCGTCGCCGTCGTCGATCCACGCCTGGGTCAGCACGGGAAGCCTTCCGGTATTGCTCACCTTCACGGTGATCTCCGTCGCGGTGGCGTCATACACGTAGCGCGTTGCGTTCATGACGACACCTGCCGAAGCCGTCTTGCTGGCAACGAGGGCCGCCAACACAACCACCGCGCACGACCATCGCGGAATCATCCGGTTCGTTCCTGGCATGTTCGAAGCGTTCCTTCCTGTGAACGAAGCGATCGTCGGCGATCACCGACGACCGCTCCTTGCTACCTGCTGTTTCTCATGTACGGTGTCGAGGCTTACGGTTCGAAGCGGACACCGTAAACCACGGAGCTATCGGCCTCGCCCGCGACGACGGAAGCCGTCCGTTGATAGGCCGACGCATAGACAAGCACGGCCTGGTTGTCCGCGACCGTCTCCTGGACCGCACCCTGGCCATTGCCGAGGATGTCGATGGGGTTGTCCGCCTTGTCGAACAGACGGATCTGCACGCCGGTGGCGCCGCCCGATACCACCAACGCACCGGTGTTCGGATCGACCGTCGCACCTGGCTCGAATGCCGCCCAGACCTTGGTTCCGTTGGTGCATCCCGTTTCGCCAGTGGCACCCACATAGATACGGAATCCCGTCTTGCCGGCGAAGTCACCCACGTTGGCGAAGTTCGCCGCGCTTACACCCTGCATCGCCACGGTGAAATCCGGTCCGTTGCCGGGATCGCCACCATGGACCGAGCAGGTTACGTTGCTGATCGAGCCATCGAACGTGATCGTGCCGCCGTCGACCGCGAATGCGGACGGAGCCGCCAGGCCCGCGATGAGCAGGGCGGAGGTCATTACCTTGAGGTTCATCCAATCAACCTTTCATTTCATGATTTTTTTTGAGCAACGACTCCTTCGGAGCCGTCGGCCTGGGGAGACACGGGGTCATCCCCGCGCATCACGCAGCCGTGCTCGACAAACGCGAGCGCTAACGAAAGTGTGTAGGAATGCGCCCGCAATCCATATGGAAGATTCCTCAAAATTTCGAGTTTGTTCTCGACCTTCGACACGGCTCACGCTTTCGTCACGTGATCCAATTTCTCAGGACAGCAAAGGCCGTGCCGTGCTAACTGACAGCACGAGCAAGTTCGTATTTATTTTTTATCGGCCGATTTGCCGATTCCGTGCCTATTGGCCGATCTTTCGCAGCGGTTTCCCGCTCATCAGGTTTCTTTCGATCTGCTCGAGCGTCACGTTCTTCGTCTCCGGCACCAACCAGAACGTGATGACGATAAACAAGGCATTGAGCGCGGCATATAGCCAGAATGTCTGGGCATTGCCTATGCCGCTGAGCAGCGTGAGGAAGGTCGCTCCCACGATCATGTTGGTCACCCAGTTGGTGAACGTGGAGCAGGCGATGCCGAAGTCACGGCCCTTGAGTGGCTGTACCTCCGAACACAGGGTCCAGATCAGCGGCCCCGCGGACATCGCGAAGCCGACGATGAAGAGCAGCAACATCGCCACGGTGAAGTACTGCTCACCGCGCGAATCCACGCCCAGGCCGAGCATCGTCCCGACGATGCCGAGACCCACCGCCATGATCGTGAAGCCCGCATAGAGAATCGGTTTCCGACCCAGGCGGTCGACGAAAGCGAACGCGATCAGCGTCGCCAGCACGTTGGTCAGACCCACGGCCGCGGTGAACCACATCTGTGCCTGTGTGTCGTATCCCATGTCCTTGAAGATGCGTGGTGCGTAGTACATCACCACGTTCATGCCCGTGAATTGCTGCATGGCTTGCAGGAGTACGCCGAGGCCCACGGAGCGGCGGAAGTTCGGATTTTCCCTGAACATGCTCAAGCCGTGCTGTCGCGTCTTCAGCTGCTCGTCGATATCTTCCATCTCCTTCTTCACGATGGCTTGGTCACCGCGCAACTTCACCAACACCACCTCGGCATCCTTGCGTCGTCCCCGCATCAGCAACCAGCGCGGGCTATCGGGGAGGTAGAACAGGCCGAGAAGGAAGAAGACACCGGGCACGGCGATGACGCCCAACATCCAGCGCCAGTTCCCGGTCGAACTGAAGGCCGTGTCGGAGAGGAAGGCCAGCAGGATGCCCGTGGTGATCATCAGCTGGTAGGTCGAGATCATCGCGCCGCGAATCCTTTCCGGCGCCACCTCGGCGAGGTAGAGCGGTGCGGTGAATGTCGCCACGCCGATGGCGAGGCCCAGCACGAAGCGAGCCACGATGAGGATCGTGGCCGATCCCGCGACAGCGCAGAAGAGGGAGCCCGCGATGAACAACACGCCCGCCAGGACCAGGGATCGTTTTCGCCCCAGGGTGGCGGACATCCATCCCGCGCCCAACGCGCCGACAGCCGCACCCGCCATCATGGCGCTGACAATCCACTCGATGGTCCTGTCGGACACCTTGAAGTCGGACTGGATGAATTGCGTGGCGCCGGAGATCACGCCGATGTCCAGGCCGAACATCAAGCCGGCGAGTGCGGCGATGACACATGTGGTGACGATGGCGGCTTTGGGGTTGGCCTGGGTTCGATGGGCTGCGACGTCCATGGAAACGGGTCCTTCTATGGATGACATGCCCGGCATTGGAGGCCTAGGCATGTATCCATCCCGTGTGCGGCATGTCACCCCACGGTGACCGCGCTACTCCAGCGCCCCGATTCCCATCTCTCGCGAGTCCGTGCGGCCATGGTCGTCCACCACGCGCACGAGGAAGTGGCCGGAGCGTTCCGGTACCCACATCAAGGACTGGCCGCTCGGAACGCTGCCGAGGTAGGCGTCGTCCACGAACCAGTAAAGCGTGTGCGAGGCGGCATCGGTCGTCGCCGAGAAGGCGATGCTTTCGCTACCCAGGCGCGACACGCGTATCTGGTACGTGCTGCCCTTCAAGGGCGAGGTGATCTTCGGTGGATCACCCACCAGTTGGCCACCACCCTGGCAGTCCGGCAGCGACGGTGGATTCCTTCGGGGCATGCCCGCCTGGGCGAAGACGCGGGCGAGATCGGAGGGCCAGTATTCGTAGACTTCCGTACGCGTCCGTCCCGGTTCGTAGGGAGGACACGCCGGCTTCCCCGTCGCCGTATCGACCACGACGGGGCGGTGCACGTTGCTCACCTTGATCGGCGACTTGCCGGGGATGTACCACGTGCTTCCCACCTGGGGACACCATGCGTTGGGCAAATCACCGCTAGCCAGACAGACGGGTATGCGGCGAAGATTCGGCGGATTGCGCCGGATGGGCTCGGCCAGGCCGGGACGTTCGGCACGCAACGCATCGGCGATGCGGAAGAACAACGGCGCGGCGGCGTCCACGCCGACGAAAGCCGGGTTTCCCGCGCCATCGAAGTTGCCGATCCATACGACCAGTACGTAGGGACCGAAGCTACCGGCGGTCCATGCGTCACGAAAACTCCACGAGGTACCGGTTTTCCAGTAGACCGGAAGGCGCGAGGATTGTGCGGCCACCGCATCGTCCGGACGCGGGTTCTGCCTGAGCATGTCCATGACCATGAAGCTCGCCTCCTCGCTGAGAAGGCGCGTGCCACCGCTCTTCGGCTGCGCGGCCAGCAGGCGCAGCGGTCGAAGTTCGCCCCGGTTGGCCAGCATCGCGTAGAGGCCGGAAAGCTCCTGCATGGTCACTTCACCGCCACCCAGCACGAGGGCCAGCCCGTAATGCTGTTCGCTGGCCATGCGCGAGACGCCGGCATCGCGAAGGAACTGGTAAAGATTGGGATTGGCGAGCCTGGCCGCCACCTGCACCGCCGGAATGTTGCGGCTTCTGACCAACGCCTGGGTCGCCGTCACCGGGCCAAGGAAGTGGCCATCGAAGTTCTCCGGTGTATAAGGACCGAAGGCGGAAGGCACGTCGCGCAGCACGGTCTCCGGGTGGAGCACGCCCTGGTCGAAACCCAGCGCATAGATGAAGGGCTTCAGCGTGGAGCCGGGCGAGCGTTTCGCCAACGTGCCGTTGACCTGCCCCTGGATCGACGCATCGAAATAGTCGGCGGACCCGACCATGGCCTTGACGCCCATGTCGCGCGTATCGACCAGGATCGCCGCCGCGTTCCGGATACCGCGATCGCCGCTGCGCTCGACGTACTGGCGCACCTGACGCTCCAGGCTGTGCTGGAGGCCGAGGTCGAGCGTCGTCGCGACACGCATGTCGCTGTCGCCGTCCAGACGACGTTCGGCAAGCACCTGCTCCACGAAGTGCGGCGCCTCGAACGGCAGCTGAGACAACGGACGCAGGCGCAGGGGAAGGTCGAACAACGGCCGCGCGCTCGCATCGTCGGGGTGCTTCGCGATCCAACGCGAGAACAGTCGATCACGCGACAGCTTGAGGCCCTTGCCGATCACGGCACTCCCGTCGACATGACCCGGAAGTCCTCGCGACGGCTCCTGCGGGATGACGGCAAGGGTGAGCGCTTCGGGCAGGCTCAGCCGCGCGGGCGCCTTGCCGAAATAGGCGAGGCTGGCCGCACCGACGCCTTCGACGTTACGGCCGTAGGGCGCGGCGTTGAGGTATGCCTCGAGGATATCGTGCTTGGAATAGAGCAACTCCAGCTGCACCGCGCGAACCGCTTGCACCAGTTTGCCGCCCGGACTCCGCGTGTCCAGGCGCCACATCAGCCTGGCAAGCTGCATCGTGATCGTGGAGCCGCCTTGTGCATTGCCTCGGCGCACGTAGGTCATCCACGCGCCGCGCACGAGGCCCCAGGCACTGACACCGGGATGCCAGCGGAACCAGCGATCCTCATGCAGGAGGACGGCGTCGACGAGCGCCGGGGAAACATCCTCCAGCGGCACCCACAAGCGGTACCGCTGGTCGCTCGCCAATGTCAGCCGAAGCAGCCGGCCATTCGCGTCGTACACGGCCGTGGATGAGGGAAACCACATGCGTAGATCGTCGTGCGGCCACAGGCGCAGCCCGACCGGTACCGCCACGAGCAGCAGCAACGCCACGAGGGCGTTGTGCCACTTGATGCGGTGGAAGAAGCATCCAACCTTTATGGCTTCCGCTCCACCGTCATCACGCCGCCGCCAGGGGCGCGTGCCTGCACACCGCGGTCGTAAAGCGATTCGACCAGGGCCGGGGGAATGACGAACTTGCCGGCATTGGTCGCCTTGATCCGATAAACGAACTCCTGCACGTCACGGCTGGCGTAGCCATAGACGACCACGCGATCCTCGCGGACATCGGCGTACTCGGGTTTCCAGGTGGATTCCGGATTGCCGATCGGCGAGCGCCATGCGGGCGACCCGTCGCCCTCGCCACCGTCCTCGCCCTGGGCCGCTTCGTCTCCCTCGGCACCCTCTTCCGTGGCCGGCGCCGTCTCGTCGGATGAAGCCGTTGCCGCTTCCGGGGGGGCCGCTGTATCGAGCACGGGTTCGAATCCACCGGGCAGCAAGTCGACGATCGCGATGTTGTCGACACCTTCGTCCTTCGTCGCGCGGATGCGCAGGTGCACGTCGATCTCGTCGCCGGTACTCACGCTGTCCACCGACTTGCCCTTGGTGTCCGTGTAAGTGCGGGTGATCTCCAGGCCATCCTTGCGCGTGTCGCTGGCCGGCTTGCGGTCGAAGCCGGTCTGCGCCACGCCGTACCAGCTGGTGGAGTCCGCGTCGTTGACCAGCCGGAGGCGTTGCGTGCCGGCGGGCCAATGCCCATCCAGGATCGACCCCTTCGCCGCGCCGATCGGCGTGACGGTGCCATTGGCCGCTACCGCACCGATGGAGAGCTTGGCCGGATCGCCCCCCGCGTCCTTGGCCCACGCATCCAGCGCGAGGATGATCATCGCCGAGGAGAGGGTGTTGTAGTGCCCCATGCTCAACGGACGGACCAGGTTCTCGACCGTCTCCGGTGGCAGGGCTTTCGCCAGATCGGGGAAGTGCTTCGATAGCAGGTACAGCACCGTGGCATCGCGAATGGGCGCGTCGTAATAGTCGCCGTAGACGTACGACTCGTCCGTGGGCTTGCGCACGAGGATCTTGCGCGGCCCGGCGATCAGGTCGCTGGCCAGGCGATCCTGGTGGAGCAGCTTGTACGAAGCCGCCAGCCACGCGGCGGCGAGGTCGTTCTTCCACTCGTTCGCATGCACTTCCTGCAAGCGGCGTTGCAAGGATGCGAGGTCGTTCGTGGTGACATTGCCCTGCCGCGTCAGCAGGTAGATGGCGTATGCCCTCTGGCGCATCTCCACCAGCGAATCGCCGCTGTCGTTGGCGGCGATCTGGCGGAGGGCCTCGTCGGCCGAGGCCAGCATGTCGCGCGGCACGATCACGCCGCGATCGCTCGCCTCGACGAGGTAATGCACGGCGTAGTCGGTGGCGAAGGTATGCGTGTCGGGCGTCGCCGTCCACAGGCCGAAGCCGCCCTGTCCGTTCTGCCTCGCGCGCAAGACATCGAACAAGGCTGCGACCGGGTCCGACGGGGGCGGTGCGTCACCGGACATCCGGGCCGGCTTCACATCGCCGAACTCGGGGTTCCGCCCGAGGATCAGGGCGGGCATCGCCGCGCTGATCACCTGCTCGGTGCAGTAGTGCGGGAAGTCCACGAGGTATGCGGCAAGTCCGCGCGCCAGCACGACCGGCACGGTGGAGAAGGCCGCGTCGCGCTTGGCGTATTCGTCGTGCATGTCGCGCAGGCCGGTCACGTCGCCGCGCGAGTGCGCATCGACGTGACCGAAGGTGAGATCCGTGCGCATGGGCGATGCGGGGCGCACCGACAGGTCGACGCCCTGCTTCGCGGACTTGCCGTTATAGCTCGCCGTGAAGCCCAGGTTGCCCGAGCCCAGCTTGTCCGTCGCGCGCACGCGGAAAATCGCCACGCCCTCGCGCATCTCGCCAAGGTTCAACGTCTTCGTCGCGTCACCCACGATCTGCAACTGCGGGCCCAGCTTGAGGCCGACCGCGACGGGCACTTCCTTTCCGCCGAGACCGGTCAGGTTGTTCGCCACGCCGACGCTGATTTCCGCCTCGTCGCCCGGGGCGAGCGTGGTGGGCACGTTCGGTGAGAGGACGAAGTCGCCGCGGACCGTGGTGGCACCTTCGAACGTGCCGATGCGTTCCGGCGACACGCTGATCGCCATGACCCGGAGCTTGCCATTGAAGTAGTCGGGCACCTTGTAGGTCAGGTCGCGGGACCCGTCGACGTCGACGATGCCCGACCAGTAGGCCACCGGCTTGTCACGCTTGCGCCGGAACGGATTCAGTTGGCGGCCGATCGCGCCGTCGGCGTCGCCGCCCGGCGCGGCCATCGCCATCAGCTTCTGGAAGTCGGGAATGATGAGGTCGAGGATCTGCGACGTGGACACCTCGAGCATGCGCTTGCGGAAGAAGTACTGCAGCGGGTCGCCCAGCTTGTAGCGAGCCACTTGCAGGATGCCTTCGTCCACCGCGAAGACCACGGCGCGCGTCGGGTGGGGCGAGGTGACGTGGAAGGTGACGGTATCGCCGGGCTTCACCAGGGCCGGGGCTTCCACGGCGATGCCATTGCGGCGCGCGTCCATGTTCACCGAGAACGGCACCACGCCGAACGACAGCGGGCTCATGAAGATCTCGTCCGAGGAAGGATCGCGGACGTACTGCACGTTGATGTAGCCGTTGCCTTCGAAGTCCGCGGGCACGGTGATGTGCTGCACCGTGCTCGTGGTATCGGCGTGGAACCAGGCGTGCGCGTAGACCTTGTCGCGCTCGATGGTGATGAGGCCACTGCCGGCATAGGGGGCACGGATGGCGATGTCGACCGTTTCGCCCTGCGCATAGTCGGTCTTGGACAACGTGAGTTGCAGTTCGGCGTTGCGTTCCAGCGACCGCGAGACGTTGCCCTCGCCGGCTACCGACCACGCCACGCGATTGACTTCCTTGCCGTTGGCATCCTTCACCACCAGGGCGAAGTTGCCCGGCTTGTCCGTCGGCAGCGTCACGTCGACGCCCGCGGCGGGAATGCTCAAGGGTACTTCGGACAGCGTCGACTCGCGCGCCTTGGATTCGTACTTGAAGACACCCGAATCCTGCTTCGTGAGGACGGAAACGTAACGCGTCTCCACGATCGCCTGCTTCAGCCCTGGCAGATCCATGCGTTTCGCATTCGGATCGATCGCCACGAGGTTGACGCTGCGTTTCGCGTCACGGCTCACGTAGTCGAGGTTGTCGACGGCTTTGTATCCGACGAGCCAGTCGTTCGACGACACCATGCCTTGCGTGGCCGCGGCGACACTGCGGCCACCTTCCGCCTCATAGGCCTTGGCGAGGAAATACAGCTGGTAGGTGGCGTCGGCGTACTTGGACAGGTCCAGCGCGAACTCCGCGTGGCCCTTGTCGTCGGTCTTCACATCGGCCAGCTTCTCCTCGAAGCCTTCCTTCGCGCGGCGTACGTCGTAGAAGTGGTAATCCTTGTAGCTCGGGAACGAGGGGAACGCCGGGCGCAGGGTCAAGGAGCCTTCCACGCGCCGATCCGCCGCGGGTGTGCCGAACAGGTTCCGCACGTCGACCAGCGCCTTCAGCTGCGAGGGCTTCACCCAGCCTTCGGGCACGGCCGTCGACAGTGCCGCCGAGACCTTCATCCGGTCCGGCTGGAACTCCTTCACCTGGACCGTGGTGCTGCCGATCTGCGAGTAGGGCTTGCCGTCCTTGGCGATGTACAGGTTCACCGTCCAGTTGCCGGTCGGCGAGGTCTCGGCCGTGGTGTGGTCCAGTTCCGCGAAACCCGCGGCGTCCATGGCCACCGTCTGCTGGCGTACCGTGGTGCCGCGCGGGTCCACCACCTCGGCGATCAACGGCATGCCCGCGACGCTTCGCGTCCAGCTGTTGGCACGCACGATCATGCCCACATGGAAGAGGTCGCCCGGCCGGTAGATGCCGCGATCGGAGAACAGGTATCCCGACAGCTGGCCCTGGCTGTGCGCGTTGGGCTCACCGCCGATGTCGAAACGGGAGAAGTCCAGGGTGCGGTCGTACGAGGTCACCGGCAGGAACGACAGGTCGTCACCCTGGCGCACCACGTACATCGCCGGCGCCTTCTCTTGCGTGAAGCCCTTGAGATTGGCGAAGTGCGCGCGTCCATCCGCACCCGTGTTCTGGGTGAACAGCGTGCTGCCGTTCTTCGCGATGACCGCCACGGAGGCTCCGCCCACCGGCGAGCCGCTGCGGATGGATTGCACGAAGATATCCTGGCTACCGTCCAGTGACTTCTTGGCGATGACGCCGAGATCGGTGATGACGACGAGGCGCTCGTCCTTCGGCCAATCGTAAGGCGCCGTATCGATGTCGTCCTCGGACGCGGCATCGGCGGCCGCGGTGTCCGCATCGCCTCCCGCCTCGCGTGCGGCAGCCTCGCGCGCGGCCTTCTCGCGGCGCTCGCGTGCTTCCTGCTCGGCCTTGGCGTCGTAACCCGAAAGTTTGAGAAGGAATACGCCGCGCTTGCCGGCGGCCAGGTACTGGCCCAGGTCGAAGCCTTCGTAGTGCGCCTTGCCGGGGCCTTCGTCCGGGAAGGAAACCTTCTTCACGAAGCGGTCCACGATGTGGTCCGGCGTGAAGCCATACATCTCCGGCTTCGCATAACTGCCGGAGTTCAGCGACACCAGGTGCTGCAACTGGTCCGGCAGCACGCGGCCGACCTCGACGCGCATGCCGGGGATGTTGCGCGACACCACCGAGACACGGCGATCGCCGCTGAGCGAAAGCAGGGACCCATCCGCCATGAAGCGAAGCAGGCGCGGGTAGTCGGGCACGGTGAGCATGTCGGCCCGCGCCTTGGGCATCACGTAGCCGCCGAAGGAAGTCATGCCCTTGTCCACGCGCACGTAGATACGCTGGCCTGGCTGGGCGTGGTAACGGAAGCTCTGCGTTTCCGACCAGTCGTTCTCGGTGGGCACGACCTCCGGCTTGAGCGGGGTGAAGGACCGCAAGTCGGCCTCACCCACTTGCGACACCGAATAATGCTTGTCGTCCCCTTCCGGCACGGCCCATACGTGCAAGCGCTTGGCCAGCTCGTTGTCGCTCACCGGGCCGCCGAAATGCATCACCACCACTTGTTCCGGCTCGAACTTCGCGTTGTCCACCAGCGTGGCCGAGACCTCGTCGAGCTTCAGGCTGTACTGGCCGGGCACGCGCACCGAGGTCTCCATCGCCTCTTCCGTGCCTTCGCCGCCGCGGCTGCTGCGCACGCCGTCGTCCAGCTTGACACCCACGGCACCGTCGTCCCTGGGCAGTTGCAACGGTTGCGAGTGGACGAAAGCATTGAGGCGGCGCTCGTCGTAGGTGACGCTGAACTTCAGGGCGGCCCCGCGCTTCTCGTCGCCATTGCGCAGGTCCAGCGAAAGGCGCTTCTCGAACTGCGCCGCGTCCACGGGGTAATTGAAGCCGAACTGGACGATCGTCTTTTTCTTCGTCGGGTCCTGCGGATCCTGGTAGAACTCGCCGTTGACGACCCTCGCGGTGAAGGGCGCGGTGCTGAAGCTGAAATGATCGTC
>Ga0182006_1000407_pt1 | contig 34782 bp, 35 predicted proteins | sample Sormic07211104_1_FD_123022 | JGI IMG/M metagenome (GOLD analysis project Ga0182006, IMG submission 123022) | Rhizosphere microbial communities from Sorghum bicolor, Mead, Nebraska, USA - 072115-104_1 MetaG | ecosystem: Host-associated > Plants > Roots > Rhizosphere | place: USA: Nebraska...
GAGCAGTGATTAATGGCGAAAAAACCATTAACGAAATGGGCGAAGATATATTGGAATACTGTATTAAAGTAGCCAGTGGCGAAGAAATTCCTAAGGCGGTACAACTCAATCAGGACGATTTTATCCCCTGGAAAAGAGGTGTAAGCCTTTAATTATACGGAGGATGGACAATCGATGCGTCATTTCGACTGAAGCGCAGTCCCGAACTTTCGGGAGAAAAATCCATAGAAGCGAGGCTAAATACCCCACTATGTTCTCTGTGCTTTTAATAACAAAACAAAAATATTAACCAAATATGAATTTAAATTTAGACGGCAAAATAATCCTGGTGAGCGGTGGCGCAAAAGGCATTGGCGCAGCAATTGTGAAAGCTTTGGCCATTGAAAATGCTTTCCCCATCATTATTGGCCGTAACGAAAACGATAACCTGAAAATGCTTCAGGAAATAACAGATTTAGGCTTAAAAGCAGATTATTTTACAGCAGAACTCACTGCACCAGAAAGCTGTAAAACCATTGTTGATGCGGTATTAGCAAAATATGGCAGAATAGATGGCTTAGTGAACAATGCAGGGGTTAATGACGGCGTTGGTCTCGAAAATGGCACTTATGAAGGTTTCATGGAATCGCTACATAAAAACGTGGTGCATTATTACCTTTTGGCCAAACATGCCCTACCTGCCCTTAAACAAAGCAAGGGTTCGATATTAAATATTGGCAGCAAAACTGCAGAAACCGGACAAGGCGGAACATCTGGTTATGCCGCATCGAACGGTGCCCGTAATGCCTTAACCCGCGAATGGGCAGTAGAATTATTGCCTTTCAGTATCCGCGTTAATGCGATTATTGTGGCCGAAGCCTGGACCCCCTTGTACGAGAAATGGATCAACACATTTGAAGACCGTGATGAAAAATTGAAGAACATTACCGATAAAATTCCTTTCGAGAACAGAATGACCAGCGTGGATGAGATTGCCAACATGGCAGTATTCTTATTATCAGATAAATCGAGTCACACTACAGGCCAACTGATCCATGTGGATGGTGGTTATGTACACCTGGATAGGGCTTTGTTGTAAACAAATAGGACTTTGCTATTCTGAACGCATTAAAGAATTTGTTTTCAACCAATTGTCATTATGTTGTATTTCTCATTTTGGCTACAAAAGCACCCGATTAGGCTACAAATAACACGCTGACCTTGCCCACATTTGATCCATCATTTATTCAGATAAAAATTATGGAACATCAACAAGAAAATCAAGGTACAAATACCCCAACAGGCAATAAGGTTTGGTTTATTACAGGTGCATCACGTGGATTTGGGCGTGTGTGGGCAACTGCCGCGCTGGAACGTGGCGATAAGGTAGCTGCAACAGCACGGACGCGCTCCAGTATTGCCGACCTTCAGGAAAAATACAAAGAAAATGTATTGACACTGGAACTGGATGTGACCAATTATGATCAGGTAGAAAAAACTGTTCGACAGGCCCACAAACATTTTGGAAGACTGGATATTGTGCTAAATAATGCTGGTTATTCGCTTGTTGGCACTATTGAAGAAGCCACCATTGAACAAGTGAAAGCCATGTACGACACCAACATTTTTGGAGCGGTGGCTGTTATACAAGCCGCCCTGCCTATATTACGCAAGCAGGGTTACGGACATATTTTAGGTACTTCGAGTAACCTTGGCCATGTTGTTTTACCCGTTATCGGTTATTATAGCTCATCAAAATGGGCATTTGAGGCCATCCACGAAAGCCTGGCAGCAGAGGTAAAATCTTTTGGAATCAAAGTAAGCATTATCGAACCCGGCGCCTATGCCACTGAATTTGGAAGTCAGGCTTCTTTAAAGTTCGCTGATGGTATGGAGGAGTACACCGGCTTTAAGGCTCAATTTTTTGAAGGTTTACAAAACATGGAAAGGGGTAATCCGGAGGCTACACCAGATGCGATTTTTAAAATTGTTGATATGGAAAATCCACCTTTACGTTTATCCCTCGGTAGCCATAACCTAACCTGGGTACGAACGGCTTATGCTGAGCGTATAGCAAGCTGGGAAGAATGGGAAGCGGTATCTAACGCAGCACAGGGTTAATCAAACAGAAAATTATCCATATAACCGATAAACAAGTGCTTATCGGTTATATTTGTATTACATCAATATGAAAAAGGAAGATAACAGCCCGTATAAATTCAATTCTTTATCGGAAGCGCACCGGATAATGGGTCTGCCACAACCAAAACATCCGCTTATCAGCCTCATCAACAATGAAAATCACCCGGTTGAAATGAGCGGCCAGCCCAATTCGCACATCCTTAACTTTTATAAAATCTCTTACAAGCCAAAATTAAGCGGCAGGCTAAAATACGGGCAGAGTTATTATGATTTTGATGAAGGAGGTTTGTTGTTTGCTGCTCCGAACCAGATTATCGGTCATGAGCAGGATTTAGAATCAAGTGTTTGCTCATTATATACCTTATTGATCCATCCTGATTTTTTATTGTCGTATCCTATCGCAAAAAAAATCAAAAGTTATGGTTTCTTTTCTTATTCGGCTAACGAAACATTGCACCTATCAGAGAAGGAAAAGGCAACCATTATTGCTGTTTTTAAGAGTATTGAAGAAGAATTGAACAGCAGAATTGACGATTTTAGTCAGGATGTGATTATTACTCAGATCGAATTGCTGTTGAATTACAGTAACCGTTTCTACAAACGACAGTTTATTACCCGCAAGGTACTTAACAACGATCTTTTGCAAAAATTAGAAGAACTGTTGGAAACCTATTTTAATGATCGGGCGCCAATACTAAAGGGTTTACCAACTGTGCAGTATCTTTCCGATCATTTAAACGTTTCGCCAAGTTATTTAAGCGATCTGCTCCGCTCGTTAACAGGACAGAACGCACAGCAGCATATCCATCAAAAACTGATCGAGAAAGCAAAGGAAAAGCTATCGTGCACCAGTTTATCGGTGAGCGAAGTAGCTTACGAGCTCGGCTTTGAACATTCGCAATCTTTTAACAAACTCTTCAAGGCAAAAACCAAGATCTCACCTTTGGCATTTAGAAAAATGTTTAATTAACAAAAGACAATTCTTAAGTAGCGTTTTTGGTTTCCGTATCGTATAAGCTGTAAATTAAAGCTTTATGAAAAAAGAATTATTGATTCTCCTGGCTGTAACAAGTCTTTTGTATGTATCATGCAAAAAAACCGATAAAGATAATGATGGACCTGGTGAAGTTTTTGGTAAGTGGAAACTCACCGAAACAATGCAGGATCCCGGTGATGGAAGTGGCAGATATAAAAAGGTAAGCGGCCAGATCAAATATCTTATTCTAAACAAATCGGCAGATAAAGCCGGTAAATTTGAAGGCGATGCACTTCCGGATTTATTTTCGTTCAGGATTTTGGACAGTGTAAAAATGGAAGTTTTCAGCAACACCTATAAAATGCCATTGACTTATTATTACAAAGTTTCGGCAAAATCGCTTCAACTTAATCCGCCCTGTATTGAGGGTTGCGGGTACAGGTTTGTAAGGGAGTAAAAATTTTAAGATCAAGGTTAGAAAAGTATAAGTATTGATTTGCTCAAAAAATCGTCATTGCGAGAAGGAACGACGAAGCAATCTTTACAGCAAAAATTATTAGCATGAAAGATTGCTTTCCCGAAATCGGTACAGGCTGTCGGCTGAAAAAGCCTTCTCGCATTGACGACATTCCTTAGACATCTCAATGCTAGCATATCGAAAGACAAATATTTTTTATTTTCGACTTGTAAAAGTCTTCGACAGGCTCAGACTGACAACGTTCATGCTAACTCCTCGGTTTGTGTCCGCACAGATCGAAACACAAAATAAACTTAAAGTGATCTGTGAAGACACAGAACACGGATTATTTGATAAATTGATTTGATTAAATAGCTTTGAGATCAACTTAATCAACTAAACTATCCCATATCACCTGATAAACATCTGGTGCATATAAGGTTTTATCAACCGCTTTCGAGGTAACCAGAACAGGTTTAAATTGATTGGCTACATTAATGCTACCGTGCGATCCTTTTACCAGTGTGGCATCGAGCGGAATTACATCCATCACATAACGGAAGCCGGCTTTTTTCCTTAAAAGTTTATACCCTGCTCTTAATTTAGAGGTCATGAACATTTCAACAGGATCGTAGCCCGGTTTTTTATGGATATCAACCACCCTGGCATAATCAGGAGCTTTGGCGTCATCCAGCCAGAAATAATAGGTAAACCAGCTGTTTTCTTTCGCGGTAAGAACCAGGTCACCAGAACGTTCGTGGTTAATATGGTATTTCTCCTGTTCTTTCTTATCAAGCACCAATTCAATATCAGGTACATTTTTCAATAAGGCTTTTACCTGCCCGGTTACACTTTTATCGTTGATGTAAACATGTGCTACCTGATGGTCGGCAACTACAAAAGCTTTCGAAGCACCGGGATCGAGTAATTCCAGTCCTCTTTCTTCGCGGATCTGGATCAAACCGTTTTCCCTGAACAAACGGTTAAGGTGGATTGGCTTATTTACTGGCGCAATGCCATATTCGGAAAGTAAAATGATGCGCGCCCCCCTGCTTTCGTAAAAACGAACCAATTCTTCTACCACCTGATCGATTTCTTTCAATTCTGTGCTGATTTTATCCAACTCAGGGCCAAACTTTTGCAGGCAATAATCTAAATGCGGTAAATAAATTAAGGTAAGCGTAGGATTGTACAGCTTTTCAGTTTCCATCGAGGCATCTGCAATCCATTTTGTTGATTTGATATTTGCGCCTGGCCCCCAGAACTGAAACAAGGGGAACTGCCCCAGTTTAGCCTGTAAATGATCGCGTAATTCAGCGGGCTGCGAATAACAGTCGGGTAATTTACGACCATCGGCAAGGTAATTCGGACGTGGTGTTACCGAAAAATCAGCTGTTGAGTACATGTTGTACCACCAGAACATATTGGCACAGGTAAAATCAGGATCTTCCTTTTTTGCCTGATCCCATATTTTTTCGGCATCCACCAGTTTGTTAGACTGTTTCCAGAATTTGATTTCAGCATCAGCATGATCGTACCATCCATTGCCCACAATACCGTTTTCTGAAGGATATTTACCTGTAAGATAACTCGACTGCACGGCTGTTGTAACTGCCGGCAATAAAGGTTCTATGGTTGTTAAATGGTTTTCGGCAATATATTTCTGAAGAAATGGTATATGCTTCCCAATTACGGATGCAGATAAGGCTACAATATCGATAACAACGGTTTTATGCATGTTCTATTTTTCTAATAAATTTTTAACCCAAGCCAGTTCTCTGATGATCGAATCGTTTAAAGGCGCTTTTAATGCCGTTGGCAAAACTTCCCAGGTATAGGTTTCTACTTCTAAATGAGCGGTAAAAGGGTTGTTTTTTTGCAAGTTCAACACCTCGATGATGTCAGATTGTGTAGATTGGATCAAACCCATATCTTCAACAAAAATGGGTACATGAAAATGCGCCCGCCACTCTTCTACCGCAGGATTTTCACCCGCTGCCAATGCATCAGCAAGGTCGGGGTAACGCAATAGCGAGCCATCATTTTTTCGTGCAATTACCTGATGCAGATAAGTAGGCTCATCAAAACGGCCTAATTGATCCAATACGGCAATTCTTTCTGAAACAGATCCTGGCAATTTGGCTTTCAGTGCGGCACTGATCTGGATTTTTCCAATCTGAATACCTTTCTCCTGCAGTTCATTAATGATGGCTGTATGGGGTTCATAACCGATTGCGAAATGACAAACATCATAACATAAACGGATATATTTTTTAATCAAATCTTCTGCATCGATCGCATTTAAGCCTGATTGCGCTGCAAAATAGGTTGTTCCGATCGGTAAAAGTTCGTTTTCAAACCAGTTTATAAATTCGGGACCTGATTCGAGAAAACCATCGGGTTCCGGTTCGATATCGAGATGGATGAGTTTATCTGTTTTCCTATATATTTTTGCTAAACCAACGGCAACTTCCAAAACATGTGTACTTGCAGTAACCGTAGCTTTTTCTCTTTCCAAAGCATCCTTAAACCAAGGTTTGTAGCTCAAAGGCGAGGTTGAAATGCCTCCATCCATACCATCAGGGAGCAACTGCGAAAGAATTTCTGCTAAACGGAGTGTATATTCAACGCGATCTCTTGTCGTCCAATCGGGTGCGTGTACCTGATCTTTAACCCTGGTATGATGAAAACCGCCATATGGAAATCCGTTCATGGTAAAAACATATCCGCCTTCCTGCTCAAGCCACTGTTTAAATATTTCAAGGTGATTTTCTCCCAATAATTCGATACTGGCGAGATTGGAAAGGCGCAAACCTATACCCATCGGTGCCTCTGGCGACAATTGCGCTTTCAACACCGGAAAACTAGCCTTCAACACGGCAAAATGTGCCATCCAGTTTTCACCTGCATAAATATTGGTACAGAAGGTTAAATGTCCGGAAGTTAATTTCATAGCTTAATGTTGAATAATAGCGGTTTGGTTATTTAAAATGTCGGCAGCTTGTTTTAAGATGTCGGCATCAATTTCATGCACTTCCTCGCCACTGCCCAGGCCCGTAAGCAAGGTGATGGTCAGCGCTCCACCAAGATGTTCCCTAAATTCTTCCAGTCCCTGCAAAATTGGACTATCGCCTTCAGTAACCTGTAACAAGGGATGCGTTAATTCGAAACCAAGTTGCTGAATCAGGGTGATTACCCTTCGTGCATCCTCATTACTGATTTTGCCCGATAAATTGGAATATACAGTATCCAAAGCGATGCCCATGGCCACGGCCTCACCATGCCGCACTTCAAAATTTGTCAGGTATTCTAGTTTATGGGCGCTCCAATGGCCAAAATCCAATGGTCGGGCCGAACCGTTTTCAAAAGGATCCGCACTGCGGATATGCTCCATATGGAGTTTTGCGCATTTCCAGATCTGGTAGTTCATCGCTGTTATATCCCGTTGTGCAAGCGCAACAGCATTCGCTTCCAGCCACTCAAAAAATTCACGGTCTTTAATCAGCGCCACTTTAATTGCTTCGGCAATACCGGAGCGCCAATCGCGATCAGACAAAGTGCTTAAAAACACCTCATCATTAAAAACGGCAACCGGCGGTGAAAAAGTGCCTAAAAAGTTCTTTTTATTGAAATAATTAATTCCATTTTTCACACCAATCCCCGAATCGTTTTGCGAAAGCACAGTACTTGGAATCCTGATGTGTTTGATCCCACGGTGTGCAACAGTAGCGGCATAGCCCACCATATCGAGTACAGCGCCACCACCAATAGCAGCAACAAAAGAATGCCTGTCGATACCATGAACATTGATGGCTTCCAACACCTGATCAAAATATCTGGTATCATTTTTCACCTGTTCGCCCCCTGGTATGATCAAGATATCCTGAACCAATTGCGTTTTAGGATATTTTGCAAAATAGGCTTTAATCTGGTTATTAAGCTCTTTGTGTGCATTTGCTACACCTTCATCTATTACAAACATGATTTTCTTTACTGCAACAGCCGGATTTAAGTTAACCAAAAAACTGTTTAACAGTTCGTTTTCAGGCAAAAAAAGCGATGAAGTAAAGAAAACATTATAATTATATTGTACCGTAAAGGATTGATGTAAATGTTCCATATCAATTTGTGTGTTTGATGGTTAAGTAACGGCGAATAATTTAGAAAGCCACATGGATAATGGTAATAAAGCTGCAATTATAAAAGCCAAAATCAGGGCATCGAAAGTTACCGCCCATGCAGCATCCATCAAAATAAGCGAAATTACACCTGCTTTTACCGCCCCGCCTATATTTTTACCGATAGGCTCCTTTATTGCTTTTAAAAGGGGCCTGAAAATCATAAAGCTAAATGGAATCAGAAACAGCAGCGACCACAGCAACCTATCGTTTACAAAAGCAAAATAAGCAATAGCACAGATCACGATTGCATATAGAAAGGCGGCCAAATATAAGTTTTTAGCATGGCCTCCATGAACTTCGCCACGGCTGGTCATGGTGATGGAAAAAATATAAATTACCGGAATAATGGCCAAATAATAATGACTGCAAAGCATTGCTGGCACAATACTCAAACCCAGTAGCAAGTTAAATCCACGGCATAAGCCCATATTCAAGGGGCCGAAAAAAGAATGGTGTTTACCAAGTTTATTATAAAGCAAAGCGAAAACGGCCACCAAAAGGGCCAATAATCCCGATGTTAAACTATTTAATGCAGCTAAAGCAATACCGCCCAAGAGTAACAGGCTACCTAAAATGGTTGCGTTTTTTAAGCTGATCAGCCCGCTGGGAATGGCCCGCTCCGGACGTTCTATTTTATCCAGATCGGCATCAAAAACATCGTTAAAAACGATTCCTCCTCCATACAAACAGGCTGTTGATACGGCCAAAAACACAATAGACAACCATGGAATAGACAAACCATTACTTAAAACACCGGAAATGGCAATTCCCGCTAAAATATCGGCTACTGAAGTAACGATATTGGCAGGGCGCATCATGCGCAGATAGACAATTATTTTTTTCAATATTTTAGCTAATGATGATAGACGATTTATCTGCTCTTGGCTGCTGTCCGCCGCGCAAAATGGTATTGCCTTCGAATTTCTCGGTAAGGTCTACATTTTTTTGCGCATTGAAATCGGCTTCATCCAGCTGTCCGCTCTGCGCAAATGCAGTAATCGCATTGCGGTAAGTAACCAGCTCGATATCCTCATCACTTAAACCACACATTTTCATTAAAGCAGCCGTTTTTGGTACAGCCAAAGGATCGCTGATACCCCAATCGGCAGCAGAATTAACCATAATACGTTCTGCACCATATTGTTTTACAATTTCTACCATGCGCTCGTTACCCATTTTAGTAAACGGATAAATGGTAAAAGCAGCCCAAAAGCCTCTATCTAAAACCTCTTTTACTGTCTCTTCGTTATTGTGATCGATAATTATGCTATAAGGATCAAGGCCATGCTCCAAAGCAATATCCATACTGCGTTGTGTACCTCTTTTCTTATCGCGGTGTGGTGTATGCACCTGAACAGGTAAACCTGCTTCTTTAGCAAGCTGAAGTTGTAATCTGTAATATTTTTCTTCGGCTGCAGTCTGATCGTCGAAACCGATTTCGCCTATGCCAACTACACCTTCTTTATAGATAAACAATGGCAATATTTCCATTACCTGCTCTGCCAGGCTTTCGTTATTGGCTTCTCTTGAGTTTAGGCCAATGGTGCAATAATGTTTAATGCCAAATTGAGAAGAGCGGAAGCGCTCCCACCCGATCAGGCTACTGTAATAATCTCTAAAACTATCCAATCCGGTCCGTGGCTGCCCCAGCCAAAATGCAGGTTCTATCAAAGCAACAACGCCTGCATCGGCCATCGCCTGGTAATCGTCTGTTGTTCTCGAAGTCATGTGAACATGTGGGTCGAAGAATTTCATTCCCTTTACCGCACTGATATCGAACGCTTCAGGTTCACCCATCAATGCTTTATCTCTTTCAATTGAACTACTGCAACACATATATTTCTGTTTTGAATTTCTAATGGTTAAAATGAATCCCAGTTTAAGTTTCCTTCCGAGAGGACCAGCTTAAGTTCAGGAAAAGTGTTAATATAATCTTTTGCCGGCTGATAATCAGACTGTGCGATAGCAAGTGCTATGGCGCGCTGTTCAATTTGGTCGTAATGCTGTAAACCGGCTTTAAGGGTCTCAAAAATCTCGGCGTTGATAAATTTACTAACCAGGCGCCAAAGCTGTGGATTTACCTTTCGTTTGGCCGCCCAACGTTCTTTTGCATAATCAGTCAAAGTTAATGCAAGTTCCAGATTAGCCCGTTTATCTAAACCGATAATGAGTTTGATATTTTTTTCGGTAAAAAAAGCTTTCAGCACCAATTGGTTCCAGGCCGCTTCATCCAGATTTTCTGAAGGATAAGGATTGTTTTCCATGATCGCTTCCAAAACCGATCCGATATTGCTCCTAATTCCTTCAGCACAACGTTTTACCCAAATTTCAGGATGAGCTAAAAACGGCAAGGCTGAATATAAAGCCACCGCCTCATTCATTTCTGCCGACAGGAATAACCGATCGATAGTTGCATAAAGTTTCTCCGGGTCTTCTGCATTTAAAGTGCTCAGCAACCAAACGCGACAAAGCCTATCGATAGTCCAGTTACGAATATAACTGATCCCGGCCGCTTCTATTAAAAGCTTTTGTTCTTCGTTAAGTTGAATAAGCGATTTCCCGGTTTTACGCGGCACCATCACAAATGCCTGACTGATTTTATTGCTTTGATCATCAGATTGTATTATACTTTCCAACCAGTTTTGACCATCTGCACTTAAATTGCTTATTAAAATAGCTGATAAAGCTTTTTGAATAGCCTTCGTATCGTCACCTTTCATAAAGTATCTAAATCTAGCTGGTAATACCCGCCGAAACAAAATAATTGATCAACAACGCCCCCGCAATAATCAACAGGCCAAAAAATTCCCGCGTTTGCTCGATGTAAGGTTTTGTGGCCTGCATACTCTGTACGAGGCTCTCGCGTCTATATTTGGTAATCCAATCTCGTACACCATCTTTTGCAAAGAACAGAATAGCAGCATAAATTAAGTAGAAAGCGGTTAAAAACACATACGCAAAAGGATAAAATTTACCCGCCGCAGCCAATCCGCAGCATATTGCGGCACTTAAATAGATAGACACCCAAAGAAAAGCATCGTTATCATTTAAATTCACATAGGCAAAGCCTAAAAACGAGATGCAAAAAATAATGTTGAGAATAATTAAAAGCATTTTAAATTATTTGGTTTAAAACAAGCTAAATCGATTTCCCGATTTTTTTTCATTGAAAAACAAAGTTATTTAAACTGAATGCTTTTTTTGCTTAAAAATTGTAAATTATATACTGCTATAAATTTTTTTTGATTAAAAATTGAACAATAAAAAGGTAAATGCGAATAATATATATCCTAACTTAGCGAAGGAAAAATAGCATCGAACATGATATTGGCCTGTTCCTTAATTAAATCAATATCTTCATGTTTATTATTAACCAATAAATAGGTGCTGTTTTTTTCTTCCATGAAATGGCTAAAATATGCTTCACCAATAAGATTATAAACAGCATAACGATATATTTTAAAACGTTTTGTACAATCCTTACTTTCCTCGTAAGACCTTTTTGGATCAAAGGTATGCGATCCTAAAAAACCAAAGCTTGCTATAGGATTCTTTTTCAATATCTGTAATATAAGCTGAATACAGGTTGCCACAATTTTACCCATTTTATTTTCACCAGTGAGAACATTGAATTTCCTTGGATGTTTTTTTAAACGTGCAGGAAAAAATTTCAACACATAAATATTGAAAAGGTACTCTTCAACTTCTATATGATATTTTTCTTTCTGAGTTTTAAAAATATAAGTTGTTCGCTCTTTTAAGTACTGAGCTCCTTGAAATTTATTGGTAAAATGTTTTGTAAATGGATATGAATGATCAAACATTAAGGTATCAAGTGCTTGTATGCTTGTGAACGTCCATTATTGATTTGACTGGAAGTCACACGTACAAGATTTGATTTTGATATAGAGTTGATTTTAACACAAGAATTTTTGGCCGAAACAGCACTGTTATAATGTGCTTTATTTTGTCCGTATGAATTGTTATTGCTACCCATGATAATTCTTTTAAGTATAAAATAATAACAACGATCAATTTAAATTGTTATTATTCATTTCTACTTACTTATTGAGAGTGACTAATTTTTCATCAAAGTTAAAGTATTTTCATCATATTTCAATAAATATTCTTTTTTCCTATAATTCTAAATAAATATGTATCAAAACTTTATCAAAAATTACATAGAATATTTATCTAGCACTCAAAAACAAGCTTTAAAATATTCGCAAGCACAGGATTATGGTCATCGGCGCGCCAATTAATCAATATATCGGTTTTAAAAGGCAAGGGAATAAACCGTAAGCCCGGACTTTGATGGTGCATATAAGAATCAGGCAAAATGGCTATTCCCAATCCCTTGCGTACGAGTGCAATAATCGTAGATCCAAATTCTGAATGTAGAAATACATCAGGAACAAAATCGTAAGATTTGAAGAGTGCCTGAATAATCTCGCTATAGCTACTACCCTCATCCTTAGTGGGCAGGATAAATTTTTGTGCTTTAAGGCGCTCCGCAGATAAATCTTCAAATCTTTTAAAAGAATGTGCTAACGGCACCACCAGCGCCAAGTGATCGGAATATATTTTTTTTGATTTAATCCCCTGCTCGCTGGTAATATCCCTCGTAATGGCCAGGTCAATTTTATAGTTCTTTAGAAAATCCAGCTGATTTTCGTATAAAACCTGCACCAACTTAATTTGAAGCTGTGGAAATGCCTGCGTTATCTTAGCCAAAATATCGGGCATGATAGAAGCCGATATAGAATCAGGATGTGCAATCGTAATGGTGCCGCGCTCGCCTAAATGGATCTGTTTGGCAAACTGATGGATATATTCGAGCTCACTTAACTCTACTTCCCATTTTTCTTTTAAGAATTTACCTGCCGGGGTGAGCTTCACATTACGTTTATTACGTTCAAAAAGCTGCAGACCCAATTCATTTTCGAGCGATTGAATTTGGCGGGTTAGGGCCGACTGCGTAATATTTACCTTTTCAGCCGTTTTCCAATAATGAAGCTGTTCTGCCAGGGCCAAAAAGTACTTGATTCGCTGAAGATCCATTAATGCAAAATACGCATTAATAAATGAAAAAATAGCATTTTATTACATTTAAAGAGTTGTTACATTCGTGCCATGGAGCAGATCATAATCGAAAGGGTAACACCAGCTGATATCAAAAAATTACAGGAAATTGGAAGAACAACATTTTCTGAAGCTTTCGCAGATGTAAACGCGGAGGAAAACATGAAAGATTACCTCGAAAAAGGCTTTTCGGAAGAAAAACTGAAAGCGGAATTAAATAATCAGGATTCTCAGTTTTATTTCGCGCTGCTTGAAGGAAAAGCGATTGGCTATTTAAAGATCAATATTGGGCAGGCGCAAACCGAAAAACTAAACCTTGATGCGCTTGAAATTGAGCGGATTTACCTTTTGAAAGCATTTTACGGTCAAAAGGTTGGCCAGCTCCTGTATCAAAAAGCCATTGATATTGCGCTTGAACTACAAGCCAGTTATGTATGGCTGGGCGTATGGGAAGAAAATTACAGGGCACTAAGATTTTACAAAAAAAATGGCTTTACCCCTTTCGGTAAGCATAAATTTAGGCTTGGAGATGATGAGCAAACCGATTTGATGATGAAAAAAGCATTGGTTGATAACGAATTAAAAGTATCCTAATGGAAAAAAGAAACCTCTTTTTAATTTTATTGATACTGGGTACCGCGTTCTGGGGAATTTCCTTTTCTGTTACCAAACTTGCTATCGGTCAGCACCAGCCTGTTCTGTTTTTGTTTTATCGCTTTTTACTCGCCACAATGGTGTTATCGGTTATTTTTTGGAGATATGTAAGAAAACTCGATTCAGCAGCCATTAAAACAGGCGCAAGTTTAGCTGTTCCACTGGTACTTGGCATTTATATGCAAACATTAGGTATTACGCATACCTCAGCATCACAATGTTCATTTGTTGCCGGAATAACCGTGGTAATGATTCCGGTGATTAAACTTATTATTTATCGAAAACCTGCGGCACTAAAAATATGGATTGCGGCATTCACGGCTTTAATCGGCCTTTTTGTAATATCGGTTACCGATAAACTCAGTATTGGAACCGGCGATTTGTATACCATTATCGGTGCTTTTTGTTTCGCCATATATTTAATCCAGATCGAAAAGGAATCGATGGCAGGCGACATTATCCCTACCATTGTACCTATGTTTGCCACTTGTGCCATATTAACTTTTCTATTAACGTTTATTCAAGGAAACGCCACCTGGATTCCTCAGCAAGAAACATTTTGGATTGGAATAATTTTTTGTGCGCTATTTTCAACGGCATACATGTACACCATCTCTAATATTGCTCAAAAGTACATTAGCGCCGAAAGGGTGTCCATCATCTATCTTTTCGAACCTATTTTCGGAGCCTTTGCGGCACACTTTATTTTGGGAGAAGAAATTACATCAAGGTTATTGATTGGTGGCGGAATGATATTTTTAGCAACGCTGATCGCTGAACTTAATTGGAGCATGCCAACCCGGGTTGCAATACTTAAGGTATTAAAGGAGAAAAAATATTAGGTTATGTGATTAAGTTAGGCATTCGGCACAAGCAAAAATAATTTAACCACAGATAGGAAGGGATGCACACAGATATAAAAATCCGTGTGCATTTGTGGTTTAAAACGCTTAGCTTAACAACTTTGGGCATGTGCAGGAGCGGTACCTGCTTTTAGGATCTGTTATTGACAGCTTATCGAAATTCCTCAGGGAAAATTGTTTTTTAGTTAGCTGCAACTTTGACCGCATTGTTCTGCAACATCATTCTGGTTGCCAAAATGTGTTCACATGGTCCTTTTTTAAGTTTATTGTTTAGATAAAAAGCGCATTCGCAAGTACCTTCAATTAAACGCTGATCTTTATCAATCAATGCCTGGGTACTAAAAGTTTCATTTTTAGTTTTCACTTTGCCTTTTATTTCAAGTACATCATCTTCTATTTTGGTGGCAATTTTCACATGATCTTTCGCTATAAATTCGTTCGCTATTCTTTCTTGTTCGCTACCAAAACGTAAAGCACTAAAATCGAGCGGTTCCTGGCTTAGTTCTCTTACGCGATAAACACCTTGTTTCAAATCGTAAATTACGCGTCCTGCCTGGGTATAAGCTGTTAACGCCGACGAAACCACAGCAGCGCTTAGTCCTGTTTTTGTTGTTATTTCAGTTGTCGATGCATACCAGGTTTCTTTTAAAGTAGTAAAAACCTGTTGTTTGGTCAGTATATCTACATTTCCACGAGGTGCCATTAAATCGAAATTACCAGCCCTGCTCCAATCGTTATTTGTCCAGCCTGACAGTCCAAGCGTGAAAGTCATATCACCCAGATCGGCCATAAAAAAAGAAGGCAATCCAGAGCCTAATAAAACTACTTTAAAGCTTTTCGCAATCGGAATTAAACGTTCCAAAATCATCAATCTTCTTCTGCCCCAAATTCTGATTGTCTTTTCCTCCGAACCAGTATAAATAGAGCGATGGAAAGTTAAGGTTTCATACCAGGGCTCAATAACCAGGCGTACCGGTTTGCCTGGTTCTAAAATAAACCGCAACGCACGTGGGCCAGCAGTTTCTTTAAAACGGCGTAAGTATTGGCAAAGGCTAAAAATATCCATCGGATGCAATTCGAATGCGGTTGCCGGCAAAGTCATTGCCGCACTTACCTGCAAAAAGCCCCTCACCCACGAATCAGGTAAATCTATCTTAATTTCTTTATAAACTTCTTCGTTGGTGGTTTTGGCCTCAAATCCCGACGGATCAATTTTAAATGATGTATCCTTATAACCTCTTATTTTTTGGAATTCGCCATATAATTCTGCCGAATAATCGATATTGGTTGTACCACATTTAAATTCATTAATTTCTGTAAACACATTATAGTTACAGCTTAGCTTACCGTACGAGGATTCATCTTGACTAAAACATTCGAAAAACAACTCATCAGGATGAACCGTAATCACCGGATCAAGAACAACCCATGCATCGCGATCATTTTTATACAAGTAATCGAAGTATCTACTCTTTGCTTTGTTAAATGGTCCAAGTAACCGATCTTTTTCCCGATAAATCTGCTTTAAATCGTTTCTGATTTCCTCGATGCGATTTTTTACCTGTTCAATTTGGAAACCAGCCATATATTCGCCTAGCCAAAGTTTCTCCTGTTCTTCCGCCCAGGCTTTATATTCAGCTTTATCTTTCGGTTTGTAACGAAGATCAGAAACAACTACATCATGCAAAGCAGATATTGCCTCGCGAAAAGCGATCTTTTTATTTAATTTCCCAACAAAAAAAGTTGGATCACGCAGTGCGTCTGGCACAAAACGCATTGCCGTTTCATTCGCATCATTAATGATGGAAGTGTTTCCGCTATATTTATAATTGAATAACATGCGCTTCGTTTTTGATGATAAGATGCATATCCAGATCAGGATATTGCATTTTAATTTTGGTTAAGATGTCGATGCAAACAGCTTTATCCTGAATGGTCGATTGTGCTGAAACATCATCTAAAATACTTATTGCCCAAATTGCAGTTTCCACATTCTTTATCGATTCCTGGTGTAGGAAATTAAAGATCCGATCTTTGACTACCCTGCCTTTGTTTACACGGGTGAGTGCCGAACGGAAGTAAAACGTTAATTCCCGCAATAAATCAGGTTTATCTTTAGCGTACATGGATAGGTAGCTACTTACAAGGGCCTGAACATTTACACTTGGGTGCTCGCTTAATTTTATTAAATAATCTAAGGCATGTGCTGCATTGAAAAACCGGATAATCATTTCCTTGCCAAAGCTTTCAACATCTGGTCTAATCGAATCTACAATTCCAATTAAGGTATCCGGATCCCAATCTGCTTCAGTAAACTCAGTTTTAAAAAAATGAAATGCATAAGCCCTGGTATCGTCCCATTTCGAATCTAACAGGTAAAGTGATTGATTTTTTTCCGCTCGGATTCGTGATACATGTTGCTTGAAATAATTCCAGCTCCATTGGCGGATAGCAAGGATTTCATGACTTCCGAAAGAAACAATCTGCCGCAAAGAAAATCGGTCCGGGTTACCATAAGCTTTCAGAATTTCATATCCTGCCAACTGACTAATCCGGTATTGTGCATGAATCAGTTTTGTAATATCTTTGGGCTGTAAGCCACTGCTCCAGTATGGTTTTAGATTTTGCAGTAAAAATTCACTTAACTTCGTGTGTGAACCTTCAAACTTCTCTTTACGCATTAAAGCATAAACAAAATGTGGCACAATGGCATTCCCAATTTCAGATTGGTGCGCAGATATTTTCTCGATAATTTTAAATATAGCCTCTAAAACTTTTTCATCGCCACTATCAATCAGGCTGAGCAACAATTGGATATTTTCAAAAATAAAATGCTCAGGGTATTTATTTAGTAACTCAATGCCCCCATCGCGAACTTCAGGAAATTCACTAAGCAATAACAATTTTGTTAAAGAGACCGGAATTTCTGTTGGAGATACCTTTTTAACCTTATTCAATAATATTTTCGTCGCCAAAATTTTATTGGCATTTAACGCCGATGAAATTAACTGCTCAACAATATTCCAGCTCAATTTCTCCATTTGCGTTTCGGCAAACAAAGCTAAACGATCAATAGCATTTTTAGCTTGAAGATTGTTGACGTCTGTATTTTCAAAATGAAGCAGTTCGGTAATCACTTTACCTAAAATAGCTTGTATCCTATCTTCAGAAAACAGATGTTTCTGTAATGTTTCATTGATCCAATTTTTGCATTCCGCTTGAGCGTTGAATAGCACGATTAGCAAAAATTCAATATCATTAAAATAGAGTTCGATATTTCGGCCAACCAATGCTTGCGCCCAAAGCCTGGCATTGCTAGTATTGCAAGCCAATATTTCGGCCACAAAAACAGGGTTTTGCGCCAGCTTGTTTTCTTCGTTTTTCAGTATTTCAAACCCGAACTGATTTGGCAGATCGAACTTACTATTTAACAGTTGCAAAATCGAACGTTCATCAAAACGCTGAATAATCTCTTCGTATTGTGCATGGGCCCTTAACCTTTCGTAAGCAAAAAGATGTATTCTATTCATCTCAGCCTGCATCAACAATTGTATATAAGCTTGAGGCATAGCATCCCAAAGCTCAGGGTACAGCTCCAAACGCGATACACTTTTTACCTCTGTTTTTGGAGTAGTATCTTGCTCAACCACTGGCAGAGGTGGTGGTGTTACATTCTTCTTACCAAATAAGCTTTTAAAAATATTCTTAGCCGCATCAATTACCGAAACACTGTTATCATTATTAAAACCTGTATTTGATCTGGCAGTTACTGCTCGAACATTGGCAGCATTGTAATAGTAATCAGGACTGGTTACTGTTCGGCTGTTGATTATAAACTTTAAATTAGCTTGCAACTGGCGCTTCGGATCATTCCCAAAAAGGATTGTAGAAAGTAGTAACGATTCCGAACATTCGGGATAATTGACAATTAGATATGAATATTGTTTCGTTTTATAATTGTACCGTCCGTATTCGCTCAATGGCTTTTCTTCCGCAATAGAATAATCTGTTTCTTTATACTGCAGTAAAATATTAACAGCAAGTTTTAAATAGGCTGATGCATTTTTGGTTGCCCCGGCATTTTTAAGAAACTCGACTGCATTTTTCTGAAAATAGGTTTTAGTGTATTGCGAAAACGCCAGCTTACTATCTTTATTTTTAAGCTCTGCACCTACCCTAACGGTGAGATCTATAGCGGTTAAATATTGCCTGTAATTAGAATCAAGCGAATATGTTCGCCTAAACATAGCGGGCTGTTTCTCGAAACCATAAAATAAAATGGCCAAAGTTGTTATATCGTTTCTTAACTGCGCCAGTTTATAAATTGCCCTCAGGTGTTTAAAAAACGGTGGTTTGTATGGGCAGGTTTTTAATACATGATTAAGTATCGGCAACAAACTTGGTTGCTCTTTGCATAATAGATAAAGCGTGGTAAAATAATCTACTGCTTTATCTTTTACACTTTGGTCTAAATTGGCCTTTAGCAACTCCAAATCGTTTGTTTCTACAGCATATCTTATTTCTGCAGGGAGCTTTTCTAATAACTGATTGCTGATTTTTTGTTGTTCAGCATCCTTAGTAATCGTCAGGAGCCCCTCAAAAGCCATGTTTACGATATGACTTTTTTGTTTAATATTATTAGCCAAAGCTATAAACAGTGGCCCGGCTGTAACCGCATTTAATTTTGTTAACGCATATAAGGCCGCGTAAGTTTGCATTTCATTCCCTCGTGTTGCCAGCTTAATAATAAACGGAACAGCCTCCTGCACATTTAACATGCCTGCTTTCCAAATTACCCGACTGGTTTTCCATTCAGTTCTGAAACTGTTTCTACCAACAACAGCATCTTGCAGGCGCTGCAAGATTGTACCATTTAAAGTATCGGGTTCAACCGCATCTAAGGATGGGAGTTCCATAAATACTTCAGTTTCGGTTTGATAACCTTTTTTGCGTTTTTCGTTTTCCAATTCTGCAAAAAGGACCTCAGCATTGGCCAAAGGTAATGCAGCAGGTGTTTTAGTTCCTTCTTTAAGTGTACTTCCTCTTCTACCGTATCTAAAATTCACCAAGAATTCGTTTGCAGAAAGCTCGCAAAGATCAATCTCATATACCTTATCAGATTTTCCTTCTTTAAAAAATAATTTACTTTGTTTAATGAGTTTCATACAAAACGTTTAAAGAATGTTCCACCAATCGTACTGTTTGGCATCATTTGATGGTTTTATGGGAGTTTCTAATTTAACTTCGGGCACTACTTCTGCTACAATGCTTTCGATTTCAACTTCCACAACCGCTTTCTCAACAGCCGGATAACCGTGTTTGGCAACAATATTTTCGAGCTGAACTTTAAAAGCGGCAGCCTTATTCTTATTTACCATCTTCACAAAATTGATGTAACCCTCCACAGCATTGATCAAATTTTTGGCATTGCCCCATTTTTGGTCTTTCCACCCATTCGATTCTATATGGTGCAAAAGCGATCTAAATTTGCGCAGCTGAGCTCGCTGAACATTTAATTTTTCGTTTACAACAATGCCGGTAACCTTTTGCAGATTACCTTTTCGCATGATATGCGTTTTGGCAGGGTGCATGGTAAAACCTTCTGATTCTATAATCTTTTTGAGAAAAAATAATAAACTGGCAATATTTTTTTCGTTTTCTTTCGATGTAGAAAAACTTAAATCATCAGCATATCGGGTATAAGTAAAGTTGAATTTTGATGCTAATCCTGTAATTTTCTTATCAAGTTTAAAAGCGATTAAATTGCTAATCGCCGGACTGGCAGGAGAACCCTGCGGTAGCACACGATCTCCTTTTTGCACGTAATAAGATATACCATCCATTTCTACATGTTCCGTTTCTGCGTGGGTACAGATTAAGGCAAACACCGTAGCAAGTTGCTCTGAGTAGCCTAATTTATGGAATAAACCCTTTACGCGTTTGTAACTAATACTTGGAAAGAAATCTTTTAAATCGACATTAATAACAATGTCTTTTTCAAGGTGTGGTTGCGCATTGCTGATTATGGAGCGTTCTTTGATAAAGCCATGAACGTGATCATTAATTTCAATGCGGTTTAAAATCTTCTCCAATACCCAAAGTTGCAAGGCTTTTAGCTTCGTTTTTGGTGCAGATATCAATCTTTTTCCACCTGTTTTTTTAGGAATTTCGAAAGTGTGGTAATGATTGATTCGGGAAACTTTTCTTTGATAGAGCAAGTACCGTAAAGTGGATAAATCTGCACCAATGGCTGATGCAAAATCGACAATCTGATTAAAAACCGGCAGATTAAATTTCTGTAAAGTTTCTACATCAGATTCCGTTTGGTTTAAGCCACCTGAAACTCCATCGCCCAAATAAATAATCTGCTGTTGCTGGATATTCGTCCAGTTTGCAGCCTTATCATCTTTCTTTTGTTTGTTTTTTTGCTTGGTTAACGCTCGTTTATCCTTTGCCAATTTCATGCGTGCTTTACGCATTTCTTTTAGCATGGCTTCTTGGTTCTGGTATTTACGATCCTGCGCCAAAAGATTGTTCAGCTCTTGGTTTGCAACAAGTTCCCGTTTAATTAAAACTTCTGGTAAGCTTGGTGTATCGGATGATTCCCAAAAACCAAGGCGCTGCATTTCTTCAAGGATATAACTTTCTTTTGAGGTAGCCCGAATACGGTCGTGGATTTGTTGTCGGCTCAGTTTTTCTGCCATTTGGAGCTTGATTTAGTTAAAAAGCCCTGTCTTTTTTATAAAACAGGGCCCGAATTTAAAATCCTTCGTATTTTCATAGGACTATATCAATCAACTCCAGAGAACATGTACTATACGTACGGTTAAACTCGTGGAGTATGGAACCGAAACCGTACGTATAGTACGTGTTCTCCCCATAAAGATTGCAGGTAGTGCCGAGTGTCAAATATTAGTTCATCGATGACGAAACATCACCATTTTCTTATTCAGAAAAAGCAAGGTATTTTTTAAATCCACGGGCAATATAGAAATAAATATTTCGATTTTGAAACTAATTTCTAAGTTACCTTCAAATTTATTTTTTACCATATGGAAGGTGTTTTAAAGGAAAAAAATCAGACTCGATAATTCAAAGTTCGATTAATATCTAAGTATAAATGCTTAAAGCTATACTGATCAACAGGAATACTTTCAATATTTAAATCGCTTTTTACTGCTGGTGAAGCGGATGGATTAATATTTGTCCTGAAATACCTGATTTAGATTAGTTATAATCAAATCATCATTATTTATTCCTTTTTCCTTTTCATCAGCTAAAATATCAGCCCCTCAAACTGATCAGGAGAATTATTTTCACATTTGAAGCATTTTTACAATCCTTCTGCAACCGGTTCCGGATTTAGAACAAACTGTTTGTTCTTAATATTAAAATTCACGTTAAGGTATCCACCAACCCTGCCGATCTGATTGGAGATCAGAAAATCATTGCCTTTGCCTGTCGTAATGTTATCATAAATGATGGTCATGACATTGCCTGTGGGCGTTTCGATATCTTCAAAATTAAGGGTCTGAAAGATTTTATTAGTTTCTTTATTGATGATCTTTAATTCGCGCATGTGCACTTCGGTAGCGTTACTCTTTTTAGCATAAACACCGATAAAATAGTAATCCTTTAAAGAAGGAAACTGAAGGATCTGGATGTTATCGAATGCTTCATCTGAGAGATCACTGAGTCTGTTTACAAGCCGCAGGTCTACCTTCAGTTTACTTTTACCACGGCTCCAGCTACCTGTGAGCTGCTGAGGTGAAAAATTAAGATGAAAAGTGGCAGAAATCCTGTCGTTACTCCCAATTTCATAAATTTTAATCTCCTGGGTACTTTGATTAAAAATGCCCTCAAGCCTGATAGGGTGATTAAGTTTATCGTATTTATAGACTCCAATAACATTATAGTGTTTTTTTGCAGGCTCACCGAAATAGCCTTCTTTTATCTGAAAAGAAAAAGTAACCGGATACCTGTCTACTAAACCCGTATAATTATAAGTATTGTACCAACCGGCAAAGGTTTTCACCGATGTTAAAATAAGGATAGCCACCAATACAATAAGCTTTGTTTTCATATTAAATTATTTGATTTTTTTCTTTTAGCGCTGCCGCAGTGCCTAACAAAAGCGCCCTATTTTACTCGATGGCATAAAAGATCGTTGAAGATTAAGTCTGTTTTGATCCCTGTATATTTAAGTATTTAGACCTGAAGCCAGATGGAGGTTCACCCGTCTTGATAAAAAACAATCTGCTGAAATAGGCAGGATCGTCATAACCCAGGGAATAGGCAATCTCCTTTGCCGTTCTGTCTGTATGTATAAGCAATCTTTTTGCCTCCAGGATAATCCTGTTTTTAATGATCTCGTTCGGCTGAGGAAGCTTAAGCCGCTTGAACCTATGCGTAAGGGTTTTGGGGGCTATCACCAGCAGATCGGCGTAATCGGCAACATTATGCTTTTCTTTAAAGTTCGCTTCTACCAATTGCGTAAACTTCCTAAAAAACTCAAGGTCATTGTTCGGTCTGGCAGCCATCACCCCTTCCAGGTGTTGCACTTTCCATAATCGGGTAGACTTGATCAAAAGCTGCTTAAGGTAAGTCCTGATCATTTCTTCCAGCGATCCATCCTTCAGTTCAAATTCATCCTCGATCCTGGAAAACAGGTATTCAATAAATGTGGCATCTTGCTGGGGTATCACCGTCATTGGCATATTATTGATGTTATTGAACAGGAGCCCATCGCAGGCAACTTCTTCATCATGCAACTGTATACAATAGAAATCGCGGTTATAGAACACCAGGCGACCTGATTGCTCACCAAGTTTTTCGATGCTGAGTACCTGATTTGGACTGATAAAGAACAACGTTGGACCAGTAGTGTGGTAAACGTTGAAGTCTACTTTTATTTCAAATCCTTCATTAAGATAAAGCACCTTGATATAGGATTTGTATGCTTCTGAATTGATGGCCTCAATACTTTCTAAATCAACATTTATCATGCCGATGGTTTTAAGGTTTACATCAAAAATGCTTTGTTTCATGAAAGGGTTAATAAAATGGATTAAAAATTAAAATTACCATTATTGGTGACGATTTCATTATTTGGTTAAAGCAAAAATTACTTGCGGGCATTTAAACCTGCAAGTAATCTTATCTGATCTTTATTTTTTGGCAAACTGCTCAAGCGCTGAGTTGAATTTATCCATCTCTTCTACAAAAAGTGCGTGTCCGCTGTTCTCGAATTTCACAATGTAGGAGTTTTTTAAGCCTTTATGCAATTGCTCAGCCAGGGTAAAATCAATCAGTTGATCTTTTGTACCCTGAAATATGGCTACGGGGATAGTGATGTTCTTAAGCACCGGGCGCAAATCCAGATCGCCAAGGGCACTGATAGATTCGGTAACTACATATGGACTTGCTGATAAGTTGATATTTTCAAGCCATTTCTCTGTATTTTTTTGAAGTGTGGTACCTTTGGCCGCAAATGCTGCACCTAACCCACCTATCAGCTCTTCCCTGTTGGTCATGGTTTGTTTGATCAGTGCTGCAGCACCTTCCTCAGATATTCCGTAATTGTAATCTGCACGTTGTTTCCATGATGGAGCAGCTGCTGCAAATAGTGCCAGTTTGCTCACATGTGCAGATTTATACTTATTTACATAATGGATGGTAACGGCACCGCCCATAGAAAAACCACCCAGTACAGCATTCTCTATTTTTAAGGTATGGAGAACGGCATAAATGTCATCAGAAAAAACATCGAAATTGTATTTTCCATAAGGTTTATCCGATTTACCGAAACCACGTAATGAAATGCCGATTACCCTGAAACCTTTCCTTACCAAATATTGATACTGATATTGATACATTTCATCACTAAGTGGCCATCCGTGGATCAATACAATGGGTTGGCCTTCGCCAAGATCGGTTACGTGAAGTTTTACACCTGGCTCAACTTCGATATATTCCGACCTTCCGGCTGAAGCTGGGATTCTTTTGCTTTGTGAAAAAGCGAATTGGCTAGTGAATAAAGTGATGATTAGACTTGCGATTAAGATTAGATTTTTCATTGTTATTTTTTTTAAATTAATGTTTGAAATATTTGTTGTTTGTTGACAATACAAAGATGGGGAGAACGCCGCCCCTAGGGAATGGACAAACAGACAACAATATTGTACATTTTTCCCTAAAAGGATATTTATGATGCTTATTCTAAGCCGTTACCAACGAATGATTGGATTTTTACCCTATTCAACGTAGCATACTTAATAATACCAAAGCAAATATCTCGCGAACATTTAATTAAAGCAATTACGGAAATACCAATTGCATAGGGATAAATTTTACCCTATCTGAATCGTAATGCCGTACTTGTAGGAAACTATAGTATACCTGAATTTTGTATAAAATATATACAATGGAAAGGGAATTTAATTTCAACAACGAACTATCTGGCAAAATTGCCATGGTAACAGGTGGAACCAAGGGCACCGGAAAAGCAATTGCCGAAAGGCTACTGGCAGCCGGGGCACAAGTAATCATCACTGCAAGAAACCAGCCCGAAGAGCCCAATGAAAAGCTGTATTTTATTTCGGCAGACCTGAGCAAGCCTGATGGAACAGCAAAAGTAGTAACGGAGGTATTATCAAAATTTGGCAGGCTCGATATCCTGATCAATAGCCTTGGTGGTTCAGAAACCCCGGCGGGCGGTTTTGTTAATTTAACCGATGAACACTGGGAAGAAACATTGCAAAACAATCTTTTGGCTCCAGTAAGATTAGACAGGGCATTTTTGCCGCAAATGATCAGACAAAAAACAGGTGTGGTTATCCATATCGCATCTATTCAAGGCAAACTTCCATTATATGAAAGTACACTACCCTATGCGGCGGCAAAGGCTGGGCTGATCAATTACAGCAAAGGCCTTTCAAACGAAGTAGCCCCAAAAGGAATTCGGGTTTTAACGGTTTCTCCGGGCTGGATCATGACAGACAGCTCAAAGCGAATGATGGAACGCATATCGCAGAGCAAAGCAATTTCGATAGAACAGGCCACACAAAGTGTAATGGATGCACTTGGCGGCATTCCATACGGCCGACCTGCCATGCCAGAAGATGTGGCAGAAATGGTTGGGTTTCTTGTTTCGCCAAGGGCAGGTTACCTTACCGGAACTGAATTTGTAATTGATGGAGGTACCATACCTACCGTTTAAAATCACAACAATACCAGCCTGGGTTGCATTTGGAATGAGTTTAAAATGCTGACCGAAATCAACCTGGGCATAATTTAGCTAATACTCACTCAGAAAAAATCAGGTCAACTGCGGATATCCTTTCAGAATCACGCGCTTCAAACTGTCCTGATATTCATCTCCCCAATTTCCAATAGCGGCAATCACCGGGATCAAGGTTTTGCCAAACGCAGTGAGCGAATACTCTACCTTTGGTGGCATCACCGGATAGATTGTTCTGATAACCAATTCATGGTCTTCGAGTTCCTTTAGCTGAATATTGATTACCCTACGGCTTGCATCTGGTATTTTACGTTGCAGCTCGCTGGGGCGTAAATACCCCTCATTGATAAACCACAATAACCGCATTTTCCATTTGCCATAAAGCACCTCTCCAACTAAATCGAGGCCACAGTTTAAATTGGGAAAAGTTTTTTTCTCGTACATCTAACAAAGATACATGTAGGCCATTAATGAAACAATACGGATAAATTTTTCCCTATTCGAATCGTAATGCCCTACTTGTGCATCGCGCTGGTACCATCGAAATTTGTACCACAATAAGTTAATCTAAAAATAAATATCATGAACTTACCACATTTTATAACAGACCTCATTGAAGCGCAAAACAACCACGATGCTGTAGCTTATTCTTCACTTTTTTCAGAAAATGCCGAAGTATTCGATGAAGGAAAGAACCATATTGGAAGAGCGGCAATTCAAAAATGGATTGAAAATTCGAACCAACAGTATCAAACTACTTTAAAACCGATTAGTTATAAGGAAAGTGAAAAGGGTTTGGTATTTACAGCTGAGGTTTCGGGAACATTTCCAGGTAGCCCGGCCATTCTTAACTTTGACCTTGGTCTTCAGCAGGGTTTAATTCAATCGCTTAAGATTACCGGTTAATGCTAAATATCCAGAACCCATAATCTTGACATTACCACAATATGAGACTAAAACACTTTATCCAACTACCGGTTTAAAACAGTTTAATTTTTCAGAAAAAAGAATATAAACTAATGCCATATAACGTAAAAGAGTTTGGTAAAAACCAAACTCTTTGTACCGATCAGCAGGAATCCTCTGAACACTTAAATCATTTTTTATTGCTTACTGAGCCCATAATCGAGGATTTAGAGTGAAAAGAATTCATTTAAATCTGCGGCTAAAATCAAGGTGATTTTCGTTCGAATCACCTTGACCAGATTATAATAGAACAAAAATTTTGGTAGATGTGAAAAATTAGAAGTGATGCTGAACTTGAAGTCTGCAACGGTGGGTAATTTTAGCCATTTTCTGGGAATTTTAGGTTTTTATATCCCAAAATCTTTGATCACTAAGACTGAATAAATTCTAAAATGTCTTTATTAATTGTTGCTGCTTCCGTAGTTGGCATGCCATGAGGGAAACCAGGGTAGGTAATCAGCTTTCCATTTTTCAACAATTTGGCGGATTTTACACCTGCATTTTGGTAAGGGACGATTTGATCATCTTCGCCGTGAAGAACCAGAACCGGGATATCAACAGCTTTCAAATCTTCACTGAAATCAGTTTCAGAAAATGCCTTTATGCCCTCATAATGAGCAACAATTCCGCCCATCATTCCTTGCCTCCACCAGTTTCTCTGCACCCCCTCTTTAACATCAGCACCTTCTCTGTTATATCCATAAAAAGGAAAAGTCAAATCGATATAAAATTGCTGTCTGTTGTTCAATGTTTGGTCTCGGATACCATCAAAAACTGACATTGGCACGCCATCAGGATTGCTATCACTTTGAACCATTATCGGTGGAACAGCACTGATTAATACTGCTTTTTTAGCTCTGCCATTAGCATATTTGTTAACATAACGAATAACTTCGCCCCCGCCTGTAGAATGACCGATGTGAACAACGTCTTTCAAATCAAGAAATTCGACCAACTCAGCCGCATCAGCCGCATATTGTTCAATGGTATGACCGTAGATATCCTGGCTAGAACGACCGTGACCTCTTCTATCGTGCGTAACAACGCGGTAACCTTTTTGTAAAAAAAAGATCACCTGTGCATCCCAATCATCTGATGATAATGGCCAGCCGTGGTGAAACATCAATATTGGTCCTTCACCTTGATCTTTGTAAAAAATTTCTGTTCTGTCTTTTAATTTTAGTGTACTCATGGTTTTAGTTTTTATGTTTGAGATTAATATTTATTTAGAATGATTTTATCTTTTATCAAAAATAGTCTAGTAAAAGTCAATCCATCTTGACCTGTGATAAAATCATTTATTTTATTGCGGCAACGTTTCAGTCTTTCTTTCGCTTTGATATAATTATTCTTCGTTTGCGATCAACAATTGAAATAAATCTTCAGCACCACCATCGAATTTTTTACCATTTACATAGAATGATGGCGTACCGTTTACACCACTAACGATCCCGCTTTCGAAATCAGCATCTACTTTTTCTGCCAATTCTGGATTTTCTAGATCTTTTTCGAATTGAGGAATATTCAGGTTTAATTTTCCGGCTAACTTCATCAGTAAGTTTTCATTCAGATTGCGTTGATTTTCGTAAATAGCATCGTGCATTTCCCAAAATTTTCCTTGCAAAGCGGCAGCTTCTGTTGCAATTGCTGCCATTCTTGCATATTGGTGCATTTCTGAAAGTGGAAAGTTTCTAAAAACGAATTTGATCTGATTTCCAAATTGACTCATCAATTCTTTTAAAATTGGATAAGCTGCACCACAATACGGACATTGGTAATCGCCATATTCTACAATGATTAAAGCTGCATCTAATTTTCCTTGTGCGTGGTCAGCATTGCTGACGGCTGGTTTTAATGACATAATTATTTTGTTTTAAGGGTTTCTAAAGCTTCTAAAATCCCATCTGCTCCGGGAGCTGTATTCATAACCGTTTTTTTGAGTGATTAATCAGTTCTTGTTTGTTTTACTGTTGTAAATCTATCGCAGAACCAGAACGTTTTAATTTATAATTCGGTGAATGGGCAAAAGGAATCGTTGGGATGAAAGAAGAATGGGTTGAGAAAAAAGCGAAAATTATATCGGCTTAAATCAAGTTTAAATGGAAAAACGTTAGGGTGATTATTTTTTGCTTTGTCGGAACTACCGAGATGATGGATAAAGCCCTTTATAAAAAAATGTTTGGTAAACAGTGATTAAAACTCCTGGAATCAGCATAGAAACCAAACCAAAAGCAGAAGATAGCAGCGCTCCCGAAATACATCCGATCAAAAATCCCGTTAGCAAAACAAGTGATTTTTTGAATTCTATGAGTTTCTCAAAGGTATGTTGTATACATCTGTAGGAAAAAAAATCTAAGATGGCTTTGGTCACATTACCAGTCATTACCGTGGTTGGACCAAATGTTGAATTGACATATAACCGGTTCGCTGTATTCTGAATTCCCATAGCAAAGACAATCAGCATCAACAAGGCATGATATACAAGGCCTGTTGCAATCTGATTTTGTTTTAAGAAAAAAGAGATACAGCCTGCAACGATCAAAAACATACCGATTAATGTAAATATTCCTTTTTCATTTTTATAAAGGCTGTCTATTTTTCTGGTTAAGATGACCGCTAGTATGAAAACAGGAAAGCTGGTAAGATTGATAAAGTCACGCAGCTGAGGATGATTGGATAATTTATAGGCAAAAACCACAAAGTTTCCCGTAATATGGGCAGAGAATAATCCATCTGCAACCGTGAAGGTACTTGTATCAACAAAACCTGCACTGAAAGCCATAATCAGGGATGCGTAAAAGACAGCATCTCTTTTCATTAATTTATTAATTTAAGTTTGTGCTATCTCACCAGAATAATTTTGCCTGTATGCGAACCGTCTTCAAGCAATCGATGCGCTTCTGCAGCCTCTGAAAAAGGGAATGTTTTAAAAATAACAGGTCTGAACCGTTTAGATTCAATCAAAGGCCAGACATTTTCCTGGATCTCTTTTGCTAATTTTTTTTTGAATTCATATGCTCTGCTCCTCAGCGTGCTACCTGTAATGGTCAGGCGTTTTGTCATCACTTTCCAGATATCAAGATCGACCCGGCTGCCATCGACGGCGTTAATATGAACCAATCTGCCTTCCGGATTCAGGATATTTATATTTTTGTTTAAATAATCTCCACCAATCATATCCAGAATAACATCTATACCTTTATCCTGAAGTTCGGTTTCAAAATTCTGAGTTCTGTAATTAATGTACGAATCAGCACCGAGTTCAAGACATTTCTGTCCTTTTTCATCAGAGCCAACGGTGACAATCACTTGTGAGCCCAAAGCTTTAGCTATTTGAATACCAGTAATTCCAATCCCACTATTTCCACCGTGGAGCAAAAGGGTTTCCCCGGGTTGAAGATTTCCTCTTTGAAACACATTAGACCAGACCGTAAATATTGTTTCCGGTAAACTTGCCGCTTCAGGAAAACTTAGATCAGCAGGGATTGGTAAACATTGTCCTTCACGCACGCTCACATATTCCGAATAGCCACCGCCTGCGAGAAGTGCACAAACTCTGTCTCCAACTTTAAAATCAACAACATTAGGTCCACATTTTAAAATGATCCCAGAAACTTCCAATCCTGGGATTTCTGTAGCAACACCAGCAGGAGCTGCATAATTCCCTTCCCGTTGAAAAACATCGGAACGGTTGAGTCCGGCTGATTTTACTTCGATCAAGACTTCGTCTCCGGATATTTCGGGGATTGGATATTCCTGCAATTTCAGTACCTCAGGAGCACCATATTCTGTTATAACTACTGCTTTCATTTTTTTTTAATTTTAATTTCAGATTAATTTTAAACTCTTTTCCACGTCAGTTTGTGAATCACCAATTGACAATTATTGTTGAAGGGTTTCTCGCTTTCAAGATGCAAATAATTATCTCTTAAGATAACGATTCTATTCTGCGTTTGCCCTGTCCAGTTGGGAAAAAGAGAGATGTACATCGTGTGGCTCACTAACTGTTTTTCATCATCCGTTCTGAACGGTCCTGAATACGCAAGATAGGTTGAACCTTCCTGTGTGTATTCTTCCGGTGTAGCATTGGCCCAATGTTCCTGATGAAAGTTTTTACGGCGAGTATCCATTATTTGTGCCGACATATAGCCGTCAGCACTATACATAATCAATCCTTTCGGGTTTTCGCCCATTGGATGGGAAATCTCACCGCCATTGACAGGAACTTCGATGAGCTCTACCAAAGTCCAGGTTCCTATAAGTTTTTCGAACAGTTTTTCCATAACTTTAAATGAAATGAGCGTACCGAAATACACTCATTACGTTTTTTGAATTAGAAAGGTTGATTGTATTTTCCTGTCAACGCTTTATTTTCGATACTTTTTGCAAAGTTGGGTGTTTCTTCGTGGTTGTGGGCGTCAGAAGCAGCTTGTCTGGAAGCTGCGGCATCAGCGAGATTCACATTGTGTTCTTTCAAGTATTCAAACATTTCCGGTGTTGCCGTTGCGTGAATTTCGTTAGTATACAATGTGGTGTTATCATCAATTTTTGTAGCCTTCAGTTCCCATAGAACTTGAACTTTGGTGCGACCTCCTTTTGTGATAGAATCTGATATTGATAACATTCTACAGTAATCCGGACGATGCGCTACAGCGACATAATGCTGAACCATTAATGCATCTCCGATTGTTTCAACGTTTAATGATACTGGTTCGCCATCATAGGTGGTAGAAATGGCTGCTCCAATGTGTTGCGTAGAACATCTTTGGTATTCTGCATCGGGAAGGTTAAGTAACCAATCAGCGATGTTAACTTTTTCGATAGGTGCATTGATGATCGCTGTTACTGTCGAGTGAGACAATGCGTTTTCTTGTGTTTGTAAAATTTCCATAATTCTTGCGTTTTAATTTTTTTAATTTGATGATATAAAGCTACCATCAACCCATTTAAAAGGAATTCACTCTTCGATGAACAGGCAAAAAATATCGTTAAATGAGCATAAAAGACATCAAAGAGTAAAAACAAGAAATGATTATTGGTTTGGCATGAACCCCAAGGCCTTATTCAGAATATACCACATAAGAAAGTCACTACAAAATTGCAGTGACTTTCCAAACTTAAACAACAAATAACTAAAAGGAATACCTAAATTTCATTATTTAAACAGCCACTTTTTAATCAGCCTGGTATAATTAGGCATTACGATATAAACCATCAATAAAACGATGCAACCGGAATTGATAAAAGCATCAAAATAATGGTTAACAGGAATGTTTAGCGATCTTAAAAGTGGGAGTAGCAAAAGTGGTACAACTAGCGATAAAGGATAAATTGCAGACCAGGTTACCAGGTATTGTTTCCAGCGAACGGGCACTTTATTACCTTCGTTTTCGGTATTGAATAGAAAATCCAATCCAGATTTGATTTGATACCGATCATTTTTTCTAAAATAGGGATTCGCTTTTTCAATCATTCTTTTTCTATCTGGAGATTCCATCCAGCTTTTAAGATGATCAATGGTATCAAAACGGATAATAACCGTGTAAACAAAGGTCAATTTAGGAATAGGTCTTACAATTTGTAAATCAATAAAACCTGCTGCATGTTTTGAAATGGGTACAATTTCATCTAACCATTTTTCATATTCTTTTTGTTTACCATCCAATATGTGGTGGGTAATTACAACAGATGCACCTGGATTTTCCATAAGGAGATAAGTCAAAATTTGATTAAAAAGCTCTTTTATATTGCCAAGGTATTTCTATAGCTATTTCCAATTCTTTAGCAGAATGGATCGCAAAGTAGGGATCTCGCAAATGTTCTCTTGCAACAACAACTAAATCTGCCTGGCCGTTAACAATAATTTCATTGGCCTGTTTTGCATTGGTAATCATCCCTACAGCACCTGTGACAATACCAGTTTGTTCCTTGATGGCCGTTGCAAAAGGAACTTGATAACCTGGAAAAACCATGTCCTTACTCACGTTCGTAAATCCGCCACCTGATGCGGTAATCAGATCTACTCCGTTTTGTTTTAGCACAGCAGAAAGCGCCAAGCTATTTTCCAAAGTCCAAGCTTCGGGCGTTTCCATATAATCTACGGTAGAAATTCTGACCATTAAAGGCATTCCGTGTGGAATAACCTTTCTAATTTCCTGAACAGTTTCTACCAAAAACCGAATTCTGTTTTCAAAACTGCCACCATATTCATCTAGCCTTTTATTGATCACTGCTGAGTAAAACTGATGAAATAAATAGCCATGACCAGCGTGTAATTCTATGGCATCAAAACCTGCATCAACCGCTCTTAATGAAGCAGCCACAAATTTAGTTTTCAGTTCCTGAATTTCTTCAATGGTAAGTTCTTGAGATATTACACCGTGTATTTCTGTTGCAGAAGATGATTTTAAAGTCCATGCGCCTTCTTCAGCTGTTAAGGGTTTCATACCCGCATTAGGGTGTTTTAAACTTCCTTTTGTTCCGGCATGCCACAATTGAATTGCAATTTTTGCGTCTTGTTCATGCACAAAATCCACTATGGTTTTCCAGGCATTTTTTTGCTCATCATTCCAAATCCCTACATCACTCAAGGTAGCTAATCCCTCAGGAGAAACTGCCGTGCACTCTGTAATGATTAAACCAGCTCCACCAACGGCACGACTGCCCAAATGTACCAAATGCCAATTACCTGGGATTCCGTTTTTTGCACTATATTGTTGCATTGGAGATAAGGCAATTCTATTTTTTAATGTTAATCCGCGAAGCGTTATGGCTGAGAATAAATCCATCTTAATTGTCTTTTATATTTCTTGTAGAAATACCTTAGCTTCGGCAACTGCCGATGTTAAAATATTTGTTAATTCATCTAAAACGAGCTGTATAGATGCATGCTGTTCTGTTGCCACTTCGAGTATATCCAATTTTTCTTCTAAAGTCTCCAGTAATCCTAGCATGGCAATACTCGTTTTAAAATCGTGGGCTCTTATTTTTACAGTTGGGAAGTCATTTTTTTGGTATGCTGCTATCAACTGTTGCAAATGGTTTGGTACATTATCAATAAATTGCTGGGTAACAGTTTTTTCAAAATCAGTATTGCCACCGCTAATGGACCGCATATAATTTAGGTTTATAAATTGAAAGCTGGAAGCCGTTTCTTCAACTTTTTCTTTGTTTTGGGTAAGTTCTTGCAAGCTAAAACTAGCAATCAGTTTAAAAAGTTCTTCTTCTTTGATTGGTTTGGAAATGTATTCGTTCATGCCCCTACTTAGGCACTTTTCTCTTTCGCCCGCCATTGCATGTGCCGTCATGGCAATGATGGGAATATCTAATTTCAGCACATCACGAATCTGTTGAGTTGCCGTATAACCGTCCATTTTTGGCATTTGTATATCCATCAGAACCAAATCATAAGTTTGATCGACAAGTCGTTCAACTGCATCTAAACCATTAGATACCATATCAAAATCAATATTCCATTGTAATAATAAATGCTCCATTAGACTTTGATTGATCGCATTATCATCAACGACTAAAATCCGTAGAGGTGCATTGGATTTGTCTTTAAAATAATCTGTATTAGGAGCGGTTATCGGAGTAATTTGTTGTTGAGAAATGACATAAGGAATGTAAAAATGGAAAGTAGTTCCTCTTCCCTGTTCACTATTTACTTCAATATTTCCATTTTGCAACACGATTAGATTTTTCACAATAGACAAGCCCAGACCGGTACCACCGTAATTTCTGGTTATCGAATCTTCGCCTTGATTAAATCGTTCAAAAACCTCACTTAATTTTTCTTTATCAATTCCAATTCCTGTATCAGAAACTTTGAAGCCAACAGTTACCTTGTTTCCTATTTTTTCTTTTTGATAAACTTCAATGTTAATTTCCCCCTGCTGAGAGAATTTGATGGCATTACCAATCAGGTTAACCAAAATCTGTGTGAGTCTTGTGGCATCGCCGGTTAACGTATCCGGAATTGAAGCATCTACTTTACTGGATAGGGTTAAGCCTTTTTCTTCTACCTGTGCTAAAAAAAGTGTTTCCACAGAATTTATTAATCCATTGATACTGAAAATTCCTGGAGTTATCCGCATCATTCCAGCCTCAATCTTTGAGAGGTCAAGGATATCGTTAATAATGTCCATCAGATTTTCTCCAGACTGCTGAATAGCAGAAACAAATTCGGCAGAGGTTGCGTCTAAAGATCTTTTTTGTAGCAAATTGGTAAAACCCAGAATACC
>Ga0182006_1000411_pt1 | contig 34635 bp, 33 predicted proteins | sample Sormic07211104_1_FD_123022 | JGI IMG/M metagenome (GOLD analysis project Ga0182006, IMG submission 123022) | Rhizosphere microbial communities from Sorghum bicolor, Mead, Nebraska, USA - 072115-104_1 MetaG | ecosystem: Host-associated > Plants > Roots > Rhizosphere | place: USA: Nebraska...
AAAACGCACCGATCCTGCTGCTCGACGAAGCCACCAGCGCGCTGGATTCCGAGGTTGAAGTCGCGATCCAGGAAAGCCTCGATGAAATGATGCAGGGCAAAACCGTGATCGCCATCGCCCACCGCTTGTCGACTATTGCGGCGATGGACCGACTGATCGTCATGGACGAAGGCCGCATCATCGAACAAGGCACCCACGCGCAACTGCTCGAGAAGAACGGCACCTATGCGCGGCTGTGGCAACACCAGAGCGGCGGGTTCCTGGGTGAGGATCGGGGTTTGGTTGAGGTGATGGAGGAGTGATCAGGCTGGAGGGCCGGGGCCAAGGCCTACAGGATCGGCTCGAGTTTTTCGAGAATGAATTCTGGCGGGCGCATGCCTGTAATCCGCAGCAGGAGATGGCCGCTGCGCCCGCAACGAACGCCTCTGAAGCGACCACGGCTACGGACTCCTTCCTATGAGAGGAGCCCGTTTCAATAGGTTATGCGTGGAGAGTTTTTACTCCAGGCATCGCTTGGGCGTGAGTCGAGTTTGCTCGGCATTCTGCACCTCAGCACTGACATCGACCTGTTTACGGCTGCTGAACTCGATCGGATAGGGCCCGGTCTGGGAAAGAGCTGCCTGCGCACGGCTGACAAAGGCCGCGTCGTCCAGCGTGTAGAAAACCCACTCCATGCGTTGTCCGCCAGTGACCGTGCACCCCCACTTTGCCGAATCATCCGTTGCGACGGCTGCCTGGATCAGACGGTCCATTTGCATCATCCGCGCGTATTCCCTTGGACTTGGCAGGAAGTGATCCGGCACGTATTTCCAGCTGATTCGAGTCTTGTAAGCAAACGCCTGGGCGTCCTTGAGATTCAGGTTGGAAGGCATGCGAAAACGCGCCGGCATCGGGTCGTCAGGAAAATCAGACGGTTGAAAATCGCTGTCGCCTGGCGCAGCCACTTGCCGGTGGTCAGCCGGATCATCACTGAGCAGTATTCGGAGCGCTTCAGCGATGCGCTCTTCCCGCTCGCTTACGCATTTGTGATGGGCCGTTGTATTTACTGGACCGGCATCCAGACAAGGATCGCGCTCCACCGGCCTTGGAGAGTGGGATCGCGAACAACCGGTTATGACTAGAGTTGCCAGCGCGAATAACAGAGCGGCGGGCCAGATTTGAGGGCGCGGGGAAGCGTGGAAAGTGGCGTGGTTCAAGTGGCCTTCCTTGGTGTGGCAACAGTTCGAGAGCGATGTAAAAGAGGTGCATTCTGCCTGCCACCCCTGTCGTATGAACAGGCCAAAGCGCAGCGAAAATGGCAGTTCGTCACATGCGAAGCCCGGCCAGAACCAGCCACTTGTGACGAAAGCCATCAGAACACTCAGCTATCTGTACTTGAACCACTGCCCGCAACGCTCAAGCCGCCACCCGGAAAAGCACCACCCTCGATGTGATAGACCCTCGGCTCAGCCGAAAAATAATCCTCCAGCCCTAGCATGAACCGCTGGTGGTCTTCACTCTCCTCAAAGCCCGGTGAGTGGTCCTCAAGTGACTGCCAGCGCACGATCAAATTGAACTGCTCCGGGGTTTCAATACCCTGCGCCAGCAAGTGGCCGCCGTATCCCTTGGCGCGGGTCAGCAACGGTTCGACTTCGGCAAATGCGCGTCGGAAGGCTTCAGTCTGTTGCGGGTGAACGGGCAGCACAGCAATCTCGTAGACCATGATGTTTCTCCAAAATCAGTGAGCGGATTTAGACGATGAGCGCAGGCTCGACGGCGATGGCGATTTTTCCCAGCAGACCGTTGTTGCCGCTCTCGAGTCGGGCGTGGGCGAGCGGGATATCGGCGAGGGAATAGACGGCGCCAACGTGTGGCCGCAGCTGACCGCGCTCGACCAACGCGCTCAGTTCATCGAGCTTGCCGCGATTCTGCCGGGTGAAGACGAAGTGATAGCTGGCGTTCTTGCCCCAGGCCTGGACGAGGTTTTGCGGCTGCGCAATGTCGACGATCGAGACGACGCGGCCAAGCTGGGCGAGCGCGTCGGCGCTGCGGGACAGGGTATCGCCGCCGATGGTGTCGAACACCACATCAACGCCATGCCCGGCGGTTTCGCGCATGATCGCTTCGACGTAATCCTCTTGGGTGTAATCGATCACCACATCAGCGCCCAGGCTGCGGACGAACTCGGCGTTGGCCTCGCGCACGGTGGTGAACACTCTGGCGCCCATGGCCTTGGCCACCTGAATTGCCACATGCCCCACCCCGCCCGCGCCACCGTGGATCAGAATGCTTTCGCCAACGCGAAGCACGGCGCGCACGGTCAGCGCTTCCCAAACCGTGCCGCCGACCAGACTCAGACTGGCCGCCTCGAGGTGGCTCAGCGACGCAGGCTTTCTGGCGATGATGTTTTCGGATGCGACGTGGTATTCGGCATAACTGCCCTGCCCGTCGAATATCTGCGGGGTGTACCAGACCTCGTCGCCAGGTGCGAAGGCGCTGACGCCCGGCCCGATAGCCTCGACCACGCCCGATACGTCGTGGCCGGTAATGGCTGGCAGCGGCACCAGGTCGGGATAGTCGCCGCGCCGAACCTGATAATCCAGCGGATTGATGGAAGTGGCGTGCACTCGGACCAGCACTTGGCCCGCTTGCGGAACCGGTTTTGGAACGTCGTTGAGTTCGAACGATTCAGGACCGCCGAAGGATTTCAAAATCATCGCTTTCATGGCAAAACCTCGTATCGATAAAGAGGGATATCGAGAATTCTCGATATCATGTAGTAAAAAAATTTACAGCTCTTTCCCTATGACCTCTGCAAGCGCGCTGATAGCAGCCTCATTGCGTTTGTAGTAGGTCCATTGACCGATGCGCCGCACTTCAACCAGCCCCACCCGCTGCAACGTGGCCAGATAACTCGACACCGTCGACTGCGATAGGCCGATACCTTCCTGAATGCTGCTGACGCAGACGCCCTCGACCAAAACGTCACCCTCATCCTGCGGGGGGAAGTTCTTGACGGGATCCTTCAGGCCTTCAAGGATCTTGAGGCGCGTCGGGTTCGAGAGGGCTTTGAAGATTTCGATCAGTTCCATGCGCCGAGGATATCGAGATTTTTCGATATGTCAATGCGATTTTTTTTTGACTCATTTTTTTCAGGAAACAATCGGGTCCTGGAGAATGCGCGCCTCGGTGCGATGCCGACCGTCCAGATAGAGCTGTTGGAACTGTGCGCATTCCATGGCTTTCGCGAACAGCCATCCCTGTGCATAGCGCACCTGGCTGGCGTGCAGGAAGTCGAGCTGCGCCGGGGTCTCGACGCCCTCAGCGACAAGTGTCAGCCGCAGCGCGTGGCCCATCTGAATGACGTGAGTGACCAGTAAGGTCTTCTCCTCTGCTTCGCTGATCTGCTCAACGAAGGATCGGTCGATCTTGAGCACGTCCAGCGGTAATTGCTGCAGGTATTGCAAACTCGAATAGCCGGTGCCGAAGTCATCCAGCGCGACAACAAACCCGGCGCTCCGCGCGCGCTCCAGCGTTATTTTCGCTGACGTTAGATCGACGAGGCTGCGCTCTGTCACCTCAAGCCATATCTGCGCGGGTTGCACGTCGAGGCGACGGCTTTCATTCAACAAAGCAGGGATCAGTCGCCCGGAGCTGACGTCGGCTGCGGCCAGATTTAACGCTACGTGCAGTGAACGATCACTGGCGAGCATGGCGCCAAGGTCTGCGAATACGCGGTGAACCACTTGGTCAGTGATCGCTTCGATCAAGCCACTGGATTCGGCCAGCGGGATGAACACGTCCGGGTAGACCAGCGTGCCGTTGGGTTTGCGCCAGCGGATCAAGGCTTCGGCGCCGATGCAGCGCCGGGTCTCAATTTCGATGATCGGCTGATAATGAACCACGAACTCCTGTCGCTGCACCGCGCGCTCCAGTGCCGCCAGCGGGGACAGCTTGCGACGCCACCAGCGCAGGCTCGCAATGACCAGGCCTACGCTGATGACAAGACCGATCGGCAGCAGATAAAGCACGTGCTGCCAGAGGCTGCGCAGCAGTTCCTGTCGCGGGATTGCGGCAATTACGGTGAAGTTGCCCTGGGCCACCAGTGTGTAGAGAAAGCCGTCCTTGAGGCCATGCGTAGGCCCCACATGCACCAAGGCAAGGAAACTCGCCATGTTCGGGTCCGCCGGGCCGAGCAAGCGGCCCTGACGTGTGCCGACGGCCAGCCTGACGCCTTCATCCAGTACGACTTCGCGAAACTGCTCCGGGTCGACCAGCACGTTGAACGCAGCAAACTGCAACGCCAGCATCGGTTTGATCAGCTCGTTGTCATCCTGCGCATCGATGGACACCTTCACCCCGTCGTCGGTGACGAAATCCTCCGCCCATTGCTTCGACCGCGGCGGCGTGGCGCCCCATGACGTGCAGGCAAATACATCTTCTTCGTAGCCGACCGTCTCGACCGAAAACGTATTGATGGCAATCATGCGCATCTGCTCGATGCCCTGTGGCGAGCAGGGTTCGAGGTCAGTGACAGCAATGCTTTTCAGTGCCTGGGAGGCCTGCGCAAATGTCTGACTGGCGCGATCGTTGGCAATCGCGGCGAGCGTTTGCAGGCGGTCATGAGCCGCGTAGATCGACAGCATCCAGCCAGCCGCTAGGGTCATGCCCAACGGGACGATCACCGCAAGGGCCGTCAGCAATATTCCCCGCCGCATGATCTTGGAACGCTTCATTTCACCGCCCGAATGATTTGGCCCGTGACGCGTCTTCGCGAGTGCTGGACGCGCCGTTTGCGCGGCACCTACCGCTGCTTTTAGCGTGGAATCGAGGCAGAATCAACAACTCTGCCGATTAGTTGAAAGCCCCGTGACATGCATCAATTTGTAGCCTCATTCGGAATCGCTCGAGGCCATCGACAAGTACGATTCCACTCGATTGCGTCCACCCTGTTTGGCGCGGTAGAGGCATTCATCGGCTTTCTTGAGGACAATTTCTGCAGTAGTCGGCAAGTGTTCACACGTTGCCACGCCGATCGAAGCGGTAATGCGCCCCACGGTCGGAATATCACTGGTCGCAATGGCCTGACGTATCCGCTCAGCGATGGCACTGGCTGACTCGACACCGGTTTGCGGCAAAATCAGCAAGAACTCCTCTCCCCCGGCTCGGCACGCCAGGTCGCCGACGCGGGAATAAGTTTGCAGCGTATGCGCGACCTGTTTGATAGCCAGATCGCCCTTGTCGTGGCCAAAGGTGTCGTTAACCCTTTTGAAATGGTCGATGTCCAGCGATAACACCGAATATGTCTGCCCGGTGCGCTCAAGGCGGCGCAACTCCTGATCCATGGCTCTGCGATTGGCCAGTCCGGTCATGGGGTCGGTCAGCACCTGCTGGTTAAGGTGGCCCAGCTTCGCTTGCAACAACTGCACGCCGGCAAGCATCGCCTGGCGAATGGAAAACGCCTCGTGATACCAGGCCTTGACGTGGCGAAGTTGCTCGCTGGCCTGGGGCGCTGACAACTGCCGGGCAATACGCGACAGCTGATTGAGCGGGCGACAGATCAGCAAGGTGCCGAACCAGATCAGTACGAAGCCGATCAGGGCGGCAGGCAGCATTCCCAGCAGCACATCGCGCATCAAGGTGTTCAGCGGCGCCAGACTGACCTCGCGCGGCTGCTGCGCGACCACGGCCCAGCCAGCGCCCGGCACCTGAGCGTACCCGGCGAGCATGGGTATGCCTTTGTAGTTACGTACGCTCATCGAGCCGCTCTCGCCACGCAACGCGGCGTCGACGGTTTTGCTCCAGCCCAGGGTGTCGCCAATGCGCGCCGCCTCAGGGTGAAAAAGCAGTTGCCGATCCTGATCTGCTACAAAAGCAAAGGTGCCTTCGTGGTGAAAATGGCGGCTGATCAAGGTGTGCAGTGCGTTGTCTTCGCGCAGATAAACCGAGCCGCCGATGATGCCCACGTAACGCTCAGCAGAGTTGTAGACGGGTTCGGAGATAAATACGACGAGATTGCCGGCGGCGGATGTATACGCGGAACTGATGAACGGTCGCCTCGCCTCGATAGCTTTGAGAATGGCATCCGAACGCAGCGTTGAACCGTTGATTTGCAGGGTATCCGGGTACGCTTCCAGCACCTTGGCAGTACTATCGATTATGGCAATCGAGTTGAAATCGGCATCCTGTTTTTGCAGGCGCAGCGCTTCGGCGCGCATGACGCTGGGGTCACCCCAGGCCTGGCCCAATTCAATGGCGCTGTAACGAAGATGGTTCTGTGCTGAATGAATGAATTCAGCGAGACTCGAAGCGACCTTAGCTGCATAGGCGCTGTTCGACTGCAGGGCATGATCAACCAAGGCATCGCGCTGCACGCGGTAGGCCGTGACAAGGCTGTTGCCCAACGTCGCCAGAACAGACAGCAGTACCAGTGAGAGAATCAGCCAACGCAAATTCAGCGCAGTTACCGGTTGCGTGGCACCCAGCGTCTCGTCGCTGGCCGATTTATTTGGGGGGTCCGTTCTGTCGATCATCGTCTGCCCTGACAGGTCTCTTTGGGAGTTCGCAGCGAAAGCGCCTCAGCGAGTATATGCGCTCGTGCGTGAGACGCCTGAGCGACTTCCAATACGAGAGCGTCTCCCCGCTGCGTTTGAACTTCAAGCCGGGTCCAGCAATACCCACAACCGCACGATTTTTCCCGCTTTGATTTCTGCCACATCGACGCCACTGACGACAACCGGTCCAGCGCTCGGGCCCGCATGCCAGCGCAGGTAACCCAAGCCGTGGTGCCCAACCGCCGGCCCCTCCGGAACAAACTCGAAGTCCGGCCCGAACTGAGCCAGCAACGCACCGGCCACTTCTGAAATCGCCGCCTGCCCAGTGACGATGCCCGTCGGTTCGTACATTGTTGGTGTGCCTGCAAAAAGCTCATGCACCGCCCCAATGCGCTTCTGTGCATCGCGCTCGTTGAACACGCGCTGCAGGTTGGCCCGCAGCAAGGCGTCGTAGTTTTCCACCTCATTGATATTTCGCGAATCTGAGCCAGACATTTTTGAATCCTCGATTGGTATGTGAAGCCCGGTTGCCCGGGCTCAGCGGTTAGCCATGTTTGACCAGGTTCAAGGCTGGCAGCGGTCCGCCCGGAAACTGCGCAAGCATTCCCTGCTGCACACCGCCGAGATCGATGCCGTAAAAACCCAATTGATCAATCAGCTCTGCAACTCGAGCTTTGCTGGCCGCATCCTCGCCGGAATAAAACAGCACACGCTTGCCGCCCTCGGCGGTGGGATCGGTCAGCAGAGCCGCGAGCAAATGGTTGAAGGCCTTGACCACGTGCGCACCGGGCAGCATCTGCGCCACCACTTGCGAAGACGGCTGGCCGCCCAGATCGAACGGCTTGAACAGTGGTGCTTCGATCGGGTTGTTGGCATCGATCACGATGCGCCCATCCCAAGGCCCGAGATCGCGTACCGCGTCGGGGATTTTCGACCAGTTCACCGCCAGAAAGACGATGTCCGCCTGACTCGCCTGCCGAGCAGTTACGGCTTGTGCGAGTGGACCCAATTCGTCGACCAAAGCGGCAAGGCTCTGCGGCCCACGGCTGTTGGCCAGGCTGACCGGCAGCCCTGCGTTGACGAGCAACCGAGCGATGGCGGTGCCGATGGAACCAGTACCAATGATGCTGATAGTCATGATGCTCTCCTTACGCTGTGAAGCCGCCGTCGACGATTAATTCTGCACCGGTGACAAACCCGGCGCCCGCACTGGCCAGGTACGCCACCGCGCTGGCGACGTCCTTGCCCTCGCCGTAACGGCCCATGGCGATGTTCGGGCGCAGGAAGTCCGCGACCGGCCCGTCCGCCGGGTTCATGTCGCTGTCGGTCGGGCCGGGATGAACGGTGTTCACAGTGATGCCGCGCGGCCCCAGATCGCGCACCAGTCCACGACTGAAACCGGTCAGCGCGCCTTTGCTCAGGGTGTAGACGGAGGCCGTAGCGAACGCAGCGTATTGCACCATCGAGCTGCCGATGTGAATGATGCGACCGCCCTGCCCCATGTGTTTGAGCGCTTGCTGAGTGGCGACGAAGACGCCGGTCACGTTCACCGCAAGGATGCGTTGAAAGTCCTCGAAGGCGATGTCCTCCGGGGCACCGAGCAGGCTGATGCCAGCGTTGTTCACCAGAATGTCGATCTTGCCAAAACGCTGTGCAACCTCGGCAATCGCTGCACGTACAGCCTCGGGATTGCCCGCATCCGCGGCCAGCGCCACAGCCTGGCCGCCCGCCGCAACGATTTCCTGCACGACCGCTTCGGCGCGATCTGGCGATGCGTTATAGGTGATAGCGACGGTTGCGCCATCTGCCGCGAGCCGCTTGGCGATTGCTGCGCCGATGCTGCGTGAGCCACCGGTAACGATGGCGATTTTGCCGGTCAGTGGAAGCGTGGATGTGTTCATGGTCGAGCCTCTGGGTGGTTGGAGTTGATGAGGCTATGAGACGCTTTTTGATCTTCCACCAGTAGTAGAAGCCACCTAGAATCACTTTCAATTATTCGTTGAAGGTGCGCTGATGGAAACGTTAGGCAATTTGCTCTCATTCGTGCGCAGCGCCGAGGCGGGAAGCTTCTCAGCGGCGGCGCGGCGCTTGGGCCTGACACCCGCGGCGGTCAGTCGCAACGTCGCGCAACTGGAGGCCAACCTCGGCATACGCTTGTTTCAGCGCAGCACGCGCAAACTCACGCTGACCGAAGCAGGAGAGCGTTTCTTGGCCAACGTCGGTTCGGGACTGGAGAGCGTTCAGGCGGCGATCGCCGATGTGGCCGGCAATGCTGGAGAGCCTTCAGGGCTTTTGCGTCTGAGCGCAGCACCCGGCTTCGCCAGGGATTTTCTGTTGCCGCTGATGCCCGAGTTTCTCAAGCAATACCCCGCCGTGACGCCTGAGTGGCACCTCGACAATCGCCAGGTCGATCTCATCGCGGATGGATTTGATGCGGCCATCGGTGGCGGCATCGAGCTGGCGCAAGGTGTGGTGGCCAGGGCCATCGCGCCGGCGCATCTGATTCTGGTGGCATCGAGGAAATATCTCTCGGCACACAAGCGCATCCGGCACATTGAAGAACTGTCGACGCTGGATCATCTGGCCATGCGCTCGGTGCAGACCGGCAAGGTGCGCAGCTGGATGCTGCAAGGGCCCGATGGGCAACGAGCACTGCTGGAGTTGGCGCCGCGCCTGTTGGTCAACGACCCGCAAGCGCTGTGTCAGTGCGCGCGCTTGGGATTGGGGGTTGCGCTGTTGGCGGTTCCCGACGTGCTGCCGTATCTGCGGGACGGCACGCTGGAAAGGGTTTTGCCGGGTTGGCATGTCGATGCGGGACAGATCTATTTGTACTTTTCCAGCCAGAAACTGCTGCCGGCCAAAACCCGGGCGTTTGTGGATTTTCTGGTCGGTCAGGCTCGAGCGGATGGGTGGGTTGCTCTTCTCGATGCTCGGACTTAAAAAGCAAGTCATACGACCTCTGAAACTCAACCAGCATCACGCCTAAACGGTTTTTCAAGCCTTTCGAGCTTGCCGCGGCTGCTCGATTACGGTACAAATCGGGCAGTTGTACGACAACATAATAAAAACCTGAGCCACCCCGAGTGGCTATCATTTTTGAGATCTGCCATGTCCCGTCCTGAGTTTGCGCCAACCGTCCCCCCGCCCTTCCCTCGTTATCTCGCCGTGATCATTCTGTTGTGCATGGGCTGTGCGTTCGCCGGCAACCACGTCGCGGCACGGGTCGCTTTTGATGATGGCGCGGGTGTGTTGCTGGCGATTCTGATGCGCTCGGGCGGGACCTTGCTGGTGCTGGCCATTCTCGTCCTGTGGCAGCGGCAAAGCCTGCGCCTGCCGACGGGCGCGTGGCGTTGGCAACTGTTGTTGGGCCTGCTGATTACTGCGCAGAGCCTGTGTCTGTACTCCGCTGTCGCACGGGTCCCGGTCGCTTTGGCGCTGCTGGTGGCCAACGTGTTTCCGATCCTGCTCGCCTTGCTGACCTGGGCGCTGGGCGGCCCACGACCAAGCGCGCGCACCGCGATGTTGATGGGCTTGATTCTCGTCGGGCTGGTGTTCGTACTGGACGTCCCCGGACGTCTGTCAGACAGCGCCAGCGTCGGCCCGGAATGGCTACTGGGCGTCGCACTCGCCTTCTGCGCCGCCAGCGTATTCGCCTGCGCGCTGTGGATCACCGATCACAAACTGTCGCAAGTGCGCGGCTCAGTGCGCAGCCTGCTGACCATCTTCATCGTGTTCAGCAGCGTCAACCTCGCCGGACTGACCGGCGCCCTCCCCGGCGGACTCAACCTCCCCGCCACCTCAACCGGCTGGCTGGCCCTTGCCACGCTTGTCGTGCTCTATGGGACCGGCTTCATTGTGTTGTTCATTTCCGTACCTCGACTGGACATGCCACGCAACGCACCGGTGATGAATATCGAACCGCTGGCGACGTTGTTGATGGGCTGGATTGTGCTGGATCAAATGCTCAGCAGAGGGCAGATCGTAGGCGGCGTGATCGTGGTGAGCGGGATTGTTTTGCTGACGTATCGGAAGGCTGCGGTGAAGGTTGGGGCGAAGGCTGAGGTTTGAGGGGTTGTGATGGCGGGACTCTTGGTTGGTGAGTCCTGCTTATCGCCGCCGGCTCGATACCGGATCAGCAGAATTGCAGGCTCTCGAGGTCTACCTGGGCATAGCTTCCTATTTCACCCTTGTAGATATAAATCGCAGTTACCTCCAGCTCCGTTTGTAAGAACTCCGCCAGCGTTCTGAGTTCGGTGCTTGTGGCCATATCAATGGGGCGCAAGACCATAGCGCCACCGGGTTCGTCATCGTAAGTTCTAACGAAAAACTCATCGACGCCACCCAGAATCAGGTAATTGAAACCGCGATATTCATAGCCCGCGTCGTAGTCGACATCATCGAAACGGTCGACCTTTTCTATTTTCATGACAGCGCCCCGCTAATTCGACTCCAAGAACCGAAACGGACTAGCACTTGAAAAGTGGACGGCGATCCAGCCACGTCATTTACCAACTACCGTACGGGATGCCGAACTTATCGATATACCGTTTGGCCTTTTCACTCACCGGATAGGCATAGCGCCCGCCATGCTTGCCCTGCTCCGGGCCGAGAGGTTCGAGTTCGCCTTGAGCATGGGAAACTTTTATCGGGCGGTGGCAGGAGTCCCTGACCCACGCTTGAAGCACTCCCCCCGGGGCGAGCCCCACAAGCAGCGTTGCGGAGTAACGCGCGGTTCTTTCGGGAGTCTTCGCACACCGCTGGTGTGTGGACTGCACCATTAGTCGCCTCGCTTCTTCTGGGATCTCTATGAAGCCTTTATAAGTTTTCTGCTCCGATATCGACTGCCAACGGACGAAAATCATTCGAGGAAGGTCAGCACCGGTTACCAAAACTCCAGAACCACCGACTGTTCCCCAACCGCGGGCAGACTCCGTCCCATCTTCTGGTTCGCCTCCGGGTGCGGATTTTCCACCGACTCTGAAAAACATTCGGTTATTGATATCCAGAACCGAGCTGTCCTCAACCCAGATCTTCATGTAATTCGGCTCGACGAATCCTATTTGCCACCAAGGAGACTTGGGATCATTCTCTCCACTTTCGAAACCTCCTTTCTGGCAGCCCATTAACAATAAAGCGCCAAGCAGAGCGATTACAGACTTCATTACCAGAGCTTCCAATCAGCTACGTGAGGATGTTGTACTCGGATCGCGTCTTCCGTCGGGGCATTGATGTAAACAGCATCAATACCGCTCCCGTCTCTTCTTCCAAGGGGATGATTCCAGTTTGCAGAGGTATGAATGTACTTCAGCTTGAGCAAAGCCTCTTCTTCTGTAGTTGTTCTGTAGTTCCCTGTGAGAAATCGGTCACAGAGAGATTGGAGTTCTGCCGGTACGGAGTATTCGTCATCTTCGGGTATATCAATGAATTGAACGCCCTTTTCTTTTGCCAGCTGATACATGACTCTTAAATAAACTCTCGAAAGTTTTCCACTCACCGGACGTTTCAATTGTAGAGCGGCATATATGCGCTTCTGGCCCGGTGAGAGCCTGTCTTGATGCTCCTGCGGAATTTCGAAGGAAGCCGGGGTGACAATCTCCAGCAGATGCGCAGGCCATCCTCTAGCAATCCACTCGCTTTTCACACGCGCGGCGTCGTGATAAATCGACGTCGTTGAAACGTCTACGTACCGAGGCACAGCGAGAGTTTGCATAGGGCTAACGAGCACGCATTCTTCGACTTCATCGAGATAGCTGCCGCCAATATCCGAATGAACCCCAGGAAGAGTGTACTCAGGGTGCGCGGGTTTCACTCGGCTGAGGGCAAAATTAGCGCGACATTCATCACGCGCTACGAGATGTACGACATCCATGAAGTATTGACGGTCCAGGTAAAGCCTCACACCGGGAGCTATAGGACTTTTCACCCGGCCAAGATTGGTGAAGCCGGCAATTGAGGGCACCGTGTCAAAGAGCCCGATGAAACCCATTTTGATGCCGTTTCCGTATTTATTATCAAAGGTGCGACTGAAATCTGCGGCGTTCCGGTTTAGGAGATCTCCTAAAGCTCCTTGCTTACCCCGCACCACTTCATTTGCGAAGTGCCGTGCAGCAGCAGCCCCACGACTGAAGCCAAATGTATCGAACGTCAGGGACGCAATTTCACTGTCGAGGTTCTCTTGCAGTGCCTCTTCGATAGCTTGTTTTATCTGCGTGAAGGACGCTTGTACGCGACTCGTGACACCAGTCTCACCTCGCCCCGTTCCAGCACCTACAGCGCTATCCATCTGATCGCTTTCAGTGCCTATACCTTCGACGTATATTGGACTTGAGACGTACTTAACAAAGCCATCGCCTTCGGCTTTCTGGGTTTTTTTATATAGAGAATACAATTTCTTGATATTGGTAGGGCCGGCTCCATAACTACTATCCGGATCACTCATGTAAGGCATACAGCTAGCCGGTATATCCTCAGGCGCAATCGGATGCTGAGCACCGCACAACAACCCCGCAGCAGAGTTGTTCGCATTGTTGCCTGTGCCATCAAAGAAAACCCCGATCCTCAACGCAATTCCTATCTTCTCAGGCTCGCGCGCGGGCTCTTTCCCGTGTTTCTCATACTCGGCCCAATGCTGGGCGTGTATGTCGACGGGTTTGGCTTGTTCGTAGCGGTAGTTTTTCGGCGGGTTTGGAACGTAACCACTCAATCCTTGATTCCTTGTTCTGATCCTTGAAGAACGGCCCGAAGGGTGACAGTCGAGGCCGGGTGGTGCAAGCCGTGGCCGTGTGCCAGCCATGGTGCGCCCGGGATTGCGACGAGGTTTTGCTCTCGTCGCGTTGCGGATTATTTGGCTATTTCGACTTTGTCCAAAGCCTGATTGACGGCGATTTCGCCGAGCATGACGACCTGGGCAATGCCCAGCAGGGTTTTGCGGCGTGGGTTGTCGAGCAACGCGGCGAAGTCGTAGAGCATGGTGGTGGCCGAGCCGAGGGATTCGCTGGCGTTGGCCAGCAGCGATTCGGTGTCGTATTTCGGGTTGGCGAGGAACATCTGTTCCGGGGTGTTGGTGCTGGCCAGGATGTCTGCCGGGCCGAGGTAGTGATCGAGGGCGCGCTCGGCGGCTTCGTGGAGCTTTTTCGAGGCGCTGGATTCGTAGGGGGATGCGGGGTCGGTGGTTGGGGGATTGGGTGTGACTTTGAACATGGTGAAACTCCTAGTTAGGAAAAGGAGCCTTCACATTCGCTACCAAACGAAGGTGGCGGCCATACGCGGGTTGGTAGACCGGTAACTAGGAACCGGCACACCCGAAGGTGTCCTGCGCATGGCCACCATTGAGCAGAGACCTGAAGCAGGTCTGCGAATGGTGCGCGATGCGACTAGTTATGGCGGGCTACCAAACCCGATCGCTTTTTTTCAGCGACGGACAGACGATAGAGCCCGCGACCTAGACGCACAAGCCGGCGGATTCTGGCGTAGTCGTAGGGAATGGCGCAAGGCGTTGTAGCCATTTGCTTAAGGCTGGAGTAACTTTTTAAACGGGCTGGGTGTTTTTTGTTTATGGGCTGGGTGAATGGGCTGGTGTCATCGCGAGCAGGCTCACTCCTACAAGGGGATTGTGCTGGGGTTTCCGGCTGTCATCAGGCGGTGGGCAGTCACGGCATTCTGTTGATGCACATTCAACTGTCGCTTCTTAAGCAGCCGGTTGATTTCCATTTTGCTCCTCAGCCGTCTGCCGCTCGTTGTCCGACTATGCACAGGATGTACATCCGGACGGCGTCGCGAGCAATCAGATCTCGCAGTTGCGCGACTGCTCATACCTTGAACTCTTCCTTGAGCAAATCCGCAAACTTGTCTTTTGCACGATGAGATTCAACGTGCTTGTTCCAGATAAAATAATTTTGCACAGGCGTTAGATCTTTGAAAAAGAAGCCTCGAATACCGCCAATATGCTGGAACTGATCAAATATTCCTTTCGGTACCAACGATACCCCCGCGCCCGCACTGACGCATCCAAGGATGGTGCCGTAACTGGCTATGCTTGTTATCGGGTTGGATATGTTGTGCCGCTCCAGCCACGCAACCAACGTCCTCCTGTAGGGGCATCCTTCAGGCCACATGAATAAATCCACGCCCTGCAAATCTTCTGGATGGTTCAGTGGCCCTGCGGACGGCGAAGCAATCAGGACCAGATCCTCCTCATAGATCTCGATACTTTCAATATCGGAGTGTTCCGGCCTCACGGCAATGATTGCCCCGTCAAGTTTATGATCGACTACCTCAGCAGATAATTGCGACCAGTCGCCAGTGCTGAATTGCATCTGCACCTTTGGGTAAAGTTGATGATACCGGGATAGCACCTTGGGTAACCGGCCGGTAGCGGATGACTCTATGGCACCAATCCTGAGTTCTCCCGAAGGAGCTGACAGCGGATCAAGCGCTCGTTGCGATTCTTCGCACAAAGAAAGGATTTTGTTGGTGTAGCCGAGAAAAAGCCGACCTGAAGGGCTGATGATCAAACCTCTGCCTTTCCTTATAAACAGGTCAACTCCGAGCTCACGCTCCAAAAGCTTGATGCGGTTGGTGATGTTGGACGGCACGCAGTGCAATCGTTCCGAGGCACGAACAATACTGCCCAGATCGGCTACCGCCTTGAACATGACCAGTTGCGAAAACTCCATGTCTATGCTCATTAAAAATGAATGATCGGGTCAGTATAAGTCACTTGTCGCAGACCAACAATTCGGGCTAATTTCGCCGCTGCAAGGCAAAAAGTGCGTTAAACCAAACATTTCATAGGTCTTTAGGGAGAAGGACACATCATGAGCTCAGCATCGCCACAGAGTCGTTTGGAACCGCTTGAACATAAATCCATGCAAGAATTTGGCGAGACATTTATCCAGGCCCTGCCCAGGCACAGACGCAACTTGAAAATTCCCGGACGTACCTTAGAAGAAAACCAACGGCGTCAACCTTTGCTGGCCTGCGTCGGGAACGTTGCTGAGGTACAGGACGCCATGCTTGAGGTACTCAATCATTCCATCACGCAAGACGCGCAACTGGCGGCTGAAAGCGCATTCAGGGCGTTTCTGGAAAAGCCAGCAATAGATTCGTCGGTATTAAGCTTTTTCAATGGGTGGAATGAAACCCATAAAACCACCAGTCTTGTCTCGGCAAAAATCATCATGCGCCTGTCGGCAGATGCGATATCGGTATCTCCCGACAGACGTGAGGGTTACCACAATGTCATGGCGCATATGCATGAAGTGGCGAAAGATGATTTCGGTCTTGGACATCAGGGCCATGACGGAATGTACAACTACATGACTGCAGCTTTTGGTGCGTCAGCCTGGGTTGAAGAACAATTCAAAATTGCTGAATGTAATGACTTCGCGGATTTCCTGTACAACACCGGGGTCGCCAAGCATAAAACGGCGTTAAATTCTCAGGAACACAAATCTTCAATCATGGATGCGATGATGGTTTCAATCGCATCGGAACTCTGGAACGGTCGCGAATACAATTTCATCGCTCAATATATTGAAGCAAAGCTCCTCGCTGCCAATCCATTCTTGAGAACAAACACGCAAAACCTGCGTAACGCCAAAGGCTACGTAATGGGCCACTCCGGTGAAGTGGAGAATAAACACGGATTGCATGCCTTGGCGGCCGCGCAAGCTTACGGTCGGACGGTAGGTTTGGAATTCAAACCTGCGCGCCTGAAGGGCATCATGCTCAATTACAATGAAAGAGTCGGAAATGCATTCTCCGCCATGCATCGAACTATGACTTCTTGACATCTGTTACTGACAAAACATGCCGATAAACTCTCGCAACTTGAAGTGGAAGAATGATCGGCATGTTTTAACGATATTCAATATAAGACCACGAGCGACTCATGAACCTTCCGGCTAAAATGACGTTCCGCAGGGATCTGTCGCATGGATGTTGAACACGCTGTTTTTGCATTGGGTTTCTTCGCGTTCTGTGGTGGCCTGATAGACGCTGCGGTCGGTGGCGGAGGCCTGGTTCAGGTGCCAGCACTTCTACATGCTCTACCCCAGCACAGCCTTGCCACCATTTTCGGCACCAACAAACTGGCCGTTCTGGCAGGCAATATTTCATCAATATCGGGTTACCTGAAGCGCATAAAAATCCGCTGGAATTTAATGCTTCCGACCATGCTCGCCGCTTTTTTATTTTCTTTTCTCGGCGCTCTCTCAGTATCCCTGGTCCCTAAAAGATTCATGGAGATCGTTGTCTTTTTCATATTGATAGTCATGGCTATCTACACGTTTATGGAAAAAAAACTTGGTTTGGCAGGCAAAGACCGACACTTCGGAACGAAAGACATTTTCCTGGGTGTTTTCTTTGGCAGCCTGATCGGCTTTTACGACGGCGTCTTCGGCCCAGGCAGTGGCAGTCTGCTGCTGTTCATCTTCGTGAAAGTCTTTGGCTTTGATTTCCTCAATGCATCAGCCTCTGCAAAACTGGTCAATCTGGGGACGTTCAGCGCTGCACTTATATTTTTTGTCCCCTCCGGTAACGTCTTGTGGGCGGTTGGCGGCGTGGTTGCCTTATGCAATATGGCCGGCGCACTGACCGGTGTCTTTCTGGCATTACGTTATGGAAGCAGTTTCATCAGAGTTTTTTTCCTGATCCTGCTCGTATTCCTGATCGGCAGGATGGGGATCAATATTTTTTCGTAGACACGGGTCGCCTCATACCATCGGCCGCAAATCCCGGCGAATCGCCTGCGGCGGCATGGCAAAGCCGCGAATGAACCGCTCGCGCATATGCCGATGGTCACGCACCCGGGTGCGATGCCCGGATAGCCGGGTTATTGATCTACGCAACGCGGCAACTCAAACACCACCCGCGCCCCCCTCGGCTCATTGCGCTCGGCCCACAACCGTCCGCCGTGACTTTCAATGATCGTGCGGCAAATCGACAGGCCCATGCCCAGCCCGGTGGATTTGGTCGTGTAGAACGCCGTGAACACCTGCTCTGGCTGCTCACAGGCAAAGCCCGGGCCTGAATCGCTCACGCTGATTTGCACGTTATCGCCCAGCGCTTCACTGCGAATCAGCAAGCGCCGTTGCCCCTCTGCCGTGATCGCCATGGCTTCGAGGCTGTTGATGATCAGGTTGAGCAACACTTGTTGTAGCTCCACCCGATCGGCCACTACGAAAGGCAAATCTGCCGCCAGCTCAACGCTGACCTCTGCACCGTATTTGAGCGCTTCGCCACGGCTGAAACCGACCATGTCCTCAATCAGCAAATTGAGGCTGACAGGCTGGCGTTGCGGTGGAGTTTTGTGAATCAGCGCGCGGATGCGCCCGAGTACGTCGGCGGCGCGGTTGCCGTCGAGAATGATGTACCGCAGGCCCTGCTCCACCTCGGCAACGTTCGGCGGTTGCGCACCGAGCCAGCGCAGGGCGGCGTTGGCATGGGTCACCGTGGCGGCGATCGGTTGATTGACTTCGTGGGCGATCGACGCGGCCAACTGACCCATGGTTGCCACGCGATTGGCGTGGGCCAGTTCCGTTTGCACCTGACGATACCGCCGCTCGCCTTCGCGCACTTGCTCTTCGGCGAGCTTGCGTTCGCTGATGTCCAGCACGAAGGCCAGGCCCTGCTGCTGACTTGCTTCGAAGGCGGCGAGACCGACAATCACCGGCAGGCGACCGCCGTCCTTGCGGATGTATTCCTTCTCAAATGGCTGGGCGCGACCGGTGCGGATGGCCGTTGCCAGTGCCACGTCGCTGTTTTCGCGCATCGCCGGCGGCGTCATGTCACGCCAATGGACACTGCCCGAAAGCAACTCGTCACGGGTGTAACCGACCATGCGCAGGAACGCGTCGTTGGCCTCGATGATTTCCCCTTCCACGCTCCAGACGATGATGCCGATGATGTTGGCATCGACCAGCCGACGGATTTTCGCTTCGCGCTCGGCGAGGTCGCGATACAGACGCGCGTTGTCCAGCGAGATCGCGGCCTGCGAGGCCACCAGCCGCAACACGGCGAGACGCGCCGGGCTGAACACCCCCGCAGACAGGTTGTTTTCCAGATACAGCGCCCCGGCCACCCGCGCCTGATTCATCAATGCCAGGCACAGGATCGAGCGCGCGCCTCGTTGCTGAACGTATGGATCGGCGGCGAACAGCGGATCGGCAACCGCGTCGTCCAGGCACAGGTTTTCGCCGGTGCGCAGCGTCTGGTAGAGCACCGACTCAGCCAGCGCCACCGTGTGCAGCGGCGCGTTGCACAGCTGCGTAGCACCGTCGCCGATGCGGGTTTGCGCAGCGACGTAGGGAATGTCGGCATCCAACAAAATGAGCAGGCCATGCTCGGCCCCGGCCTGTTCGATGGCGGTGCGCATCACCGTTTCGATCAAACGGTCCAGGACGATCTCGCCGGACACTGCTTGAGAGACCTTGAGCACCGTCGCCATGTCCAAGTGCTCAACAGGCGTAATGAGCGTGGTGGTCGGATTCGGCTGCGCCTCTTCGACACGCAGAAAACGGTGACGTCGCTCCAGCTCCCGCACTTTGCCTGCGGCGCCCCAGCGCAGATAGGCGTAGCGTGCGTCGCGCAGGTAAACCCGGGATATCTTGGCCAGACCGCGAGCGCTGTAGAACCGTGCGGCCAGTTCGTTGGCCAGCGCTTCGATATGGGGCAAACCATTGTCCTGCGCCAATTGAATGGCTTGCTCGTACTGCAATTCGGCTTCGAGCCACTGCCCGGTGACGCGCGCCATTTCTGCGCCGACCAGCGCCACCTGACTGGCGAAGGTTTCCGCGCACAAACCCGCCCACACTTGCAATTGCGCATGGTGTTGACCCAGACGCTGTAACGCATCGGCGTCGGTTTCGCCGTGAGCGGCCAAAGTCAGCGCCGCATAAAAATGATATTCGGCCTCTTCGAAAAACGCCGAAATCACCCACAACAATCCCTGCGCCTGCGCCGCGCACTCAGCGGCCGCCGCGTAATCCCCCGCCAGATAGCGCGCCTGCAACTTGCGCACCCAGTATTTGCCGCGCGCCAGCGCCAGATCCGCCGAAGCGGCGAGATGCGCCTCGACAGCTGTTTCATCGAAACCGTCATGGTTGAAGCCGCCACACGTCGGCGTCTGCCCGCGCAGCATCTTGATCAGCGCCAACTGGCAGCGCATGAAATCGGCCACCAGACCGAAACCGACCTTCTCTGCGTAGGCCAGGCCTGCTTCAGCTTGCGCCTGCACCTCGGCCAGCGGCTCGCCGATGAACAACAGATCGGAAATCAGGCTGTTGCCGGCAAACGCCGCATACGGCAGATCGCCGCTGCGATGGGCCGCGTTGAGCGCACGGCGCAACAGTTCGCGGCACTCGCGCACAGGTCGCATCCAGCGCACCACGAAAATCGAAAAGCACAACCAGGTGCTCGCCTCGTAACGCGTCAGTCCACGTCGCTCAACCAGATCGCAGCCTAGACGGCCAAATCGATAGCCGGCGGCATAGTCGCCAAATCGCGGTCCCGATATGCGCCCGAAGTTGGCATAGAGCAAACAGGACGCATCGCAGTTGCCGTATTGCAGGCTCAGGCTGACCGCTTTGCAAATGGTCAGGCTGGCGAGGTTCAGATCCGACTGCACCGCCGGCGCAAAGAGTTTGCCCAGTGTATCGAGGGTGGCCCGCGCGGCTGGGTCCTCCATCAGCGGCAAGTCGATCATCTGCTCGATACTGCGCCCGCTCAGGCTGGTCCAGACCTGCTGATATTCGTCACGCACCTGAGCATCGCCCGGATGCGCTGACCAATCGATGCCGACCTGACGCAGATAGGCCAGACACACCGCCACCGCACGGTCGCTGCGATCAAGCAGCAAGTAGACATCCATCTGCAGGCAGGCCACCGCCGCGCGCTCGACGGTGGTCACGGCGCGCTCGGCCAATGTCTCCAGGCGCGTGTCGGCCAGCGCCAGTTGGCCGGTGAGAAATTCGCACTCGGCGCGGTTCAACTCCAAAGCGAAACCCAGCTCATGCCGATTGTCACAGCCCTGCTCGCCCAGCAGCTCTGCGCCGGCGCCCAAGTAAGTCAGTGCAGAGGTGTAAGCGGTCGAAGCCTTGGCGCGCTGGCCGGCAAGCAGATTGAATTCGGCCAGTTGCTCGCGCTCGGCACGCAGGCTGATCAGATGCGCACCGCGATTGAGCTGGCCGACAATCTCGAAGATCGCCTCTTCACGCCGCTCGACCTGGGTTTGCAGCGCCAGTAAGCGGCCGATGCGCAGGTGCATTTGCGCCCGTTCGGTTTCAGCGATCAGCGAATACGCCGCTTCATGGATGCGGTCATGCACAAACCGGTAGGCACCGTCCTGACGCTCGACCAGCTCCAGCCGCACCGCCGGCCACAACGCGGGGTGAACGCGAGGCACCGGCACATCGAGGACAGTGGCCAGCGTGTCGAACCGTGCAACGTTGCCCAAACACGCCAGTTGTTGCAGCGCCTGGCGGGTCTCCAGCGGCAGCCGCGCCAGCTTGCCGACCATCAAGTCGACGACGTTGTCGGTGTAGCCCTTGCCGTTGATCAGCTGCACATCCCAGCGCCAGCGATTGCGCTCAGGCTCGTATGTCAGCAGCTTCTCCTCGACCAGGGCGTGGAGAAACTGAATGACGAAAAACGGATTGCCGGCAGTCTTGTCCAGCACCAGCCGTGCCAGCGTGACGATACTCGCCGGCGGGCAGCGCAGCGACTCGCTGATCAGTTGTTCGATGTGCGCGCCGGCCAGTGGTGCCAGACGAATCTCGTCAATCCGCACGCCAGCGCTACGCAGCGTGTTGAGGGTACGGCTGAGTGGATGATCGCCATCCACTTCGTTGTCGCGATAAGCACCGACCAGCAGCAGATGAGGGGTCTCTGCGCGACTGAGCAAATCTTCGAGCAGATCAAGGGTGGCCGCATCGAGCCACTGCAGGTCGTCAAGGAATAGCGTCAGCGGATGCTCGGCCCGGGCGAACACGCCGATGAAGCGCTGCAAAACCTTTAGAAATCGCTGCTGCGCCTGCTGCGGCTCCAACTCGGGCACGGCGGGCGGCTCGCCAATGATCAATTTGAGCTCGGGAATCAGATCGGTGATCAACCGTGCATTCGGTTCCAGCGCCCGCAACAGTGCTTCGCGCCATCCCGCCAGGACTTCGGCGCGCTTGCCCAACAGCGTCCGCACCAGGCCCTGAAAGGCCTGGACCAATGTCGAGTAGGGTACGTCGCGCTGGTACTGGTCGAACTTGCCAGCGGCGAACAAGCCACGGGTCGGCACCAGCACTTTGTGCAGCTCGCTGACCACCGACGATTTGCCGATGCCGGAATAACCCGAAACCAGCACCAGCGCCGGCGCGCCTGTTTGCACTACATTGGCGAAGGCATCGATCAAGGTTTGCACGTCGTGTTCGCGGCCGTAGAGTTTTTCCGGAATCAGCAAACGCTCGATGGCGCCCTGCTCGTTCAGCGTAAACGTCTCGATCTGTCGCGCCCGTCGCCAGTTGTCGAGGCAACGGCGCAAGTCATGCTCGACGCCGGCCGCGGTCTGATAGCGTTCCTCGGCAGTTTTCGCCAACAGTTTCATCACCACCCGCGAGAGCATCGGCGGCACCGTCGCCACCCGTTCGCACGCTGGCATCGGCAGCCGCGCGATGTGGCAATGCACCCATTCCATCGGATCATTGGCACTGAACGGCAGCGAGCCGGTGAGCATCTGGTACAGCGTCACGCCAAAGGCATACAGGTCGCTGCGCGAATCGATCGAACGATTCATCCGCCCGGTTTGCTCCGGCGCCATGTAGGCCAGCGTGCCGGCGATGGTTTCCGGCGGCGTGGGCGCTTGCCGCTCGCGAGGCACGCGCGAGGCCAGGCCGAAGCCGGTCAACCGTGCCGCTCCATCATGGCAATGAACAAAGATGTGCTGCGGTTTCAGGTCTTTGTGCACCAGGCCGCGCTGATGCAGATGGCCCAGCGCCTTGGCCATGTCGGCGGCCATTTGCAGACAGGTTTCGATAGCCAGCGGTGCGACCAGCAATCGCGACAACGGCTCACCGCCCGGATCGTCGAGCAGCAGACGAACCCGAGTGCCCGTGCGCTCCAGGGATGTGGGCTGCAATGCCCAGGCAGGATCGAGGTCGGCCCTGAGGCTGTATTCATGCGCGAGCCGCGCAAGGGTCGCCGGCAACGGCTGACCGAGCGCCGGACGCACCGCCAACACGCTGCCCTCGCCCGAACCGCGCTCGCGAGACAACACCCGCTCGCCGTCGTCCCACAAAATCTGTTTTTTGCTGGCCATCTGCGTCGACACTGCTCAAGGTTTTTTCTGCCGTACCGGGTGTTCTGCGTTAGCAACGCTCAGGGGCCGCGCTGCACAGGCTCGATGCCCAACGCCTCAGCGATTCGTACCAGATCGGCCACCGAACGTGCGCCCAGTTTGCGCATGACCTGGCCGCGATGGACTTTGACCGTGACCTCGCTGAGCTTGAGTTGCCCGGCAATCTGCTTGTTCATCAGCCCGGCAATGACGTAGCCGAGCACCTCGCGCTCACGTGCGGTCAGCGTTTCGTAAGCCCGACGCAGGACGGCGCCGGAGTGTTCGTCGGCGAGCCGTGCGCGGTCGCGGGCCAGCGCACTGGCCACGGCGTCGAGCATGTCCTGATCACGGAACGGCTTGGCCAGAAAATCCACCGCACCGGCCTTCATCGCCTTGACGCTCATGGCGATGTCGCCGTGGCCGGTCATGAACACCACGGGGATGCGCAAGCCGTTTTTCTCCATCTGCTCCTGAAATGTCAGGCCGCTTTCGCCGCGCAGGCGCACGTCGAGCACCAGACAACCGGGCACCTCACGTTGCGCTTGCGCAAGAAAATCCGCGGCGCTGTCGAAGGTTCGCACCTGCAGGCCGATCGAGCGCAGCAAGCTGTCGAGCGCCTGGCGCATCGAGGCATCGTCATCGACCACGTACACCACCGGCTCGCTGAGCGCAGCGGGACTTTGCGCAGGGCTGGAATGCGACCACAAGGTCATCGTGTCTCCTCGGCGAGATCGCAGCACGCATCGGGCTGGTCAATAAATCTAGTTCAGGATGGCGACCGCAGCCAGACACCCCGGGCGGTCAGCGATCAGGCTATCAGTCGACGCCATTGCCGACCGGCCAGAAACCCCTGAAAATCGGCCAGGCTGAGGCAGTCCCGCCGCCAGCGCTGCAAACAGGCAGGCCCGCGATGTCCACTCATCCCGCTTTTACAACGGCTCCGCGCGACGTGGTGTTCATCGCCTACCCACGCCTGAGCCTGCTCGACCTCAGCGGTGCGCAAACCGTGTTCTGGGCGGCGAGCAAAGCCATGGCCGAGCGCGGGCAGCCCGGTTATCAACTGCACACCGCCAGCCTCAGCGGCGGTTTGATCCAGACCGTCGAAGGGCTGGCCATCGACACCCAGGCGTTAACCGCGCTCGAGAGCGCCGCGCTGGACACCCTGGTCGTGCCCGGCGCTCCCGACATTTGCGAGAGCCTCGACGAGCACCGCGAACTCACCGACTGGCTGCGCAGCCATGCTCAGCTCGCCCGCCGCGTGGTTTCGGTGTGCAGTGGTGCGTTTCTGCTGGCTCAGGCCGGATTGCTCGACGGCCGCCGCGCCGCCACCCACTGGGCGATGTGCGACGCTTTGCGCGGTCGCTTTCCAGCGATCAAGGTGGATGCCGATGCGGTTTTCATTCAGCAGGACAAGATCTGGACCTCGGCCGGAGTCAGCGCCGGGATCGATCTGGCGCTGGCACTGGTCGAGGCCGATTGCGGCCGCGACGTGACGCTGCAGGTCGCGCGGGAACTGGTGGTGTACATCAAACGCCCCGGCGGCCAGGCGCAATACAGCACGCTGCTGCAATCGCAGGCGCAGGACGCTGCGATGTTCGATGATCTGCACCTGTGGCTGATGGAGCGCCTCGGCGATCCGAATCTGACGGTGGAGCGCCTCGCCGAGCAAGCCGCGATGAGCCTGCGCAACTTCACGCGGGTCTACAAAGCGCGCACCGGGCGCACACCGTCGAAAGCGCTGGAGCTGTTTCGCCTCGAAGCGGCCAAACGCCTGCTGGAAAACTCCCCGCATAAGATCGAACGAATCGCCCGCCTTTGCGGCTTCAGCGATGAAGAACGTCTGCGCGCCTGCTTCCAGCGCCACCTGTCGATCTCCCCGCGCGACTACCGCAGTCGCTTCAGCCGCGATGGCTGAACCGCTATACCTACGTATAGTTTTGCCCGCTGGCCATCAGCGTATGGTGCAAGAACGACAGGAGTCACCAGCTCGGCCACCCGGCCCGGGAGCGTTATGCACAAGACGCATGTCATTGCGGTAGTGGACGACGACGAGGCCATGCGCACGTCGCTGAGCAGCCTGCTGCGAGCGTCGGGTTATCGAGTGCTCAGCTATGCGGCGCCGGCGGATTACCTTGAATCGGATGGGCCGGCGCAGACTGATTGTCTGATTTCCGATATGCAGATGCCGGGCATGAGTGGTTTGCAGATGCTGGATGCACTGCGGGCGCGAGGCTGGAGGATGCCGGTGATTTTCGTATCGGCGCATGCGGGTGATTTGCCCTGCGACAAGTCCCGAGCGACTGATGTCGTTGCCTGCCTGCGTAAACCCTTTGCGGCGGACGAGTTAGTTGCCTGGGTAGAGGTTGCACTGCGTAGATCCGGAAATGCTTGATGAGGCCGTCAGCGGATTGAATTGCGTGTCGCCTGGATTTATCGCCCCCTAATCGACTCGGTCGATCAGGCCGATGTCTGACAGAAGAAAACACGGTCGGCTCCCTCTCCTCGGGGAGAGGGCTGGGAGCGAGGGGAAGCGCCGGAGATTACGGAGGTAGTTGAGCTACCCCATTTCTTAAGCGCTGACTTGATCACACGGAAATGAGATGCGCCTCAGAATCTAGAATCAAAGCGCCACTAATTGCCACTGCAAACTCTGCCTGTCACCCTTCATGCCGTTCAAAAAGGACCAGAACAAGGAATAAAGGATTGAGCGGCTACGTCCCCAACCCACCCAAGGGTTACCGCAACACCGGCGTCGAACCGGTCGACCTAAATGCCCAGCACTGGGCGCAATACAAAGAACTCCCGCCAGCGCCAGACGCGAAAACCGACCTCAAGGGCTGCGTCTTTGCCAAAAGCTGCAACCTGCCCGACGGCGAAATCAACCACAGCAACCCGACAGGGTTCGTCCCCGTTGAAAAACTAGCCGACTACGGGCTATGGGCCGTGTTGGCCACTGGCGCAGCGATTACCGCCGAAGGCACGTCCCTCCAGTTCGTCGGCGGCTCCGCAACCGGCAGTGCCGTTGCCCAACGGCTGGGTGGCTCACTCGCGCTAGGCCTACTCGACGGCGCAGGCGCCATGGCGGCAGGCGCGGCCGTGGGCACCGTGGCGCTATTGGTGCCCAACACCAGCATCGCCCCGGACAGTGCCTTCTATAAGGACGAGCAATACGCCACGCTTGAAACCGGCCGAACGCGTGTTCGTGTCAACGTAAAAACGTTGCCGGACGGCTCCGTCAACGCCTACGGCTTTTACACCGGCGGCAAGAAGGACTGGGAAAATGTGCCGGTCATCAAAGCGCAGAAAGACGGCGAAAAATTCATCGCAGACATCGGCGACGGCATCGGTCTGACCTGGACACCCGGAGCAAGCCCCGATGGAGTGCTGGGGATCCCAGCGCTGGAAGGTGCCCCTCAGCTACCTCCCGTCTGGGTCTATCCGCCGACACCACAGTCGGACACGCTGCTGGCCACCCCCGCGCACCCACCTGAGTTCCAGGATGCGATCATCTGGTTCCCGGAGGATGCGGGGATTGAGCCCATCTACATCGTGCTCAGCACGCAGCTAGAGAAGAATAAGCAAAAGGGCAAAGCGTTCGAAGAAGCGTCCTTTGACGAATTCAGTAAGATCAAACCTGAAGCCGCTCGTGAGGTCACCGTCAAAACCGACAGCGGTGTACGCACGCGCATTGATATGATGGGCCGCGATGCGGACGGCAACATCTCCTGCGTCGAATGCAAATCTTCGGAAACAGCGCCACTGACGCGCAATCAGAAATTGGGCTTTCCAGAAATAGAAAAGACCGGCGCAACCGTCGTCGGCAAAGGTAAACCCGGCTTCACCGGAGGCACCCGAATCCCACCTACCAGAGTCGACATCATTCGACCTGACCCGACCCTCTGAGGGAGCAGACATGTCCATCACCGAAACAAAAGTCGTCGACATCATCGCAGTGCCCGAGTGGGAACCCGACAACGTCGTACTCGTCATCACTGATCACTTGGAATGGGGCGACAAAGCCCAACAGGGTGAACACCTGTTGCTGCTACAAGAAAAGATCAACACCTACATCGCCTTCATCGAGAGCGGCGAACTGCTGGAAAGCTACCCGCCAGCCAAGGGCAAAAATCCGAAAATTCGCATCAATGGTTTATATGAGCTGCCTGAGCAAGGTGAAACCTTTATCGACCGCGTGACCGAGGTACTCAAAGGCGTAGGCATCGGAATGGAATTTGTGCTGAAGGACGACTTTGCCGTTCGACACTAGGCGTGTGAGCTAGTCGAGCTAAAGCAAAGCAAAAGAGCGGCAAGCCACAGAGCTGTAGCTCGGTTCCCTCAGAGGGATTTAACAAATCGGCTGGAGGCCAAGGATCCGCAGTGTCCTTAACAGACCCGAACATTATCGATATGTGGGGAATCCCCAAATCGGACAGTGGCACCATCATCCTGGGCATCGCTGACCACCTACAATGGGGCAATAAGACCCTTCAAGCCGAGCACCTGCTCGCGCTACAACGGAAGATAAACGGCTACATCGCTTTCATCGAAGGCGGTGAGATCTATAACAAGATTCCCGCTGCACTCGGCATGTCACTCGTCATCCGTGTTTACGGCAAGCACGAGGTTTCGGAGCGGGGGGAATTGTTCTTCGAGCGCGTGGCCGAGCTCTTGAGAGCTGTGGGAATCGGTTTTGAGTTCGTTTTCAAAGCAGACTAAGCGCTATGTCATTTGTGATCCCAGTGCTGGCAGGTAATTTTTTCACCTGCCGGCCGAGGCGTTTTTCTGCTGCTCTACGGCCAACAGTGGAAGAGCCAAAAAGCCCGTCTACGACCCGACTTGCTTGAATGTCTCCGCCCCACGGCGCAACGGCCTTGAGGTCGGCCTAAACGGATTCGGGTCTCCTACATTTTGAAAAGGTGAGATGAGCAGGCACGTACAGCGCATAAACACGACTTGGCAATCACGTTTAATTTACACCGACTGTTGCTGCAAAAAGCCTACAACGCCTTGCGCCGCTGCCTACCGGTACTTCAGAATCCGCCGGCTTGTGCGTCTAGGCTGCGGGTCCTATCGTTTGTCGGTCACTGAAACAGGTGATCGGGTTTGGTAGCCCGCAGTGTTAGATATACAGGTCTGCCGTCGAGATTTCTGTCTCGGATTTGCGGTGGCCATGTATAGGGCGTCCTAGGGCGCGCCGGATCCTAACACCCGGTCTACCAACCTGTGCATGGCCGCCACCCTTCGTTTGGTAGCGAAAGGGTGAAGCCTCCCTTGAATGTGTTAGGAGCTTCATCAATGTTCAAAGTAACCCCAAACCCGCCAGAAACCGATTCAATCCCATACGACCCCGCTCTGGAACCCCAGCGAATAAAAGACGCGGCCGCCCGTGCCATCAACTTTTACCTCGACCCTCAGACGCTCAAAACCACCATTCCCAAGCGCCAGCCGGGCAGGATCTTTCTCATCGATCCCACGGTGGACGAGGAAACGCTGCTCGTCGAAGCCTGTGAATCGCTGGCCGCCGCCAATGACATGGCCCGCGAAATCGGTGGCGTGATCGACCATCCACAGCGTCGATCGCTGCTGATGTTGCAGCAGGTGATCATGTTGAGTGAGCTGATGGTCAATCGCGTGCTCGACAGCCGACGCGTGTCGAGCTAGCCGGCAACCCAGGCAGGAGGGGGCATGCTCCCTCACTGCCAGCGGACGCGCCACAGCCGTGGCGCGGCATCCTCCTACCCAGACGCTCAAGCGGCTCTCACCGGAGTTTCAGCTGATGTCACAGACACCGTCCCATCCGCCGGTCACCGACCCGGTTTCGCCTTACGAATCCTTTAATTCAAAAAAACTGCACGACACCGCGGAGCGCGCGCTCGACCATTACCTCGCGCCGGCCAAGGTCAACGCCACGCCTTACAGCCCCAACGCGATGTTCATGGTTAATCCAGACACAGACACCGCATCCCTTCTGGTCAACGCCTGCGAATCCCTGGCCTCGGCCACGGTGATGCTCGGTGATTTCGCCGGAATGCTGGAGGGCTCACGGCGCAATACCCTGCTGGGCATCGCGCAGGTGGTCATGCTAGGAGAATTGGCCGTCAACAAAGCGTTGGATAACGTAGTGCCCACCGACTGAACAACGGCATCGGCCGTGCAGGCGTGCTGGCACCCTGCGCGGCGATGTTCGTTTCGAACAACACCTGGCCCGACGTTCCCACCTGCCCCCATACCTTCGTATACCCCTCTTCCACCCATGCGTACCCCACGCACACCGATGGACAACTGCGCCCGCAGCCTCCCCGCCCTAGCATGACTTTCGACAGCGAACGATTGAGCGCCAGGCAGTAAGGCAAGCAGTTGCGGCGGCCAGTGATCGTCACGCCAGAGTCCGCGTCGGGCTCGGGTGTCATCCATCCATCAGCGTCAGGGAGCACATTATGAAACAGCAATTATTGGTCATCGGTGCGGGGTTCGGCGGGCTGTGGAGTGCGCTGAGCGCTGCGCGTTTGCTGGATATGCATGACCGTCAGGATGTCGAGATCACCTTGCTCGCCCCGCAAGCCGAATTGCGCATTCGCCCGCGTTTCTACGAGCCGGATGTGCACAGCATGTACGCGCCGCTCGACGCGCTGTTCGATGCGGTGGGCGTGCGTTTCGTCAAAGGTACCGCTGACAGCATCGACGCCGAGGCGCGCCGAATCGGTTACCGCGACGAGGCCGGGCGTCCGGGTCAACTGAGCTACGACCGGCTGGTTCTCGCCAGCGGCAGCCAGCTCGCACGGCCGCCGGTTCCAGGGCTCAAGGAGCATGCGTTCGATGTCGATCAGATCGAATCCTCGGCGCGTCTGGAACGCCATCTCATCGCCCTTGCCGACCAACCGGCCAGCCTTGCGCGCAACACCGTGGTGGTCGCCGGTGGTGGTTTTACCGGGATCGAAACCGCGACGGAAATGCCGGCGCGCCTGCGCGCGATTCTCGGTGAGGATCAAGATCTGCGCGTGATCATTGTCGATCGCAGCAAGGACATCGCCGCGACCATGGGCGACGGTATTCGTCCATCGATCATCGAGGCGTCCAATGAATTGGGTATCGAATGGATCGTCGACGCCAGCGTTGCTGCCGTGGATGCCAATGGCGTCACCCTCGCCGATGGCCGCCACATCGAAAGCCACACCGTGATCTGGACCGTAGGTTTCCGCGCCAGCCCGCTCACCGAACAACTCGACGCCGAACGCGATGGCCAAGGCCGCCTGCATGTCGACGGCAACCTCAAGGTGCAAGGCATCGATCGTGTGTTTGCCGCCGGTGATGTCGCTCGCGCCGCCACTGACGACCTCGGCAACTATGCGGCAATGTCTTGCCAGCATGCGATCAGCCTGGGCCGTTATGCCGGCAACAACGCCGCCGCCGATCTGCTCGGCGTCGCCCCGACAATGTACCGCCAGCCCAAGTACGTGACTTGCCTGGATCTGGGCGCCTGGGGCGCGGTGTACACCGAGGGTTGGGATCGACAGCTGAAACTGGTCGGAGCCGAAGCCAAAGAGCTGAAGACGCAAATCAACACTGTGTGGATCTACCCGCCGGCCGCCGATCGTCGCACCGCCCTCGCGGCTGCCGACCCACTGATCCCGGTGGCTTGATTCCGCCCCTGCCCTTTTGCCCTGAGAACAAGGAGAACACCATGACCCTGCATCTGGATTCCTTCACCGCCAACCGTGCCGTGACCCTGCAAACCCCGAGCGAAGAACTGGTGCCGTCGCGCTACGCCCTGCGCCTGGGCGACATCGATGTGATGGTGATCAGCGATGGCGTGCTGCCGTTACCGACCCAGACCATGTCGACCAACGCCGATCCCGCCGACCGAGCCGCCTGGTTCAAGGAAATGTACCTGGGCCCCGATGCGTTCGACTGGGCGCTCAACGTGCTGGTGGTGCGCAGCGGCGAGCAAGTCATCCTCGTCGACGCCGGTCTCGGTGGCCAGTTCCCCGGTTTCCCGCGCGCCGGGCAGTTTCCCAAGCGCCTGGCCGCTGCCGGGGTGGACCTCGCTGATATCACCGATATCGTCATCACCCACATGCACATGGACCACATCGGCGGCCTGCTGGTCGACTCAGTGAAAAGTCGTCTGCGTGAAGACGTGCGCATCCACGTCACCGCCGCCGAAGTGAATTTCTGGACCACACCGGACTTCACCTACACCGACATGCCAGCGCCAGTGCCGGACGTCCTGCGCAGCACTGCCAACGCGTTCATCGATCACTATGAAAGCAAGCTGCAGATCTTCGAAGACGAATGTCAGGTCGCCCCCGGCGTGGTCGCCAAACTTACCGGCGGGCATACGCCAGGGCACTGCGTGGTCTACGTCAACTCCGGCGGCGAGCGCCTGACCTTCGCCGGTGATGCGCTGTTCCCGGTGGCGTTCGATCATCCTGATTGGCACAACGGTTTCGAACACGATCCGGCGAGATCGGTGGAAGTCCGAGTGCGCATGCTCAAGGAAGCCGCCGCCAGCGGCGAACTGTTCGTCGCCACGCATCTGGCCTTCCCCTCGGTGGGCCGAGTGGCGGTCAATGGCGATGCGTTCCGCTGGATTCCGGCGATCTGGGATTACTGATTGCGGGTCTGAAAAGCTTCGCCCGGCCACTTGCCGGGCGAAGTTAGTGTGGGCGACCTGAAGTGTCTGTGCCGGCGCCCATGTGTTGATCGGCGAGCAGGTTTTCCGACTTCCGAGCATCCTTGGAGAACCGCGTTCCAGAGCGTTTCGTGTCGATGATCACCTGATCAGAAAATCCTTTGAATTTTTCTTGTCGGACAAAATCATTTACGTATGAGCGTAAGGAGGAACTCATGCGTAGCACCGATATTTTCGTCATCGAATACAAACATCACGACCAGCCAAAATCATTCGTCATCCGCGCCAAGAGTATGCGCAACGCCGACGCTTGGCATTGGGCGAGCTGTGACGCCGGTATTGCGCCGATTCCGAAACCGGGTAAACCACCGTTGAAAGTGGTTTCCAAACCCCAGGCCGAGCGCTATGGGATTACTGAGGTGAAGTGGCGCGAGACGGCAGCGCTGGACTGGACGGAGGCTTAGGCAAATCGAGTCGCCTGGCTGAGCTTGCACGTCAGCCAGGCGCCCCAGAACAGACTGCTGAAAAACCGTGTCGCATCGCCGAATCCGGCGTCATGCAGCAATACCTGAACCGCCGCCTCCGAGTGCGGCGGATCAGCGCCCTGCAAAATCTTCCCGAGTTTCGCCAGCACCTCCTCCGCAGTTGCGCCCTGCTGTCGCCAGCGCTGGCTCCAGGCTTGCAGCAGCAACGGCTGACTGGCGTAAGCGTAATGATTGCCGGCCACGATCAATGGCGCGCCGGGTTTGAGACGAGCCTGGATGGAGTGCAGGATTTGCAGCTTGGCCGCGTCGCCGCCCAAGTGATGCAGGACACCGATCAGCGTCGCGGCATCGAAGGACGCGTCTGCCGGCAAGTCTTCGACATGGCCGAGATGTATTCGCGTTCTGTGCAACAAATCATTGGCGCGCAAGTGCTCGGTGGCGGCATCCAGCATCGGCTCGGAAGGATCGACTGCGGTGAAATTCCAGCTTGGCTCCAGCGCGGCCATGGCGATGATTTCCTGCGCCGTGCCACCTGCGCCCACCACCAGCACTTTTGCCGAACGCGACGGGCCGAGGCTGGCGGCCAGCATGCAGGCGGAAAGATCGTGACAGGCATCGTAGCCGGCCAGGGCAATCCGGCTTTGCCTGGCGTATTCATTGGCTCTGGAGTTATCGAATTTGCTAGCGGGATCGAGGGCGGGTTGAGTCATGGTGCTTCTCCTTGTCCTTCACGGGCACGCTACGCCATGAGCGAACAGATGAAAAATCCAATGATTTCATGGGGGATATTCCGCAGGGGAATACGCCGGCCCGCCGTCGCCAGGTCTGCCGGGGCGCTCAGGTGCCCAGCGTCAATCCATTCGCCGGCAAGGGCAGCGCAGTTTTGTAGCGCACCTGCTTGAGGGCAAAGCTGGAGCGGATGTTCGCCACCCCCGGCACCTTGGTCAGAAAATCCATCATGAAGCGTTCCAGCGACTGGATGCTCGGTACCAGCACGCGGATCAGATAATCCGGATCGCCGGCCATCAGATAGCACTCCATGACCTCGGGGCGATCCGAGATCGCTTCCTCGAAATGCTGCAGCGCTTCTTCCACCTGTTTCTCCAGGCTGACGTGAATGAACACATTCACATGCAGCCCCAGCAGATCGGCATCCAGCAGCGTGACCTGTTCGCGAATCAGGCCCAATTCTTCCATGGCCTTGACCCGGTTGAAGCATGGCGTTGGCGACAGGTTCACCGAGCGAGCGAGGTCGGCGTTAGTGATGCGTGCGTTCTCCTGAAGGCTGTTGAGAATGCCGATATCGGTACGGTCCAGTTTGCGCATGAGACAAAACCACCTGTTTTTTATGTTTATGCAGAATTTCTATCTGCAAATGGTCGCCAGCGCAACGAAACACAGAGAAATATTCTTCTTAGCCGCGCCTATGATTGTTGTAGGACAAGATTTCCTCTACCCAGGAATGACTGCCAGCTCACTACAAGAAATTCACAAGATCGAGCGTAGAAGCCATGACCCAAGCGTATGAACCGCTGCGCCTGCACGTCCCTGAACCCTCGGGCCGTCCCGGCTGTAAAACCGACTTTTCCTACCTGCATCTGACCGATGCCGGTACGGTGCGCAAACCTCCAATCGATGTAGAACCTGCCGACACCGCCGACCTGGCGCGAGGCCTGATTCGCGTGCTCGACGATCAGGGCAACGCCCTCGGCCCATGGGCTGAAAACGTGCCGGTCGAAATCCTGCGCAAAGGCATGCGCGCGATGCTCAAGACGCGCATCTACGACAACCGCATGGTCGTCGCCCAGCGCCAGAAAAAGATGTCGTTCTACATGCAGAGCCTTGGCGAAGAAGCCATCGGCAGCGCCCAGGCGTTGGCGCTGAACATCGACGACATGTGCTTCCCGACCTATCGCCAGCAGAGCATCCTGATGGCCCGCGATGTGCCGCTGGTCGACCTGATCTGCCAGTTGCTGTCCAACGAGCGCGATCCGCTCAAGGGCCGCCAGTTGCCGATCATGTACTCGGTCAAGGACGCCGGTTTCTTCACCATTTCCGGCAACCTCGCCACCCAGTTCATTCAGGGTGTCGGCTGGGGCATGGCTTCGGCGATCAAGGGCGATACGAAAATCGCCTCGGCGTGGATCGGTGACGGCGCCACCGCCGAATCCGACTTCCACACCGCCCTTACCTTCGCTCACGTTTATCGGGCGCCGGTGATCCTCAACGTGGTCAACAACCAGTGGGCAATTTCCACCTTCCAGGCCATCGCCGGCGGTGAAGCCACGACTTTCGCCGGACGCGGCGTCGGTTGCGGCATCGCCTCGCTACGTGTCGATGGCAACGATTTCTATGCGGTCTACGCTGCGTCCGCCTGGGCTGCCGAACGCGCCCGGCGCAACCTCGGCCCGACCATGATCGAATGGGTCACCTACCGCGCCGGCCCGCACTCGACTTCCGATGATCCTTCCAAATACCGCCCTGCCGATGACTGGAGCCACTTCCCTCTCGGCGATCCGATTGCGCGCCTGAAACAGCACCTGATCAAGGCCGGCCACTGGTCCGAGGAAGAGCACGCCACCGTCAGCGCCGAACTCGAAGCCGAAGTGATCGCCGCGCAGAAACAGGCCGAACAGTACGGCACCCTCGCCGGCGGGCAGATTC
>Ga0182006_1000412_pt1 | contig 34522 bp, 20 predicted proteins | sample Sormic07211104_1_FD_123022 | JGI IMG/M metagenome (GOLD analysis project Ga0182006, IMG submission 123022) | Rhizosphere microbial communities from Sorghum bicolor, Mead, Nebraska, USA - 072115-104_1 MetaG | ecosystem: Host-associated > Plants > Roots > Rhizosphere | place: USA: Nebraska...
CTTTCATTGCACACGTAAACAAAAATACTGATATATCATGGCTTTGCTGGCCACGTTTCGATAGCCCTTTTGTATTTGGCAGTTTGTTGGATAAGAAAAATGGAGGCGAATTTTCGATTTTGCCCCAGGGCGAATTCAGTTCGAATCAATATTATATTGAAAATACCAACGTTTTAAGAACAGAGATCACTGCCGAAGACGGGAAATACCGGATTACCGATTTTGCGCCACGTTTCCATTTATACGATCGCTATTTTAAACCGTTAATGCTCATCAGAAAGATCGAACCTTTGGAAGGGAACCCACGTATTACCATCAAATGCGAGCCGGTTTGCGATTATGGAAAAGGTAAAATGAAATCGAGTAGGGGCAGTAATCACATTGATTATCTAGGCTGCGATGAAAATATTCGTTTAAGCACCAATGTATCGCTTACCTATATTTTTGACGAGAAAGCATTTGTACTAAATGAGGCTAAATACCTTATTATGACTTATGGCCAAAATTTAGAGGCCCCGGTAGTAAGCACCGCCGAAAATTTTTTGCGGGAAACCATCGCCTATTGGCGATTGTGGATTAAACATTCATCAATCGCTGGTTTTTACCAACCTTTTGTAATCCGATCGGCCCTGGTGCTGAAAATCCATCAATATGAAGATACGGGGGCAATTATAGCAGCCAGTACCACTAGTTTACCAGAATCGCCGGGCAGTACCCGAAACTGGGATTATAGATATTGCTGGTTAAGAGATTCGCACTATGTATTAACTTCACTTAACCATATCGGCCATTTTGAAGAAATGGAGAAGTATTTTAATTACCTCTCTGATATTTCGCATGCTGAAGATACACGCTACCAACCTTTGTATGGTATTGCAGGAGAAAGGGAAATTACCGAGCATACGTTAAGTCATTTGGAAGGTTATAAAGGCGAGCAGCCCATTAGAATAGGAAATCAGGCCTATGAACATATTCAGAATGATATTTACGGTCAGGTTTTAATTTCGATGTTGCCACTTTATACCGACCACCGTTTTGTTTTTTCTGAACGTAGCGATTCGGTAAGGTGGATTGAAAGCGTACTTTCTAAAATTGAACGGACAATCGATGAAAAGGATGCCGGAATTTGGGAATTCAGGAATATTGCCAACGTACATTGTTACAGTAACCTATTTCAATGGGCAGGAGCACAGGCTGCTTTAAAAATGGCTAAAACGATTGGTAACGAGGATTTTGAGCAGCGTGCAAAGGTTTTAATCGATAAGGCTGCGGCACATATAGAGGACTGCTACGATCCGGAAAGAAAAGTGTACACCAATGCTGTAGGAAGCACACATTTAGATGCCAGTACGCTACAATTGATCATGATGAATTACTTGGATCCGGCCTCAGATCGGGCGAAAGATCATTTAATAGCTTTAGAAAAGGAGTTGAAAACGGAAGATGGACTATTTTACCGTTACTTACATGCTGACGATTTCGGTAAACCAAAAACAACATTTTTAATCTGTGCCTTTTGGTATGTGGAAGCTTTGGCCTGTGTTGGCCGGACCGATGAAGCGATTAAAGAATTTGAGAATATTATTAAATATTGTAATCACCTTTTGCTGTTCAGTGAGGATGTTGATGCTAAAACGGGCAGCCAATGGGGTAATTTTCCCCAGGCGTACAGTCATGTAGGTTTAATGAATGCGGCTTACCGCATTGCAATTAAACTGGATAGGCCGATCTTTTTGTAGGCTGGTAGGGGAATTGCAGACCATATTTCGAGGAGGTTGTATCATAAATTGTGATTCCATATAGATTTTTGTCACGTTGAGCTTGTCGAAACGCTTCGAGAGGCATTCAAGCAGCTCCTTCGACAGGCTCAGGATGACAATCTATTTTATGGTACACCCCTAACTTAATTTAAAAACAAAGGTCTGTAGGGCACAGACCTTTGTTAGAAATGTTTTTTATTTAAAGTGACGTCATTCTCGTGCATACCTATCGTTTGGACACATCTTTTTTTAAGAATGGTTTGGGCATCATGCTAGCTGGCTTTAATAAACCACAGTCTTTACCGAAGACCGCCGTCAATCCCAAGTGGCAGGAGAATCAAAAAAATAGGTGCACAATAGGCCAAATAGCATTGCCAAACCTGAAACGCAGTGGTTTTGTGTTCATTCAGATTGATTCAAAATTCAATATAAATTGAACACAAAACGAAGTGCCACTGTTTTTTTGATGAGCGTGGACGGTGAGAAGCCACATTGCTGGATTGACAAAGCGCTTTGGGTACTTTGGCGCTCCAAAGTACCATGTCACCGCGGCAAAGAGCGGGAAAAAATCAACATTTTGTCTCCAAAACTATTGCTTTTTAAGGAAAAAAACAGCTAATGGAGGGAAAGATGAAATAAATTCAGCATGATGATCGCCTTTGGAATATGTGCTATAGAAAATAAATGCAGCTAACAGAAATGTGTCCACACGGTAGGCATACGGGAACGAAGTGCTCAGCGAAGCTAATCCTTAAAGCATAAGCATTACGATCCCAAATCGACTTGAGGGATGACGTATGCCAAAATTTAACTCCGCCCTACAAACGCCTCTTTTACTAAGCTCCAAAGCAATTTTCTTACTTCATTAAAATCATTTAGGTAATACTTTGCTTCCGAAATGTTGTTGCCAACTTTAATGGTAAAAGCATCATCTGGTAATGCCCTGAAAATATCTTCATCAGTATGGTCATCGCCTAGGGCCAGAATAAAATCAGGTTTTTTATCGTATAACCAGTTTAGGGCAGCCTTGCCTTTGTTAACCTCCATATTTTTAAACTCAATTACCTTATTGCCTGGCATGAGTTGCAGGCCCTTATCTGCTGCTAAAATTTTCATATGGCTGATAATTTCATTTGCCCTTAAATCGCCAAGTCCTTCTTCTGCTTTCCGATAATGCCAAACCAATGAGTAACTTTTTTCTTCAATAAACGACCCCGGAGTGCGGTCTGTATAAGTTTCTAATAGCGTTTTTATTTCTTGTTTCCACTGGTCGGTTAAAAGTGGCAGGCTGTTCCATTTATCTCCATTCGATTTTTGCCAGGCACCATGTTCTGCAATCAGATCTACCTTTAGGTGTCCAAACCACTTTTCGAGGGTTTCATTCCTTCTCCCACTAATAATCACAACTTTATTTGCCTTATCAAGGGTTAGGTTTTCAATTAAATCATACAATTCGGCATCTGGCGAAGCGTCGTCGATATTTCCGGTAAAATCTACAAGGGTGCCATCATAATCTAAAAATAGCACACGATTTTGTGTTTGCGCATATTTAGCTACAATAACTTCATTAATAGCATTTACTGCATGTTTTGTTAATAATGATTTTTGAGAATCTTTCACTTCGTTTAATCTTAAAATAAAATTGTTAACCCAATGTTTAACATTGAATTTTTGTACAATTGCACGCATGGCTTTCATACGTATTTGTTGTTCTGAAGGCAACATTTTCAGCGCTGCTACAATAGCCTCCATAATATCACCAATGTTATTAGGATTTACGATTATGGCATCAGTTAATTCTTTGGAAGCTCCCGCCATTTCGCTTAAAATTAATACACCATCATTACCGTTCCTGCTGGCCACATATTCCTTACTTACCAGGTTCATTCCATCGCGCATAGGCGTAACCAAACAGATATCTGCTGTGGAGTAAAGGGCTGATAGTACTTCGATAGGGAAGGACCGATAAAAATAATTTACGGGAATCCAGTTCATTGAACGGTACCTCGCATTTAAATTTCCAACGAACTGATCAATCTGATCTCTGAGTTCGCTATATTTTGGAACGGTATCCCGAGAGGGCACAACGATCATAAAAAGCTCGATTTTGCCGATGTATTCAGGATGGTGCTGGAGCAGTAATTCTAAAGCCTTTAATCTTTCTAATATGCCTTTGCTGTAATCGAGCCGATCGATAGACAAGATTACTTTCATATCTTCTTTACCTGCCCTGAAATAGTCGATTTCTTGTTGCACCCGATCAGTTGCTGTTAAACCTGAAAATTTATCGAAATCAATTCCCATAGGAAAAGCTTCCACAACAATTTGCCTTTCGTTGCTATTGAGTATGTTTGATGATGAATTTACAGGAAGCAAGCGTGTTGCGGTGCTAATAAAATGGCGAACATCGTCATAGGTGTGAAAACCGATTAAATCGGCACCAATTAAGCCGTTCAACAGTTCTTCGCGCCAAGGGATCAAACGGAATATTTCGTATGATGGAAAAGGAATATGCTGGAAAAAACCGATGGTAGCATTTGGTAGTTTTTCTCTTAAAATACCCGGCAAAAGCAGTAACTGGTAGTCTTGGATCCAAATTTTATCTTTTCTGTTGAGGACTTGCATGGCACTTTTTGCAAATTTCTCATTAACCGATCGGTAGCAGTCCCAGTAACTTTGTTCGTAATGCGCATAAGTAACAAGATAGTGAAATACTGGCCATAGTACTTCGTTTGAAAAGCCTTCGTAGTATAGATTAATTTCGCCTTGATTAAGGTAAACTGGATAAAGGTTTAATGCGGCAAGTTTTTGAGTAATTTCTTCCTGACGTTCTTCTGGTACTTCTATACCGGGCCAGCCGATCCAAATGGAATTGCCTGATTTATAAACGTCTCCTAATCCTGTGGCAAGGCCGCCCTCGCTCGGAATAAGGGTGTATTCGTTGTTTTCTTCGATGATTTTAACGGGTAGTCTGTTCGATATTATAACTGTCTTCATGCTTGTATTTGATGTATCCACATTATTAAAAGCATATCAAAACTGTTTTGTTTGATTTTTTAGGTCGAAAAAACATTCAAATGATTAAACGTAATTAAATACCAAAGAAAAAGTGGCGCCATTATCAGGCATTGAAACAACTTCTATGCTGCCTCTATGCATTTTCATAATGTTGCGGCTAATCGTTAATCCTATTCCTGATCCATTTTTCCTGGTGGTGTAAAATGGAACAAAAATCTTTTCGAGATTACTGGCATCGATACCTTTCCCGTTATCGGTAACATCAATATATAGCTTGGTGTTTTCCAACCGGTAATTTACATTGATGTGCGGGTGTTCTCTGTTCTCTACAGCGTAAATACTATTGGTAATGAGGTTGATCAGCACTTGTTCAATTAATTTCAGGTCGAGCTGAATGGTGATTTTTGAAGAGGTTTGTTCTACATCCAATACCACATTTTTAACTTTGGCAAATGGCTGCATCAATACCTTAATGTGTTTCAGTATTTCACCAATGGTATGCGATTCGAGGTTTGGTGTAGGCAGCTCGGCAATTAGGCGATAATCCTTTACAAAATCTAATAGACCAGAAGATCTTCTTTGTATGGTTTGCAGGGCCGTTTTCAGATCGTCCATTTCATCTTCTGAGAGATTCTTCTTATCGGTTACCATCCGGTTGATCGTATCCGATAATGAACTTATGGGGGTAATTGAGTTTAAGATCTCGTGGGAGATTACACCAATTAACCTATTCCATGCTTCCGTTTCTTTTTGCTCAATCTCATCTTTAATGTTTTGGAAACTGATAATGGTGTAATTATTCCCGTAAAGATTTAACGGAATAACTTCGGTAGATAATTGAATCAGTTTATCCTGGATTTTCAATTCCAGAAACCTTTTCCCCCCAGCTAAAATTTGCTCTATTTCTGTAGCAAAGGTTGGGAGGTGTTGCTTTACCCTGTGCCAATACTTATACGCCGGAATACCTAAAAGATTTGAAGCGGCCTGATTAAAAAATGCAACCTCTTCATGCTCTTTCTGAATGGTATTATTTACCACGATTACACCAACGGGAACCTGCTCCAAAATGGTTTTAATCAATTGAAACATGGCTTCTTGTTCCAGTCTGATCTGTTTATGAACCTGTAAAATATCGCTGAAGGATTCGTATAGCTCAGGGAAACTGCCTTTAGTTGCTTTGTTTTTAAAATTTAGGGTATGATCTCTCGTTTTAACGGCCAAAACGAAACGGTTGATATCTGATCTGATCTGATTAATATAATAATAAAGGGAAATAATCGTACCCAATAAAATTAAAGCTACGCCAATGATGGTAAACCAAAGCTGGGTATTTTTAATCAGGTAAAATAAGAGATAGCCCAGCAGATTGATCATCAGCAGGCGAAATATTAAACGGAAAGTAAAACGTTGGTAAAACATGTTTTAGGGTTGAAGGTAAAGGGTTAAAAGGTGGAGGGTTTGAGGTGAATGCGGAAATTTTAACCTTTCGCCCTCAGCCTTCCTGCCTTCGACCTTCCTTAGATTCCAAATTTCTCAATTCTTCTGTACAGTGCAGCTCTGGTTAAACCCAGTTCTGCTGCGGCTTTCGATATATTTCCTTTGTGTTTGTCAATTGCTTTCTGCACCATCATTTTTTCCATATCCTCAAGCGCCATTTCATCTGGTATAGCGTTGTTCTGTGCGTAGCGCTGCGGACTTAACTGCAAATCTTCTTCTGCAATATCAGCACCGTCGCTCATAATAACAGCTCTTTCTAAAACATGCTGTAACTCGCGCACATTTCCTGGCCATTTATACTGTAAAAGTGCTTCTTGGGCTTTATTACTCAATTTTCGGATGTCTTTATGGTATTTCGAGCTAAAAACCTGCATAAAATGATTGGCCAAGAGTAGAATATCTGTTCCACGTTTACGTAAGGCAGGTAGTAAAAGCTCGACAGTGTTAATGCGGAACAATAAATCTTGTCTAAATGTATTTTTAGCTACCATTTCATTCAAGGGCATATTGGTGGCGGTTATTAAACGGATATTCACCTTACGCGCTTTACTTTCACCTAAACGGGTAACTGTACGGTTTTGCAAAACGCTTAAGAGTTTAGCCTGAAGCGGTAATGTTAAATTCCCAATCTCGTCTAAAAAGATCGTTCCTCCATCGGCCAGCTCAAAGCGACCTGGTTTATCTTCTTTGGCATCTGTAAAGGCACCTTTAGCATAACCGAATAATTCGCTTTCAAATAAATTTTCGTTTAACGAGCCTAAATCGACATGCATAAACACTTGGTTTTTCCTTTGCGAATTACCATGGATTTCATAAGCGAAAACCTGTTTTCCTGTTCCATTTTCGCCCAGAATAAGCACATTGGCATCAGTAGGGGCTACTTTTAAGAGCGTATGCTGTAAATGCTTTATCTCATCTGCCTGGCCAACAATATTCTCGAAACCTCGGATAAGGTCTTTTTGCAGCGATGAATGTATTTTTTCTAATTTCTTTACCTTTTTGGTCGATTCGCGAAGTTTAGATGCCGAAGAAATGGTGGCAAATAACTTTTCATTTTCCCAGGGCTTAAGAATAAAATCGGTAGCTCCTTTTTTAATCGCCTTCACTGCCAGTTCAACATTACCAAAAGCAGTCATTAATATGACTACATAATCTTTATCAACCGATAAAATATGTTCTAGCCAATAAAGACCTTCGCGGCCATCACTGGCCCCTTTTTGGTAGTTCATATCCAGCAAGATGATATCAATTTCATTTTTGCTTAATAAAATATTGATCTCTTTAGGCGATTTACATGTTATTACCTGCTTTACCTGCTGCTTTAAAAACAAACGGGCACTAAGCAGGATATCGTCGTCGTCATCGATAATTAAAACTGTGGCGTCAAGCATAACCTCTCGCTATTAAAGTTAGTATATATTTATTCTTTTTTGCCTTCCCCCGCCTTCAAGAGAAGGATGAAGGGGTAAGGCAAAAATACCAAAACTGTCCGCTCCCGCACATCAACTGTCCGATAATGAACATATAAAAAATAAGATTACTGTTAATTCGTTGATTATTAATGTTTTAAATGTATTTCTTGCTTTTGGCACAACCTTGGTTATTGATGAAACCAAACCGTACAACCGAACACATGGATAAGAAAATAGAGAAAAAAAGATTTAGCACTAAAACCCTTTTAATGATAGGCGGAGCAATTGTTTTTGCAGCGGTTGTAATTTATGGCTATACTTTATCCCTCAAAAAAGTTTACAGCGCAGATGCCGATAAATTAACCATCAGCAAAGTAGAATATGCTGATTTCGAAGATGTAGTGTTATTAAATGCCAGCGTAGTTCCATTAACTTCGGTAATCGTAAGTTCATCAGAAGGTGGAACAGTTGCCGAAATTTTTACTGAGAATGGTGCTTCGGTAGTTAAAGGAACCCGACTATTAAGAATTTCCAACTCAAATGCCATGTTGAGTTATACCTCAAGTCAAACAGCAGCAACCGAGCAGATTAACCAATTGCGGAAATCGCGGTTGGATTTAGAGCAAAACCAAAGGGTGTTAAATCAGGATGTTTTAGATGTAGAAAATAGCTTAAGAACAGCGACCCGTCAGTATAGATTAGATAGCTCACTATTTGCTAAAAAAGTAATCACACTACAGGAATTTAATAAGTCGAATCAGGATTACGAATATTACCAGGGTAAATTGAAGATTGTGCGTCAAGCGATTAAACAAGAAAACCAAAGCAGAAAGATGCAGTTGGCTCAGATCGATCAATCGATGGGGCAAATGAACGAAAGTTTAGAGATGATCCGTAAGAACATCGAAAATATGACCATTAAGGCGCCTGTATCTGGTAAGCTGTCTTCTTACGATCCGGTTATCGGAAAATCTTATAACGCTAACGAAATGATTGGAAAGATTGACGTGCTGCAGGGTTATAAACTTCAGGCAGGAGTTGACGAATATTATATCAATCGGGTAAAAGAAGGACAAACTGCTAACTGTGAGTTTAATGGTAAAACTTATAATTTAACCGTGAGTAAAGTAATCCCTGAAGTTACAGCTGGTCAGTTTCAGGTAGAAATGGTTTTTAAGGGGGCTGCACCTGAAGGTTTACGTCGCGGATTATCGTTACAAACAAAATTAACCTTGTCTGACAATAGTAAATCGCTGCTTCTTGCCCAGGGACAGTTTTTCCAGAGTACAGGCGGCTCTTGGGTATTTGTAGTAAATAATGGCAAAGCCACCAAGAAAAACGTTAAAATCGGCCGAAAAAATTATTTATACTATGAAATATTGGATGGTTTGCAGAAAGGCGACGAAGTAATTACCTCATCTTACGATCAGTTTAACCAGTACGATCAGGTGGAGATTAATAAATAGGTTAGCGTTTAGAGGTAGGCGTTTAGCGCCAATTAACCCATTAACAAATTAGACAATAATATAACCAGGTATTGATACCTGATACTGAATACTTGATACTAGAACAACTAGAATTATGATTAAAATAGAAAATCTGGAAAAAGTTTACAAAACGGAAGAGGTAGAAACCACTGCGCTTAATGGTATTAATCTCCATGTTGCAGCAGGAGAATTTGTTTCCATCATGGGGCCATCGGGCTGTGGGAAATCTACTCTATTAAATGTAATGGGTTTATTGGATAAGCCCGAAAGCGGAAGTTATAAATTTATTGATACCGAGCTTTTAACGCTTAACGATAGAGAACGGTCTAATTTCCGTAAAAGAAATATGGGATTCGTTTTCCAGAATTTTAATCTGATTGATGAATTAACTGTTTTCGAAAACATTGAACTGCCGCTCATTTATAACAAAATTCCTGCCGGAGAACGCAAGAAACTGGTAAACGAAATTATCGAAAGAATGAATATTGTAAACCGTAGCGGTCACTTTCCTCAACAGTTATCAGGCGGACAGCAGCAACGGGTAGCAGTGGCAAGGGCTTTGGTTACCAAACCGAAGTTGGTTTTGGCCGATGAGCCTACAGGAAACCTGGATAGCTCACACGGTAATGAAGTAATGGAGTTACTTTGCGAACTGAATGAAACCGGTACGACCATCGTGATGGTAACCCACTCCAGTCACGATGCCAGTTTTTCGAACAGAATCATCAACCTGAAAGATGGTCATGTGATTTCTGAAAAGATCAATAAAGGTAGAAACGAAGAGCTGATATAAGGGCTTAAGCTAAAAGGCTTAAGGTATAGGGTAACGCATTCATGCCTTAAACCTTCAGCCCTAAACCTTACAACTTATAAAAAGATTTTAGTTTAGTTAATGATAGCCGCCCAGTAATCTTCCCGGATGGGGAGATTAGGGATTGGCACAAGAAAGGTAAAAGGTAAAGCGTATGGTTTATGCGCCCTGACCTTAAGCCTTACACCTCAAACCTTCAACCTCAAAAATATGTTCAAGTTAAACTTAAAAATCGCTTTGCGAAACCTCTGGAAAAATAAAGGATTCTCTTTGATCAACATTGGAGGCCTATCCATTGGCTTAGCCAGTTGTATGGTGCTGTTGCTCTATGTTGCTTACGAATGGAGTTACGATAAACAGTTTTCCAATCATGAAAAAACCTATGTAATCTATCACAATTCAGTTGCAAGTGGTAAAGTTTTTAGCTGGGCATGGACACCCGGTGCTATGGCTGATGAGGTTAGGGAAAAAATACCTGGCGTAGCATATTCTTCACATTCGAGTTACCCCAGCAATTATTTGGTTGCTTATGGCGGAAAGAAATTTAAAGAGAAAGGTGTATATACCGATCCTTCATTTCTTAAAATTCTCGATCATAAATTTATAAAAGGTAACCCTGATAAAGTATTAAAAGAGGTTAACAGTATTGTACTAACCAAATCATTCGCTGAGAAACTTTTTGGTAGTGAAGATCCAATAAACAAAACAGTAAAACTGGATAATGCAGATGTATTAAAGGTTGAAGCAGTTATTGAAGATGTACCTGCCAACAACAGCATCAAATTTGAATATTTATTGCCATGGTCTTTATTCGAAAAAAGAGAGCCCTGGACCAGAGAGAAAAATTGGGGCAACAATATGTGCCTTACACTGGTTCAATTACAGAATAATAATGCTTTTGAAAAGGCCAATGCTGAAATAAAAGGAATTTACACGCGCAACCAGAAAGACAATGATGATAAAGCTTTATTATTTCCTTTAGATAAATGGCACTTGTATGATGATTTTGTAAATGGAAAATCGGTTGGTGGAAAGATTGATCAGTTAAGGATTTTCCTTTTGCTTGCCTTTTGCATCCTTTTGATTGCCTGTGTAAACTTTATGAACTTATCTACAGCAAGATCAGAGAAGAGAGCAAAAGAAGTTGGGGTGCGTAAAGCAATTGGCTCTTCACGCAAATCCCTAATCGGTCAGTTTCTGCTGGAGTCTGTTTTACTTGCTGTTATGGCAACTGTTGCGGCGTTTGCGCTTGCAGAAATTAGTTTGCCATACTTTAATAACTTGCTGAATATTAATCTGGTTATTGCCTATAACGATTGGAAATTCTGGGCGGCTCTCTTTTCTTTAATGGTGTTTACAGGCCTTGTGGCAGGTAGCTATCCGGCACTTTATCTTTCTTCTTTTGAGCCTGTTAAGGTGCTTAAAGGCTTTAGCATTAAAGTAGGCTCATCTGTTTCCATCCGTAAAGTATTGGTTGTTTGCCAATTTGTATTTGCCGTATGTCTTATTGTTTGCACAACGGTGATTTACCAACAACTTAATTATATCAAAAATAAACCCATTGGCTATAATAAAGGAAACTTAATCCAGATTGCTGTTCAGGGGAATCTGACTGATGAAGGCAAGCGGAATTTACTGAGAGAACAGTTGATTAAATCGGGAGCGGCAACAAATGTATCCTTTTTTAGCAGGGGAATTAGCGAAGGTGGAAATAACACGACAGCAGTTTCGTGGCCAGGGAAAAATCCTAAAGAAGATATCTTTTTTAACCAAAGGGGCATAGGATATGATTTTACCAAAACCATTGGTACTGAGTTAATATCGGGCAGGGAATTCTCCGCCAATTATCCTAACGATACCAATAGTGTGATACTTAATGAATCTGCCGTAAAAGTAATGAACCTTAAAAATCCATTGGGTACTGTAATCGACTTCTGGGGAAATAAATTAACTGTTGTTGGTGTAATGAAAGATTTTGTAGTAGAATCTGCCTATCAGAGCGTTGCCCCGATGTTGTTTTATACCAGCAGCAGAAGTGGTGCAGCAACTATCTTGGTACGGTTAACCCCATCTACAAACATTAGTAGCTCACTAACCAAAATCGATGAGCTGGTGAGGGGTATAGAACCGAACTTTCCCGTTGACCGTAAATTTGTTGATGAATCTTTTGAAGAGAAATTTCAGAACGAAAAGCTTTTAGGTACGCTCTCCAACTGGTTTGGTGGTTTTGCCATTTTTATTTCATGCTTAGGCTTACTTGGATTAGCTTTATTTATGGCTGAGCAACGTAAAAAGGAAATCAGTATCCGTAAAGTATTAGGGGCCAGCACTGCAAATATCCTCACTCTACTAAACAAAGATTTTATAAAACTAGTGGCAATTGCAAATATTATTGCTTTTCCATTGGCTTATGTTATCATTAATAAATGGCTTTCTGCTTTTGAGTACCGTGTTGTTATTTCATTTTTGCCTTTTCTGCTTGCTATTGTGATTTCTATTTTAATTGCAGTTTTAACGGTTAGTTTGCAATCGGTTAAAGTGGCAAAGGCAAATCCTATTGATGCATTAAAATATGAATAAGGTGTAGGGTTAAGAGATTGAGGGCGTAAAATTAAAAAGCCCCGACCTTAACCCTACACCTCAAACCTTACACCTTATGCTTAGATTAAACTTAAAAATTGCACTACGTAACCTTTGGCGAAACAAGGTAAGCTCGTTTATTAACGTAATTGGGCTGGCCATCGGTTTGGCTGCCTGTTTAATGCTGCTTTTGTATGTTACCTACGAATGGAATTTTGATAAGCAGGCCAAAGAATCGGCTAACGTTTTCACCACGATGACCAATATTCCGGGCGACAACGGTAAGATTTCAGGAACATTTGAAGGCTCAACCACTGCTTTCGGTCCGGTAACTAAACAAAGTTTGCCAGAACTGAGGTATATGGCGAGGATGGACTATGGGGGCAAGAATTTAATAGCTAACGGACAAAATGCATTCAAGCGTCAATCTAAATTCGCCGAGCCTGATATCTTAAAAATGTACGATTATGAATTTATTTATGGCCATGCCAGTACAGCTTTAAATAATCCAAATTCTGTTATTTTAACGGAATCTACCGCTAAAATACTGTTTGGAACTACTGACGTGTTGAATAAATCGGTGCGTTTTAAAGATCGTTTAGATTTGAATATAACCGGTGTAATTAAAGATCAACCTGATAATAGCTCCAATAAATTTGATTATTTAATGCCTTGGTCTTTATACGAGACAATTGATCAAAGTGCTAAAGATTTAAACTGGAGCAATTATAGTTTTGTAACGCTGGTGATGTTAAAAAATGGAGCAAATTTAGATTTGGTTAACCAAAAAATCAATCAGATAGAGAAAAAAAATAATACAAATAATCAGCAATCGCAGGTATTGTTTCCATTGGCTAAGCTACATTTATATGGCAAGTTCGAAAATGGCAAAAGTATCGGTGGCGCAATAGAACAGATTTATTTATTTATTGGCTTAGCTTTTGGCATCCTGTTGATCGCCTGTATCAATTTTATGAACATGGCTACCGCCAAATCAGAAAAACGTGCAAAAGAAGTAGGCATAAAAAAGACTATTGGTGCCAACCGTAGTTCGCTGATTGTACAGTTCTTAACAGAATCGATGATGCTAACTTTTATTGCCGTGATCTTTTCGATTGCTATCCTCGAGATCTTTTTGCCAACCTTTAACAATCTCTTGAATATTAAACTGAACATATCTTATTTTAATAGCAGCAGTTGGGTGGGGATTTTGGGCATTGTTTTCACTACAGGCCTAATTGCTGGGAGTTACCCTGCATTTTACCTGTCTTCTTTTAACCCGATCCAGACGCTTAAAAGAAAAATTAAATCTGGTGGTTTCTTTTCAGTTAGTTTAAGGCAGGTATTGGTGGTGGGGCAATTCTGCTTTGCCATTATCCTTATCATTTCTACGCTGGTTATCTACAAACAGATTCAGTATATTAAAAATAGGCCGGTAGGATTTGATGTAAACGCTTTAGTAGAAATGCCGCAGGATGGCGAACTGAAAACAAAATATGAACTGCTGCGCACCGAACTACTAAAATCAAGTGCGGTTACTTCGATGTTCCAATCATCCGTTAGCTTATCGCATCATGGACGTAACTTTGCAGGTATCGAGTGGGATGGAATGTTGAAAGCTACCAACAACCAATTGTTTAACCAGGTCATAACCACCTACGATTTTATTAAAACCAATGGTATTAAATTAACCAGTGGGAGAGACTTTTCAGAAAACTTCGCTTCAGATACCAGCGCTGTGATGGTGAGCACTTCGGCTGTTAAAGTTTTTGGCTACAAAAATCCCATAGGCAAAACAATTACCATTTTCGGCGATAAATTCAATATCATAGGTGTTTTTGATGATTATGTTTGGGATTCGCCCTACAAATCAAATAATCCAATGGTAGTGTTCTTCGATAAGAAGCAAACCGGGAATATTACGATGCGTTTGAATGAAAATAACAACTTTCAAAGCAATATCGGAACCATTGGCAGGATCACAAAGGCATTAAATCCAGCTTACCCTCTTGAAATTAATTTCTTAAACAACGTATACGCTGAAAAATACAATGCAGAAAAAACTTTGGGTATCCTTTCAAATCTTTTTGGCAGTCTGGCCATATTTGTTTCCTGCCTTGGACTTTTTGGTCTGGTGGCCTATAGTGCAGAGCAGCGAACAAAAGAATTTGGTGTACGCAAAGTATTAGGTGCCACATTATTTAATTTGATGCAATTGCTGTCGCTCTCTTTTGTGAAGATGATCGTTGTTTCTATCATTATCGCTATTCCTTTGAGTTATTTTATGATGAATAAATGGCTGATGAAGTTCGAATTCCATACCGAAATTTCATGGTGGATTATGCCAATAGCAGGGTTTGGCACTTTACTAATGGCATTAATCACTGTAAGTTTTCAGGCTTATAAAACGGCTAATGCCAATCCTGTTGATGCCCTCAAATATGAGTAAGGCATAAGGTTTAAGGTAAGAGGCGTAAGGTTAATGCGCTAATGTCTTAAACCAAAATAATGTATTTGAATATGAATAAAGGCTGAAAGATTAAGGGGTAAAGCGAGATGTTGATACCCTAAACCTTACACCCTAAACCTTAAACCTATGTTAAGATTAAATCTAAAAATAGCACTACGTAACCTTTGGAAAAACAAAGGATTTACATTAATTAATGTGGGCGGCTTAGCGATCGGAATGGCCTGTTGTTTAATGTTACTCTTGTACGTTAACTACGAATGGAGCTTCGATAAACAATATAAAAATGCCGATAAAGTATATTTTGCCGCATTAAATTTAAAGTTTAATGGCAAGCTGGCAACTACAATGGCCGTTCCGAATAAACTGGCCAAAGCTGGGGTTTCAGAATTGCCCGGCATTAAAAGTGCGGCCCGCATTTCGATGAACAATGGCCAGAAATTATATAGCCATAACCGGAATAATTTTAAATTAATAGGCTTTAATGTAGATCCCGATTTTTTAAAAATCCTTCAACAGAAATTTATCTACGGCGATCCAGGTACTGCTTTATCCGAACCAAATAACGTATTGATAAGCGAATCGACAGCAAAGAAATTATTTGGCGATCAGAACCCAATCGGGCAAAGTATTAAATACGATAACAGGGTAAACTTAAAAGTTAGCGCCGTAATACAAGATTTGCCAAAAAATCAAAGCATGCAGTTTGACGTTTTACAGCCATGGGCTTTTTTTGAGCAGGAAAATCCTTCGGAAAAGGAAAATGGATGGGGAGCAATTACCTGTTTAACCTTATTTCAGCTTAAAGATCATGCTTCTTTAGAGGCCACAAACGCAGCACTAAAACACTTCATCGTAAACAAAGAACCCGATTTAAAAGAAATGACCTACGAACCTTTTCTTTTTCCTTTAAGCAAATTTCACTTATATGATGATTTTGAAAATGGGAAATCGGTGGGCGGTAAAATTGATCAGTTGCGATTATTTGTTTTTCTGGCCATCTGTGTATTATTTATAGCCTGCATCAATTACATGAATCTTTCAACGGCTAAGTCGGAGAAACGTGCCCGCGAGGTGGGAGTAAGAAAGGCTTTAGGTTCTACCCGAAATACAATAATGGGCCAATTTATAATCGAATCGCTTTTGTTGTCGTTTTTAGCTATGTTAATTGCCTTTACATTGCTTGAAGTTTCCTTGCCTTACTTTAATAACCTGCTCGATATCTCAATCAAAATTAATTACAATACTTATCAATTTTGGAGCGTATTACTTGCTATGATATTGGTAACTGGTTTGCTTGCTGGTAGTTATCCTGCATTTTACCTTTCGTCTTTTATCCCTGTAAAGGTGTTAAAAGGTTTTAAAGGTTCAACAGGCTCATTATCAATCCGCAAAACACTGGTAGTGGTACAGTTTAGCCTATCTATCTGCATGATTATTTCGGCGATCGTAATTTACAGCCAAATTCAGCACCTTAAAAATAAACCCTTAGGCTTTGATCAAACTGCGCTGGCACAGATCGATTTAGAAGGAGAATGGACAAAGCCAGAAAAATTGCAAACTTTTAAAAATGAATTAGAAAGAGCAGGTGCTACAATTGCAGCAACGGAATATGCAAGTTCATTTACAGCTGGCGGCTCAATTACTGGCAACATTCAGTGGCCAGGCAAGCCTAAAAATGATGTATCGATTATTAATTATAGAAGTACAGGTTTCGATTTTGCCAAAACAACTGGCATAAAGATTCTTGCAGGACGAGATTTTGATCCTAAATTTTCAGCAGATACAGCTACATCTCTGCTCCTCAACCAAACCGCTGTTAAAATAATGGGACTAAAAAATCCTGTGGGTACCATTATCCATTGGGGTGATAACCCTCCACTTAAAGTAGTGGGCGTGGTGCAAGATTATTCTAACGAATCGCTCGCTTCGAAAATACAGCCAACAGTTTATTATTACAATGTTAAAACGAGTCGGGTTTTGCTGCTTAAACTGAATCCTAAGCAGTCACTTTCTACATCAATTGAAGCCATAAAATCGGTAAGTCAGCGGTTAAACCCTGCTTATCCAATTGAAGTGAAACTGGTTAGCCAGGGTATGGCCGAAAAACTTAAGAGTGAAAGGTTGCTCAGTGTACTTTCCAATATTTTTGGAGGATTTGCCATTTTTATTTCCTGTTTAGGTTTATTGGGTTTGGCGTTATATACCGCCGAACAGCGCAGTAAAGAAATCAGTATCCGCAAAGTACTGGGTGCCAATCTTTCCGACATCTTGGTCCTTTTGAACAAGGATTTTATGAAACTGGTCATCATATCCAATGTGATCGCTATTCCGGTAGCCTATATTCTCGTTGCTAAATGGCTTGAGAAATATGATTATAAAATTACCATCAATCCATGGCCATTTTTGCTTGCCCTTTTAACCTCGGTAATTATTGCCATTTTAACAGTGAGCCTGCAAACCTTTAAAGTGGCCAAAGCAAACGCTGTTGATGCACTTAAATATGAATAAGGACGGGAAGCTAGAAGGTAATAAGGCTGAAGGTTTAAACACCTGGCCCATCAACCTTCCAACCTTTCAACCTTCAACCTTAAAGCTATGTTCAGATTAAACTTAAAAATTGCACTGCGCAACCTTTGGAGAAACAAGGTAATTACATCCATAAATATAGGTGGATTGGCTATTGCCCTGGCTGCTTTTATTTTGGTAACCATGTACTTTACCTATGAAACAGGTTTTGACAGGAAAAATCCTAATTACAATGATATTTATATAGTAGGGAGACAATTGCCTGATTTCAAGACCAATAATAATCCGCCACCGTTGGGTAAAGCCATTAAAGCAGAAATACCAGAAGTAGTTGCAGTTGGTACCATGAAAATGAGCTTTTTTGAATTTCCGGTTAGCAGCGATCACGGCGTTGTTTTCTTAAGTAAATGTCTGTATCTCGATTATGCTGCGGCAAAAATGTTCAATATTAAACCCACTGTCGGTTTAACTAGGCCGGAAAGTACAACCGAAAATCTGTTTTACCTCAGTAACGAAAATTATAAAACGCTTTTCCCTCATAATAAAAACGGCCAGCCTGAAATGATTTGGCTTGGGAGTAAATCTGCTAATATGACAGGTAAGTTGAGTGGAAGTATTTTTGCCGATCCCCATTCTAATATTACTTTCGATGCCATTTCGTTGGTAAAAGAAATGGGTTTGGGAGAAAACTATGGCTATAATAACTATAACACTTATATTCAGGTAAAACCGGGCACAGATATCCAGGCACTTGAAGCCAAAATTAATACCCTTTATAAAAAGGAGATGCTTAAAGATGGAGAAGATCCTAATAACGAAACTTTTAAAGCAACAAAAGCCTTTCTCGATCCTTTAAAAAACCAACACCTTAAACCAAAGGCTGGTACCGATGCCAACTATAAAGTGCTAATGGCTTTATCTGTTTTAGGGATTCTGATCTTGGTAATTGCTTGTATTAATTTTACCAATCTGAGTATAGCACAGGCAACCAAACGGGCAAAAGAGGTAGGGGTTAAAAAAGTGATGGGTGCTTATCGCTTTCAGCTTGCCTTTCAGTTTTTAACCGAAATTTTAATCCAGTGTTTAGCAGCGACGATATTAGGACTGATTATGGCCGAAATCATCTTGCCGAAATTTAATAACCTGTTCGTGGTCAATTTATCCATTTGGGTAGCCAATAGTGCCTTATTCTGGCAATTGCCGCTTATATTAATTTTTATTACCCTAATTGCCGGTATTTATCCCGCAATGGTTTTATCAGGTTTTAAACCTGCCCTTGTTTTAAAAGGCAATTTTCAAACCAGCAAACAAAGCTATTGGCTGCGCAATAGCTTATTGGTGTTTCAGTTTAGCATAGCTGTAATTTTTATTGTCGGTTTACTTGTTATCAATTCCCAGCTGAAATACATGCGTACCCAGGATGTTGGTTTCAAACCAGAACAAGTGGTGTACATTAAAAACCTGGCATATTTCGTCTCTCCAAGCAAATTCGATCCTGTAAGGGATAAAATGGCCAAGATTCCGGGGGTGAAATCGGTTACCGTTGCAAATGCCTTGCCAGATGGTTCTGATGGCGGGAAAAATAAATATACTGTAGATGGAAAAGAACAAACTTTAAGTTTTACTGATGTAGATTTTGATTATTTCGAAACGTTAGATATTAAGATAAAAGAAGGCAGGACATTCTCCAGAGAATTTAAAACCGATACGGCAAATTCTGCTATACTTAATGAAGCTGCAGTAGCAAAGTATGGATTAACCAACCCTATAGGTAAAACCATAAAAGGCTGCCAGAATAAAGAATATAAGATTGTAGGCGTGATAAAAGATTTTAAAGCACTTGGATTTGAGAAGGCAGTAGAGCCTGCCATTTACACGATAAATGATCCCTGCGGAAATCCTAAAACAGAAATTATGCTAAAAATAGAAGAAAACAGGATGCCTGAAGTGCTCAGTACCTTAAAATCGCAATGGCCAGAAATTAACAAGTTGGACGGAGATAATTTCCGTTACCAATTTCTGGATGAAATGTATGGTAAACTCTTTAAAAAACAAGAACAGCTGCAATCGGTATTTTTTGCTGCTGCAATGCTCACCATTTTTATTGCCATACTGGGTTTATTTGCCTTTGCAAAATACATTACCACTGGTAGAATGAAGGAAATTGCAGTAAGGAAAATTCTTGGTGCAAGTCATTTACAGATTTTCAAGCTCATTAATAGCTCATTCTTTGTTATGGTGCTTATAGCCAATATTATTTCCTGGCCATTGGCATACATATTAACCAAAAAGTGGCTTGAAACCTTTGCCTATCGCATCGATCTGCCACTTTTTCCTTTTTTAATCAGTGCAGCCCTAACAATTTTGTTAACCATTATAACCGTAAGCATCCAGGCAAACAGTGCCGTAAAAGCAAACCCTGTTGATGCACTTAAATATGAATAAGACCTGCGAGCGGCTTTTGGGATAGGCGATAAATTTTCGCTAACCTCCAAATGCTTTACGTTAAACCTCACTCAACATGTTTAAACTTAACTTAAAAATCGCCTGGCGAAACCTTTGGAAAAACAAGGGCTACACACTTATCAATATTCTTGGTTTATCAATTGGGATGGCAAGTTGTATTTTGATATTTATTTTTATCCGTTATCAGATGAGTTTTGATGAAGGATTTAAAAATGAAGACAGGATTTTCAGAGTCGTTACCGACTGGAAATACAACGCATACGATGATTTTTCTGCAGGTGTTCCAGTACCTTTTTCTGCGGCCGCCAGAAATGAGATTGCAGGGTTTGAAAAAGTTGGATCCATTTTAAAAAGGGGGGGTGTTATCAGTGTAAAAGATGCAGCTGGTAAAGAGAAACTTAAATCCCACGAAGCCGTTTATTATACTCAGCCTGATTTTTTTGATGTTTTTAGTGATATAAAATGGATTTACAGTGCTCCGGACTTGGCATTGTCAAAACCAAATTCAGCAGTTTTATCAGAAAAATATGCGATTAAATTTTTTGGTAGTGTAAAAAGTGCTATCGGGAAAACCATTACTGTAGGAAATAAAACCGATTTACTTGTTGCCGGAATAATTGAGGACCTGCCACAAAACAGTAGTTTTCCACTAGGAATTGTAATTAGCTACGAAACTTTTGCTGGTAGATTTAACGATAACTGGGATTCTGTAAATTCAAGTACTTCTAGTTATGTGTTATTAAAAGATGGATTGACTGCGAAAGATGTTCAGGCATCATTAACCAGGTTCAATCAAAAATATTATCCGATTCAAAAAATAGCGGGTAATCAAACTAATAGACTCCAGGCACTAAGGGACATACATTTCAGTGAGAAATACGACAACTTTGCAGATTCATCAATTAATAAAAGCGAACTTTATGGCCTTGCTGTAATTGGCTTGTTTCTCATCATCACAGCTTGTATAAATTTCATTAATTTGAGTACAGCACAATCCGTTAACCGCTCAAAAGAAGTTGGCGTTCGCAAGGTGATGGGCAGTAAAAGGAAACAGCTCGTAAGTCAGTTCTTAACAGAAACTTTTGCAGTAAGTCTGGTTGCCTTACTCATTGCCTGTGTTATAACCGAACTGGCCATTCCGCCGATGCAGAATTTGTTTAAGGATGCAATCGAATTCAGCTTATTCGCTCATCCGGTAATATTCATTTTTATGGCTATTTTGGTTGTGTTTGTGAGCTTTTTGGCAGGTTTTTATCCGGCAATAATTATTTCGAAGTTTAATCCTGCACTTGCCATCAAAAACAAAATTTCGCTAAATAATGGTGGTTTAAGCCTTCGGAAAATACTGGTTGTGGTTCAGTTTTCAATAACCGTTGTATTGATTATCGGAACTTTAGTCATCATTAAGCAGATGCAATATATTCAGGAAAAATCCTTAGGATTTAATCCGAACGCTGTTGCGATGGTTGGTATACCAACTGATAGTTTAAGCAAAATCAGATATAACACTTTTAAAGAAAGAGTAATGAGAATTCCAAGTGTAAAAGAAATGAGTTTTTGCCAATCAGCACCATTATCAAGTAATATTAATTCCAGTGATTTCACTTACAATGGGATTAAGAATGAGGATTTCGAATTGAGGAATATGCGTGCCGATGAAAATTTCTTCAAAGTTTTTGATTTGAAATTAATAGCGGGAAAAATCTTTCGTAAGAGTGATAGTGTGAATGCCTGCGTGGTAAACGAAACTTTTTTAAAGAAGATGCATATTCTTAATCCGCAGGATGTGATAGGAAAAGTGATTAGTGCGAGTGGAAACACCGTTACGGTTTCGGGTGTGGTGAAAGATTTTAACGACCAATCTTTAAAAGAGCATATTTCCGGATTAGCAATTTTTCCAGGTAAAGATGATTATTGGAATGTTGCTATAAAAATGGATGCTGAAGAATTGGTTTCTTCCATGAAAGAAATTGAAGCAGTTTGGAAAAATAATTTCCCCAATGGAATTTTTGATTCGGGTTTTGTAAATCAAAGTATAAATAGCTATTACGAAAGTGAGCAGATTGTGGGCACCTTATTTAAGGTTTTCGCGGGCGTGATCATCTTCATCTCCTTCATTGGTTTATTTGGATTAATTTCTTTTGTCGCTACACAACGAACCAAAGAAGTTGCCATCCGGAAAGTGTTAGGCGCATCAACCATCGAATTGGTAAAAATGCTGAACGGTTCATTCCTGATTATGGTCTTTATCGCTAACCTGGTGGCATGGCCGCTGGCTTATTTGTTCGTTTCCAAATGGCTTTCTGGCTTTGTCTACCGAATTGATATCAGCATATGGCCCTTTGCGCTTGCTATGGTTATTTCGATGGCCATTACCTTGGTTACGGTAAGTATCCGCTCGTATAAAGCAGCCGTTGCAAATACTATTGATGCACTTAAATATGAATAAAGGTGCAAGGTTTAAGGTTGAGGGCGTAAGACTAAAGTGCCCATACCTTAAACCCTACACCATAAACCTTTCACTGTATGTTTAAACTCAACCTAAAAATCGCACTGCGTAATCTATTTAGAAACAAAGTTTATGCAGCTATAAACATTGGTGGCTTGGCTATTGGCTTAACCTCTTGTTTGTTATTAATGTTATATGCTACTTATGAATGGGGCTACGATAAGCAATTTAAAAACTCACCTCATATTTATCAGGCCATGATCAATTTAAATGATCAGAAAGGCCAAGTAATTAGAACCATTGATCAATCGCAGAATGTGATGTTAGGTGTCCTTAAAGAAGAGTTTCCTGATGTGATGTATGGTGCCAGGGCTACAGGTGTTTATAAAAGATTGGTTGCTAACGGCGAAGAAAGTTTAAAGCTAGATAGCAGGTATGTTGATCCTGATTTTTTGAGGTTATTTAACTATGATTTCATAAGTGGAAATCCAGCAAAAGCATTAAACGATCCGAATTCTATTGTCCTAACCGAAACGGCAGCAAAAAGGATATTTGGTAAAACCGAAGTACTGAATCAAAAAGTGCGTTTTGAAAACCAGGTTGATTTAAAAGTTACCGCAGTAATAAAAGACCTTCCTACCAATGTTACCTATGGTTTCGAATCGTTAACAACATGGTCTTTATATGAAAATTTAAATCAATGGCCGAAAAAACCAAATTGGGGAAGCCACGATTATTATACTTTATTAAAACTAAATGAACATACCGATGTTGCCGCCTTTAATGCAAAATTAAAGGGTTTTATAAGTAATCATTTTTCGGCAGCTAAAGAAGATGTATTTATTTATCCGTTAACAAAATTGCACTTATATGGAACTTTTTTAAATGGCAAAAGTATTGGCGGCAATATTTCCCAGGTGCAACTATTTGTTGGCTTATCCATAGGTATCCTCCTTATTGCCTGTATTAATTTTATGAATTTGGCAACGGCCAGCACACAGGGTAGGGCAAAAGAAATTGGTGTTAAAAAAACAATGGGTGCATCCAGAACAGATCTGATTTTTCAGTTTATGTTAGAGTCGTTTATTTTAACATTAATCAGTATTCTGCTTAGCATTATTATCCTCGAATTTAGCCTACCTATATTTAATCGGTTATTAGGGATTGAAATTGTTTTTGATTATTTAAACCCAATTAATTGGATACTGATTTTTGGTGTTCTGATTATAACTGGTTTCATATCAGGAAGCTATCCTTCATTTTATCTTTCCGGATTTAACGTTATACAGGCGCTCAAAAAAACTTTAAATTTTAAGAGCGGATATGGTTTAACTTTCAGACAGGTTTTGGTAGTTGTACAATTTAGCTTTTCGATCGTGTTAATTGCAGCAACTATAACCATTTACAAACAGATTCAGTTTATTAAAAATACACCTCTAGGCTACAGATCAACCGGATTATTAGAAATACCTCATGAAGGACTATTGTATGAAAAATTCAATTTATTAAAAACAAGGCTGTTATCTAGCGGAGCTGTGGTTGGCGTAACACAATCATCAGGCAGTATTTCGAATAAAAACAGCAGCATCAGAGGTTTAGGTTGGGATGGAATGACAGAAAGTGATAAAATGGTAGATTTCGATCAAATTTACACCACTTATGATTTTATTAAAACCACAAATATTAAATTGTTGGCTGGAAGGGATTTTAATCAAAAATTTGCATCGGATACAGCTGCATTACTATTAAGTAAAAAAGCTGTTGAAGTAATGCATTTAAAAAATCCAATTGGCGCCAGGATTTTATATCAAGGTGCTCAGCGGAATGTAGTGGGGGTTTTTGAAAATATTGTTTGGGGAAATCCCAGTAAGGTGGCGGCACCGATGGTTATTGCCTATGCAGATATTAGCGATGTTATTACGATGCGGTTAAATCCTGTTAAAAGCTTAAACGAGAGTGTTGGTGTAATTGATAAGCTGGTAAAAGAAATAAACCCAAATTTTCCTGTCGAGATAAAATTTATTGATAGCTTAAATGAAGTTAAATTAAAGAATGAGCAGATTTTAGGCACTTTGGCCAATCTGTTTGGTTGTTTAGCCATTTTTGTGTCCTGCCTGGGGTTATTTGGCCTTTCATCTTTTAGTACCTCACAAAGAATAAAAGAAGTGAGTATTCGTAAAATCTTGGGTGCTTCAATTACAGAACTAATGACCTTACTCTCATTAAATTTTATAAAATTAATACTTATAGCAATTGTAATATCTCTTCCGATTGCATACTATATCTTGCACGATTGGTTGCAAAATTTCGAATTAAGAACATCTTTAAGTTTATGGATGTTCTTGTTAACTGCGATGCTTACATTGTTTATTTCCATTTTAACAATTACCTGGCAAACCTACCGTGCTGCAAAAATAAATGCTGTTGAGGCTTTAAAATACGAATAAAACCTGCGTAGTGTTTGGTGCTCAGCAATAATCTCCGCCAACCACTTTTCGCTAAACCCTAAAAATATGATACAACTTAATAACATCGAAAAATACTACGCAAACAAAGGCATTAAAAACTACGTATTGCGTTTGGTTACCACAACAATTAAACAAGGAGAATTTGTTTCCATTATGGGACCATCAGGTGCAGGAAAATCTACTTTGCTCAATATTATCGGCATGCTTGAAGAACCAACTTATGGTTCGTATGAGTTTTTGGGCGAGGATGTAACTTCGTTGAATGAACGTAAACGCATTGAACTTTATCGAAATCATATCGGTTTTGTTTTTCAGGCTTACCACTTAATTGATGAAATGACCGTTTACGAAAATATTGAAGCCCCGTTGTTATACAAAAAAGTAGGTAGCGCCGAACGGGCAAGTAGAATTGCCGACCTGTTAGACCGTTTTAATATGGTGGCGAAAAAAGATTTATTCCCTAATCAACTTTCAGGCGGGCAGCAACAATTGGTTGGTATAGCAAGGGCATTGGCCGCTCAACCATCTATAATTTTGGCCGATGAGCCAACGGGTAACCTGCAATCGGCACAGGCAGAAGAAATTATGACATTGTTTAAAAAATTAAATCAGGAAGATGGTATTACCATTATCCAGGTTACACACTCCGAAAAAAATGCGCAATATGGAAACAGGATTTTGCACATTGCTGATGGTGTAGTAAAAGAAGATGTGGTAGTAGGTTAAACCAATTTATTAAATTAAGCTTTTGTTTGGAGAGATAAACACAGCTGAAATATAGAAGCTGTGTTTATCTAACTAACTCACTGTTTTAATTGGTTGAATGTATATAGTTTGTATACCGTTACTAATTTTGGTGAAAAACTTCTTCCATGTTGCTCCAGCTTTCGCCTTTAGCAGCCGCATCGGGCAATGGGATCTGAGTTGGTGCGGTTTCTTTCCACCAACGCTGCGTAGTGGTATCAGCAGCCATTTTTTTCATATCAGCGGCAAAATCGTTTCCGGTATATTCGAAATAGCTGAAAAGATATGGTTTGCCTTCAATTTCTTTTAAATAAATGGAATAATTATGGATGTTGCATGCTGTTATTTTCTTTAATACCCCTGGCCACACTGCGGCATGTAACTTTTTGTAATATGCCATCTTTTCGGGCTTCAAACCTGTAATACTGCCATAACGTGACACTTTTTTCGTTGCATTCAGTGATTTTGCTTCTTTTTTTAAAGGTGAATTACAGGCGGTAAACATTAGTACAAAAGTTAAGGCCAATAAATAAATTGTTTTTAAATTTTTCATGAGCATGTAATTTGCTTTTTTATAGCCCCCTGCCTTCCGGCAAAGTATCGATTTATTCAATAACCGGAATGTTTTCGGTGTTTCCGTTTAATTCTAGCACAACAATATAATCTGATTGGTTGGCCTGGTTGCCTGGAAGTTGTAACGAAATGCCATCTTTTTGCTCCATATTAATGGTTTGGTTATTTAACAGGTAAGCTTTTTTAGCTTTTAAACCTTGGATAGCCTTTAAATTCAACTTGGTCAGATTGGTGTTTAATATATGCACGTAAATTTTATTCCCTTTTCTGGTCGTTGCATAATCATTGTTCGGTTGGTATGGGCCACCTTTTGTACCATAAATGGCCTCGCCATTGGTTTTTAACCAATCGCCGATTTCTTTTAAGCGTTCTATTTGGCGGGCTTCGATTCTACCATCTGGCATAGGGCCTACATTTAATAAAAGATTGCCATTACCACCTGCTGTTTTTGAAACGATTTCGAGGCATTGTTTTAGCGGTTTCATTTTATCGTTTGGTTTCCAGGCCCATTGGTTACAGATAGTAAAACAGCTTTCCCAGGGCATAAACATATTTAATTTGCCTACTACCTGTTCTGGCGTGTCGTAATCGCCTATCATTTTAGAAACATCAATGTTTTTATTTTCCATTGCTGCAAATTCTTTTCCCAAGCGGTTATTGGTAATGATGTTGGGTTTAAGGTGTTTTAGATATGCATGTAGGTCTTTACCCATTTCGTCTGTCCAGGGTTTTTCCCACTGTCCGTCAAACCAGAGCATATAAGGATCATATTTGGTAATGAGTTCCTTTAACTGGTTTTTCATATAAAGCACATATCGGCTCATGTCTGATTTTGGATCAATTGTTTGGTTTTTTGGAGTGTGGATCGGGTAATCTGGATGATGCCAGTCTAATACCGAATAATAAATACAGAATTTAATTCCCTGTTTTTTACAGGCTTGGTTTAATGCACCAACAATATCTTTTTTATAAGGTGTATTGGTTATATTGAAATCAGTAAATGCAGTTGGCCATAAGCAAAACCCATCATGATGACGTGCCGTAATGGTCAGATATTTCATTCCGGCATCTTTTGCTGTTTTTACAATGGCGTCGGCATCAAATAGAACTGGGTTGAATTCTTTATAGAGATTATCGTAATCTTCCGTAGGAACCTGATCGCCACGGCTCCAGCCAATTTCGGTGCCACGTAAACTTACCGGCCCCCAATGAATAAACATACCAAACCGTTTATCCATAAAATCGTTCATTACCGAAGCATCTGTTTTGGTTTGCGCATTAACATTGAAAAAAGTAATTAGTGCAACGAAGAGCGAGAGAAATCTTTTCATGTTCATATCAATTTTATTTAAAGTAGACGTATAAAACACCCATTATCAACAATAAAAGCGCCGACAGAAATTTGTAGTTGCCTATCCCGCTCCAACCTTTACTTTTAAGGGGTTCCCAAATAGAGGTCCAATACAAGGTTTCACTTTGAGCCGTGTGTTTTACAGGGTAGATGTAAGAAAATATAACTTGTATAAACACACAGATGCAGAACAGGTAAAATGCCATCATCATAAAGGGGATTTTACCGATTATCATTTCTGTACCATATAATTTGTTTACCACAAAAACACCCGCCCCAATAATAGAACCGAGCAGCAAAGTATATTGCGCCCCTTTTGCAGATGCTTTTTTCCAAAATACCCCTAATAAGAATACGCAGGTAATAGGAGGAGCAATATGTGCGATTACATCATTTATGCCTTCGAAAAGACTTTGATAGCTATTTAACAATGGCAATAAGCCTATTGAGACGGCTAAGGCTATACCTGCCGACCAACGACCTACATTAACTAATTTTTTATCGCTGGTTTCGGGGTTAAATCTTTTGTATAAATCATAACTGCTTAAGGTGGCGATAGAGTTTAATGCACCCGCTATTTGACTCATTAAACCAGATAATAATGCGGCTACCAAAATACCCACCAGTCCTTTAGGCAAAAGTTGGGTAATCATTAAAGTATAAATGCCTTTGGTATTTAACAACTTTTCGCCATTGGCGCCGATAGTTTGCAAACTAGATAAATCCATAGTGCCTGATTTATACAAGATATATGCAAACAAACCTGGTAATACGAAAATAAACACAGGCAAAATTTTGATAAAACCGCAGAATAAGGAACCTACTCGGGCATGGTTTTCATCTTTTGCGCCTAAAACACGTTGCACTATGGTTTGGTCGGCACACCAGTACCAAATACCCAAAACTGGATACCCTAAAAATACAGCTATCCAGCTCATTCCACTCTTATCGCCAATCGGGCGTATCATGCTGAGCTTATCCATGGCATTTTCTTTTTGCAGTATAGCCGTCATATGATCCCAGCCACCAACTTTATTCCACGCAAAAACTGTAATGATAATGGCTCCGGTAATCAACACCAAACTCTGTATGGTTTCGGTAACTACCACGGCTCTTAAGCCGCCGATAATGGTGTATAGTCCTGTAAGCGAAGCAATTACTGCTATGCTTACATACATATTGATACCGAATAAGGTTTCGAGTACAATACCGCCAGCTAAAAAAGAAAAGGCAATGTGAATAATGATGGCCGATAGGATAGAGATGAATGCCAACCAGTCTCTGCAGGCCCGGTTATATCTTCGTTCTAAAAAATCGGGTAAAGTAGAAATGCCCGAACGGATATAGAAAGGAATAAATAATAAAGCCAAAAGAATAAGGGTAAATGCCGCCATCCATTCAAAATTGCCATTTAAAAGACCGCTGTCAAATCCGCTCTGCGCCAAGCTTACCAAATGGAGACACGAGATGTTTGTTGCAAATAATGCCAGGCCAATCATGGGCCATTTAAGCGATTTGCCTGCCAAAAAGTATTCTCCACTGGTGGTTTCATCGGTTTTCTTTTTTCGTGTTCCGGTCCATAGACCTATGGTTACAATAAAAAGTATATAGGCAATGGTAATTAAGATATCGGTGGTACTGATCATACTTGGTTAGATTTTGGGTTATTTTAAATCACAGCTGCTTCCCGCTTCTTGTGGAGTGATGTAAACTCCGTTTTCAATTTTAATCGGATTTTTAAAGTGTTGTTTTAAATGGGGGATATGTTCCAGAAATAAAGCTTCATGCCCCATGGCAATATGATTAAACAGTACCAGGTGCTGATGTAACTGCCCCATGTCGCCAACGTGTGGCACAACCGGCACGCCAAATTTTTTGCACAATAAGCTAATCGTAATGAATTCGCTAACGCCGCCTACACGTACCGCATCTACCTGCGCAAAACCCGTACAGCCAGTTTGCAGGTAGTTTTTAAAAATAATGCGGTTGGGTACATGTTCTCCCAAAGCCAATTTAACAGGCGCAATTTCTTTAGCCAAAGTCTGGTGTGCCAGTATATCATCCGGGTGGGTAGGCTCTTCTACCCAGAAAGGATTCATATTTTTAAGCTCATTACATATTGAAACGGCTTGCGGCAGCGTCCATTGCTGGTTGGCATCTAACATTACTTTTGAGGTTTCTCCGGCAACTTCGCGTACAATATTTGCCCTTCTGATGTCACGTTTAGGATCGGCAGATCCCACTTTGAGCTTCATTGCGGTAAAACCATTGGCAATAGCTTTTTTGCAGTTCTCGCGTACCTTTTCATCGTCGTAATTAAACCAGCCTACAGAAGTATCATATCCTGGATAACCGATATCAAGAATACCTTCCCTCGATTTTTTGAAATCGGTCTGACTTTGCAGCATGGCAATTGCCTCTTCTTTGGTGAGTACATCTTCCAGATAGGAGAGATCGAGCGTATTCACAATTTCTTCGGGACTTAAATCGATCAATAGTTTCCAAAGTGGTACACCGCGTTTTTTTGCCCATAAATCGTAACAGGCATTGGTTACAGAAGCTAATCCTAAATGTACAACACCTTTATGTGGCCCTAGCCACCTAAATTGCTGTTCGTTTGATAATGTGCGAAAAGTCTGTCCAAAATCGCTCATTAATTCTTCAATATTTTGTCCCTTTAAAGTATTGGCATAAAACTGAGCAGCATTGCAGACCAAATCATTACCAGCACCAAGGGTAAAGGCTAAACCTGTTCCTGTTATGCCGTTTTCATTGGTTAAATTGGTCACCGCATAAGAGTATTGAGGATCTTTATGTATAGCATCGCTGCCTGCACCGGTTGATAGTTCAAATCGTTTGTCGCTAATTTCTATTTTGTTTATCATGTTAATAATCTGGATTATATGGTGGTTCTGTATCCTAGTTCGGCTCCGCCGCTTACCGGTAAAATAGTTCCGGTTATAAATCTGGCAGCGTCGCTGAGTAAGAATAAGCAGGCATCTGCAATTACATCGCCGGCCGGCATGCTGCCCAAGGGTTGAAGTTTATCTAAGTAATGTTGTATTTGTTCGTTATTGGGCTGTTCTTTGCTCCATGATTGCAAGGTTGAGGTATTAATTGCTGCGGGCGAAACCGCATTAACGCGTATTTTGTATGGCGCATAATCTAGAGCCATAGCTTTCGTTAACGCATTAACTGCGCCTTTTGTGGCTACATAGGCGGCATGGTGGTCTTGTCCAATGGTGCCTACCATCGAGCTGGTATTTAAAATACAGCCCTTTGTTTTTTTAAGATGTTCGATGCCATGGCGGGTGGTATATAAAATACTTTTTAAGTTTACATTCATCAACAGATCCCACTCAGCATCTGTAGTCTCATCGAGCGTTTTTGAAGGGTGCGCAATCCCTGCATTGTTATGGATAGCATCTATAGCACCAAACTTTTCGATGATCGTTTTAAAAGCATCTGTTACATCATTTTCATTAACCAGGTTGCACGTTATGGCTATTTTTTGTGCTGCTCCGAGTTCATTGAGTTTGTTTTCGGCTATTGGATCCTTATCAAGGATACAGACAGTAGCACCAGCGTTTGAATAGGCCTTTGCACATTCCCAGCCGATGCCATCGGCACCTCCTGTTAAAACAATAATTTTATGATGAAGCATGTTGGTTAATTTGGTTAGCATTTATAATAGCTAATTTATTAAGGAAAAAAGAGATTAACCGAGGTATAATTCACTAATAGTGATGTTATATTAGCCTTTTTAGTGATCTTTATTGTGTTAATTGGTAATTTGAGATGTAAATTGTAAATTAGTTTTTGATAACCAAATGGCCATCCTAAATGATTAAACTGATAGTAAAGAAAATAGTCTGTATCAAATGAAACCGGTTTTTGCCAAAATACTCGACGGAAAAGTAAATGATGTTTATGGCATAAAGATTGTAAACGCGCCTTACTTTTCTACCGAATTTCATTTTCACGAAGAATGCCAGCTCACCTATAATGTTGAGAGTGAGGGGCGGCGCATGATCGGAGATAGTATTGAAGATTTTAATAACGAAGACATGATTTTTGTAGGCGCTAATTTGCCTCATGTATGGCACAATAGCCAGCAATATTTTAGCGATTCGATACCAAATAGCCATGCACATTCGATTTCGCTTTTTCTCCATCCCGAAAAAATACTGGATATTTTTCATGAGCCAGAGAATATACAGAAGCTTAAACATTTTTTCCAACTGGCTAAACGTGGAATGAAATTTAACCTTTCGGCCAGAAAGGAAATAAAACCTTTGTTGTTGAAAATTGCTCAGGCAACAGAAGAAATAACGCGTTTAATAGGGGTGCTCGAAATTTTAAACCTGCTCTGCCAGAACAAAGATTATGTGTTACTGGCTAGCCCTGGCTATACCAATAACTATCAGTTAAAAGATAATGATAGGATGGACAAGATTTTGAAATATGTTTTTGATAATTTTAATAAAGAAATATTGTTGGTAGATGCTGCCGAGATGACCAATATGAATAAACAGGCTTTTTGCAGATACTTTAAGAACCGTACACAGAAAACTTTTGTAACTTTTGTTAATGAAGTAAGAATTGGCCATGCCTGCAAATTAATTGCCGAAAGTGATCGCCAGATAAGCGAAATGGCTTATATATGTGGTTTTAACAGCCTTTCTAATTTTAACAAATTTTTTAAGCTCGCAAAAGGCCTTACTCCAAAGGAATATAAAAAAATGTTAATTGCAGATTGATGCAGTAAAAATTTACGGAATGAAAATGTTCTTTTAAAAGCTCGACTTAAACGGACTAATCTTGACTAAATCCTATATTTGCAACATGCAAAAGTCCTTTATCGATCAAATGGGCAGGGGAATTTCCATCAATTTTCCACCTAAACGGATTATTTCTGTTGTGCCTTCGCAAACAGAACTGTTATTTGATTTGGGATTGGACAAGGAAATTATCGGATTGACAAAATTTTGCATTCATCCGATAGAAAAATTTGCAGAAAGAACCAAGGTTGGTGGAACAAAAAAGCTCAACATCGATTTAATCAAAGATTTAAAACCCGATTTGATTATTGGGAACAAAGAAGAGAATACGCAAAGTGATATAGAGGAGCTTGCAGCAGATTTTCCGGTTTGGATGAGCGATATTTTCACTTTGGATGACGCGATGAAAACCATTGCGCAGATAGGGGAACTTGTAGATCGAGAGCCAGAAGCCGGTTACCTTAATCATTTAATTTCTGCTGGATTTAATGATCTGAAAACACTTGCACTTCAACAGCATATTGATAAAAAGGTAGCCTACCTCATCTGGCGTAAACCCTACATGGCTGCTGGAAAAAATACATTTATAAATGATATTCTGCTGATCAATGGTATGACGAATGTGATTACGCAAGAACGTTATCCATCGGTTACACTAGCCGAACTGAAAACTTTAAACTGCGAACTGATTCTACTGTCGTCAGAGCCTTATCCTTTTGGCGAAAAACATATTGAAGAGATTCAAGCGGCCATTCCCGAAGCAAGAATTATGCTGGTAGATGGAGAAATGTTCAGTTGGTATGGAAGCAGATTAGTTAAAGCCGTTCAATACTTTTTTGAGTTTCAGAAGCAAATTATTAGCTTTTAAAGTCAAATTTTTATAATTTGTAGCATAACGTCAAAACATCCCGTTATCATACCATTACATCACAACAAATCATAAACCAATGAAAAAAATACTAATACTATCGCTATTCGTAGCCGTAATTTCCAGTTGCAGTTCAATGAAAAACGGAGGAAACTCCACCACAGTTAGTGCAAGTGGAACAATTGAAAAATTAGGCATGACTACGTTTCAATACGGTACACATTTATTAAAAGCCGACAATAAAACTTATGCCTTAAAAAGTGCAAGCATCAATCTAGATACCTATTTAGATAAGAAGGTTACCATAAAGGGAAAAAAGGTTTCTGGTTATCCATTAGAAGGCGGACCTGAATTTATCGATGTAACGCTAGTGAAATTTTGATGCTGATCTGATTAAGTTAATGGCGCCATCTCCATGAAAACGGGAATCCTAAGCTTCACCCATGGTTCATTAACTTTCTAATGCATTAAGATTGCCAGTCAGGCGGGCAATGACGGACAGTGCTTAGGGGACTGCAAAGGTGTACGCACGACCATTGAAATTAAATTTTGTTTCTTTACAAAGTATTGCAAAGATTTGATTATTCAATTTAGTTTCTATCTTTGCAATCCTTAAAACATCCTATCTGCGGAAGTGGCGTAATTGGTAGCCGCACCAGACTTAGGATCTGGCGCTTCACGGCGTGGGGGTTCGAGTCCCTTCTTCCGCACAACAACATCAACCGTTCCGATTTAAACATCAGAACGGTTTTTTATTTCACAGCTTCTTGATCTTATGATTAGTATTATCGCGCTGTTACTCAACTATTGATACTTCACCTATCCTTGCCACCTAAACCTGATCGCAGTGGTTCCGATTTTTCATCGGAAAGAACAGAGAGCAGGACTGCATTATCCTAAATGCTACCGGACCTGCTTTCCAAAAAAATAAATGCTTAATTTACGCTGAAAACAAAGGTTAAGTTTCATTAACTGATTAATCCTGCTTTAAGTTACAAGTCAAGTGATTTGTGTCCTACCAATCATCAGAAAAACTTCTAATAGCCCTGTTATTAAAATTTTTCTCCTTAAAAATTAAAGAGTTAGCGGTTTTTGATCGAAATAATCAATAAAATATTGCCGATGCCTTTTGATTATTCAATCTTGTTTCTATCTTTGCAGTCCTTACAACATCCTAACTGCGGAAGTGGCGTAATTGGTAGCCGCACCAGACTTAGGATCTGGCGCTTCACGGCGTGGGGGTTCGAGTCCCTTCTTCCGC
>Ga0182006_1000416_pt1 | contig 34218 bp, 33 predicted proteins | sample Sormic07211104_1_FD_123022 | JGI IMG/M metagenome (GOLD analysis project Ga0182006, IMG submission 123022) | Rhizosphere microbial communities from Sorghum bicolor, Mead, Nebraska, USA - 072115-104_1 MetaG | ecosystem: Host-associated > Plants > Roots > Rhizosphere | place: USA: Nebraska...
CGGACCGCCCAGCCAGGCATCCCTCGACCGCTTTCGTCACCGGGAGACGCCATGTTCGGCTGGCTCGCATCCTTCGGCGTGCAATCGCGCGCCCGATCCACCGCCACCACGCGCTGGTTGGCGCTCGCGCCGCTCACCCTGTTCGAAGGGCTGGGGCAGCTTGGAGGCGTGCTCTTCCTCGCGCCGCGGATGGTGTCCTGTCCTGGTGCCGGCCAGATCGTGCATGGATGCCTCGTCGAGTCGATGGATCTCGCCCCACTCCTGGCGACGAGTCACGTCGGCCTCACCTGCGCCGTCACGGCCGAAGGCCCGCGCGAGTGGATCGACTGCGTCGACGGGCAGGGCGACACGGTAGCCCGCGTGTACCTGCTTCCCGACACCGATTACCTCGCCTGGGACGGTCTGTTCGCCGATGCCTCGCCTGTCGATGAACCCGCGCGCCGGGCTCCGGACCGGGAATGGCTGCGTACTTCCCGTGCCCGCATCCTGTCCTTTACCCGGCGGCGCGTCGCTGGTTTCACGCTGCTGGGCGCCTGCGATGCGCCGATTTCGTCTTTGGGAAGGGGCGTCGCCCGCGACATCGCGGTATCCGAATCGGTGGGCATCGCTGTCTGAACGGCGGTCCCGTCCGGATCTGTCCGCGGGCCCGGGTGTCCGGACATTCTGTCCGCGGACACATGTCGTTCGACAGCGAGACGTTATAAGTCGCTGATCGAACGACGGATTATGGCTTGGCACGCTGTTTGCCTGATATCCCCGCAAGCAGCCCAGGGAAGCCACCATGATCCGCGATACCTCCGCCCAGGACCGTCTCGTCGAAGTCCGTCCGAACCATCGTCGCAAGCTCATCTACGCCGCGGCCGGCCTGGCGGCGGTCGTCGCCATCGTGCTGGCGGTGCCCCGGATGGCCACGATGTTCTCGGCGGACTCTTCGGTCAGCGCGTCGCGCCTGTCCTTCGGCACCGTGACACGCGGTCCTTTCGTCCGTGACATCGCGGCGGAAGGCAAGGTGGTCGCGGCGGTGAGCCCCACGATGTACGCCGCTTCGGCGGGTGCCGTGGTGCTGAAGGTGCACGCGGGCGACGTGGTGAAGAAGGACCAGTTACTGGCCGTCATCACCAGTCCCGAACTGACCAGCAAGCTCGCCCAGGAAAAATCCGCGGCGGATGCCATGGAGGTCGAGTTCCTTCGCGCCCAGATCGATGCGAAGAAGAAGCGCTCCGAGCTGCAGAAGGCCTTCGACAACGCCACCATCGACCAGACCGCCGCCGAGCGCGACCTCAAGCGCTACCAGACGGCGTTCGACAAGGGCGCCGTGCCGGTCGCCGACGTCGACAAGGCGAAGTCCACCCTGGACAAGGCGGCCGTGACGGCCAAGCACGCGAAATCCGACCTCGCGATGGACAACGACAGCCTCACCTTCGACGTGCAGGCGAAGAAGCTCGCGCACGATCGCCAGGTGTTGCTGGTGACGGACCTGGAACGCCAGGTGGAAGACCTCAACGTGAAATCGCCGGTGGATGGCCAGGTAGGCCAGCTGTTCATCGCCGAGCGCGCGACGGTCGCCAAGGACGCGCAGCTACTCAGCGTTATCGACCTCTCCGCGCTGGAAGTGGAGATGAAGGTGCCCGAGAGCTTCGCCCGCGACCTCGCCATCGGCATGCCTGGTGAGATTTCCGGCAACGGCAAGACCTGGAACGGCAAGGTCAGCGCCGTGTCGCCGGAAGTGGTCAACGGCGAAGTCGCCGCACGCCTGCGCTTCGATGGCGAGACGCCGCAGCAGCTGCGCCAGAGCCAGCGCCTTTCGGTGCGCATCCTGCTCGACAAGCGCGACAGCGTACTCACCGTGCAGCGCGGTTCCTTCGTCGATGAAAGCGCGGGGCGCTATGCCTACGTGGTCAACGACGGCATGGCCGATCGCCGTGACATCCGCGTCGGTGCGAGCAGCATCGACAAGGTCGAGATACTCGACGGCCTGAAGGAGGGCGACAAGATCGTCATCTCCGGCGCCGACACCTTCGGTGACGCCAAGCACGTCGCCATCAGCCGCTAACAGAGGGAAAACCCATGCTCAAGATGACCCATCTCGCCAAGGTCTACCGCACGGAAGTCGTCGAGACCTACGCCCTGCGCGACTTCAACATCGACGTGAAGGAAGGCGAGTTCGTCGCCGTGACGGGTCCCTCCGGCTCGGGCAAGACCACCTTCCTCACCATCGCCGGGTTGCTGGAAACCTTCACCGGCGGCCACTACCACCTCGATGGCGTCGAAGTGAGCCAGCTCGACGACAACGCCCGTTCGCGCATCCGCAACGAGAAGATCGGTTTCATCTTCCAGGCCTTCAACCTGATTCCCGACCTGAACGTGTTCGACAACGTGGAAGTGCCCTTGCGCTATCGCGGCATGAAGGCGGCCGAACGCAAGCAGCGGATCATGGACGCGCTGGAACGCGTGGGCCTGGCCTCCCGCGCCAAGCATTACCCGGCGGAACTCTCGGGCGGCCAGCAGCAGCGCGTGGCCATCGCCCGCGCGCTCGCCGGTTCGCCGCGCCTGCTCCTGGCGGACGAACCCACCGGCAACCTGGATACGCAGATGGCCCGAGGCGTAATGGAACTGCTGGAGGAAATCCATCGCGAGGGCGCCACCATCGTGATGGTCACGCACGATCCGGAACTCGCCGCCCGCGCACAGCGCAACGTGCACGTGATCGACGGCCAGGTGGTGGACCTCGCCGAAGAACCGCGCTTCCACGCCCACGCCCACGTCGCCAATTCCTGATCCAGCGTCCGCCGTTCCGGGGGGAGTCCCATGTTCAGTTACTACCTGCAACTCGGCCTGCGCAGCCTGCGTCGCAACCCGATGCTTACCGCCCTGATGGTGATGGCGATCGGCTTCGGCGTCGCCGCGTCCATGACAACGTATTCGGTGTTCCGCGCCACGGCGCGCGACCCGATCCCGCAGAAGTCCAGCGTGCTCTTCAATACGCAGCTGGATGCCTTCGGCCCGGAGAATATCGAGAAAGGCGAACCGGCGGGAGCGTTGACCTACAAGGACGCCACGGCGTTGTTCCGTGCGCACAAGGCCAAGCGCCAGACCATCATCTACCCGGTGAGCGTATCGGTCATTCCCGATGATCCGGCGCGTTTGCCCAGCCGTGAAGCCGCCTATGCCGCGGGTTCGGACTTCTTCCCCATGTTCGACGTGCCCTTCATCCAGGGTGGCGGCTGGACGACGGACGACGACGAGAAGCACGCCAGCGTCGCCGTGATCACGAAGTCCACGAACGACAAGTTGTTCAATGGCGCCCCGAGCGTGGGCAGGCAGATCAACCTGGATGGCCGCCTGTTCCGCATCACCGGCGTGATCGAGGACTGGGCGCCGCAACCCTTGTTCTTCGACGTATGGAATACGGGCGGTTTCGATGAAGGCGCCTCGGTCTACATTCCGTTCACCCGCGCGGTCGACTTGCAGATGAGCACCAACGGCAATAACAACTGCGTGGCCGAGCCGGCCGAGGGCTGGGCCAATTATCTCCAGTCGGAATGCATCTGGCTGTCGTTGTGGAGCGAGCTGCCCACGAAGGCCGATGTCGATGCGTATCGTGACTATGTGGCGGGCTATGCCGCCGAGCAGCAGCGTGCCGGGCGGTTCCGCTGGGCGCCGAACGTGAGGGTCCGCGACGTCGTGGATTGGCTGGACGCGGAACACGTGGTGCCGCCGGAATCGCAGGTGTCGTTGGTGGTCTCGCTGGGCTTCCTGGTGATCTGCCTGGTCAACACCGTGGGCTTGTTGCTGGCGAAGTTCATGCGCCGCGCCCCGGAGATCGGCGTACGCCGCGCGCTCGGTGCCTCCCGCAGGGACATCTATGCGCAGTTCCTCATCGAGGCGGGCACCATCGGCGTCGCCGGAGGCATCCTCGGGCTGTTGCTGACCGGCCTGGGCGTGCTGGGCGTCGGCCTGGTCTTCCCCGAAGAGATCGCCCGCCTGGCGACGCTGGATCCGGTCCTGATCCTGCTGACACTCGTTGTCGCGATCGTGGCCTCCGTCGTCGCCGCCTTCTATCCCACATGGCGCGCCGCCCAGGTCCAGCCGGCCTGGCAGCTGAAATCCAACTGAGGACATGATCATGCAGATCAAGCCCATTCTCGCCGCCCTGCGCCGGCACAAGGCAGGCACGATCCTCATCGCCTTGCAGATCGCCCTTACCCTCGCCATCGTATGCAACGCGCTGTTCATCGTGCACGAGCGCATCGACCGCGTGAACCGGCCAACCGGTATGGACGAGTCGAACGTCGTCGTCGTGCAGAACAGGTACGTCGGCTCGCCGCCGAACTTCGTGCCGCTGATCAAGACCGACGTGCAGGCGCTGCGTTCGATCCCCGGCGTCGAGGCAGCCTATACGACCAACTCGTTTCCGCTACGCCGGGGCGGCTGGTCGACAGGCATCCAGACCAAGCCCGATGGAACCAAGGACGGCCTGCCGACCGCCCTCTACTTCGGCGACGAGCAAACCTTGAAAGCCCTCGGGGTGCGCCTCATCGCGGGGCGTAACTTCAATCCTGGCGAGGTCGTCATCGTACAGCCGCAGCAGCGGCCCGCGCCGCCGCAAGTCATCGTGACCAAGGCGATCGTCGACAAGCTGTTCCCGAATGGCGATGGACTCGGCAAGACCATCTACCTGTCGAAGGGCAAGCCGTCCACGATCATCGGCATCGTCGACAAGCTCACCGTGCCGTGGATCGATTTCGACCACATGGACAACGTGACGATCATGCCGCTGATCTTCAACAGCGGTTACCAGCACTTCGTGATTCGTACGCGTCCGGGCGAGCAGGATGCCGTCTTCAAGGCCACGGCGAAGACCTTGTACGGGGTCAACCGCATGCGTGTCCTGTCGGAAAAGACGGGTGTGCGGACGTTCGACATGGTCCGCAGCAGCGCCTACGAGACCGACCGCGGCATGGCGATCCTGATGAGCGTGGTCTGCGGCGTGTTGCTCGCGATCACCGCCGCCGGCATCGTCGGCCTGTCCAGTTTCTGGGTGGGGCAGCGACGCAAGCAGATCGGTGTGCGTCGTGCATTGGGTGCCCGGCGCAGCGATATCCTCAGTTACTTCATGACCGAGAATTTCCTGATCGCGCTGGCCGGCGTGGTATTGGGCGTCATCCTGGCGGTGGGCCTCAGCCAATGGATGTTCACGCACTTCGAAATGAAGAGGCTTTCCTTCACCTACGTGCTGGTCGGTGTCGTCGTGCTGCTTGGCCTGGGCCAGGTCGCGGTGTTCGCACCGGCGCTGCGTGCGTCGAAGGTGTCGCCCGTGGAAGCCACGCGCAGCGTCTGATACTGGGAAATCCGATGTTCGGTTATTACCTGGAGCTCGCCTTGCGCAGTCTCCGGCGGAGCAGGGCGCTCACGGCGCTCATGATCCTCGCCATCGCCCTGGGGATCGGGGCGAGCATGACCACCCTGACCGTACTGCACGTGCTGTCGGGGGATCCGCTGCCGGGACGCAGCGGATCGATCTTCATGCCGCGTCTCGATCCGCGCGGCCTGAGAGGCTTCGATCTCTCGGCGGACTTGCCTGCCCAGGTGACCTGGACGGACGGCGTGAACCTGCTGAATGCCCGCCGCGCGCACCGGCAGGCGTTGATGACGGGAGGCGCCCTGCCGATTCAGCCGGACGACCCGTCGATCGATCCTTTCTTCGTCTCCGCCCGCTACACCAGCGCGGATTTTTTCGGCATGTTCGATACGCCGTTCCGCTACGGGCAGGCATGGAGCGCCACCGAGGACGAACAGCGCGCGCATATCGCGGTGATCGGTTCCGAATTGAACGACCGGCTCTTCCATGGCGAAAACAGCATCGGCAGGACGATCCACGCCAATGGCGCGGACCTGCGTATCGTCGGCGTGCTCAAGCCCTGGAGGCCGGTTCCCCACTTCTATGACCTGAACACCACCAACTACGGGGCGGCGGAACAGGTGTTCGTGCCCTTGACCACCTCGCGGGCGATGCGACTGACCCGCAACGGCGGCGTCGAATGCTGGGGCATGGGGTCCGGCGACGAAGATCACATGGAGTCGGCGAGTTGCGTGTGGTTGCAGCTCTGGGTGGAGCTGGACGATGCGGCTGCCGTCGCTTCCTACCGTAGGTTCCTGGAGGGCTATGCGCGTGAGCAAGTCGCGTCGGGCCGGTACGATCGTCCTGCGCGCGCCGAGCTTACCAACGTGATGCACCTTCTCGACGAGCAAGGAGTCGTTCCCGGTGACGTTCGTCTGCAGGTGTGGCTTTCGCTCGGCTTCTTCGTCGTTTGCCTGGTCAACACCGTGGGCTTGATGCTGGCGAAGTTCATGCGCCGGGCGGGTGAGGTGAGCGTGCGCCGTGCCCTGGGTGCGTCTCGGCGCAGCGTGTTCACGCAACTGCTGACCGAGGCGGGCATCGTGGGATTGGCCGGCGGTTTCGGCGGCCTGGCGGTGGCCTTGCTCGGGCTCGCGATCGTGCGCATGCAACCGAACCCGGCGGCGGAACTGGCCCACCTCGACCTGACCATGCTGGCGGCGACCTTCCTGGTCTCGCTGTTCGCTGCGCTCGCCGCCGGCCTGGTGCCGGCGTGGCGCGCATGCCGGATTCCCCCGGCACTGCAATTGAAGAGCCAATGATGCGCCTGGATATCGGACCCATCCTTTCGACGCTCGGCCGGCATAAGCTCACGGCGACGCTGATCGTGCTGCAGATCGCATTGACTTGCGCGATCCTCTGCAACGCGACCTTCCTGATCGGCGACCGGCTGCGCTGGATGCAATCGGCCAGCGGGATCGACGATGACCGTATCGTTCGCCTCATGGTCTCCGACATCGGTCCGCGCACCGACACGCACGCCCGGATCGAGGCGGACCTCGCGGCGCTGCGTGCCGTCCCGGGCGTGGAAGCGGCGACCGTGACCAACTCCCTGCCGTTCGGTCCGTCTTCCTGGAGCACTCCGGTGAGACTCACGCGCGACCAGTCGATGCCGTCCGTGGAAGCCGGCGCGTATTACGGTGAAGCGGTGGGCGAAACGCTGGGCCTTCGCCTCGTCGCCGGACGCTTCATCCGTTCCGACGAATACGTCTGGGTGGACGATCACGCCGCGAAGCAGGTGCGGGGAAGCCCGGTGGTCGTCGTGACACAGGCGCTTGCGCAACGCCTGTTCCCCGGCCAGCCAGCCGTCGGCCGGACCATCGTCATCGGCGACGAGGAGTTCCGGATCGTGGGCGTCGTCGAACGGCTGGCTCGCGCCGGCGACCAGAACCGAGCGGGTGTATACGAAACCCTGTTGCTTCCCTGGCGCATGGTCACCGCCTATGGCGGCGGTTTCGCGGTCCGCGCGCGTCCCGGCGAAGCCGGCAAGGTATTGCAATCCGCGGCGGCGGCACTCAAGGCCGTGGACCCGCGCCGTGTCATCGTCGAAAAGCGGCTGTACACGGAGGTGCGCGACCGTTACTTCGCCGCGGACCGGGCGACGACCGTCCTGCTCGTCGGCGTATGCGTGGCCTTGCTCGTCGTCACCGCGCTGGGCATCGTCGGGCTGGCCAGCTTCTGGGTGGCCCAGCGCCGTCGCCAGATCGGCATTCGTCGCGCCCTTGGTGCGAGCCGCACCGATGTGCTGCGTTATTTCCAGACCGAAAACTTCCTTCTCGCCAGCATGGGCATCGTCCTGGGCATGGTGCTCGCCTATGCGATCAACCTGCTGTTGATGCGCGAGTACGCGCTCCCGCGCCTTCCGCTCGGTTACCTGCCGGTGGGTGCGTTGGTGCTCTGGCTATTGGGCCAGGCCGCCGTGCTGGCCCCGGCCCGACGGGCGGCGTCCGTGCCCCCGGTGGTGGCCACCCGTGGATAGAATGGGAAAGAGTGCCGGCGGGGATGCAACCTTTTCGCCGGGAGAGGCATCCATGGCTGCATGCGAAGGGACCAGATGCGCTGCGTATTGATCATCGACGACAACCCCGCCGTGGGCGAGGCGCTTTCACTTGCGCTCAGCTTGCGCGATATCCGCCCGCTGGTGGCCCTCACGCCCGACGACGGGCTGGCCACGCTGGCGCGCGAACGCGTTGACGTCGTCATCCAGGACATGAACTTCACCGCGGATACCACCTCGGGCGAGGAAGGCGTGGCGCTGTTCAAGGCGATCCGTGCCCGTCATACCGATCTTCCGGTGATCCTGCTCACGGCCTGGACCCACCTGGAGGCCGCCGTGGAACTGGTGAAGGCCGGTGCCGCGGACTACCTGGCCAAGCCCTGGGACGACACCAAGCTTCTCGCCACGGTGGAGAACCTGCTCGAACTGTCCGAGTCGACCCGTGAAGTGACCCGCGCGCGGGTGGAACGCCGCCGCCGCCGCGAAGCGCTGGAAAGCCGCTACGAACTCGATGGCCTGGTCTTCGCGTCGGAGGCGATGAGCCGCACGATCGAACTCGCCTGCCAGGTCGCGCGCTCGGACGTGCCGGTGCTCATCACCGGCCCGAACGGTGCCGGCAAGGAACGCATAGCGGCCATCGTGCATGCCAATTCCGCGGTGCGTCGCGGTCCCTTCGTGGCGGTGAACTGCGGCGCGCTGCCGGGCGAACTGATCGAGGCCGAGTTGTTCGGTGCCGAGGCGGGCGCATACACCGGCGCGAACAAGGCACGCGAAGGCCGCTTCGAGATGGCCGATGGCGGCACCTTGTTCCTCGACGAGATCGGCAACCTGCCGCTGCCGGGCCAGATGAAATTGCTGCGCGTGCTCGAGACCGGCCAGTTCGAACGGCTGGGATCGGGACGTACGCGACACGCCAAGGTTCGCGTGGTGAGCGCCACGAACGCCGACCTGAAGGCGATGATCGCATCCGGTACCTTCCGTGAAGACCTCTACTACCGGCTCAACGTGATCGATGTGAACCTGCCGCCGCTGTCGGAACGCAGCGACGACATTCTTCCCCTCGCTGAATTCTTCCTCGATGGGCGGGCCACGCTGAGCGAGGATGCGCGGGAAGCGTTGCTGGCCCACACGTGGCCGGGCAACGTCCGCGAACTGAAGAACGCCATCGCGCGTGCGGCACTGCTGGCCGCGGACGGCAGGATCGAGCCGGTCCACCTCAATCTTCCGCCACCGCCGGCCGCGGCCAGCCGCAACCTCGACGAGCCCAGCCGAGAGTCGGTCGAGGCGGCGCTGGCGTCGGCGGGTGGGGTGGTGAGCCGTGCCGCGAGCACCCTGGGACTTTCACGACAGGCGCTTTACCGGCGCATGGAGCGCTACGGGCTGGCGGTCTGATACGTTCACCCGCATGAAGACCCTCTCGCTCGAAGGACGCATGACCCTCGTCGTGGCCGGCTCGGCCATCGTCGGCGCGCTGGTCTTCGCCGGCGTGTCGATCTGGCCGTTCCCGCAGGTGCTGGCCTGGATACGCGCCGTGCCGGACAAGGCGGGCAAGCTGCCGGCGGTCACCCCCATCGAGCCGTTCGACGGCGGCACGGCGCTGATCATCTGCCTGCTGGTGCTCCTGCCCTTGTCGGCATGGGTGGCGCACGCGCTGGTGGAACCGTTGAGGCGCCTGATGCGCGCGCTGGAAAGCGCGGTGGCGAGCTATAAGGACGGCGATTTCAGCATGTCCATCGGTACCTCGCGGCGCGATGAACTGGGTGACCTGATCCGCATGCACAACGCGCTGGGCCAGACCCTGCGCGACCAACGCCAACATCTCGCCCAGCGCGAGCTGCTGCTCGACACGGTGGTGCAGAACACGCCGGTGGCGCTGGTCCTCACCGACCCGAGCGGCAAGGTCACCTACGCGAACATCGCGGCGCGGCACCTGTTCAACGAGGGGCGCGCGCTCGCGGGCCTGGATTTCGACACCGTGCTGGCGGCGATGCCCGAGAGCCTGCGCGAAGCGGCGGCCGGTGGCGAGGACGCCTTGTTCTCCGTCGAGATGGACGGCAGCGAGGAAACCTTCCACCTGTCCCAGCGTGGCTTTCGCCTGCAGGGGCGTCCGCACCGCCTGCAGCTCTATCGTCGTATGACGCGCGAGCTGTCGCGCCAGGAAGTGCACACCTGGAAGCGGGTGATCCGGGTGATCAGCCATGAACTCAATAACTCGCTGGCGCCGATCTCGTCGTTGTCGCATTCGGGCGCCGAGCTGGCTCGCCGTGGCGATCTCGCACGATTGCCCGGCGTGTTCGCCTCGATCGGCGACCGCGCGAAACACCTGCACAGTTTCATCGCCGGCTACGCCAGTTTCGCCAAGCTGCCGGCGCCGCAATCCCGGCCCGTCCCATGGGTTCCTTTCCTCGACGCGCTGGCGCTGCACGCGCAGTTCCGCCTCGCCTCGCCGCCGCCCGAGCAGTCCGGCTGGTTCGACCCGACCCAGGTGGAGCAGGTCCTCATCAACCTGATCAAGAACGCCCACGAGGCGGGTGGGGATGCCAACGAGGTGTCCGTGGCCGTGCACCAGGTCGGGCGCGACACACTGATCGAAGTGGCCGACCGTGGCCCGGGCATGAGCGAGACGGTGCTCGCCCAGGCCCTTCTGCCGTTCTATTCCACCAAGCGTTCGGGTACCGGCCTCGGCCTGGCCCTGGCCCGCGAAATTTCGGAAGCCCATGGCGGGCGCATCGCGCTGGCCAATCGCGAGGGTGGCGGCCTGCGCGTCACCCTGGTGTTGCCCGCCGGTTCGCCCTGAGGCGCTTCGCCTATACTCCCGGGACATACCGGGAGAGGGAGAGACAAGGCCATGGGAAATATCGTCGTCGCGCTGGTCGTGGTGGTCGTCGCCATCATCGTGCTGGCCAAGCTCATTCGTATCGTGCCGCAAGGCTACGAGTGGACGGTGGAGATGTTCGGCAAGTACACGGGCACGCTCACCCCGGGCCTGCATTTCCTCATCCCGTTCGTCTACGCGATCGGGCGCAAGATGAACATGATGGAGCAGGTGCTCGAAGTCCCCTCGCAGGACGTCATCACCAAGGACAACGCCGTGGTCCGCGTGGACGGCGTGGTGTTCTACCAGGTGCTCGACGCGGCCAAGGCCGCCTATGAGGTGGCGAACCTCGAAATGGCGGCGCTCGCGCTGATCATGACCAATATCCGTACCGTGCTCGGCTCGATGGACCTGGACGAAAGCCTGAGCCAGCGCGATGCGATCAATGCCAAGCTGCTCGGCGTGATCGACGAGGCCACGCACCCCTGGGGCGTCAAGGTGACGCGCATCGAGATCAAGGACATCTCGCCGCCACGCGATCTCGTCGACGCCATGGCGCGGCAGATGAAGGCCGAGCGCGAGAAGCGCGCGAACATCCTCGATGCCGAGGGCTTCCGCCAGGCGGCCATCCTCAAGGCCGAGGGTGAGAAGCAATCGGCGATCCTGGAAGCCGAGGGAAAGAAGGAAGCCGCGTTCCGCGAGGCGGAAGCACGCGAGCGCCTTGCCGAGGCCGAAGCCAAGGCCACCACGATGGTCTCGCAGGCCATCGCCAGTGGCGACGTGAACGCCCTGAATTACTTCGTCGCCAACAACTACGTCGAGGCCCTGAAGGAAATGGCCAAGTCGCCCAACCAGAAGACGCTGCTGCTGCCCATGGAGACCACGGGCATCCTCGGTTCGCTGGCGGGTATCGCGGAGCTCGCGCGCGACTCGCTCGCCTCGCAACAACGCGCGCCGGCGGAGACCTCCAACCGCACGCCGCCGCTGCCGCGCTGATCGCCATGGACCAGATCGCCGTGCATTACCTCTGGTGGATCGTCGCGCTGCTCTTGATCGGTGGCGAGGTGATCCTGCCGGGTTACTTCATGTTGTGGATCGGTATCGCCGCCGCGGCCATGGGCGTGGTGTTGCTGCTATTCCCGGAGATGACCGCGCTGGCCCAGGCGGTGCTGTTCGTGGTCTTCGCCTTCGTCTCGTGCTTCGTCTACTGGAAGGTGGTCAGGCCGCGCCTGGAACGGATTCCCGCCGGCAACGAGCGCCTCAATCGCCGGGGCGAGCAGTTGCTCGGACAGCGCTACACGCTGTGTGAGCCGATCGTGCAGGGGCGTGGCAAGGCCAGGGTGGGCGATGGCATGTGGCTGGTCACCGGTCCGGACCTGCCCCTCGGCGCGACGGTGGAGGTGGTCGGCATCGACGGCACGACCCTGCGCGTCAAGGCGGTGGATGTTGGCTGATGCCACGCCGCTGACCGTGCCGGTGGGTTTCGCCACCACCGCGATCAATACCCGCATCGCCTTCCTCACCGAGCTGGCGCGGCGGCTGCACCAGTACGGCACCACGGCGCCTCGGCTGGAGACTGCGATCAGCCGGTCGGCGCAACGGCTGGGCCTGTCGGCCGAGGTGTGGTCCAGCCCGACCGCGATCATCGTTTCCTTCGCCGACCTGGGGCAGGGCGAGGAAAGCGTCGCCCAGGTCACCCAGGTCATGCGGCTTCCGCCGGGTGACGTGAATCTTGGACGCCTCTGCGAGGCAGACCGCATCGCCGACGCGGTGATCGATGGCCAGATGGAGCTACGCGAGGGCTTTCACCTCTTGCGCAAGCTTGGCGCGCCGGAGACCTTCCGCGCCGAACTGGGTGTGATCGCGAGCTACGGCCTGTGTGCCGCCAGCGTCGTGGCCTTGTTGTTGCACAGCGCGTGGCCCGACCTCGTCACCGCCGGCGTCATCGGCGTGATCATCGGCCTCATCACCGTCGCCTCCGGCAGTCGCCCTCGGCTGGCCGCGGCGAGCGAAGCCATCAGCGCGATGGTGGCCACGATCATCGCGACCGTCGTCAGCGCTTACATCGTGCCGTTGGCGTTGAAGTCGGTCATCCTCGGCAGCCTGATCGTCCTGCTGCCGGGCATGGCATTGACGACGGCGGTGCGTGAGATTTCCAGCCAACACCTGGTGGCCGGCGTCGCGCGCATGGGCGGCGCGGTGGCGACCCTTCTCAAGCTCACGTTCGGCACCGTCGCGGCCAGCCAGTTGTGCGAAGCCTTCGGCATCGAACCGCGCAACTACGCACTCCCTCCGCTGCCGGGCTGGGCGGATTGGCCTTCGTTGATCCTCGGCGCATTCTCGTTCGCCATCCTCTTCCGTGCCGCCCGGCGTGACTGGCTGGTGGTGATGGGCGCGGTGGTGCTCGGCTATCTCGCCACGCGGTGGGGCGGCAGCATTTCCGGTTCGTTGCCGGGAGCGCCGTTCGGTGTCTTCGTCGGCGGCTTGCTGTTGGGCTCGTTGAGCAACGTATATGCGCGTTACGCGCAGCAACCCGGAGCGGTGGTGCGCGAGCCTGGGATCATCCTGCTGGTGCCGGGGTCGGTCAGTTTCCGCAGTGTGTCGTACCTGCTGGATCGCGACGCCTCGTTAGGCATGGACACGGGACTGCTCGGCGTGACGCTGCTCGTCTCGCTGGTGGCCGGCCTGCTGTTCGGCGACCTCATCGTGGCCCCCCGCCGTTCACTCTGACCAAGTGGTGTGCTGCCGGGTGGTTGTGGGACAGCTTAGGTGGGAGCCGACCCTGTCGGCGATGGGTGCTTGCCTCGACCTGGCCCGCTGCCGCGGGATCGCCGCTGAAGCGGCTTCCCACCCGGTAGCTGTTCCCCCCGGGTAGCTGTTTCCCCTCCGGGTAGCGGATTCCCACCCGGTAGCGGATTCCCACCCGGTAGCGGATTCCCCCCTGGGTAGCGGCTTCCCACCCGGGTAGCGGATTCCCACCCGGTAGCGGCTTCCCCAATGGGGGCCCCACAAGTGGGGGCCCCACCAGCCGTCAGCTTGCGTATTGAGCTACGCCATTGCCGAACGACCAGTTTTCCTTCTTCACCTCTACCAGGCTCACGAAGACGTCGCCCGGCTTCACGCCGGGTGCCTTGCCGAGGTTCTCGGCGATCGCCTTGTACAGTGCCTTCTTCTGCTCGAGCGTACGCGTGTCGTTGAAGGTGATCTGTACGATCACGATGTCGTCGCTGCGCTCGATGCCCAGGTAATGGGCGTCGTAAACGAGGCCTTCGGTGTCATGTTCGGCAATGACCTGGAAGCGGTCGTCGGCCGGTACGCCGATACCGACGAGGGCATCGTGGACGGCATTGCCCAGGGCGGTACGGTAAGCGGCATCCTTGCCGCGACGCAGATCGATTCGGACGAGAGGCATGTGCGGCTCCTGGCGGTGAACGCGTTAGACCAGCAGATCCTTTTCCTTCTTGCCGGCCTTCAGCGCTTCGTTGAACCAATTCGGACGCTTGCCACGACCCGACCAGGTCTGGGCGGGGTCGGCGGGATTGCGGTACTTGGCGGCCACGGTGGTGCCGGCACGCTTCGACTTGGGCGCGCGTGCGCCGAATACGTCGTCGAAGGTGAAGCCTTCCGCCTTGATGAGCGCGTTGATTTTCTCGCGCAGCTTGCTGACCTTTTCCTTACGCAGTTCGTTCTGGCGAACCTGTGCCTTGGTGATCAACTCATTGAGCTGGTTGTGATTGAGGCTCTTGATATCGACGGCCATGGGCATCTCCGGGTTATTGCAGGATTAAGGGTTTCGCATTGGGCCATTGGCCCTTCTTGATAATGCGAACGCCGGAATTGTGACCCAATTGGCGAGATAATGGCAGTACGACGAGTGATGTGTCGGCTAATAGGAAGCGATTATCGGATTAGCCTTACAGCGGTGAACACATATCGATCCGTGGAACTGCTCAAGGTGGGAACTGCTCAGGGTGGGACCTGCTTCGGTGGGAGCCGACCTTGTCGGCGATCCCGCGGTAGCGGGCCGGGTTGCAGCAAGCCCCCATCGCCGCTGAAGCGGCTCCCACAACAGCATCGGGTGGACCGATCTGGAATAAACCTGGTGGGAGCCGGTCCTATCTCAACCTAGCAGGGCGATCAGTTCTTCGCGGGTGACATTGCGGGCTTCGCTGTCGGTGCGCGCGCGGTATTCGAAGGTACCGGCTTCCAGGCCGCGGCCGCTCACCACCACCCGGTGCGGTACGCCGATGAGTTCCATGTCGGCGAACATCGAGCCCGGGCGCAGGCCGCGGTCGTCGAGGACGGTTTCGATGCCGGCCTGCGACAGTTGCTGGTAGATCGATTCGGCGGCTTCCGTGACGGTCGCGTCGTTCTTCGGGTTGATCACGCAGACGACCACGCGCCAGGGCGCCATGGCCTCGGGCAAGATCATGCCTGCGTCGTCGTGGCGCTGCTCGATGGCGGCGGCCACGATGCGGCTGACGCCGATGCCGTAGCAACCCATGTACATCGTGCGCATCTTGCCCTGCTCGTCGAGCACGCCGGCGCCCATGGACTCGGCGTACTTCTGCCCGAGCTGGAAGATATGGCCGACCTCGATGCCACGGCCTAGGCGGATCGTGCCCTTGCCATCCGGCGAGGCATCGCCATCGACGACCTTGCGGAGGTCGGCGACACGGTTGATCCGCGCATCGCGCTGCCAGTTGGCACCGGTGTAATGCGTGCCGTCCTGGTTGCCGCCGCAAACGAAGTCGGCGAGTACGGCCGCGCTGCGGTCGACGATGACCGGGATCGACTCGGGCAGCCCCACCGGGCCGATGAAGCCGGGACGCGTGCCGGTGGCGGCGATGATTTCCGCTTCGCTGGCCAACTCGGATTCGTCCGGGAGTTCGGGAAGGTGGGCGGCCTTCACCTCGTTGAGTTCGTGGTCGCCGCGCACGCACAGGGCGACGAGTCCTTCGCGGCCGCGGACCAGGATGGTCTTCACCACCTGCGACGCGGGGACGCCGAGGAAGGCCGTGATTTCCTCGACCGTGCGCTCCTTGGGAGTATCCACACGGGTGAGTTCCGCCGATGGGGCGGGGCGTTCGGTGGAAGGCGCGACGGCTTCGGCCAGCTCGATGTTGGCCGCGTAGCTGGAGGCGTCCGAGAAGGCGAGGGCGTCCTCGCCCGAATCGGCGAGCACCTGGAACTCATGGCTGGCACTGCCGCCGATCGCGCCCGTGTCGGCGTCCACCGCGCGGAATTCGAGGCCGAGGCGGGTGAATATGCGCGAGTACGTCTCGTACATCACCTTATAGGTTTCGCCGAGCGATTCCTGGGTCAGGTGGAAGGAATACGCATCCTTCATGAGGAACTCGCGCGCGCGCATCACGCCGAAACGCGGGCGGATCTCGTCGCGGAACTTGGTCTGGATCTGGAAGAAATTGAGCGGAAGCTGCTTATAGCTCTTCAGCTCGTTACGCGCGAAGTCGGTGATGACCTCTTCGTGCGTGGGGCCGTAGCAGAACTCCTGTTCCTTGCGGTCCTTGATCTTCAGCAGCTGGCCGCCGAACTTTTCCCAACGGCCGGTCTCTTCCCAGAGTTCGCGCGGCTGCACGGAGGGCATCAGCATCTCGACGGCGCCCGCGCGGACCATTTCCTCGCGGACGACCTTTTCCACCTTGCGCAGCACGCGCAGGCCCAGCGGCGACCAGGTGTACAGGCCCGAGGCGAGCTTGCGGATCATGCCCGCGCGAAGCATCAGCTGGTGGCTGACGACTTCCGCGTCGGCGGGGACTTCCTTGACGGTGGCGAGGTGGAACTGGCTGAGGCGCATCTGCAAGCGATCCCGACGGCAAAGCCGGGATTATAGGGGGTTTCCAGCGTGCCGCCGCTTCAGCCCTGGCAGTAAAGCGTCATCTGCGCCTGGGCGGTCTTGATCTGGCTCTGCCGCGTGGCGTCGTCGACCTGCTTCACGCCGCCCTTGCCGTCGTCCATGGTCACGACCTTCTCGTTGTTGAGGATGTCGAGGTTCTTGCGCAGCTGGTCGCAGAGCTTCTGCCGGTTGGCCGGCGTGTCGTCTGCACTGGCCGGCGCCTTCGTTCCGCTCGCGGCGGCCGTCGCGCTCGCCGCCGGAGCGGGGGCAGGAGCCTCGGCGGTGCCCGAGGTCTTGATCTTCTCGTATTTCATGCCGCCCGGCGGGGGCGCGTCGGCGTAATGGGTGACGCCCTGGGCGTCCTTCCACTTGTAGGCCTGGGCCAGGGCCAGGGGGCAGACCGACACGAGGAGTGCGAGAGCTAGGCAACGGCGCATGTGGGTTTCCGGCTGGCTGGATGAGTGGCGCAAACAAGTATCACCCGGCGTGGGGGTGCGCAAGCGACGTGGGTCGCGGTTCCCGTCAACGGCCCCGGGACGCCCCTCCGCCGGTGCCGGACTGACGCTTCACGGCGCCTGGGATACACTGTCGGCCCATGTCACGGAATGGCCCATGAGCGATCCGATCCAAGCCCGGGGGCCGCGTCACCGCGGTATCTACCTGCTTCCGAACCTGTTCACGACGGGCGCCATGTTCGCCGGTTTCTACGCGATCGTGTCCGCGATCAACGGGCACTACGGCGTGGCCGCCCTGGCTGTCTTCGTGGCAGGCATCCTCGACGGCATGGACGGCCGCGTGGCGCGCATGACCAACTCGCAGAGCGAATTCGGCGTGCAGTACGACTCCCTCTCCGACCTGGTCAGCTTCGGCCTCGCGCCCGCGCTGGTCATGTACACGTGGGCGTTGTCGTCGCTGGTGGCCTACGGTCCCGTCTGGGGCAAGATCGGCTGGGCCGCGGCCTTCATATACGCGGTTTGCGCCGCTTTGCGCCTGGCCCGCTTCAACACCCAGGTCGGCGTTGCCGACAAGCGCTATTTCCAGGGCCTGGCCAGCCCCGCGGCCGCCGGGCTGTGCATGTCCTTCGTATGGACGATGGAGAAGTTCGACATTCCGGGGCCGTCCGTGGCGTTCTTCGCCATGCCGCTGGCGGTGGTCGCCGGGCTGCTCATGGTCAGCAACGTGCGGTACTACAGCTTCAAGGCCTGGCCCAAGGGCGATCGCGTGCCCTTCATCTGGCTGATCGCCGCGGTACTGATCGTGGTGCTGCTCTTGATCGACACGGCCCGCGTGCTGTTCGCCGTGGCGGTGATCTACACCGTTTCCGGTCCCGTGATGACGCTGTGGGGCCGTGCCGCGCATCGCCGGCGCACGCGCCGCCACGCCAAGGCGTCGGAGTAAGCGCGATGTCCGCCGTACCCGAACGCCGCGAACGCCTGCTCAAGGTGATGGGCGTGACGCCCTGGCGCCTGCGGTTCGGCGAGGCGTCGTCCGGATCGGCCGTCCAGCCCGCCAACGACGGGCCGGCGCTGGCGGGCGACCGCGTGTCGTGCGTGGTGATCCTTCCGGCCGGGGCGAGCGGACGCGAACTGGACCTGCTGGGCCGTGCGTTGCGCGCCTTCGGTCCGGTGACGGCACGCGCCGCACGGCTGGAGGTGGGTGAACGCGGGTTGGGCGACGTGCCCGCGGCGGCGGCCTATCTTGTCTTTGGCGAGGCACAGGCCCGCGCCCTGGGTCACGACCTTCCGGCCGCCGTGATGAGCACGGCGCACATCGTGCTGGTGGATACCCCGGCGGCGATCGTCACCGACCCGGCCGCGAAGCGCCGGCTCTGGAATGGCTTGCGCGCCCTTGGACGTGCCCTGCGCGGAGCCTGAACCCATGGTCGCCGTGGCTCGTCCCTCCACCGAAGTACGCGCGATGCGCCGCGAAGATCTCGACGCCGTCGTGGCGATCGAGCACGCGTCGTACGAGTTTCCCTGGAGCGCGGGCATCTTCCGCGACTGCATGCAGGCGGGACACAACTGCTGGGTGATCGTCCACGAGGGCGACATCGCCGGCTACGGCATCCTTTCCGTGGCGGCGGGCGAAGCCCATGTGTTGAACGTCTGCATCGCCGCTGCCCATCGCGGTCTCGGTTACGGGCGGCGGATGATGCGCCGGCTGATCGATCTCGCCCGCTGGTACGGCGCCGAGCGGATCTTCCTCGAGGTGCGGCCGTCGAATCCCGTGGCGAAGGATCTCTATGACTCGCTGGGGTTTACCGAGATCGGGCGGCGGCCTTCGTATTATCCGGCGAGAGGCGGTCGGGAAGACGCGATCGTGATGGCGTTGGACATGGTGTCTGGGGAATGAGGTGACCGGGCAGGGTGAGGTGACCAAGATCGCGGCCTGGGCCGCGATCCCGCTCACCTCATTCCCACCAAACCCTCCCTCTCGACTCACCCCTCCCGCAACAACGCCATCGGCGAGGTGCGCAACACTTTCCGCGTGCCGAACAGGCCGATCGCCATCACGACGAGTGCGGCAAGCGCCGCCGCGCCGACGAGCGGCCATATCGGCGGTACGAAATTTTCGATGCGGAAGACGGCGTTGCCGAGCCACAGGCCGGCGCCTGTCGCGCCGAGCGCGGCGGTGAGGCCGGCGACCAGGCCGAGCAAGGCGAACTCGCACGCCGCCGCCGCCCGCAGCTGGGCGCGCGTCGCGCCCAGCGTGCGCAGGAGCGCGGCTTCCTTGCGCCGCTCCTGCGCGCTGGCCGCGAGCGCCGCGGCGAGCACGAGCGCGCCGGCGAGCAGGCTGAAGCCGAGGACCCAGCGCACGGCGCCGCCCACGCGATCCACGATCTCGCGCACGCGGTCGAGCAGGGCGTCGACGTCGATCAGGCTCAGGTTCCCGAAGTCGCGGGAAACCTTCGCCAGCTGGTCGGCATGGCCGCGCGGGAGGTAGAAGCTCGTGAGCCACGTATGTGGAAGCGTGTCCGCGTGCGCGGGATCGAGCATGAGGAAGAAGTTCACCCTGAACGAACTCCAGTCGACCTTGCGCACGCTGCTCACCTTCGCGTCGATCGTACCTTCGCCGACCTCGAAGCTGAGCGTGTCGCCGATCTTCAACTGGTAGCGGTCGCGCCACGACGTGTCGACGGATACTTCCGCCTGCGCGGGCGAGGGTCCTGCCCACGTGCCTTGCACGACTTCATTGGACGGCGGCAATGCGGCGGCCCACGAAAGGCGTAGCTGGCGGTCCGCCGATTCCTTCGCGTCCTCGTTGGTGAAGGCGATGCTGTCGACGGGCTTGCCGTTGATCGCGGTGAGCTTGCCCACGGCGAGTGGCATCATGTTCGTGCGTGATGCTCCCATGCCCTCCAGCGCCCGCGCGAAGGCGTCGCGCTGGTCGTCCTGCAGGTTGAGCGCGAACCAGTTGGGCGTATCGACGGGAAGCTCGCGCCGCCAGCCTTCCAGCAGCGAGGGTGCGATCACCGCGAGCAGCAGCAGGGCGCAGAGCCCCAGCGAGAGTGCCGTGGCCTGCACGAGGGAGAGACCGCGGCGGCGGGCCAGTGCCGCGAGCCCGAGGCGCAGGGCGGGGTGCGCACCGGGCGCCACGCGCCGCGCGATCACCAGCAGCAGCGCCGAAAGCAGCGCGGCGACGACGGCCACGCCGGCGAGGGTGGCGGCGAGGATGCCCGCCAGCTTCGCCGAATCGCTCTGCACCCAGACCAGCAGCACGGCCGTGACCAGCGGCACGAGGTAGAGCGCATCGAAGCGGCGCACGCGGCGCTGCATCGATTCGCGGAACACCGCGACCGGGGGCACCTCGGCCAGCCGAACCAGCGGTGGCAGCGCGAAGCCGGCGAGCACCGCCAGACCCATCGCCGCGGCCGCGAACGCGGGTCCGAGCGGAAGGGTGGTGGGGATGTTGTCGAACAGCTGGCGCGCGAAGTACCACGCGCCCTGGGCGAGACCCAGCGCGATCGCCATGCCGAGGGCGGCGGCGGGCAACGCGAGCGCCGCCAGCGTCGTCACGAGCAGCGCGGCGATGCGCCGCCTCGGGGTGCCCAGGGCGCGTAGCAGGGCGACCTCGCCGGCCTTGCGCCGCGCATATCGCGCCGAGGCGAGGGCGATGGCCACGCCGGCCAGCAATGCCGAAAGCAGGGCGGTGAGGCGCAGGAAAGCGCTGGCACGGTCGAACGCCGTGCGCATGCGCTCCTGCATCTTTTCCGGCGTGATGAGGTCGGCGCCCGCGGGCAAGGCGCTTCCTTCGAGGCGGGTCCGCCACGCCGCGACGGCGGCCGGCGGGCCGGAGACCAGCAGGCGATGCCGCGCGCGGCTGCCCACCGAGAGCAGCCCGGCCTCGCTGGCGTCGTCCAGGTTCATCAACGCGCGCGGGGCGAGTGCGAAGAGTTCGCCGCCGTCGGGCTGGCGAAGGAGTTCGGCGGCGACGGTGAGGTCGCGTCCGCCGACCTGGATCGCCTGTCCGGCGCGTATCCCGAGGCCGACCATGGCGCGATGGTCGAGGAAGACCTGGCCGCGCGCGGGACCGTGCGCGACGCGATCGCGCCCGTCCGCCCCGCGCACTTCCAGCGTGCCGCGCAGGGGGTAGGCCCCGTCGGTGGCGAGCACGTCGAGCAACTGGCTGCGTTCGCCGACGAAGGCCACGCTGCGGAACGACGCGCCACGCGTCGCGGCCAGTCCATCGGTCCGCGCCGACCGCAGCATCGGCTCGGGCAGGGGCGCGGGTGCGGACACACCGAGATCGCCACCGATCAGTTCGGCCGCGCTGGCCAGGATGCCGCGTTCGATCCGGGTGGAGAGGGTCGCCACCACGCCCAGGGCGATGACCGCCAGGACCAGCGAGGCCGCCAGGGTGCGGAGCTCCACCAGGTGCCATTCACGCCGCAGCGTGCGCAGGGCCAGCCGGAAGACGTTCACGCGGGCACCCCGAGGCGGCCTTCGTGCAATTCCGCGGAGCGAGCGCAGCGGGCTGCCAGGCGCGCGTCGTGGGTGACGAGGATGAGCGTGGTGGCATGTTGCCGGTTCATTTCGAAGAGCAGGTCGCCGATATGTTCGCCGGTGTGCTGGTCGAGGTTGCCGGTGGGCTCGTCGGCGAACAGGATGCGCGGACGGTGGACGAAGGCGCGGGCCAGGGCGACGCGTTGCTGTTCGCCGCCGGACAGCTGGGCCGGGTAGTGCCGGCGCCGTGCGCCCAGGCCGACCGACTCCAATGCCGCGTGGGCACGCTCGCGTGCGCGGTTGTCACCCTCCAGTTCCAGGGGGAGCATCACGTTTTCCTCGGCCGTCAGCGCCGGGAGCAGGTGGAACGACTGGAAGACGAAGCCGACCAGGCGCCGCCGGATCGCCGCGCGGGCCTCCTCGTCGATGCTTTCCAGTGGCTGGCCGTCGAGGCGGATGCTGCCGGCGCTGGGAACATCCAGGCCGGCCAGCAGTCCGAGCAGGGTCGTCTTGCCCGACCCGGATGCCCCCACGATGGCGAAGCTCTCGCCCTCCGCGACGCGCAGGTTCACCCCCGAGAGGATGTCCAGCTGGCCCTCCGGGCCGAAAACCGACTTGCTAACATCCGCTACTTCGAGAAGAACACGGGAAGAATCGCTCATGCGTCGTTGCCTGGTCCTGTTGCTGTTCGTCTGGTGCGCCATCGCCTCCGCGGCGGATACGCCGCGCAAGGTGCTGGTGCTCGGGGACTCGTTGTCGGCGGCGCACAACATCCCGGTGGAGGCCGGCTGGGTGCGTTTGCTGGACGCGCGCACTTCGAAGATGGCGACGCCATGGGCGATGGTCAATGCCAGCATCAGTGGGGAAACGTCCCTGAGCGGGCGCAATCGGCTGCCCGGGCTGCTGGAGAAGCAGCGGCCGGGGGTGGTTGTGATCGAGTTGGGTGCGAATGACGGCCTGCAAGGCCTCCCCTTGGGCAAGCTCGCCGACAACCTCGATGCGATGATCGGCGCAGCCACGCGCGCGGGAGCGAAGGTGCTCCTCCTCGGCATCGAATTACCGGTGAACTACGGTCCCCAATACCGCGACGGGTTGCGCAAGGTCTACATCGACGCGGCGAAGAAACACGGCGTGGCGCTGGTGCCATTCCTGCTCGACGGCGTGGCCCTGGACCCGGCCCTCATGCAGGACGATGGACTGCACCCGACCGCTGCCGGCGAGCCTCGCGTCGCCGAGAATGTATGGAAGGCGCTAAGCCCGATGCTCCGCTAGACGACGCGGTCTCCACGTTGCGTTACCCACAATGAATCCTTGTTTTCGGTCTTCACGCTGTTCTCACCGGTCCGACCGTTAACTCTTCACATTTGTGAATCACCAGAGGAGTGGAGCGATGAGCAACGACGTACAGGCGGGTCTGATCCTTCTCGTCGAGGACAATCGCCAGATCGCCGAGATGGTCGGTGAGTTCCTCGAACGCAGGGGATATTCCGTCGACTATGCCGCCGATGGCGTCAGTGGCCTGCATCTGGCAGTTTCCAACAGCTATGACGTCATCGTGCTGGATCTCATGCTGCCGGGCATGGACGGCCTGGATGTTTGCCGCAAGCTGCGCAAGGACGGCAAGAAGTCCACGCCGGTGCTGATGCTCACGGCGCGCGACACGCTCGAAGACAAGCTGGTGGGCCTCGAGGCCGGTGCCGACGACTACCTCGTGAAACCCTTCGAGGTACGCGAACTGGAAGCGCGCCTGCGTGCCCTGATCCGGCGCGACCGTCGCCAGGTCTCGTCCGAGGTCCTCAACGTGGGCGACATGACCCTCGACACGGCCACCTTGCGTCTCACCCGCGGTGGCCAGGAACTCACCGTTTCGCCGATCGGTCTGAAGCTTCTCGCCATCCTCATGCGCGAATCCCCGCGGGTCGTAAGCCGCCGCGATATCGAACGGGAGATCTGGGGCGACACGCTGCCCGATTCCGACACGCTGCGCTCGCACCTGTACAACCTGCGCCGCGTGATCGACAAGCCGTTCGACCGGCCGTTGCTGCACACGATCCACTCCGCGGGGTACCGGCTGGCCGACCTCGATTCCGAAGTCGCCGCGTCGCAGACGGCATGAAGCGGGGGCGGGTTCGGAACTGATCGATGGAAGGCAGGGCACCGCAGGGGACCAGGCGCCGGCGCGGATCGTTCCGCGCACGTGTCGCGATCGTCTTCGCATTGCAGACGGCCGTCGTCGTCATCGCGTCGTTGATGGCGGCGAACAACGTCGCGCCCATCGGTGCGGCGATCGCGATCATGCTTTGTTCCGGGGGACTCGCCTGGCTCGCGGTGTCGCGGGAATGGATTCCCGTGGCGGCGCTGGCGCGCCTGCTGGAAGGCTGGGACCCCGACCGTCCCGACATGGAAGGCCTGGATCGCGAGAACGGACGACGTGCCGATGGTGACGTCTCGTCGCTGATCCATGGGCTCCATGGGCTCGCCGCGCGTATCGAGGGCTTCGGCGAGCGCGAGCGCAACTTCACCCGCGACGCCAGCCACGAGTTGCGCAGCCCTCTCACCGTCATCAAGATGTCTTCCGACATGCTTGCCGACGAGACCGAGCTTTCGGACTTCGGGCATCGTTCGCTGGAGCGCATTCGCCGCTCCACGCGCGAACTGGAAGCGCTGGTCGAGGCTTTCCTCATCCTCTCGCGCGAGTCCGACCAGGGCCTCGCGGAAGAAGACTTCGTGGTGAACAACGTGTTGCGCCAGGAAGTGGATTACGCGCGCGAGCTGATCGCGGGACGTCCGGTGGAGTTGATCCTCGACGAACCGGCGAGTTTCGCGTTGCATGCTTCGCCGCGCGTCTTCGCGGTGCTTTGCGGCCAGTTGATCCGGCATGCCTTGCAGCAGACCGACCAGGGCACGATCGTCGTCACCGTGATGCCCGGCAGCGTGAGCGTGATCAACCCCGCGCTCGATACGCCCGAAGCCGGCAGCCGCCGGCACGCGTCGGTGGACCGGCATGGATTCGACCTGGCGATCGCGCGGCGGCTGTCGGATCGGTTCCAGTGGCCGCTGGAGTTGCGCTCCTTGCCCGGCGCCAGTCGCATCGCCAGCGTGCGGTTTCCGCATCCGCAGCCGGTGGAGGCCTGAGGCCAGGTCGTATCGCCGACAGGGTCGGCTCCCACCAGGGTGAGGCGAGCACCCATCGCCGACAAAGTCGGCTCCCACTAGGGCGAGGCGAGCACCCATCGCCGACAGAGTCGGCTCCCACTAGGGCGAGGCGAGCACCCATCGCCGACAGCGTCGGCTCCCACCGGGTTAGCCGTGATCGGGTGGGAAGCCGGCTAGCCGGCGATGCTCTTTGCCCTGGCCGGTGAGGCTCTTCGCTCTGGTGGGAGCCGACCCTGTCGGCGATGGGTTTGCCTCAATCCACCAGCGTCGCGATACGCCCCGCATCCAACGCCCCACTCACCGCCTCACGCGTCCCATCCGCCTTGATCGCCAACGTGCGCGGCGTTTCCCCTCCCCATGTCGGATCGATGAGGAAATTGAGCCGCTCCGGCGTCGCATCCGCATAGGCTCGCGACGGCACGGCATCGAGCTTCGCGGCCTTCAAGCGTGCCTCCAAGGCAGCCTTTTCGCCGATGGGATCGGTGGCGACGAAGACCAGTTCCACATCCGCATGGCTGCGTTGGAACGCAAGCAGCGCCGCGAGGTTCTCTTCGCAGTAGGCGCAATCCAACGACCATAGCGCCACGATGCGCACGCCCCTGCCAGGTGGGGCGATGAGCGCCTTCGTATCGGCTGGGGTCAACACGGTGGGTTCGGCGGCGGATGTCGCCGCCGCGGCGAACAGGCAGATGAATGCGGTGAGCCAGTACTTCATAGCAGTTCCGTCGGCACCAGCCGGAAGTGCCCGTCGGGATTCCAGCCGACGAAGGCGCGGTGTCGCCATAGCAGCAGTTTCGGCCAACCCGACCCGCCATCGACATGGGCGATGGCGCGCGCCTCCGTGAAAGTCGTGCCGCCATCGGACGACTCGCGCAGCATCAGTTCCAGCCCCTTCGCCGACACCTGGTGGTAGGCGATCCACACGTGCTTCCCATCCACCGCGATATCGGCGTGGGAGGCCCCCGCTGCCGCGACCGTGGCGAGATGCGTGGGCTTGTCGCCGGGATGCAGCTGGCCGTACCAGATCGTCGCCTTGCCATCGGCTGCGCTGAACCAGACAGCGTGGCGCGTTCCCGCCGCGTCGATCGCGAGCGAGGGGCCGTGGTGCGGGCAGCCTTCGATATGCCACTGGGTGAAGGTGGCACGTTCCACCTTCAGCATGTCCTTGCCGACGGGGAGGTTGGCGAAGGCATGGTCGCGGATGTTGTCACCATAGATCGCGCGGAAGAACGCGTCGATCGTGCCATCAGGCGCACGCGCCAGGGCGATCCGGCAGCACTCGCAACTTTCGTCGACGATCTTGCGCTCGTGCGCGAACGTGGCGCCGCGGTCGTTCGACCAGCTGTAATACGTAGCGGCGCCCAGATAGGGCTTGCCGCTCGCCTTGGCCGCTTCGACATCGCGCTTGTCGATCCAGGCGACGACCACGTTGCCCTTGCCGTCGACGGCCAGCGAATCGAAGCGATGAGTGATCTCGGCGCGATCGGCATGCACCGTCATCGGCGCGTCGAAGTGCGCGCCGCCGTCGAGGGATCGCGAAAAGCGTACGAACCCCGTCCACGGAAGCTTGCGTGGTTGCGACCAGCTGACGTAAAGCTCGTCCTTGGGACCCAGGGCGAGCTTCGGCCGGTTCTCTCCCTCGGCGTAGATCGGTTCGCCGGTGGGATTGACGATGGTGGACATGGCGAAGCTTCGGCCCATGTCATCGGATCGCCGCGCGCGGACATGCTCACCGACGGTGTCGACGACCCAGAGATGGCCCGTCGCATCGAACGTCGCATCGAACCCCAATGGCGCCTCGTGGCCCATCGCCATGCCGGCCATGCCGTCGTGCGTCTGCGCCATGCTCGCGCAGGAAAAAATCGAAGCGAATACGAGGGCGAGGAACGGGCGCATGCTCAATGCTCGTCGGGACGTTCGCGCACCGGATGCTTGCTGAGCTTGCGCTGCAGCGTGCGGCGGTGCATGCCGAGACGACGTGCCGTTTCGGAGATGTTGCCTTCGCATTCGGTCAGGACACGCTGGATGTGTTCCCACTCGAGCCGGCGCAGCGGCAACGGGGCGTCGGGTGCGTCGACCAGGTCGTCGAGGTCGGCCGGACCGGCGTCGCCGTCGAGCAGGGCACGGACCACGGCGTCCGCATCCACCGGCTTCGCGAGGTAATCGTGCGCACCGCGCTTGATGGCCTCCACGGCGGTGGCGATCGACGCGTAGCCGGTGAGCAGCAGCACGCGCATGTCCGGCACCAGCGACTGCAACTCCGGGATGAGGCGCAACCCGTTCTCGTCGCCGAGTTTCAGGTCGAGCACGCAGTACCGCGGCTGGTGACGGCGGGCGAGGGCCCGCGCATCGTCGGCGTTGTCGCAGCTGATCACGTCGAATCCGCGCGAGGTGAGGGCGCGGCCTAGTACCCGGGCGAAGGTGGCGTCGTCATCGACGATCAGCAGCGGGCGCCCGCCGGGTGGAGCGAGGTCGTTCATGCATGGTCTCCAATGACCGGAAGGGGCAGGCGCAGGCGCATTTGTGCGCCGTGGCCGGTATTGCTCGCGGAGAGTTCGCCATCGAGGCGTTCGGCGGTGGCTTCGGCCAAGGCGAGGCCGATGCCGAGACCGGTCGCTTTCTGCGACAGCCCGAGCGTTCCCATCTCGTCGAATTCGTCGAAGCCCGGGCCCTCGTCGGTGACCACCAGCTCGAGCCACGGCCCGACGATGCCGACCCCGAGGGTGACGGCGGTGCTTTCGTTCAGCGCGGACGCATCGGCGGCATTGTTGAGCAGGTTGATCAGGGCGTGACGCAATCCCGGCGGCGAACGGAGCGGGATACGACCGGCGCCGGGTTCGAGCTGGAGGGACACGTCGGCCTCGGGCCTGAGCAACTGGAAGCGCTCCAGGCAGCCGTGGACGAACTCGTCCAGGGTGACCTTCTCGGGTACCTGCGACAGCTGCGCCTGGCCGAAGGCGACCATCTCGCGGAGGATCGTACGGCAGCGTTCGACCTGGCCCTGGAGCAGGTCGAGGTCCTCGCCCAGGGCGTTGTCGGTAGCGTGCTCGCGGCGTATCTCCGGCAGGAGCGTGCGCATCGTCGACAGCGGCGTGTTCAGTTCGTGCGCGGCACCGGCCGCCTGCGTGGCAATGGCCAGGATGCCCTCGTCGCGCAACGCGCGCTCGCGTACGCGCTGGACTTCACCCTGCTGCACGCGGATCGCCTTGGCGAGGTTGCTGATGAAGACGCCGAGCAGGATCGCCATGATGACGAAGTTGACCCCCATGCCCGCGACGTACAGGTCGAAGTCCAGGCTCTTGTCGCCGAGCGTCGGCAGCGGCAAGTGGTAGGGCACGAGCAGCACGTAGGCGACACCGGTGAGGATCGCCACGAGCGACACACCGGCGATCGACAGCGCCGCCGCCGACAACGCGATCGGCACCAGCAAGAGGGTGACGAAGGGGTTCGCCGCGCCACCGGTGAAATAGAGCAGGTAGCCGAGGACCAGGGTATCGGCGGCGATATGCACGATGGCCTCGCCCTCGCTGACCTTCCACGGCATCCCCAACCGGAACGACGCCGCCGCGGCGAACACCGCGAGGACGCACACGCCGATCATCAGCGGCAGGAGGGGGATATCCAGCTTGAGCAGGGTGACGCAGGAAAGGATCGCCACGCTCTGGCCGGCGATGGCGCAAAGACGAAGCCAGGCGAGCGTGCGCGCGAGCGCGAAGGGACCGGAGCGGGACGATGGCATGCGCAGATTGTCGCTCACGGTAAGTCTCTTCGTGGCGAAAGGGCCACTCCGCGAGGGAGCGGCCCTTCACCGCGTCACAGGTCTTCGTTATGTACGGGCGGCACCGGCGGCACGTTGGCCAGTGCGTGGTTCAGCGACAGCTTCTTCATCAACGGCAGCATGGCCACGGCGATGGCGGTGCAGGCCAGGCCCACGAAGCCGAGCTTGTTGAACAGGCTGGTGTAGATCGTCAGCGACTCGAGCGGGTTCGTGATGTTGTCCGGGATCGCGGCGTAGTTGGCGACGACGCTGCCCATGTACTGCGAAACGCCGGACGCCACGTAGTAGGCACCCATCATGAAGCCGCCCATGCGCGCGGGCACGTAGCGGGCGATCATGGCCAGGCCGAGGCCGCTCACCAGCACTTCGCCCAGCGAATACAGGCCATAGCCCCAGACCATGTACCACGACGAGATGGCGCCATTGATGGCGGTGGTCGCACCCAGCCCGTACATGAAGAAGCCGGCGGCGACGGCGGCGAAACCGAGCGCGAACTTCGCCGCGACCGGGAAGTCCTTGCCGTGCTTGCCCAGGGAGTTGTAGATCCAGACCAGGATCGGCGAGAGGATGACGATCCAGATCGCGTTGAGCGACTGGAACTGTTCCGGAATCCAGCGGAACAGCTGGAAGCCGAACAGGTTGAAGTCGAGGTCGACGTTGCGCTGGGCGAACAGGTTCAGCGAGGTCGACATCTGCTGGTAGAAAATGAAGAAGAAGATCGTCTGCACCGTCAGCACCAGCGCGGCGATGAGCCCGGCGCGTTCGCCCGGTTCGCTGGAGCGGATCAGATGCACGAAGATGCCGAGGATCACGATGCCGGCGGCGTAGACGCAGGCCTCCGCCACGCCCTGGTTCTGCAGGATGTACGCCGAGGCGGCGATGATGACCAGGCCTCCCACGATCACGCCGAGCACGTTCTTCAGTACCGGCGGCCGCTCGTCGCAGTCCGAGCCGATGTGGGCCAGGGTACGGCGCATGAAGAAGTAGTTGACCAGGCCGAGGATCAGGCCGATCGAGCAGACGCCGAAGGCGGTGTGCCAGCCCAGCGCATCGCCGTAGTGCGCGCCGACATAGTCACGGATCCACGGGGTGAGCAGCATCGAGATCGTCGAGCCGATGTTCACCGCCATGTAGTAGATGGTGAACGCGCTGTCGATGCGGACTTCGTCGCCCTCGTAGATCTTGCGCACGAGGTTGCCGGCGTTGGGCTTGAACAGGCCGTTGCCGAGGATGATCACGCCCAGGGCGAGATACAGGAAATAGGTGTTGTTGGTCGGTATCCAGAGCAGGGCGTAACCGAACATCAGGACCACGGCGCCGGAGAGCATCGTGCGGCGCGTGCCGAGGAACTTGTCGCCGATCCAGCCGCCGATGGCCGGCGTGGCGTAGATCAGGGCGGAAGCCGCACCCCAGACGAGGTTGGCGTCGACGTCGGCGAAGCCGAGCTTCTTCACCATGTAGGTGACCATCAGCACCTGCATGCCGTAGAAGCCGAATCGCTCCCACATCTCGATGAGGAAGACCGTGCTGAAGGACTTGGTCTGTGAAACGGGCGGGTTCTGGATGGCCATGTATTTTCCGGACACATTGGAAACAGCGAACCGGGCTTTCGCCCGGTTCCCATCGCCGTGACCCTGAACGGATCACAACCGTTCAAGCGTAATACAAATGGTCCGCCCGGTTGTGCTGCGGCGCCAGAGGGGCGCGTCGATTCGCCACGGCCACCTGCCATAAGCCGGACCCAAGGTGGCCTGTGGCATGATACCGGGCTATTCCAGCCGCCAAACCCGAGCCAATGCCGCAGCGCACGCAAAATCCTGTCGTCCGGACCCCGCGTCCGGCCCTGTCCCGGGTGGCCTGACCGCCCATGGCAACGACGGAGCGGCGTGGGCCGCGGCAGATCTATGCGGCGTTCCTGTGGTCCATGAAGGGCCTGAAGGCGGCTTTCCGGCACGAAGCCTCGTTCCGGCTTGAGGTTTTTCTCGCCATCGTGGTCGTCCCGCTCGGCCTCTGGCTGGGCCAGGGAGCGGTCGAGAAGATCATCCTCATCACCTTTCCGGTCCTGGTCCTCTCGGCCGAGTTGCTCAATTCGGCGATCGAGGCGGTGGTGGACAAGGTCAGCCCGGAATTCCACGAGTTGGCCGGCCGGGCCAAGGACATGGGTTCCGCCGCGGTTTTCCTGCTGCTGACCATGGTCGTGGTGACCTGGGGCCTGATCCTCGGTCCTCGATTCCTCGGCTGAGGCCGGCGGCCCCTTTGCGGCCCCGGTCGTCCGCAAGCGCGGGCTTTAGGGTAAGTTGTTGCGGGCACACTCCAAGGAACCGTCCGCCATGAAGACACTCGTCCGCGCTTTCGCCCTCGTACTTATCGCCGGGTTCCTTTCCGGCTGCGGCTACAACGCCATCCAGCGCGAGGACGAGGGGGTCAAGGCCGCCTGGTCCGAAGTGCTGAACCAGTACCAGCGCCGCGCCGACCTGGTGCCCAACCTGGTCAATACCGTGAAGGGCTACGCCCAGCACGAGGAGCGCGTGCTCACCGAGGTGACCAACGCCCGCGCCAAGGTCGGCCAGACCCAGATCACCCCCGAACTGCTCAACGATCCGGAGGCGCTGGCCAAGTTCCAGGCCGCCCAGGGCCAGCTGACCAGCGCGCTCTCGCGCCTGATGGTCGTGAGCGAGAACTACCCGCAGCTCAAGGCGGATGGCTCCTTCCGCGACCTGCAAGCCCAGCTGGAAGGCACGGAAAACCGCATCACGGTCGCGCGTAACCGTTATGTCGCCGCCGTGCAGTCGTACAACACGCTGATCCGCTCGTTCCCGAACAACCTGACCGCCAAGGTCATGGGTTACCAGGTCAAGCCGAACTTCAGCGTCGAGAACGAGAAGGCCATCTCGACCGCGCCGACCGTCGATTTCGGCAGCAATCCGGCCCCGGCTTCCTCGGCCGGCCACTGATGCGCCGTTTCGCGGCGGGGCTGCTGTTCGCCATCGCCCTGCTGGTGCCGCCCATGGCGGCACTGGCGGACGACGCCGTCGTGCCGAAGCTCACCCGCCACGTCACCGACCTCACCGGCACCCTGACGCCCCAGCAGGTCGACCAGCTGGATGCCCGGCTGGTCGCGCTGGAGAAGGCGAAGGGATCGCAGGTGGTGGTCGTGATGGTGCCGACCACCCAGCCCGACGACCTCGAGGGCTATTCGCTCAAGGTCGCGGAGACGAACAAGGTCGGCCGCGAAGGGCCGGACGATGGCGTGCTGCTCCTGCTGGCCAAGAACGACCGGCGGGTCCGCATCGAAGTCGGTTATGGCCTGGAAGGTGCGCTGCCCGACGCCATCGCCTCGCGGATCATTCGTGAGTACATGGCGCCGAAGCTGCGCGCCAACGACTATTACGGCGGTATCGACGAGGCGCTGAATGCGATCACCCAGATCGTGCAAGGCGAAGCGCTGCCCGCGCCGGTCGCTCCCGATGAAAGCCACGAGAAGCGGCGTGGTGGCGGAGGCGGACTGCTCCTGCCGCTTATCTTCGGCGTGATCTTCCTGCGCGGCATCCTCGGTCGAGCTCCCCTGGGCGTGCGCATGCCGCTGGGTGGGGCGATCACGGGCGGCCTCGGCTGGCTGTTCCTGCATTCCATCCTCGGTGGCGTGCTCGGCCTCGTCGCCGGGGCCATCCTGATGGCCATTCCCTTTGGCGCCGGCCGTTCGATCGGCGGTGGTGGCTGGGGTGGATTCGGCGGCGGCGGTTTTGGTGGTGGTGGATTCGGCGGCGGTGGCTTCGGCGGTGGCGGCGGTGGCGGCTTCAGCGGAGGCGGCGGCAGTTTCGGTGGCGGCGGCGCGTCGGGGAGTTGGTGATGGACATGCAACGTATCGCGGCCAACCTGTTCGGAGCGTGGTTCCAGATCGGGCGGCATTTCCCGCCGGCGACGCTCGACACCATCGCAAAAACGGTGGCGGCCGGCGAGGACAGGCACCGTGGTGAACTGCGCGTGGCGATCGAATCGCGCCTGCCGTTCTCGTCGGTCGCCGCGGGCGTCACCGCACGCGATCGCGCGGCGATGTTGTTTTCCCATCTGCGCGTCTGGGATACCGACGACAACTGCGGCGTGCTGCTTTATGTGCTGCTCGCAGAACACCGCATCGAGATCGTCGCCGATCGCGGTATCGCGAAGGTGGTGACGCCGGCCGAGTGGGAAGCGATCACCACGCACATGCGCGATGAATTCATCCAGGGCCGCTTCCGCGAAGGCTTGCAAACCGGGGTATCCGAGGCGGGTGACCTGCTGGCACGGCACTTCCCCGGCGACGGCAAGCCACGCGAGAACCAACTGCCGGACCGTCCCCTGGTTCTCTGAAGCCAAGCGGTTCCCACAGAGGCTCCTACAGGGGTGAGGCGACAAAAAAAGGGCCGCCCGAATGGGCGGCCCTTTTCGCGTTCGCGTCGCCGGGGCGACGCTCGGCGGGTCTTACAGGCTGAAGTCGTACTGCACCATCAGACGCAGGTAGCGCGGCGTCTGGTAGTACGTCGGCACGCGGTAGGTCGTGCTGTAGTACGTCTGGTCCGCACCGTTCTCGGCGATTTCGCTGATCGCGGTGGGCTTGTCGTTGTTGAACAGGTTGATCAGGTCGAGCTGAACGGTCAGGCCCTTGGCGTAAGCCGGGGTGTAGACGACGTTCGGGCTGACCGACCAGGTCCACGGCAGGCGCTTGGCACGGCCACGACCCGAGATCTTGCCTTCGCAGTAGAAGAACTCGGAGTTGTAGCTCGGGATGCCACCAACCGTCTCGTCACCGCCGCCGAAGCAGCTGGTCGGACGACCCGATTCGAGCAAGCCGTTCACACCGACCGACCATTCCGGCGTGATCTTGTAGCCGCCGTAGATCTTGAAGCTGTGGCGACGGTCGTTCGGCAGGTAGCCGGTCGCGCCGACCATCAGTTCCGGATAGTCGAACGCACTGGTGGTGCCGGTGTCGTCCTGGCCGTTGTCCGACTTCACGAGGCCTTCGGTGTTGCCGCGGTTCTTCGACCAGGTGTACGACGCATTGACGTACCACTTGTCGGTCGCCTTCTCGGCCGAGAGCGTGACGGCTTCGTACGTGCGCTTGGCCTTCTCGCCGAACGCGGTGCCCGGGATGGACACGTTGCGCAGGACGCCGCTGCCATCGAGGTCGACGTCGATGTTGACCTTGCTGCCCGGGTTGTAGATGAAGCAGCCCGGCATGGTCGACGGCGGGGTGAACTGGTCGCCATTGGCGTCCATGTCCAGGCCGATCGACTTGCCATAGGCGTAGAACGGACGCCAGTCGCAGGTATCGTCGATGGTGTTGTTGAGCTTGCGGTACGTCGCCTTCGCGCCGACGACCCAGTCGTTGAGGAACTCGTTGTCGCTGGTGATGCGATGCTGGAAGCCGAGGATGAATTCATCCTGCGAGTACGGCTTGAGGTCCTTGGTCGCGACCGAGCGCGGGTCCGGCGTGCTGCCGTTCTCGCCGTTCACGATGGACTGGCCGCTGAGCGGCGCGCCCAGGGTCGGGACGCCCGTGACCGGATCGATCGACGAGTACGAGAAGTTCTGGATCGTGTAGTACGAGGCGGTCGCGGCGCGCAGGGCGACGTTCGCGGCGATCGGCAGCGAGTAACGGCCGGCGGTACCGAAGATCTTGGTCGTCGAATCGCCGAACAGATCCCACGAGAAACCGAGGCGCGGCTGCCAGATGTTGCCCTGGCGAACGAAGTTCTGCGCCGCGCCGTTCTTGTTGTTGAACGAGTCGTTGCGCA
>Ga0182006_1000417_pt1 | contig 34124 bp, 35 predicted proteins | sample Sormic07211104_1_FD_123022 | JGI IMG/M metagenome (GOLD analysis project Ga0182006, IMG submission 123022) | Rhizosphere microbial communities from Sorghum bicolor, Mead, Nebraska, USA - 072115-104_1 MetaG | ecosystem: Host-associated > Plants > Roots > Rhizosphere | place: USA: Nebraska...
CACCTTCCTCATCCCCACGCTCTTGGCCGCGTGGAGCATGAGCAAGGCTGAAGCGGGCTACATCGCCACCGGCGCCCTGCTGACCTCGGCCATCGGCGGCTGGGCAGCAGGCGTGCTGGCCGACCGCTACGGGCGGGTACGCGTGCTGCAATGGACGGTGCTGTGGTTTGCGCTCTTCACCTTCCTCTCCGGCTTCACCACCTCCTTCGGCGAACTGTTCTTTACCCGTGCGATGCAGGGCTTCGGCATGGGCGGCGAATGGGCCGTGGGCTCGGTGCTGATCGCCGAGACCATCTCGGCCCGCCATCGCGGCAAGGCCTCGGGCCTGGTGCAGAGCAGCTGGGCGGTGGGCTGGGCGGCTTCGGCGCTGGCGTTCTGGGGCGTCTATGCGGTGCTGCCGCCGGAGACGGCGTGGAAGGTGCTGTTCTGGATCGGCGTGCTGCCGGCCCTGCTGACGCTCTACATCCGCCGCGCCATCAGCGAACCGGAGGTCTATCTGGCGACCCAGGCCCGGTTGCGCGAGAGCGGCCAGCGCGGCAACTTCCTGCGCATCTTCCATCGCGACCTGCTGCGCACGACGCTGCTGGCCAGCCTCCTGGCGACCGGCATGCAGGGTGCGTATTACTCGGTGACCACCTGGCTGCCGACCTTCCTGAAGACCGAACGCCACCTGTCGGTGCTGGGCACCAGTACCTATCTGCTGGTGTTGATCGGCGGGTCTTTCTGCGGCTACCTGACCTCGGCCTGGCTGTCGGACACCATCGGCCGCCGCCGCTGTTTCATGCTGTTTGCGGCCATGGGGATCGTGCTGGTGCTGAGCTATACGCAGCTGATCATTACCGATGCGTGGATGCTGGCGCTGGGCTTCGTGCTGGGATTTTTCCTGTCGGGGATTTTTTCGGGGATGGGGGCTTATCTGTCTGAACTGTTTCCCAGCGATGTGCGCGGTTCGGGACAAGGCTTCTGCTACAACTTCGGGCGTGCGGTCGGGGCGATCTGCCCGGCGCTGGTCGGGTATCTCAGCAACAGCCTGCCGCTGGGGCAGACCATCGGGTGGATTGCGGCCGGGTGTTATGGGCTGGTGATCGTGGCTTGCCTGATCCTGCCGGAGACCCGGGGCAAGGAGCTGGAGGCGGTGGTGGCGGCGTAGTGATCCACCACCGTCCGGTTGAACAACGTAATTCTCACCTCACGCCGGATTCGCTTTCCATGCCGGCGTGAGCGTTCTCGGCCAGGTCGCTCAGGTAAATGGCAGGCACGGAATCGGTCAGCCAGACAGCGTTATCGGCGATATGGAACACGCTTCCCGCTGCGGCCATTTTCCTTGCATCGACCACAAGCACGACCGGCTTGCCATGCCGGCTGCCGACTTGCCTTGCCACCTCAGGACTGGCGGACAGATGCACATGCTGCCGGGATCCTGCATGCAGTCCGCTGGCGTAGATGGATTCCAGAAAGCGCGTCGCCGTGCCGTGATACAGCACGTCCGGCGGCACGCTGGGTGGCAGTCCAAGCGCAATCTCGACGGAATGGCCTTGATTGGCGCGAATCCGTTGGCCATCGGGGCTCAGTGCAAAACGTTTCTTGTCGCTGCTCGCAACGATGGCTTCGACCAAGGGGCGGTCGAAGCTCAGGCCATTGGCGTGAGCATTGGCCAATCGAATCAGTTCATCTACGTCTGCCCAGCCGGCGGGATCCAGTTGAAGGCCGATCTCTTCGGGCTTGTGGCGGAGTACCAGGCTCAGGAATTTGCTGGAGGTCTCCATTGATTTTCGGTTGCTGTTCATTTTCAATCATGTGTTGGCGATGTCTGCCTACTGCAATGGCGGGCATTCAGGACATAAGTGGCCACTGCTCCGTATCGCGATGGCTATTCAGACCTGCCGCAGCGAACCTGTCGACATGTTCGGAAACATTGACGCCGACCAGAGCCTCCACTCGAAGTGGTATCAATCAAGTCCTCCTCTGGCCGAAACGGTTTCTAGATGACTATTTTCTGAAATCGATCATCGTACGGCAACAGGTCATCATGCGGCTTGACGCACCTGATGAAGCAACGATTCGTCAGGAGCTCGATTCGCTCGTCGAGAGTCAGCTCCGGACAGGCTTCCAGTACCTCCTTCAATTCAGATCCTTTCGCGTGCAGATCGTATTTGCCATCGACGTTGAAGTACTGCATGTTACCGATGGCATAGTCTCGCCGAAAAGCCGTTCTCCATTGCGAGTTGCTTCCCCAGCCGTGGGACAGATCACGGTGAGGCCTCGCTTTTCGGCGATAGGCCCAATACAGAGTCGTGCTGCGCGCCAGATCAGGATCAAGAACCTTGGCGTTTGCTTCCAATTCAATTCCGCCGCGCAGGACAAGCAGATTGCCGAGCATCACGCACGGCCATCGGCAGGAGATGATTTCAGGGACAGGAGAAGCCTTGTCCGATACACGTGCATCGACGATCTCATGATGGAACGGCGAAAAGGAAGCAGGCGTCAGCGATCTCAGGCCCAGAACCTTGATGAACTTCAGAAATTCATCCATGGAAATCTGCGGACCCTCCCAGCCCGCGTCTGGCCCCGGCTTCTGGAAACCCAGAATCAGAAGATCCAATACGCGGCTCAGCGCATAAAGCTCCCACGACTCCTCCAGGCTCACCAAAGGAACAGGCTCACCTTCGCGGTGCCCCAGGGAGCGCAACCACGTTTGCTGATCTCCACTTGTCCTGAGCCAAGGCAATAGAACCTCGGCATAGACGCTTTCGCCATCATGCGCCAACAGCGCATCATGCAAATCGCGGAAGGAGATCTGGTTCAACATTCAATTTCCCGGACAAGAGATTGTCTTCTTCGCGCCAGCCAGCAAGAGGACTTCCATCATTCAAGGCCGATTGTCCGAGGCAGTGCCCGAACAAAATCCGAGCGCTCTCCATATTGCGGGGCCAGCTCCGTGATCATTTCGACCAGGTCCTTCCTGGTGGCTTCCGGCGCGCCATGAAGTTGAGCAGCAAGAGCTTCCATCTGAGAAACGGCAACATCTTCATCGATCTGCGAATCTTCAGAGAATTCCAGAAAGATGAACATATCGATGATGGAACGTACAATGGTTTTGTCGAGCATATTCAATAGTCGGGAAGATATGATAGTGGCCGATTGCGGACCGAGCTATTCGCTACTTTTGTGGATCATAGGCCAATGTCAGACTGTCCCAGTGCAGATCATGATCTTCAACAGAGGCAGACCAGTCGCATGAATTTAACAGGCGACGCAGTTCGGAGAGACAGCCGCACCAGTGCTGCACACCTATCCATGTCGCTTCGCCTGAATTGTCCGGAAGCTTGGTGCTACCAGAAAAGACGATAGCGCTTTTGAACATGCCTGGTCGCTGACCGTTGAGTTCGAAATGAAAGGATTCCCAGTTAAGGCCAACACCTGTCGACAAGAATTTTTCTATTTGGGAATCAACTGAATATCTTGCACAGATCAATTCTATTTCCTTGATCTCCGAGGGACTTAATGACTTTTTTCTGCGGGCGGAGTAGTAAATGGAAACTGACACTTTCGGGAGTCCTATAAATTGATTTCGCTCATTATGTCGGTTATTGGCTGGAAGCAAACAACCATTCCAAGAGCGGTTTCTCTTCTGATAAAGATGGACGTTCCGCGACAGCCCCGTAGAGGAAAGGAATATTGATGCCTGTGTTTACCAAGAAGCTCCAACAGAGCCTTCGGCTCCAATTGTTGGATCAATCTCGAGAAATTATGGCAAACACTGACGTGGGCAGCCTGGGGGAGATTTTAAAGAAAAACTTTCCTTCTATTACTCGCCCTCTTCTCATCAATTGCGTGCCGGACCAAGGGGAAGACATTTATTGGATACTAGTCAGTTCAAAAGAGATTGCGGTTATTGAGATCCCGCGCAAGAAAACCGATACGGCTGGCAGCATCCTTGAAATTATCGAAGTCGATGCCTACCAATTTAAACGACTTTCACGGGGGCCAAGGCAGCGGCTCGCAATCGCACTTGAATTGATCAGCTAGAGACCTGTGTTTGCTCCATATCTCTCGACAACCCGCTCACTGCCTGACTGGCTACAAATCACCTACGCAGGTCCGATGCCCGGTTTGTAACGCGCAAAGCGAGAGCCGCCAGGCAAAACTCATTTTTGAAGTTCCATTCGCACTGAGTAGTCAGTCGTACCATGGTGAAACCAGTGCGCCAAAGAGAAACGCTGCCACCGAAACAGCGGCCAGCAAAGCTGGAGATATCGTTTCCGATGAAATACGCAGTCTCGTCAAGAGAAAAGCCCTGACATTCAGAAGGAGAGCTCCCGGCAATATGGCAATGGCCGGATACAGAATCACGCCCCACCCAACTTGCGCAGCTTCATTCAAAAGCGCCAGCCCGAACAACACGAATAACGCCGGTGCAAAAGGCAATACGATGTCTGAAAGAAGCAAGGTCTCGTGTTTCCAGAGATATCGCCACGGTGCGATGAGTGCGGTCAGGATCGCCAGGAGTGTCACAGCGAGATGAATGTATATCAGCATCATTTATATATTTCTTCGAAATGGCTGTTTCTGCCCGGATGCAGCCCTAACGCTCCAATACCTGAACGTCGGCCTTCTCTCCCGTATCAAACAACTGTGCGAATTCGATCACCTCTGCAAGGGACTCATCGATATGAGAAGTAGTAGTAATGAAATGAGGCTCAGCTGCCCCTTGATCCAAGGCTATCCAGTCCAACGCCTCCTCCCATTTGTCGGCATCAGCCCCCAAGACGCAAAAGAGCCTGACACCATCACGACAAAGCTGGCGAAGGAAATCCTCATCTCGCTCAGGAACATAGCCGGATCGGGATAGAAGAACAATTTTCTTGGAATAGGTCATCCTGGATTACCTTTTCTACTCCTGGCAGATTGCTGACCAGGTACGCGGCACATCTGTATCGTCTAAGACTTGGCTACCGCGCATTGAGATTCAGCAAGGTGCGATTCAGTCTTTCAAAATCAATAGGTAGAGGCACATCGGTGATGCAGTTTGGATTGCATCTGAAGTCGCGGTCATTCATCTGGAGCCAAACGCTAAACATGGCTGAATCCCTTTCCAGAACCTTTTCAACCTTGACAGCAATATCCTGCCAAAGCCTGGCATCGTGATTGTTAGAGCAAACAAATATCGAATAGTCCTCACCCTCTCGGTTAGCCGGCACGCATGTTCAAACCACCACCCCAATCTCTTTGAATGCCACCCCGATTAAATGGCGCTCACATTGCCTCTTGAACTTCTCGGTAACAAAAACTTTTGCACGGTTGGAATCTCCCAAGGTGAAAATATCCGCAGAGAGATGTGCCCGCTCAATTACCAAGTGCTCTATCGCAAAAATCTCCCCAACACCGAAGCGATGTACCACTGAATCTGGCGAATACTTAGAAACGCTACCGAGGCAATTCATTAATTCCCATTGAACGCCATCAATTAGGACGGGTAAAAATTCCAGATCTGGCAGCAGCTCTGCAAGAATGGCCCGCTTCGCACCGCCGTCGACTGCGATGAAACCGTTACAGTAAACGCAAAGCGCCGTGAACGCCCGCACATCACTTGCCGGTTCCAGATATAGATTGAGTTCGCGCCAATGATCCTTTAGTACTGCTCTATTTAACCCCTGAGTCGCCGAGTGCCATAGCTCGAAATGTGAGGCAATAACACCCGGGGCACTTTCGGCAGGCAACAACGTATAGAGTTTTTCGCTCAACATACCTCCTCGAAATGTCACCGTACAGATGTCGTATTTTGGAACGTAGCCTTGGTGCGTATCATCGAGAGTGAATCCTTCGAACAAACCATTTTCTTGAATATAGTCGCGCTAGCTGCCTGGTATCGATGGACGCATGATATCCAGCTTATCATTTTGAACTTCGGGTGGCACGCTTGGCGCTTGGGCATTGGTTATTGGCGAAGGTCAGCCACACTTGCCCAGCAGTTCCTCACTCAATACATCGTCAACCGACACTATCTTCAGCTGCCCCGTGAAAGCGCGCAGTCCCCGGAAGAACTTTCCTATATCGCCTGTCGGCCTCTCGTACTCAGGTACGCGGACCGGTAGCGCATAGCCCTTCTCAACAAATGGCCCGAACAGGTCCGCCAGTTTGTCCGGTGCAACAATGCAGGTGTCCTTTGTTCGCGGACGAAACAGGGGCTTGGGAGCGAGTTCGTCCCTGACCACAATCACTGCGTCCGTCTGCGGCATGAGCGTTGGAATACCATCCCCCCACACTACTGCCGAGCGCAAGTGGCCATCAATGGTCGCCAACATGATTGTGGGCACGAACAGAACCTCACCGAACTCCTCTTGCAATGCCGACTTCGCGCGATTCCATCGCCAGGCCGCCTCGATCTTCGCTTCCGGACAGGCCAGAAACGGCCCCTTGTGCTGTGATGTGATTGCCTTGTAGCCGAACTCATTGCCGGCATTCCACCCGGCGAGGAACCCTTCCCGGGTGTACGGCCCCCGGTCCATGCCGTGCGTTTGCGGGTCTTCCACGTCGGGCTGAAAGTGCTCCACGAACGCACGGACCTCAGGCTCGGCCTCCAGGCCGAAGATGTGTGGTCGGAAGTAGTTGAGGTTCAGTGATGCACCCACCAGCTGATTCGGGTCGTCATCACTCTCCTGAAATTCGAACAGGAAGTACACCCCCGTGTCCTGGCTCTGGTAAACCGCTGACCCATTGAGCTGGTAGTGCGGACGGCGGCGGAAATATTCCTCCACGGCACTTCGCTGTGTGGGCTGCGGGAAAGTGAAAAAGAGATCGTAGCTCATGGTCTGTCCAGGTTTGTCATCGGGTTCTTTGCATCGGCCTGCACGCCAGCCAGCCGCTCAATGATCTGGCTGGCCACCGATTGCAGACTTTGCCGGCATTCTCGCCAGAAACGCGGCACTCCCGGCCGTCGATTATGGCAATCATTTCTGAACCGCCCTTCTGTAGAAGACACGGAAAATCAGATAGGCCAGGAAAATGACCACCATTAAAAACAGGCAGAACGGCCAGATGCTGAAGGTGCCAAGGACAAGCACACCAGGCTCTCCAACTATCCGGTAATGCTGTCCATCCCGCGGTTCAGGTAGGGAGAAAATTCCAAGAGATGAGTCCAGGACGAAATAGCAAGCGTAACTTGCCACCACGGTAGAAACGAAATAGGTCCGAGGACGTGAAAGCCTGCGTCCAAAAAGAACTGCTGCTACTGCTGCACAGAACAAAGGAAGCACCAGTATCAACATGGTTTCCCATTCCAAGTGGTCCAGCAGCACCAATATCGCAAGGCCAATGGTCAATATCGCCAAAACAGATCCGGATGCCAAGGATGGATTCATCATGAAATCATTTGAATGAGGTACGGGTTGTCAATCCGCTGCGCTTCTGGCCGCTTGCGGACTTCGGCTATTTGATCCCGACGGTTCCCCAGCCATCGTAGTAACCATGATGGCTGGCGGCCAAGGCAGAAAGGTCGCGTGTTATCGCTTGCATTGCACCGATCTCCGGCGCCATTTTTCGCTTCGCATGCACCTCCCACAGCGTTCGCTTGGGGACCTTTCCGATACTGGCAATCTCGTAACCGCGAGCGCGAAGGGTGTCAGCTGCCGCCACTGCATCGCTCTCCTGGCCGAAGACAAGAAAGAAGTCGATGTCGTGCGTCTTGGTCAAATCTGCGCCATTACGCTGCAGGTTCTCGATCACCCGGGCATCCTGTTGTTCAGCAATTGAAGTCTGCGCTACCGCAGGAAAACCCGTAAGCGATGCGCCTGCCAATAGCGAGCATAGAAGCAAATGAAACGGTTTCATCCTGATTTTCCAATAGAACAAGTCGACGGCATCAGTTGTATCTCGGCTACTTCCATCGAATTTTATTATCGATTGCAGCGATACCAGGAAATGACCATGCATACGTCATGGCAAATTTTCAAAAGTGACAAGCTGCTTCTTCCGGTGAAAACGATCACACTCCCTCAACCGCCCAACCGATCTCTGAACATTGCGGCTCTTCAGAACTGAAAACACTCAGACAGCCGTTACCCGTTACCACCATCCATTCCCGACCATCAAGCTCCAAGCCTTGGAGCCCGCTTTCTTCCGACAGCCACCCACCATCAGTCACCTCGATGAGATGAGTACCGAAGGGAAATGCTTCGGAATGAACATAACGATACAAGTCCGTTCCATCCAGAAAGCGAAAACCTGCTACCGGCGGTGGAAAGACTATTTTGAGACCACGGACAATATCCCCATCCATTGAACAAGCGACAGTGACGACGAGCTCACCATGGGTGTCCAAGGCAAGTGATGAAATATCGGAATTTGATTGGACGCCGCTGGCCGGCAAAAATGCACGCGCCGTGAAGTGCCTGGGTTTCATTCGAGTCGATTCCAAGGTCAGCAGAAATTCCTGACAGGGTTGATGTTCGTTGACTGTTCCTTTTATCTATTCGACGCGAACCAAGCCATGAGTGATAGCAAAGTTTTCGATTCGCGTCGCCAGATTGTCAGCGTCTCGCCAGAACGCATTATCGAGTTCGTCCAGACGCTGCTGCAGTTCGTCGTTGTCGGCCGCCATTTGCATTCTTCGCCTGGCAGCTGTTTCGACGGGGACGTCCGCAGGTCCGAAGATTATCTTCTTTGCTTCTTGAAGCAACAGCAGGCTGGTCGTGGCACCTATCGCCATCAAGCCATCAACGGCGTCAGAATAAGTCGAGCCTGAACTGTTATGAAAATACTGATCGAAGCCACCGTTGTAGACCTCGCCAGACAGGCAACTCACCGCCCAATATTGCCTTTCCATATCGGACAAGCCCGCCATCCCCGCGTCAGACTTGTGCACCCTGTTCACAAGCTCCCGCCAATAAAGTCGAAATGGATCCGTAGTATCAAGCTCACGTTCTCTTCTCCTCGCGACTTTCGCTGCCTCAATTTCCGCGCGCTTTCCCGACTTGCAGGGCATGCAAAGTCCGCCCGTTTTTTTCGCAGTGTCGGGCAGGATCAAAGCCGAGCATGTAGAACATGGAATCTTCATTTTGAGGATGGAAGGTCAGTTTCTGATAGGAAGCGTACATTCATTTATCAAGGAGCGTGAACTATTCCAGCTCTTTCATCTTCTGGTGCAATACCTCGACCCGCTGCAGGTGTCCATTGCCCCGTTCGCGCAGCTTTTCCGCCGTCAGCGAGCAGATCAGATTGACCATCGCTGAAACCGCCACCACGCTGTCGAACAGCATCATGCCATCGGTGTGGCAGCGGATCACCCAGTCGGCGCGTCTGGCCGGTTTCCCCGTAATCACGTCGGATAGGTACAAGGTCTTCACGCCGCTCTCGGAAAGTGCATCCATCGCCAGCGAGATGGCCGGCACCCGGCGGCGCAAGCCGATCACGATAGCCATGTCTCGCTCGCCCAGATCACTCAGGTATTCCGCCAGCGTGTCGCCGGGTGCCGGCAAGACCAGCACGTTGCTGCGGACCTGCACCAGTTCGCGACGGATCATTTGGGCGATCGTATGGCTGTGGCGATAGCCGATGATCGCAACGCGCTGCGCATTGGCGATGCAGCTTACCGCCTCGGTCAGCACCTGTTGATCCAGCGAACGGTAGGTATTGGCCAGATTCGAGACTTCATGGTTCAGGTGCGCTTCGATGGAGGCGTCGAGCCCGCTGCCCGCTTGCTTCTCCCCCCGTTTCAGCAGATACAGGGGTGATCCGCCCACCAGCGCCGCGCGCGCGCTTTCCCTTGCATCGTCATAAGACGCATAGCCCAGTTTCTGAAAGAAGCGAGTGGCCGTCGCCTTCGATACTTGTGCACTCTCGGCCAGCTCGGTGGCGGTTTGCATCGCAAGCTGACCGGGCGCGCTGAGAATGACGTCGGCCAACCGCAGGTCGATCTCCGACAGCTGGTCATACTGCTCGGCGATACGGCTCTCGATGGAGGCGGACGCCTTGCCTTTCTTGTGGGGGGAGATAGCCATGTCGATCTGGAAATACGTGAAAAAGAGGAAATGCCATGGTGCAAGAATCATTCCAATGCGGTGCGACGCACTTGTTTTGTGCGGCAGCGTTCTGGAATGGAACTTAAGCATTGTATGCCGCCCTTGCACCACTGAAACGAGCATTTCAAAAAAATGCCCCGTGAATCCATTGTTTCCTTGGCACTGCAATTAGAAACCTGTGTTTCCAAAACCATTGGCATGAAACATGCATTGCACTATTCGTCTTGCTCGTTCCTTCGTCAGCCACCTCAAGGAGTCCGCTCATGTCTGCACAACGTTTCTCCCGTTTCCTGATGTCCGCCTTGCTGTTCTGCAGCGCCGTCGCCCATGCTGACACGCTCGACGACATCAAGAGCCGCGGCAAGATGATCGTCGCCATCGATCCCACCTTTGCCCCCTACGAGTACACCGATGCGTCCAATGCCATCGTCGGCTACCACCCGGCGGTGCTGGCCGCCGTCGCCAAGAGCCTGGGCGTGAAGATCGAATACCAGCGCATGGCCTTCAGCGGCATCATTCCCGGCCTGCTGTCGCGCTCCTTCGACATGGAAGGCTCGGCGCTGAACGTGACCGCCGAGCGCGCCAAGCGCATCGCCTATGTCGTGCCCACCGGCAAGACCGTCAACGGTGCTCTGGTGCGTGACGATTTCACCAGGATCCCGGCCAAACCGACGCCGGAATCGCTGGCCGGCCTGACCGGTGCGGTGAAGACCGGCAGCGCGCCGGAAGGCATCCTCAAGCAGTTCAACGAGACGCTCAAGTCCAAGGGTCTGGCACCGATCAGCCTGCTCAGCGTAGATAGCGTCGACCAGACGGTCGCGGCACTGATGACCCGCCGCGCCGACTTCGTCTTCGACGATGTGACGGTCCTGGCCGATGTCATCAAGCAGAATCCGGGCAAGATGAAGATCACCGGTGAACTGGGCCCCTCCCAATGGATCGCGCTGGCCACCCGTCCTGAAGACACGCGCCTGAACAAGGCCGTCAGCGAACAGATCATGGCGATGAAGAAAAGCGGCGAGCTGGCCAAGCTGCAGCAACAATACCTCGGCGTGACCTTCGCCACGCCGGACACCGATTTCATTCCCGCCAAGTAACTGCCCCATGTGCAACTTCACTCATTCCCTGACCGTGCAAGCCGGTCATGGCCGGACCTTCGAGGTGAAGGCCGGCCAGTTCCTCACCATCATCGATGTCGAAGGGCAGCAAGCGGCTGACTTCGTGGCCGTCGTGGCCCGCGACAAGCACGAGAAGCTGTCGCCCACGCATACACGCCGCAAGCTCAACTCGATCTTCTTCGACGTCGGCGATCATCTGTATTCCTCGCTGGACCGCCCGCTGCTGCGCGTGGTGGCGGACACCGTCGGCGTACACGACGCCAACGTGCCCGCCTGCGACGACACCCGCTTCACGGTCGATTTCAACGTGGCCGGCCATCGCAATTGCCTGGACAACATGCACGAAGGCCTGGCCTTGCACGGTCTGTCGAAGTTCGACGTGCCGGAACCGTTCAACCTGTTCCAGAACGGCCCGGTCACGGCTGACCGCCGCATGCAGGTCACTGATCCCACCAGCAAGCCGGGTGATCACATTACCTTCGAGGTGCTGGAGGACCTGCTGTGCGCCGTCTCGTCCTGCCCGCAGGACATCATTCCCGGCAACGGCCTGCGCGTGACCGACATCGCCATTTCCATCCACGACGCCGATCCGCACAGCAGTGCCGCCGCGTCCATCGACTGACCATCATGCTGCTGTTAAAAGAGACTCCCTCCCGTAGCCCCCTGCCGCCGAGCCGCCTTGCCGTGCCAGCCGGAGAAAGCCGCGCCGTCGAGGTCAGGGCCGGGCAGATCCTGCGCATTGAAGCGAAGGAGGCCGGCGCAACCGCCATGCTGTTCGCCTTCGATCGCGCCAGCCCGGACATCTTCATGTCGGTGCATCACACCCGCGTGTTCAGCAATTCCTATGTGCTGCAGGCCGGCATGCGCATCGTCAGCAACTACCGGCGCGCGCTGATGGTACTGGGCAAGGATAGCGTCGGTACGCACGATCTGCTGATGCCGGCATCGACCACTGCATGGCTGCAAGCCAACGGCTACACCGGCCAGACCGGCTGCGTCGAATCGGTCTCGGCCGTGATCCGGGAGCAGGGACTGAACCCGCCCAAGTTGCCGGATCCGATCAACCTGTTCATGCACGTTGACCTGGACCAGAACGGCCGTATCATTCCCTTGCCGAACCGCACGCGCGCGGGCGACTTCATCGCGTGCCGCGTCGTCGCCGACATGGTTTTCGTGGTCTCTGCCTGCTGCTCCGGCATACCCGGCAACGATCAGCCGGGTGCCCTGGAAGTGGCGCTGGCCGAAGAACCGAACGCGCTGTAAACGCAGGAGACCTCGCATGTGGCTGAGTCCCCAGGTGATCCAGAGCATTCCCTCGCTGATCGACGGCTGGATGATGACGGTCGCGCTCACCGTGCTCGGCGCGATCGGCAGCCTGATCTGGGGGCACATTGCGCTGGCCATGCAACTGGCACCACTGGCACCAGTGCGCTGGCTGGCACGGCTTTACATCAGCTTCATGCGCGGCACGCCGGCGCTGGTGCAACTGTTCCTGGTGTTCTTTTCTCTCCCTCTGGTGGGATTGGGAGGCCGCCCGCTGCTGGCGGCGGCGCTGACGCTGGGGCTCAACAGCGCTGCCTACACCGCCGAGATCCTGCGGGGCAACCTGCGCATCATCACGCGCGGGCAGATCGACGCAGCCACCGCACTGGGCATGGCGCCGTGGCGCATCGCCACGCGCATTGTCATGCCGCAGGTGATCAAGAGCAGCATCCCGGCGCTCATCAACGAATTCACCATCCTCCTGAAGACCACGCCGCTGGCTTCGGTAGTTGCCGTGACGGAGCTGACTTATGCAGGGCAGATGGTGATCGCGCGCACTTATACCTCCTCCCAGATCATGCTGATGGTGAGCATCGGCTATCTGGCCGTGGTGCTGCCGGTGCTGGCGCTGGGCAAGCACCTGGCCAGAGCACCGCTCGCCGCTACGGGAAGGAGCTGACATGGCCTTCGAGCCCGCCATCCTGCTTGAACACGCAGGGACATTGCTCGGCGGCCTGGCCGACACGCTCTGGCTGAGCACGGTCAGCGCATTGCTCGCCGTGGTAGTTGGCGTCGCACTGGTGGCCTTGCGCCGCACCGGCCCGCGTCCGCTCGCCCTGCTGATCGACGCGTATATCGCGCTCACGCTGGCGCTGCCCTTGCTGGTGCTGCTTTATGTGACGTTCTACGTCCTGCCTGACTTCGGCCTGCTGCTGCCAGCTCCGGTGGTGGGCGTAGTGACGCTGGCGATCTATTACGCCCCTTACATCGCGCAGGTGATTCAAGCCGCCATCGACAGCCTGCCCAAGGGCACGGTGGAAGCGGCAATCGCCATCGGCATGTCGCCGCTCGCGATCGTGCGCAGGATAGTGGCACCGCAGGCATTGCCCCTGCTGCTGCCAACCATGACCGGATTGATGATCGGCCTGTTCAAGGATTCCGCATTGCTATCGGTGATCTCGGTACATGAGTTCATGTTCGCCGCCAAAGGCGTGGTGTCCGAGACTTACGCATCACTGGAAGTCTATTGCATGGTGGCGCTGGTTTACTGGGCCGCCACTGCGCTGCTGAATGCGCTGACACGCCGCTGGGAGCAGCGTATCGCCGTGGCCCACGGCATCCCCTTAACTCGCTAGCCTGCCATGAATCAGACTGAACCCCATTCGAATGTGAACGGCAACATCGCCCTGCGTGCGCGCGACATCGTCAAATCCTTCGGCTCCCAGCGCATCCTTGATGGCGTCGATCTCGATATCGAGCGCGGCAAGGTGGTGTGCATTCTTGGCCCTTCCGGCTCGGGCAAGTCGACGCTGCTGCGCTGCATGAACTGGCTGGAACCGCCCGACGCCGGCGAAGTATGGATAGGCGGCGAGCGAGTCGGCGTGAAGGAAGGCCCCCAGGGCAAGCCGGTCGCCCGTCCCGGAAGAGAAATTCGCGCCCAGCGCAGCCGTATCGGCATGGTGTTCCAGAGCTTCAACCTGTGGCCGCACATGAACGTGATCGAGAACGTCATGGAAGGCCTGATCTCGGTCAAGGGCATGTCGCGTCTCGCCGCCAGCGACATTGCCGCCGAGGCCTTGCGCAAGGTGGGCCTGGCGGGCAAGCATATGGCGCTGCCCGCCTCACTGTCCGGCGGGCAGCAGCAGCGCGTCGGTATTGCGCGCATGCTGGCCATGGTGCCGGAAGTCATCCTGTTCGACGAACCGACCTCGGCGCTCGATCCCGAATTGGTTGGCGAGGTGCTGGCCGTGATGCGCGGCCTGGCGGCAGCGCAGACCACCATGATCGTCGTGACGCACGAAGTTGCCTTCGCCCGCGAAGTCGCCGACCTGGTAGTGTTCATGGACGGCGGCAAGATCGTCGAGATGGGCCCGCCGTCGCAAGTCATCGATCAGCCGTCGTCTGCGCGTTTGCGCCAATTTCTTCAACGCTTCAACCCAGGATCCTCCCCATCATGACTGCTTCGACATCTGCTTTCGCTTCCCTTACCATCCCCGCCGGCCACGGCAAGGCCGTTCGCCTCAAGGCCGGGCAGGCCGTGCGTGTCGTCAACACGCATGGCACCCAGGTGGTCGACTGCTGGGCATGGAACGCCTACGACCTGGCCGAATACATGTGCATGGAAACCACGCGCGTGTGGAACCAGCGCCTGAATCCCATCGTCGGTGACAGTTTCGTCACCAACCAGCGCCACCCCATCCTGACGGTAGTGGAAGACGCCACACCCGGCGTCCACGACACCTTCATGGCCGCTTGCGACCGCCGGCGCTATGAACTGCTCGGCGTGAAGCACTATCACCGCAATTGCTGCGACAACATGTTCGAGGGCATGTTCGAGCTGGGCGTGACGCCGCCGCGCCCCAACCTGGCGTCATTCAACATTTTCATGAACATCCGTGTCCAGCCCGACGGTATCACGCTGAAGACACTGCCGACGGTGACCAAACCCGGCGACTTCATCACAATGCGCGCAGAGATGGATTGCTTCGTCGCCTTCTCTGCCTGTCCACAGGACATCGTGAAGATCCAGGGCCAGGGCGACAACACCCCCAAGCCGGTCGAAATCATGGTGCTGGAGGACTTTCACTCCGATTTGCCGGGAACGCATACCTGGGTACCGCAGAACTGAACCGCTTGCGAACCCGGCCGCGCACGCCACCCCGCGCTTCACCCCCGTATATAGGCCCCCAATCCCGCCACCAACGCAGCAAAGGTCACTGCACAACGCGGGCTCGCCCGCAAGTCCTCATGCATGGCAATCCAGGTTTCCATCTTGAGAGAGAATTTCCTGGGCAGCAGATGCACCAGTGCGTCATCCCTGGCCGCCAGCCCCACCTGGCAAATCCCGATGCCGAAGCCCGCGCGAATCGCCGCCAGTTGCGCCAGATCACTGTCAGCCCGAAAAGCCAGGCCGGCGCGCGCGAGCCAGGGGAATTGCTCCAGTACCTTGCGCACAAAGGCGCTCTCCTGATCGAAACCAATCAGCGCATGGCCCGCCAGGGCATCAATCGAGTGCGGTACCCCATGTGCCGCCAGGTAACGCTGATGCGCATGCAGTCCCACTTCGATGCTGCCCAGCCGCTTGGCGATCAGCGCATCCTGGACAGGCTTGAACATGCGCACGGCAATGTCCGCCTCCCGCTGCAACAAGTCATCAGCCCTGTTGGACATGACCAGCTCAATGCACAGCCCCGGATGCCGATGCTTGAGTTCGGCAAGGATCGGGGGCAGCACTTCCACGCTGATGACTTCACTGGCGGTCAGCCTGACCGTGCCGCGCACTTCCCTGCCGTGGCTGCTGGCGACCCGGCGCAGTGCGGCGGAAGTCGCCGCGATACCGGCCGCATAAGGCCTCAGTTCCAGCGCCGCATCCGTAGGAGAAAAGCCATCAAAGGAGCGCACGAACAGTTTCAGCCCCAGCGCCGACTCCAGCTGTTCGATGTGGCGGCCCACCGTCGGTTGCGTGAGCCCCATCTCGCGCCCGGCCGCTGACAGCGATCCCGTCTCCAGCACCTTGAGAAAACTGCGGTACCACTCCCAGTTCGGTTCGATGTCGGCCAGGGTATTCATTTATGTATAGACGCTAGGCTAATTTATGCAATTTTCATTTATACCGCAATTTCGCATACTGAGCATGTTCGTACTCACAACATCTTTCGGGAGAACCCCATGTCCAGGATTGCCCTCTTCGGTGCCGCCGGTGCCATCGGTCAAAGCATCGCCTCTGCCATCAGCGCGCAAGGGCTGCCCTATCGCGTAGTCGGCCGCAATGAAGCCAGTTTGCGCAAGGCCTTCGGGACCGACCCGCTGGCCGAGATCGTCAGCTGGAACCCCGACTCGCCGGCTTCCGTGGAAGCCGCTGCACAGGGGATCGACACGCTGATCTATCTGGTCGGCGTCAACTACACGCAGTTCGAGCTGCATCCTGAACTGATGCGCAAGACGCTGGACGGCGCGATCAGCGCTGGCGTCAGGCAGGTTCTGCTGATCGGCACCGTGTATCCCTACGGTCTGCCGCAGACCTCACCGATACGGGAAGACCACCCGCGCAATCCGCACACCTTCAAGGGCCGCATGCGCAAGGCACAGGAAGACCTGCTGATGCAGGCCGACAGCACAGGACGCATCCGCGCAGCGGTGCTGCGTCTGCCGGATTTCTACGGCCCCGGCGTCGAAGCCAGCTTCCTGCACGGTGCGATCAAGGCGGCGGCGCAGGGCGGCACGGCAGACATGATCGGGCCGCTGGATCGGCCGCACGAGTTCGTCTTCGTGCCCGATGTCGGACCTGTCGTGTCCAGGCTGATCAGCACGCCTGCGGCCTTCGGCAGGATCTGGCACCTGGCCGGTGCCGGGGTGACGTCGCAACAGGCACTGGTGGAAGAAATGGAAAGGCAGACCGGGCGCAAGCTGAAGAAGCGCGTGGCGGGAAAGACCATGCTGCGCATCATCGGATTGTTCAATCCGATGATGCGCGAACTGGTGGAGATGCACTATCTGCAGACGCAGCCGGTGATCATGGATGATTCGGCGCTTCAGCAATTGATCGGGCCGATCACCAAGACTTCCTATGCGGACGGTATCCGGAGGGCACTGGCCAGCCAAGGCGGAACGTCCGTTTGAGCAGGCGAGCTCACGGCGGCCCCGTGCGATCAATCGAGCAGCTGCAACTGCCGCAAAAATTGCTTCTGCACGGAGAATATGAGCGGGGGTATTTCATCAAAAGGAGCGGCCCCCAATTGCTGCCGATCAATGCCCTGCACCTCAAAACACTGCGCGATATCCAGCCGGTCATTTCCCCCGGCCTGCGCATTCATTGCCTGAATCAGAAATGCGCTTCTCGCTGGCCCAGCATGATCAATCGCGAACCTGAAAGAACGGCGAGCGGGCAAGTATGGCGTTGACGTCAGTGACCAGACGCACCTGCTCTGGTGCAAGGCTCGCTCCTTCATCACCATTGATCAGCAGATCAAGTTCGATGAGCACTTTGCGGTATTCATCCTCGTCCCGGATCACGCCCTCATTCCGGATCTTATGCAGACAGGTTTCTCCAAACAGAGCATCACGAGCGAGGATGGCCTTGAATGATGCCCAGCTCTTCGCTCCCATGGTCTCGCGGGCGACGACGAGCAGCTCCTTTTTCATGCCGTTCAGATAGGTCTTGCGAGCAGGCCTGTCCTGTTGAAGTTCGAAGGAAAGCAGTTCGCGACAGTGGGCGGCGAGCACGGACGCATCAGGTACCTTTTCAAGCACGCCCATCATGAACGTCAGCTCTGTCACCAGCCTGGTGATTTCGTCGGAGACGGCTCTTTTTTCATCTTTGCTCATGGTCGAAAGCGGATTTCACCGCAGGGTCCTCCAGGCTGAATACCGAAACACATTCGTTGATACCAGTCACCAGATACTCTTTCACCTCCGGGTGAAGACCATGCAGGCAGGTGCCAGACCGAGAACGGTCCACAGAATGAGTCCGCGCAGATCGGCCGCATACACAGGCCGCAACGCCATCAACAACAGGCCGCCCAGCGCCTGGCGCTCAAAAGCATTTTCCTGCCGATGTGCGACGACTGCTGACGATCGATTTACTTCCGCTCAACACTTGAGACAAATGGCAGTGAGATGCGATTTACTATCGACGCTCGTCCATCTTTCCGCAATGACCTGCTCTTCCACTCATGGCAAGACATACGGCTTGCCGATCAACTTGGTCTCAAAGAGACGGAACACGGCCTTGGACGTATCAAGATCAGGATATTGCTGTTTGACTTTATCCAGATATTGCGTGAAGTCGGCACGCGTCTCCGGATAGAAGCGCCAAGGCATGGGGGCCTGCACGCAGTCGAGCGCGAAGTGCCCCACGTAGACGATCTCTCCGGCACCGACCTTGAAACTGCCTACCTTGGAGCGCCCGTCCTGAAACAGGCTCTTGCGGTCACCGCTGAAATGCGCTGTTTGCGTCATGGAACGAGCCACATGAATCAGATAGAGACTGAATTCATACTCACCGGGATCAACCAGGAAGGCGTAATTGGAAAAGGGAATCTGCTGTGCATTGCCTGATTCCGCGCCCTGAATGACCAGCTCGGGACGCTGGCTCAAGGGGCGGGTGCCAGGCTCGATCTTGTCAAATCCCAACAACTGCAACTGTGCATAGTCGTTGCGGCCGCAGCCCCAGCTGCGTCCCCAGTTGGCTGAAATCAGCACGACGCCCTTGGTACCTGCAGCTTGCTCCTGTGCCGCGCTGGTGAAGGGCTGCGCGGGCTCGGCCTGGGCCGGGTCAACCAGCAGCAGGCACGTTGACGCAGTAAGGGACAAGAGCCAGTTTCTGGCTGACATTCCGGATATCGTCTTCCGCAGCTTCATGAGTTCCCCTTTTTCTTTGTTTCTTTCAAGTTCACTGTGCAGTTGATAACGGCGCATTCAGTCCGATTATTCTTTCTTCGCACAACGCGACGACAAAATCGATCGTTCCAGAACATCGCTGACTTTTCGAATCGCTTCCGGCGTACAGCTTTCTGCAGTGGGCGTCGGCGAAATCTTTGCCGGCTGACGTGTGAAGCTTCGGTAAGCGAAGACAACCATGATGGCCACTGCAATGACTGCGATGGCCACATTCGCGCGCGTTTTCAAATCAGGACTCCTCGTTGATTCTTGATAAGCGAGAATGATACCGTGCGTGAGCTTCTTTGGGCCCTCAACGGCTTTTAATGAGGTGTGACGACTCGAAGAGATTATCCGCGAAGCTGCTCCCGCGAGCCAAGACGCCGGTCAATCCACTCCTCTACTTCAGAGGCATCAGCATTTGAAAGCAATGCGCCCAATCACTTGCCCCCCTCAATGACAGCCTTGAGAAATGCAGCAACATCCAAAGGTGCCTGCTCGCGCGCCAGCGTATCACCGCCAAGCATCACGCCATAGCTCAGGCAGCGCCTCGCTTCTGCAGTTGCATCCGCCCCCGACAAGACCTGATCACCTTTGCGCATCACGAACTGGTTCGAATCAAGATCGTAGCTGCCATGACAGTCGCGGGCGCTGGTAGCGGACTTGATCACATGCAGCCGCGTCGGCCTGTCAAATCCGTGATAGGCATCGGGATAGGTTTTCAGCGTGACCTGGGCACCCTGCTTGCGCAATGCATCGGCATACTCCACACACGGTGCGGCCGGCGTGTAATTGTCCTTGCCGCCAAGCAGCATCAGGATGGGCGCACCATCCAGATGGGTCGAGGTGTAGTGAATGCCGCAACTCGGATAGAAGGCGATGTGTGCGGCAAAGTGCAGATCGTCATCCATCACGGCGCGGCGAAAAGGATCGAGGGCCGAATACAATGCCGCGATGCCGCCGCGCGAAAATCCCATCACGCTGATTTTATTCCTGTCGATACGCGGGTCAGCCGCCAGCAGGCGCAGCGCAAAATAGGCATCGGCGATCCCCGCACTCATCGACAGCTGCGTCTGGTCCGCCTCGGTATTGGAAACGCCTCGCCCCGTAAAACTGTCCACCACGAAACTGGCATAACCCATTGCGTTCAGGCGTTGCGCCCAGACTTTCTCGCCTGGATTGACGCCGCTGCTTCCGTGCAGGATGACGACCGCCGGCACGGGCGAAGTAACTGCGTCGGGGAAGGTAAGACGTCCCGTGATCGAGACCTTCTCGTTGGCAGCGCGCTCCACGAAATCCATGATCCTTTTGGGTATGACTGACTCAAAGGTGAGGGCCATGCCATGACTTTCTTCAGGAACAAGCGGCGATGGCGAAGCGGCATTCGCACTTCCGATACTGAGGAAGAACGTGACGAAGATGACCGTAAACGTCTTGAACGAATTCATTCGTTGCGCTCCTCCATGTCAGTTCAATTCCGGTTCACCGATCCCGCCCTTGAGCAAGCGCGAGCATTTCCGCCAGCATGTTGCGCAATGCCTCGGCCTCCACCGCAACCATGCCGGAAGCGGTCCGCCTCTCGCCTTGCCTGACATACCTGCCCACCATCTGATAACCCAGCGAATACCCCACCCATCGCGGCAACGCCCCCGTCCCGAAGAACCAGGCCCCGTGATCATGATCGTCGCGACTCCACATCTGCAGCGCCAGCGCGATGGTCTCGCTCATGCTCAGGATATCCAGCTTTTCCCAGGGCTCCGGATCCCCACCCAGGAGCTCTTGCGCGAAGTGCCCCGCCAGCCCCTCCGACACCAGCGCCTCGCCCAGGGTCGCCCCGTATCCGGGACCATCCCAGCGCGCGGCATGATGCAATTCGTGGGCGAACATGCGTTCCAGCGAAGACTGTGCATTGGCCAGCAGCGCGGGATGATCGGGATCGATGGTGAGGTGGATGAGCCCGGGGCGCGGGGCATATCCCAGCAGCCCCTTCTCCGGCACCACCTGCTGTCCGGCCTGTATGACCACATCCAGCGGCTGCAAGGGCAACAGCTGCGCAGCCTTGGCATGCGTCTGCAGCAGTGCATCGCTTATCCATGCGCGCAAGGGCGTCAGGCTTGCACGCGCATCGAGAAAATGCAGATGAATCGTCATGAACCCCTCATGAAAATCATGGCCGTTCCGAAAGCCTGTGGGACAACGCATTGCGAAGGCGACCTCTCCCCCTGCAGAGGGAGCATTGAACCACGATTACGTATCGATCATCGCCCCAATCCCCAGCGTCCTCTCAAAATGCCCCACCACCGCCCGCACCTTGGCCGAATGCTCACGGCTGCGCTGCCAGACGATATGCAGAGGCAAACCCTGCGTCACATGCGCAGGCAGGATAGCCACCAGGCTGCCCTCGCGCAAGGCCTGCTCCACCACCCAGGTTGCCAGCTGCGCAATGCCCAATCCCGCTTTACCGCCGCCACCTGCGCCTCGGCCTGCCCAAGAATGATGCGCCCTTCCGCATGCTGCCGTACCACCGGCTGATCTCCGTCCTTGATGAGCCACGGACTGCTGCTGCCATCCGCACGCGCATACAGCACCGCATCATGTGCCTGCAATTCCTGCAGGGTGCGCGGCTCGCCACGGCGGGCAAGATAGGACGGCGCAGCGCAGAACACCAGTTCTTCATGTCCGAGGCAGGTATAACCCAGCGTGGCCGGCCAGACGTCGCCGCCCCCGATGCGTACCACCACATCGAGCCCCTCTTCCACCAGATCAACGAAGCGATCCGTGAAGGACACCTGCGGCGTGACCTGCGGATGTTTCTCCGCAAAGGCCAGCAGCGAAGCCATGCCGCGCAGGCGGCCAAAGGTCGCCGGCATGTCCACGCGCAGCCGTCCCGAAGGCGCCAACTCATCCGAGGCCAGCATGTCCTCGGCGCTCTTCAACTCATCCAGCACGCGCACGCAGACCTGATAAAACGCATCACCCGCATCGGTCAACTCAACGCGCCGCCGGCCCCGCTGCAACAGCGGGCGCTTCAACCGCTCCTCCAGCCGCGTCACGGCCTTGCCCACCGCTGAATTGGTGAGATGCAGACGCTCCGCCGCCGCCGTGAAACTTCCGGCTTCGACGACGGCAACAAAGGTCTCGAGACCTTTCAGCCTTTCCAGTGGCGACATCTTGCACTCCCGCAGATGGAATATTTTTCCAGATAAGTGACGATTTTATATCCAACAGTGGACATTTGTTCTCACCTACCATGGCGGGCCCAAATTCAAAACGGAGTTTTTCCCATGCCAGCTGCCCCCAGCGCCACCGCGCGCACCCGGCCTCAGCCTGCGCAAGAGACACGCGGCGGCAGTGCCTCGATCGCCATTCTCGCGGTGGCCGCTTTCGTCATCGTGACCACTGAATTCCTGATCGTTGGCCTGCTGCCCGCACTGGCGCGCGATCTGCGCATCAGCGTGGCCAGTGCCGGCCAGCTGGTCACGCTCTTTGCCGTGGTGGTGATGCTGTGCGGTCCGCTGCTCACGGCCAGCCTGGCGCATCTGGAACGCAAGCGCCTGTTCATCGTCATCCTGGTGATCTTCGCGCTCTCGAATGCACTAGCCGCCCTGGCCTGGAACATCTGGATCCTGGCCGTCGCGCGCCTGGTGCCGGCGCTGGCACTGCCGGTGTTCTGGGGCACGGCCAGCGAGACGGCGGCACAGATCGCCGGACCGCAAAAAAGCGGACGTGCAGTGTCGACGGTCTATCTGGGCATCTCGGCGGCCATGCTGTTCGGTATTCCGCTGGGCACGCTGGTGTCGGAGGCCGTCGGCTGGCGTGCCGCCTTCGGCCTGCTGTCGCTGCTGTCGCTGCTGGTGGCAGTGCTGATCGCGGCTGTGGTGCCGCGCGTGCGCAGCGCCCCCAGCGGTGGCATGGCGGCGCAGGCACGCATCCTGAAGAGCCCCTTCTTTCTGGCCAACGTGGCACTGTCGGTGCTGGTCTTCACGGCCATGTTCACGGGTTATACCTATCTGGCCGAGATGCTGGAAAAATCCGCCGGCATCGCCCCCGCGCATGTCGGTTGGTGGTTGATGGGCTTTGGCGCGGTCGGCCTGGTCGGCAATTGGCTGGGCGGGCTGTGGGTGGATCAGAAGCCGCTCGCCACCACCGCCCTCTTCTGCGCCATCCTCGCGCTGGGCATGGCGGGCAGCATGCTGTTGAGCCACGCGGGCTGGACCTTTGCGCTGGCACTGGCGGTATGGGGCATCGCCAATACGGCGCTCTATCCGATCTGCCAGATCCGCGTGATGAAGGCTGCTTCGGGCGCGCAGGCGCTGGCCGGTACGCTCAATGTCTCGGCCGCCAATGGCGGGATCGCGCTCGGTGCCGCGGTGGGCGGTGCGGCGCTGTCTTCGTGGGGCGCCGGTCAGGTGGGCTATCTGGCGGCGGCAATCGCGCTGCTGGCGGTGGTGATGGCAGCCTTGGTGGCGAGGCTCTCCCGGCGCTGACAGCACGCATCAGACTTCAATTCCCCAACGAAGAAGGCCGGCATCTAGCCGGCCTTCCTCATTCAGAGCCAACGCGCACCGCTCAAGCCCCCTGCTCCACCACCGCCGCCCGCCGCGTATTACGGGCCAGCAGCAAGGTCACCACCGCTGACACCGCCAGCGTGGCCGCCACCACATACAAGCCGGCTGCATAACCACCCGTGCGGTTCTTCAGCCAGCCGATGGCGAATGGACCGACGAAGCCGCCCAGGTTGCCCAGCGAATTGATCATCGCAATGCCTGCTGCCGCACCGGCACCGGAGAGGAAGGTGCTGGGCATGGCCCACAGCGGGGCCTTGGCCGAGCTGATGCCGACATTGACCACCACCAGCGACAGCACCACGAACAGCGCCGTCATCGCATTGCCGGCCAGCACGAAGCCGATGCAGGCCACCACGCAGGGGATGACCACGTGCCAGGTGCGCTCGCCGCTGCGGTCCGAATGACGCGCCCACCACACCATGGCCACCACCGCCACCACGCTGGGCACGCCGCTCAACAAACCCGTCTGGAACGGCGTGAATCCGAATTCGCGGATCATCAGCGGTGCCCAAAGGCCCAGCGTGTAGAGCCCCGCCGAGGTACCGAAGTAGATCAGCGCCAGGGCCAGCACGCGCAGGTCCTTCAGTGCCGACCAGGCGCTGGCCGTATGGCCATGGCCGCCCTTCTTGGCATCGGCTTCGGATTTGAGGCGCGCCACCAGCCAGGTGCGCTCGTCATCGGCCAGCCAGTGCGCCTGCTCCGGCTTGTCGGTCATGTACTTCAGCACCACGAAGCCCAGGATCACGGCCGGTGCGGCTTCGATGATGTAGAGCATCTGCCAGTCCGACAGGCCGAACATCGGTGGCAATTGCATGATCGCGCCCGAAAGCGGCGAACCCAGCGCTACCGAAATGGGAGCGGCCGCCATGAACCAGGCCGCGGCCACGGCGCGCTGGCGGGTCGGGAACCACAGCGAGAGATACAGGATGATGCCGGGGAAGAACCCGGCTTCGGCCACGCCCAGCAGGAAGCGCAGCACATAAAAACTGTTGGGCCCGGTGGCAAAGGCCGAGGCCGCCGAGATCAGGCCCCAGGTCACCATCACCCGCGCAATCCAGATGCGCGCGCCGACCCGGTGCAGGATCAGGTTGGACGGCACTTCAAACAGAAAATAGCCAACGAAGAACAGGCCGCCACCCAGCCCGAAGGCCGTCGGCGAGAGGCCCAGTTCCTTGTTCATCGTGATGGCGGCAAAACCGACATTGACGCGATCCAGAAAACTGATGAAATACAGCAGCATCACAAATGGAATGATGCGCCACATGAGCTTGCGCGACACCCGCGCTTCGAGGTCCTGATCCTGTTTCATGGTCTCCTCCTGCCGGACTTGTGCCGGTCATGGAACGGGCCTGCACAATGCGGCCCTTGATGATGGAAGGCTTCTCCCCTGTTGTTCTGGTTGGAGAGGGACGAAGCCGGACACCGGAGCGAGCCAGCCCGCCCCGGAAATGAAACGATATAAATCGTTTAGATCTTCAGTGTGATGTTCAGGCCGCCTGCTGCACCCGCGCCGCCTTGGCCACGAAACTGCATACCGCTTCGGTCACCTGCACCGTGGTCGCCTTGCCGCCCAGGTCCCCGGTATGCAGCGCCGGATCGGCCGTGACCGCTTCAATGGCCTGCATCACCTGCGCCGCTGCATCGTGCTCGCCCAGGTGTTCCAGCAGCATCACCACCGACCAGAAGGTACCGACCGGATTGGCCAGGCCTTTGCCCATGATGTCGAAGGCCGACCCGTGGATGGGTTCGAACATGGACGGATAGCGGCGCTCCGGATCGATGTTGCCGGTGGGTGCAATGCCCAGGCTGCCCGCCAGTGCAGCGGCCAGGTCGGAGAGGATGTCGGCATGCAGGTTGGTGGCCACGATGGTGTCCAGCGTGGCAGGACGGTTGACCATGCGCGCCGTGGCGGCGTCGACCAGTTCCTTGTCCCACTTCACGTCCGGGAATTCCTTGGCAATCTGCACCGCGATCTCGTCCCACATCACCATCGCATGGCGCTGGGCATTGCTCTTGGTGACCACTGTCAACAACTTGCGCGGACGCGACTGCGCCAGCTTGAAAGCGAAACGCATGATGCGCTCGACGCCGGCGCGGGTCATCATCGAGACATCGGTGGCCGCTTCGATGGGATGCCCTTGGTGCACGCGGCCACCGACTCCGGCGTATTCGCCTTCGGAGTTCTCGCGCACGATGACCCAGTTCAGGTCTTCGGCACGACAGCGCTTGAGGGGCGCGTCGATGCCCGGCAGGATGCGCGTGGGGCGCACGTTGGCGTACTGGTCGAAGCCCTGGCAGATCTTCAGGCGCAGGCCCCACAGGGTCACGTGGTCCGGAATGTGCGGATCCCCGGCCGAGCCGAACAGGATGGCGTCCTTGTCGCGCAGGGCATCGAGGCCATCCGCGGGCATCATCACGCCGTGCTGACGGTAGTAATCGCCACCCCAGCCGAAGTCCTCGAAGTCGAAGGCGAGGTCGGCACGGGCGGCGGCCAGGGCTTGCAGCAACTGGCGGCCCGCAGGAATGACTTCCTTGCCGATGCCGTCGCCGGGGATGGTTGCGATGCGATAGGTCTTCATGTCTCCAGCCTTTCTTGATGAGATGCGGTGTGGGGTCTCGCAAAATGACGGCGTGCGCCGCCTCTTTGCATGCGGGCTACTTTACCCATACTGAAAGGACAGGAACCGGTGCTAGACTTAAAGCATTCTTAACCAGAATTCAACAATCCCATTTTTGTTTTCCTAGCGAGGTTTCATGCAGGACACCGTCCTTCCCGCCGACCTGCGTTTCTTTTCCGTGCTGGCCATGGCCGGCAGTCTCTCTGCGGCCGGGCGCGAGCTGGGACTGACCACGGCGGCGGTCAGCAAGCACCTCACGCTGATGGAAGCGCGGGCCGGCGTGCCGCTGGTCAACCGCACCACGCGCCGCATGATGTTGACGCCCGAGGGCGAGCTCTATCTGGAACATGCGCGCCGCATCCTCGACCAGATCGATGAATTGTCCGAACTGCTGGGCAGCTCCAAGCGCCGCCCGGAAGGCCTGCTGCGGGTCAATGCCACACTGGGATTCGGGCGCAGCCATGTGGCGCCGGTGATTTCCAGATTCGTGACGCGCCATCCGCAGGTGTCGGTGCAGTTGCAGTTGTCGGTGATGCCGCCGCCGCTGACCGAGGACAGCTTCGATGTCTGCATCCGCTTCGGCGAGCCGCCCGATACCCGGGTGGTAGCGCGGCGGCTGGCGTCCAATGCGCGCCTGCTGTGCGCCTCGCCGGACTATCTCAGGCGCAGGGGCATGCCGCAGACGCCGCATGACCTGGCCAAACACAATTGCGTGGGCATCCGCCAGGGCGATGAGGCTTATGGGGTATGGAAGCTGTCTTCGGGCAGCGGTGCTTCGCGCAAAACGGAGACGGTCAAGATCCGCGGCAACCTCACCACCAATGACGGCGAGATCGCGGTGAAGTGGGCGCTGGATGGGCACGGCATCCTCATGCGCGCCGAGTGGGATATCCGCAGCTATCTGGAACAGGGGCGGCTGGTGCAGGTGCTGCCGGGCTGGCAGACGCCCAATGCGGATATCTTTGCGGTGTATTCGCAGCGCCAGCAGCTGTCGACGCGGGTGCGCAGCTTTGTGGATTTCATTGCGCGTGAGTTGGCCGAACCTTCGCCCAAGCCGCGTATTACTGTACTTGGTGCACGCAGCACCGGCACGTCAAAGCAAAGAGGAAAAACCTGACGTAAGCGCGCCGAAGAAGGAATCAAGCAGCAGAGCCTGCTGCATGTGGTCCAGGTAGTCAGTCAAGCGGTTCACGCTCATACCGGTCTGGCCTCCGCGAGCACCTGCGCCCGGAACTTCGGTGGCAGATCGCCAGGGGTCAACAGATCGACATGCAGGCCCAGCAAGGCTTCCAGCTCATCCTGCAGGCCGCCCAGATCGAACAGCGTGGCACCCGGCAACGCATCGACCAGCAGATCGATGTCGCTGCCCTCGCGGTCGGTGCCGTGCAGTACCGAACCGAAGACGCGTGGATTTGCCGTGCGGAAGCGGCTTACCGCTTCGCGCACCGCGCTTCGCTTCATGTCAAGCACAACAGAGGGCCGCATCGGGGATCCTTTCTTTTCCGAACTCGTTGAGATGATATGCAAGGAAGAATAGTGCCTCAAGCACTATTTCTGCATGCTTCATGCCCTGCCCCGAAGGCCGCCGCTGTTGCGCGGGCGGGACCGTCCGTCTTCCATCCGCCCCCACCCCCGCGTTAAGATAGCCGCCAACCCCGTCCACCCGCCCAGCCACTTCCTTCATGACGTCCAGCCAAGCGCCCGCCGATCTCGCCACCCGCCGTGCCGGCAAGCTCACCGACACCGTCTATGCCAGCCTGCGCGATGACATCTACGCCTTCCGCCTGCTGCCCGGCGACCGCTTTGCCGAGAACGACGTGGCCGAGCGGCTGCAGGTCTCGCGCACGCCCGTGCGCGAAGCGCTCATGCGCCTGCAGAGCGAAGGCCTGGTGCGCGGCCACTTCCGCAATGGCTGGGAAGTGGTGCCGATCGACCTGGCGCGCTTTGCCTCCCTCTACGAATTGCGCGAGATGCTGGAGCTGCACGCCGTGCGCAAGCTGTGCTCCCCGCGCATCGCCCCGGCCGTGCGCCAGCAGCTGGTGGCCGAGCAAGGCGCGATCTGGCAGTGCGCCCCCAGCGACCGCCTGCCCGACGGGCTGGCCGTGGCGGCCCTGGACGAAGCCTTCCACTGCGCGCTGGTGCAGGCGGCCGGCAACCCCGAGGCCGATACCGTCTACCGCCAGCTGGCCAACCAGCTGCGCATCATGCGTCGCCTGGACTTCGCCTATGGCGACTGCATCGATGACACCTACGCCGAGCACCGCGCCATCCTCGACGCCATCGCACGCAGCGATGCCGGTCTGGCTGGCGAGCTGATCGCGCGTCACATCGAAGACAGCCATACCGTGGTCGAACGCCTCACCATCGCCCGCCTCGAACAGGTGCGTGCCGAGTCGGTGCAGCTTGCACCGGCGCCGGGCAACGCACCGGCAACGACACCCACCCGGCGCAAGCGTTTTGGCTGAAAAAGTGAAGCTTTGCGCCTGAACTGCGGGTCGCAGGCGGGTTTTTACGCTCCCGAAGAAGAATTGCACCGATTTTCCTGTGCCGGATTTGCCTGGGAGCAAATGGCACGAAAGCTGCTTTTGTGGCTGGCAGGATTTATGCATACATAAATTCAGTCCAGCGGCATCCTGCCCGATCCGGCAAGGCTGACCGTCCCACTCTGGCTTTCTGTACAGGAGAAACGCATGACCACCCTCACCCAAACCGCCCCGGCGAGCGCGCGGGGCTTGCTGCGCAACCGCTGGTTCCAGCTGTTGATCGGCCTGATCTGCATGATGGCCATCTCCAGTCCGCAATACGTGTGGACCTTGTTCACCAAGCCGCTCACGGCCAAGCTGGGCGTGCCGCTGTCGGAACTGCAGATCACCTTCTCGATGCTGATCGTGCTGCAGACCTTCTTCTCGCCCTTCCAGGGCAGCCTCATCGAGCGCTTCGGCGCGCGCCGCCTGATCGCCATCGGCACCTTCATGTCCGGCCTGTCGTGGATCCTGGCGGCGCAAGCCTCCACCATCGGCATGTTCTATTTGGCCTATGGCCTGGTGGGCGGACTCGGCACCGGCATCGTCTATGTCGGCGTGGTCGGCCAGATGGTGCGCTGGTTCCCGGATCGCCGCGGCTTTGCGGTGGGCATGGTGGCGGCCGGTTACGGCATGGGCGCCATCCTGACCACCTTCCCGATCTCGGCCTCGCTGGCAAGCGCCGGGCTGGAAACCACGCTCTGGCAATTCGGCCTGGTGTTTGCGGTGATCGGCGTGCTGGCCGCACAGGCCCTGCGCTCGCCTGACGCCAGCCATGCAGCCGCCATGCCGGCCCCGGCCATTGCCGCCAGCAAGCTCGACCTGGCGCCGCGCCAGATGCTGCGTACGCCCCTGTTCTGGCTCATGTTCGTGATGATGACCATGATGTCGACCTCGGGCCTGATGGTGACCTCGCAGATGGCCACCTTCGCGCGTGACTTCGGCGTGGCCAACGTGATGGTGTTCGGGCTGGCCGCGCTGCCGCTGGCGCTGACCATCGACCGTCTCACCAATGGCCTGACGCGGCCCTTCTTCGGCTGGATCTCGGATCGCTATGGCCGCGAGAACACCATGTTCTTCGCCTTCGCCCTGGAAGGCGTGGCCATGGCGCTGTGGCTGGCCACGCGCGAGAATGCGGTGCTGTTCGTGCTGCTGTCGGGCATCGTCTTCTTCGGCTGGGGCGAGATCTTCTCGCTCTTCCCCTCGACCCTGACCGACACCTTCGGCACCCGCAACGCCACCGCAAACTATGGCTGGCTCTACATCTCGCAAGGTATCGGCTCGATCTTCGGGGGCCCGCTGGCGGCCATGATGCATGAGAAGACCGGCAGTTGGCATCCGGTCTTCGGGACCGCCATCACGCTGGACATCCTCACCGCCCGTCTGGCGCTGATGGTCTTGAAACCCTGGCGCGCCCGCTATCTGGCCAAGGCCGGCAACTAAGCACCGCCTGCCCTCCCCCGCTTTGCCTGATGCCGGCCTTGTGCCGGCATCGTCGTTTTTGTCCGCGCCTTCTCCTGATGCAGTGGCACATGGCTACCGAGCTTGTGCCGCGCAGGTACCGTATACTTGCAAGCTTGTTGCAAGTCATTGCAACGCGCCTGCAACTCGCCGCCGCCCTGCCGGTCTGACCCACCCGCGCCTCATCACAAGAACATCACCTGCTGCCTCATGGAAATCGTCTTCACCGTCCTGATCCTGCTGCTGGCCGTCGCCGTCTCCGGCGTGGTCGCGCGGCTGGCTCCCTTCAAGCTGCCGCTGCCGCTGTTCCAGATCGCCTTGGGTGCGGTGCTGGCCATGCCCATGTTCGGCCTGCGCATCAGCTTCGATCCGGAGCTGTTCCTGCTGCTGTTCATCCCGCCGCTGCTCTTCACCGATGGCTGGCGCATGCCCAAGCGCGAATTCTTCCGCCTGGCGCGCCCCATCCTGGCGCTGGCCCTGGGTCTGGTGATGTTCACGGTGGTGGGCGTGGGTTACTTCATCCACTGGATGATCCCGGTCATCTCGCTGCCCTCGGCCTTTGCGCTGGCGGCCGTGCTCTCGCCCACCGATGCGGTGGCGGTCTCGTCCATCGTCGGCAAGGGCCGCCTGCCGGCCTCGATGCAGCACGTGCTGGAGGGTGAGGCGCTGATGAACGATGCGTCCGGCCTGGTGGCCTTCAAGTTCGCGATTGCCGCCGTCATCACCGGCACCTTCTCGCTGCTGGACGCCAGCATTTCCTTCGTGCTGATCGCCGCCGGCGGCATCGCCGTGGGGCTGATCGTGGCCTGGGGCTTCGGACTGATCCGCCGCAAGATCATCGAATGGGCCGGTGACGAGCCGGGCATCCAGGTGGTGCTGCTGTTGCTGATCCCCTTCACGGCTTACATCTTTGCCGAACACTTTGGTTTGTCCGGCATTCTGGCGGCGGTGGCAGCCGGCATGCTGATGCCCTATCTGGAGACGGCCGGTGGCGAATCGGCGGCCACGCGCTTGCAGGGACGCAGCATCATGACCATGCTGGAATTCGTCTTCAACGGCATGTCCTTCCTGCTGCTGGGCCTGCAATTGCCGGGCATCGTCAGCCTGGCCCACGTGGATGCGCAGATGGCGGGCAATGTGCCGGTGTGGCATCTGTTCGTCTACATCCTGGCCATCACGGTGGCGCTGATCGTGCTGCGCTTCGTGTGGGTCTGGATCAACCTGCGCATGCGCCGCTTCGCCTCCGCCCTGCGCGGCCAGAGCGGGCGCAACCGCAAGTTCGATTTGCGGCTCATCAGCATCACCGCGCTCTCCGGCGTGCGCGGGGCCATCACGCTGGCGGGCGTGATGTCGATCCCGCTGCTGCTGAAGGAACATACGCCCTTCCCGGCACGTGACCTGCTGATCTTTCTCGCCACCGGCGTGATCCTGTGCTCGCTGCTGTTCGGCAGCTTCCTGCTGCCCTGGATGCTCAAGGACCTGCAGCTCGATGCCGAGGTCAAGCGCCGCCGCGCCGAGGAAATGATGGCGCGCCTGCGCCTGTCGGAGGCAGCCGTGCGCACCATCGAGGAGGCGCAGGAACGCATCGGCGTCAATCTCGATGAATCCGATCTGGCGTTGTTGATGGAAGTCAGCGGCAGTCTGTTGGCGACCTATCGCATGCGCATGAATGCGGAGAGTGATTCGGAAGAAACCCAGCGCGCGGCCAACCGCTTCAAGCAGTTCGAACGTGAACTGCGGCTGGAGGCAATCCGCGCCGAGCGGCTGGAAGTGCACTACCTGCGCGCTGAACAGCGCATCAATGACGAGACCTTCCTGATGCTCATCAACCAGATCGACATGGCCGAGACCTGGTTGCTGGGATCATTGAATGCGCCGGGGCAGCATCACTGACCCGACATCCCACCCGCGTACCGCAGCAACGACAAAGCCCGCAACGCCCTTGTACCGGGCGTTGCGGGCTTTGTTGAATCCAGGTTAAGAATCCGGAATTGGCCGCGCATTGGCCAATGCGCGGCCAATTCACGTCACCGGCAAGGCAGGAATCAGGCCACCGAATTGACGGTCGTGCCGATGATCTCGCCGGTCGCATTGCGTGAGGCTTGCTCGCGGCGATTGCGTTCCTGGCGGGCGTTTTCGGCGCGGGTTTCATCGGCCTGGATTTCTTCGAGGCGACGCTGCTCGGCCTTCAAGGCGGCTGCGGCTTCTTCGGCGCGGCGCACGGCCACCGGATCGTTGGCCTTGCCAGTGGTCGGTGCATTGCCATTGGGGTCGGAGACGACGCCGTTGACGGCAGAGGAAATGTCCATGGCCATGATGGGCTCCCTTTGAAACGAAGGCTGAGGAATGATGACTGGCGGCGACAGGATGTGCCTTCCAGTGGAACGAATGCCGACTATGTTACGCCCATTGCAGCGCTCTGCCACAGGGAAAATCCTGAAATGGGGTGATTTTTGTGCGGACGGTACGGAGCGGCTTGCGCGGTCGTCAACAAATCCGGCTTTCCCGATATCGGCGTGGCAACTTCCTTGCCACGCCGGCAAGAGGCCTCAGTGGCAATCCGGTACGTTCTGGTCGAGGTAGACCTCGAAGGCCACGTTGTTGACCCATTTCTTGATGGCCTTGTCCCAGAACGCATCGTTCCATCGCGCGGCCAGTTGCCGTGCGGCGGCCAGGTCGGCCGGGCCATTGCCGCGTACCTGCAGCACCAGCGCCTGGCGCGTCACCGGCGGCAGTTGCGCGGAAAACTTTTTCCATTCGGGCAGCTTCAACAGCGCCTTCATGAGCGTGTCGTCATGCACGGCAGCATCGCACTGGCCGATGCGCACGGCCAGCAGCGAATCGGCCGGGGCCGGCATCACTTTCTCGATGGCGGCATAGCGTGCACTGAGGGTGCCGACATAGGGCGATCCGGCGGAGACGCAGACGGTGCGGCCTTTCAGGTCTTCCCATTTGCGGATGGTGGTATCGGTGCGCATGATGGCCATGCCACCGGCGCTGTAGCCGGTCGGAACCATGATGACGTCGGCCGCGCCCGCCTGGGCGACATCGATGCGCGTGAGCACGACATCAGGACGCACGCCCTTCAATGCGGCGCGGTCCTGCGTAGTGGGCTGGAGGTCGGCCTTGAGCTTCCATTGCACGGCGAGATCCTCGGCCGGCACGATGGCGATGTTTTCCGGGGTACGGAATTTCATGCCGCCCTTGTAGACCGGTGGCACGTGGTCCAGCCCGATGCGCACGGTGTCGCTGCGGCGCGCATCATCAAGCACGCCGGCCTGGGCGGCCCCCAAGGACAGGCAGGCCGACGCCAACAAGGCGAGGCGAACGAGGGTATGCATGGCGGGCATAGCTTCAGACGTACTGGTACTTGAGCAGGCGATGCTTGAGATTTTCCAGGATCACCTGGTCGATCAGCGCGGCCAGGATGGCGATGGTGAGGATGTTGGCCATCACGCCGATCATGTCGGCCGTCTCGCCCGAGTAGGCCAGCGTGCGGCCCAGGCCCTTGCCGAAACCGACCAGCATTTCAGCAGAGATCAGCGCGCGCCAGGCATTGCCGAAGGCCAGCTGGGCACCGGTGATGAGTTCGGGCATCACTGCCGGCAGGTACACCCGGCGCAGCATGGACAGGCGCGAGGCCCCCATCACGCGGGCCGCCGAGACATGCACCTGCTGCACGCTCTCGGTGGCATTCATGACCGAGAGTGCGGCCGGGAAGAACGCGGCGATGGCCACCACCACCACGATGGGCAGGTTGCCGAAGCCCATCAGGATCAGGAACAGCGGGACCCAGGCAATCGAGGGAATCGATTGCAGGATCACGATGGCCGACTTCAGCACTTCACGGAAGAAGAACAGCACCGCCCCGACCAGGCCGAACCCGATGCCCAGCACCAGCGCCGAGCCGTAGCCCAGGCCCAGGCGATAAAGGCTGCCGAAGAGGGCCGTGCGGAAA
>Ga0182006_1000419_pt1 | contig 34013 bp, 25 predicted proteins | sample Sormic07211104_1_FD_123022 | JGI IMG/M metagenome (GOLD analysis project Ga0182006, IMG submission 123022) | Rhizosphere microbial communities from Sorghum bicolor, Mead, Nebraska, USA - 072115-104_1 MetaG | ecosystem: Host-associated > Plants > Roots > Rhizosphere | place: USA: Nebraska...
ACATAAAAATTCATTCATAAGTATTTCCTTTGCGGCCTCATTGGCACAAGCCTCTGAATCGATATCTGATGGATGTTCAGCAATTCTTCTTAAAATCTCTATCAATTCAGCGTTAAGTTTATGTCTCGAACGTCCAATCAATATATACATCACAAAATACTTCCACATACCATCACTGGAGTTAAGTATAAACAATAATTCTTGTTTGATCTCGTTGACATAAGGTTCAAAATACTTTGCAATACCTTCGGCCACATCCCAGTGCGTATCTTGTAACCATTCTAATAATGCTGGAACATCTTCCTTAACTGATTCAAATGACATTTTTTTTAAGCGTTCAACTGCCGCAATATCATAAATGCTGGTTGGAATAAAATCTCTATTTTTCATGTTTATTCAATACCTTTAATTGATGCCTGTACCTTTTTTGTATTGATTTGAGTATTTCCTCCCCTATCTATCGTAGAATTAAGCATGGCGAATCTACGGATTATGGTATAGTGTTGGGTTTTTAAACTCAACTTGGTTTTCTCGTACATGTAGTCTGCTTATACTCAAACTAAGGCGCAAGACTACGGAAAAATGGGTTTTATTTATTTTATTAATATTTTTCTTACACTATGATTAGAACCATTAGAGCTATAAAATGAAGCTAATTTAAAAACCTCATCTTCAGTAATTGACGCGGATAAATATTTCTTTAATACTGATTTTGATATTATAATACCTAAAATTTCTCCATCTCTATTGGCAGCGCTGTCAATGTCTTCATCAAAATCCGCAGCTATATATCCGACAGATAAACTATAGTTGGCAACCTCTGTAATTACAAGTAACGGCTCAAGCTCCGATAATGATGGCAATAATACTTCCCTTGCCACTTTAGCAGACCTTTCGCTCGCCGTTAGTGTTGCAGTATTATAAATATTTTTACAAGTTAGTCCAGTTAAAGCAAGAGTAATCTGATTATTGAATCCATAGACGTTTAAACCCGAGCCGGTAGCGTGAAAATACGATGAACTTATACCAGTCATATTTTTTGTGTCCTTAATCAATTGCTTTAAGATACCTTTATGTTTTTTAACTATTGAATTTGTTTTGCTCGATAGCAATTCCTTATCAAATTCTGTACTAACTACATCTAAAGTTTTAAGTTCTGCTTTGGTAAGAACATCAATCCCATACTGAAGGGCGTCCCTGTTAAATACTTGAATAATGGGGGTGAGCGTACTTGAGCTTTTCTTTACTTGCCCAAAGCAAAAGAATGGCAAGAAAGCCAAGAGTGTTAAAAATGATTTTTTCATGTTATTTTTTATTTGATATTTCTTGATGTTCTGAAGCAATTATAAATAGCATAAACCAGATAGCTATCATTGTATAGTTGCGATCAATAAACCTATATTGATTAGTAGCAGGATTGCAGTAAGGATTTTTGACATAATGAGAGATTAATTTTTATTGATATAGTCACTTATATTCACAAATAGAATAAAATGTTTCGGGTTTAAAAGATGGGAACCGTAATCTAAAACATTAATATCAGTAAAGCAAGATATACCTAAAATTGTACCCTAAAATCAAAAAAACCGCTTCTAATTTTTGTAGAAACGGTTAATTGTACCCAAGAGGAGATTCGAACTCCCACACCCATACGGGCGCCAGCCCCTCAAGCTGGTGCGTCTACCAATTTCGCCACCTGGGTATTTACTATTTTATCATTCCCGAAGGCGTTTACCATCCCGATAACTATTGGGACCGCCCACCTGGGTTTGAGGTTTGCAAATATATAAATTAACCATAGTGCGCTGCAACATTCAGTAAATATTTTTTGAACTGAAATTCCGGACAGCAAATCTTAACATGGTAAACCTTTCCAGTATCCGAAGTTGTAAACTTATTTCAGGCATAGGACAGCCTAACCATTACTATGGACTTTGGTCGTACTTAAGTCGGTGTTTCGTCGGACTTATGACAATTATATCCGAGTAAAAGCTAACGTAAATTAAACTCGACCACATGTTAGTTGTTTATTAATCAGCAATTTGCGATATTAGATTACATAAAACTAATGCAATCATGGGAAAAATAGAAAACGGAATTAACGGTGGCTTTACCGGGTCGGTAGGATCCGTAACGGGCTATTACCTAAATGGTAAATGGGTGATCAGGAGCAAACGCCGAAAATCTATCAAAAATAAAACCGGTAGTGCTGATCAAAAGGCCTGCAGATCCCGTTTCACCATCATGCAGACCTTTTTAAGTCCGATTGTTGCTTTTATCAGGATTGGTTTTAACCTGGAGTCGAAAAAGCGCATGATGACTGCTCATAATGTGGCAAAATTTTATAACATGTTAAATGCACAAAATGCCGCCGGCGAAATTGACTATGCCGCTGTGCGTTTAAGCTTTGGACAGCTCACAGGTGCGGAGGGTGTTCAACTGGAACACGACGATGCAGGTATACATTTCAGCTGGAAGGATAATTCAAATGGCAATCCTGCCAGAAAATATGACCAGGCCATGCTGATGGCCTATGATGTGGACAGTAAAATGGCTTTCTTCGAAACCAGTGGTGCCAGGCGATTTAAAGAAAGGGATAGCCTGGAAATTCCGTCATTTTATAAAGGAAAAACTTTTCATACCTGGATGGCTTTTATTTCAGATGACAGAATGGAAATATCAATGAGTACCTATTGTGGCACTTTTATTTTTTAGTAGCAACCAAATTAACCGCGATATGATATCTTAACACTCAAAACTAAGTCCATCATAGGCCAGCCTGACGTTCGATGGTAAATCTTTTTCTACATCTGCATGTTTACCCAAATTATGGCTGATATGCGTTAAATAAGTGGTTTTGGCACCTACCCTTTCGGCGAAGGCAATCGCTTCGCCCAAAGTGAAATGAGAAATATGAGGTTCTTTCTGCAAAGCGTTTAATACCAATATTTTTGATCCCTTTATTTTTTCGAAACTCTGTTCTGAGATGGTTTTGGCATCGGTAATGTAGGTAAAATCACCGATCCGGTAACCTGTAATGGGCAATAAATGGTGCATCACTTCGAAAGGTGTAATGGTGCTATCCCCGATTTTAAAATCTTCGCCATTGGTTACCGTATGCAGGTTAATCTGCGGCAAGCCATGGTATTTGGTTTCCGCAAAAATGTAGTAAAATTCTCTTTTTAATGACGTTTGCACCCTTTCGGTAGCATACACATCAATAACTTTGTGCAATAGATAATTAAAGGGACGGATATCATCCAGACCAGCAATATGGTCTTTATGTTCGTGGGTGAATAAAACTGCATCCAGATCTTTTACCTTTTCGCGCAAAAGCTGGTAACGAAAATCAGGACCACTATCTACCACAATGGTTTTATCGGCCGTTTCCACCAAAATAGAAGTTCTTAAACGGTTGTCTCTTTTATCTGTAGATCTACAGACCTCACAAGTACAAGCAATTACAGGAACGCCTTGTGATGTACCGGTACCTAAAAAAGTAACTTTCATCTGCTTAAACTTTCCTTTCTAAATAAGTAATACTTGCGTTGTATCTTCATTAAAATAATTCGGTTTGTTGTAAAGATTGATAAAACTGCCGCTGTTTTTCATCTAACAGGTTTTCACCAGCATTGGTTTGTTTAGCGAGGGCAACCAGTGCAGCAATTTTACCTTCCAGATTGGAGAATTTATTAACTACAATAACTTTATTATGCTCAAGCAGGCAGGAACCGGTTTTAAAATTACCTTTCTCATAACGTACCTTATAACCCATCGCTAAAAGCAGGGCTTCTAATTTTTCTAAAGTATGGTTTGTTAGTGGCAATGACATTGGAAACAAACTTAGATAAATCTATGCAGCATTCATAAATACAGTGGTAAAAAATACAGTTTTTGTTCTTTTATCGTCATTGCGAGAAGGCTTTTTCAGCCGACGAAGCAATCTTATAGCAAGGATTACAGCGGATGATAGATTGCTTCGTCGTGCCTCCTCGCAATGACGATTTTTTTGGAGGCTTTAAATGATAGCTTAATGAATTTCTATTATTAATGCGCCGAAATGGCCTCCAACTACCCTTACACTAACATAAAAGTGATTTTATTTGATTTTAAACAGGCCTAAGAACTGCCTGAAATTTTTAATGATATATCGGAATAGTACGATACTGTCTATTTTATGCTAATAAGACGAAATTTTTCTATTAGTGCAAAAGCAGATGACACCTCATAGATTCCACTAAAATGGTAAAAAGTCCAGCTGTTGCCAACTGAACCTTTTACGGAGAGAACCATTTAGTAAATTCGGTTAAAAAGACCTTTTACATTACCAGAGCCGCCGCTGCCTGTGGTGGTGATGTGGCCCATGTTTCCATTACCGTCATAACCGCTTCCCTTGTTATTGCTGGCGGTGCAATTGGTCACAGTATGTGCAACATTTTGTCCTGCACTACCGAGCTTAAAGCCATTTCCATCGCCGTTGGTACCGTAACCATTATTGGTGGCCGTACAATTATTGATGACAACAGTATAAGGTTGTCCGTATAAATCCCATCCATCATCAGAATTGTGGTAGGCATTACAGGAATTAAACTGATTACCTGCACCGGCAGATAACTTACAGGCATAACCATCTGCATTTTCACCACCGTTGGCTACATCATAATTATCGTACGAAGTGGAATTATTGATGCTGTTGTGGTGACCGCCGTTATAGATCTGTAATCCGGAATCTTTATTTCCATGCGTAGTTACCTTATTTACGTAATTGTAGCCACCGGTCTGGAACACAATACCGCAGTCTGGCGCATTTCTGATGGTCATATTGGTGATATTCCAGTAGCTTCCATTTACCTTTACCCCCCAGTTGGCACCAGAAATACCCGAACAATCCAATATGCCGCCTGTAAAATTAATTTTAGAGCTGGAAGTACCACTTTTAAGTAATTGAAGCGTGCTGGTGAGATAAATGGTACCACTCACAGTGATTACATCACCCGGCTGCGCGTTTGCTATAGCCGTTTTTAAAGCCGCTTCTGTGCTGACAGTAGCACTTACTGCCGCTGTGGCAAGTTCCATTTTGTTTGGCTGAACGGTAGACTGACCATCTGCAATATCAGCCGCTGTTGTGTTGTCTTTCTTGCATCCGAACAATGCAATAGCCATCCCGAGTACGAGAATACCTGATTTTTTTTTCATGTTTGTAGAATTATATTTGGTTAATACTAAACATGAAATTAACAACTAAAATACAATTATGTATGATAAATCATATATATCTATGCAATCGTTCCCGTAATTAAATAAGGAATAAAAAATACAGAGTAAAAATCGTGCTTGTAAGCAGTACTCATAAATCGTAAAAATCCGAAGGTAATTATTTAAGGGTCTTAGCAGCAGGAAAGATGAGGCTATATCAAAATAACAGGTTTAGAGCTGGCAAAAGAATTAAATTTGGCAATGTCGTCATGCTCAGCTTGATCCGATCGCTATCGGATGGGCATCTTAATGATTTGGTAAAGAATTACTTATTTGCCGTTCTATCGTATTAAGATTAGCTTCGCTGAGCACTCCGTGGTTCCCATTTTAACCTACCGTGTGAACACAATTAATGATGATATTTTTCTTCCGCTCTATGCCGCGGTGGCATGGTACTTTGTCGCGCCAAAGTACCCAAAGCGCTTTGTCAATCCAGCAATGAGCCTTTTGCACAATCCAACCCGCATCAAAAAAACAGCGGCACTTCGTTTTGTGTTCAATTCTTTCAAAAGCTTCGATTCATTTCTGATGAACACAAAACCACTGCGTTTCAGGTTTGTAAGTGCTAATTTGCCTGAACTGCAACTGTTTTTTTGATTTCTCCGGCTCTTGGGATTGACAGCGTCCTTCGGTAAAACCTGTGTGGTGATTAAAGCGAGCTAGCATAACGCCGAAACTACGTTCAAAAAAGATCTCTCCCCGCCTGTACGGGCAGGCGCTACGGAGATGACGATTTCTTACTAAAAAAATAATCACTGATATAAATTTGCCAACACGAAAGATAAACATAGGGAACAAATTTCGCTCTTGCCTATCTTTTTGAAGTGAGCTAACCTCATTCTAAGAATCTCTATTTTATAAATGTTGGCTAGAAAACGTTGTATCTTAAAAGAACCAGGCCACTTAAACCCGACAGCAGCGGCAGCGCCCGATTCTTCATCGGGCCTATAGCGAATGGCGGGACTGCTGCAAACCAAGAACCACTGCGATTGCTTTTCAAAAAAAAGACACCTTACTTACATGATTTAATCAAAGTACGTCAATAACTAACTAATAGATACAAATATCAATTCCATTTGAGTTCCGTAAACAAAAAAGGTTCAGCTGTTTCCAACTGAACCTTTCAGGTTTCACGCCGCCCGGGCGGCAATAACAATTACCTTAAATCTACCACTTCAACACCAGGATATTTTTTGGCATCAAAAGCAAACGTAGTTTCCGGTACATTTACGTTAGGCGAAAATGTTTTCACACTGTAAGTGTATTTGTTTCCGTTTTTATCAAACAATACCACATTAGCAATTTGTTTAGCCGCTTTATCGATACTTAAACGCACTTTAAAAATGGATTTTTTAGCATCAACCGGTGTTAAATCAATCATCTGATAAGTTTTGGCACCTGCTTTTTCTTCACCTGTATAAACGTACTTAAATCCTTTTTCGTAAACCGTGAAAATCTTGGCCGGATTGATCGCATCGCCACTGTTATCTACATTGCTTACCTGTACTTCTTTATCTTTTTTCAGGTAAGTCCACTGGCTTTTACCATCGCTAAACAATTCCTGGTTAGTCATGGCTACTTTATACTTGTTAGAATTGGCTTTAACGTACAAAGTACCCTGTTGAGTTTCTTTAACCTTCGCTTTCGGATTATCCAGCGTGAAGGTGAAGTCTGTTTTCACTACATTATACGATTTGTATTTTTTACTCACTTCTGCTAAAATGGCTTTAGCTTTCGCATCAGTTTGAGCATAAGTTGAGGTTGTGAAAGCAACTACAACCATTAATGCCGAAATTAATTTCTTCATCTTTTCTTTTTTAAATTTTTCCTTTGAAACGTTAGAGTAGATTTTTCGCTATTGGTTTAATCTAATCTTTGTCATCCATACTATTCAAGAACTGTTCCAAAGAATATTCGTCAGGATATAAAACTTCACGTGCTTTACTTCCTTCAAATGGTCCCACAATTCCCGCAGCCTCCAACTGGTCGATAATTCGGCCTGCACGGTTGTAGCCTAACTTCAGTTTGCGCTGAATCAATGAGGTTGAACCCTGCTGGTGCATCACAATCAACCGCGCTGCATCTTCAAAGAATTTATCCCGCTCATTAGGATCAAAATCGGCTTTGCTACCCTCTCCTGCCTCATCTATATATTCAGGCAGCTGATAAGCATCTGCATAACCGCGCTGGTTCCCGATATATTCAGATATGCGGTCTACCTCAGGTGTATCAACGAAAGCACACTGTAGCCTGATTAAGTCGCTGCCTGTAGATAAAAGCATATCACCACGGCCAATTAACTGATCGGCACCTCCACTATCCAAAATGGTCCGCGAATCGATTTTTGATAATACCCTGAAAGCTAACCTGGCCGGGAAGTTGGCTTTAATGGTACCCGTAATAATATTTACTGACGGCCTTTGGGTGGCCAGTACCAGGTGGATACCGATGGCACGGGCCAGCTGGGCCAAACGGGCAATTGGTGCCTCAACCTCTTTACCGGCGGTCATCATTAAATCGGCAAACTCATCTACCACCAACACGATGAAAGGTAAAAAGCGGTGACCAAGATTCGGGTTAAGCTTGCGTTTGACAAATTTGTCGTTATACTCTTTCAAATTCCTCACCTGCGCATCTTTCAGCAAATCATAACGCTGATCCATCTCAATACAAAGCGAGTTTAGGGTGTTCACCACTTTTTTCGTATCGGTGATGATGGCATCAGCCTCTCCGGGCAATTTAGCCAAAAAGTGCCTTTCAATCCTATTAAACAGGGTTAGCTCCACTTTTTTCGGGTCAACCAGTACAAATTTAAGTTGTGCAGGGTGTTTTTTAAACAATAGCGAAACCAGGATAGAGTTAATCCCCACCGACTTACCCTGACCGGTTGCCCCGGCCACCAATAAGTGCGGCATTTTGGCCAGATCGGCAATAAAAACCTCATTACTAATGGTTTTACCTAGGGCAATAGGCAAATCCATGGTGTTTTGTGCCCATTTTTCGGTATTTAAAATGCTGCGCATCGGTACCATTTCAGGATGTTGGTTCGGTACCTCGATACCAATGGTACCTTTACCTGGCATCGGCGCAATAATCCGGATGCCCAAAGCCGCTAAAGAAAGCGCAATATCATCTTCCAGGTTTTTAATTTTAGATATCCTTACGCCCGGCGCCGGTATAATTTCGTACAGGGTAACGGTTGGACCAATGGTCGCTTTAATCTTATCAATTTCGATATTGTAGTGATTAAGCGTTTCAACAATTTTATTTTTATTGGCCTCCAGTTCTTCCGCATTTACCGAAATTTTATTGGTGCCGTAATTTTCCAACAGATCAACTGTAGGGTATTTGTAACCCGATAAATCCAGTTTTTCGTCATAATTGCCAAACTGTTCAACCAGGTCTTCTGATTTTTTTTCTTCTTCAGTTTTTTCGATCGTAAAGGCAGGTTCCTTTTCTACTTCAACCGCTGGCTCTACCGTTAAAGGCAATGAAGCGGCCGCAGCAGTAGCCAATGGCAAATTTGTCGCCAATGGAGAGAGCACCACCGGTGCTACCGTTTCCTCTTCCTCTTTTTCCTCAAAACGGCTTGGCTGTAATACAACGTTCTGCTGTTTACGTTCGTTACTTACCGGCTTATCGCGTACCGGAAATTCAATAGGTGCAGCAGGTTCTTCATAGGTTTTGTTTTTTACCACCTGCTCCCTAATGTCGTTTACATAATCAGGCGTTTCATTATCCAGGTAAACTTCCTTTGCTTTACGCTCCGGAAACTTAAAATCGATATTATAGGCAATGATTAAAATGGTTAATCCGGCAAAAGCGATTAATCCGGCAACACCGGCAGCGCCAATCTGGGCACTTAATAATTTATTGCTCCAGTAGCCAAATTCTCCTTCCAGATAATGTGGCGATTCTGACCAGAAACCATGTGCAAAACCTAAGGTTAATGAAATAAAAAGCAAAAAGAAAAAGCTATACCCTAATGTTTTAGAAATAGAAAGAATTTTAACCTTGAATAATAAACGGTAGCCGATAATAAAAAAGGCCAGAACGAACAGGAAAGATGCAATCCCGAACCATTCGTAAATAAATTTGTGTGATAACAGTGCACCGAATTTACCCAGCCAGTTTTGAACCACCGGAATGGAAACACCCGCCTCTTTCAGTTCTTCGGATGTTTTAAAAAGATTGCTCCATCCCCCATTTGCATCAATTACATAACTCTGGTCATCCTGCCAGGTAAACAGATAGGAAGTAAAAGCAATTAAAAAATATAATGATAATATGACGAAAAACAGCCCTATAATTTTAACTGCACGGCCATCTGCCAGGTCAAAGCTTGGCAAAAAATCCATTTTTCGCTTTGGCTGCCTGCCCAATGATGACCTGCCTGGTGTATTTTCTGCACCTTTATCTCTGAATGTATTGGCCTTAAACTGGTTACCCCTTACCGACATTTTCTATCCTTAATAATTTATTATTGAACAAACTTAGATAAAACTGCGCAGCATTAACGAAAGCCTCGCAAAAAAAATAATTACATACTGTAACCATCATTTCGAAACAATTTCGCCGCAGCCCTCTTTTAAAACAATTTACTAAACCTGAAGAATATCTTGCTATCATTTAGTTAATCATATGTCTTAAATTAAATAAAAGATATTCAACAGGTATTAAACCTTAAACAGAAATTCCTGTCTATTATTTTAACAACACACAAGTTGTAACGTTTTGTCAAATGAAACGGATTTTGTTTTAGGTTTATCCCGTTTTGCCTGGAGAGGTAAAACGGGATTTTTTTAATAAGAAAAAACTCATTTTTTTCACCATACGTCATGCTGAACTTGTTTCAGCATCTTCCTTTTGGACTTGCTCTCCTTAACTGGAGGAGTTACTTATTAGGAAGTACCCTTGTAGAGAATCGTCATTCCCTCCAAAGGAGTTCCTTTGGAACAACTTGATTGGGAACCACAAAGTGTTCATGAATACCACCAGATAAAGCAAACTTATGAATAATCGTAATGCAATTGCTTTAAGATTCGCGCCTGCGTGGGAAAGACGACGTTTCTATAGTAATCTGTGATTGATAGCTTTTTCAATTACCTTGTCCACTTACTTGTTCAATATGATTTAAAAATCAGGGTTCTGTGTACTTCGCTTCCTGTAGTCCTGCTATCTCTCCAAGTCCTCGCTCAATTCTTCGCTCCGGGCTTTCCGTTCTATCAGGTTTATTTAACCTGAACCTGTAGTTCTCCGGGGTTACGATTAAGTTAGGTCCGCGTTAGGGATTGTAAGGGTTCAGTGCCGATCTTTCATCGGTACCGGAGCGAAGCGAAGCCCTGTAAAGCCCGACCCTTTCCCGTATTTCACGGGATTGGGGAACGCCCAAATCAGTTAGCAGTTACCTATCCTCAATATAAACCCAGCTTTTAAAGATGCTTCACGACGTTTAGGATGACAGTAAGCTAAACAAGACAAATTTTCAGCATAAACTGTTAAAAATCAGTCATTTATTTACTTACAACAACCACTTCACGACAAAATTTCCGATTTGAAAATCAAAATTAACATGGCATTTGTTTTGATTTAAAAGGAATATGAACTTCAACAATTTTACCATAAAAGCCCAGGAAGCAGTTCAACAGGCTTCTGAAATAGCCCAGGGCAACCAGCAACAGGCTATTGAAACGGCGCACCTGCTTAAAGGTCTGCTTACTGTTGATGAAAACGTGGTTTCTTATGTTTTAAAGAAATTAAACGTTAACCTAAATGTATTAAATCAAAATCTGGATGCAGAGATTGCCAGGTTCCCGAAAGTGAGCGGAAGCAATGTGTACCTGTCATCCAATGCCAATAGCGTTTTACAAAAGGCGCAAACATTTTTAAAAGAGTTTAAGGATGAATTTGTATCTGTAGAACATCTGTTACTAGGTATCTTATCTGTTAACGATAGCACCGCTAAGTTGTTAAAGGAACAAGGTGTTAACGAGAAAGACCTTAAAAAAGCCATTGTAGCGTTACGTGGCGATAACCGGGTAACCGATCAAAATGCGGAAGCCACTTATCAGGCCTTAAGTAAATATGCACGCAATTTAAATGAATATGCAGAAAGCGGAAAACTGGATCCGGTAATCGGTCGCGATGAGGAAATCCGCCGTGTTATTCAGATTTTATCGCGCAGAACCAAAAATAACCCGATATTGATCGGCGAACCTGGTGTAGGTAAAACCGCCATTGCAGAGGGCATTGCCTTTAGGATTATTAAAGGCGACGTGCCAGAAAACCTGAAAAGTAAAGTGGTTTATTCGCTTGATATGGGTGCATTAATTGCCGGCGCAAAATATAAAGGCGAGTTTGAGGAACGTTTAAAGGCAGTAGTGAAGGAGGTTACCCAAAGTGATGGTGATATTATCCTTTTTATCGACGAGATCCATACTTTGGTGGGTGCCGGTGGCGGTGAGGGTGCAATGGATGCCGCAAACATCTTAAAACCGGCACTTGCCCGGGGAGAACTCCGCGCTATTGGTGCAACGACTTTAGATGAATATCAGAAATACCTGGAAAAAGACAAAGCTTTGGAACGCCGTTTCCAAAAGGTGATGGTTGAGGAACCAGATACCCAGGATGCCATTTCGATCCTCCGTGGGTTAAAAGAACGTTACGAAACCCACCATAAGGTAAGGATTAAAGATGAAGCGATTATTGCAGCCGTAGAAATGAGTCAGCGCTATATTTCTGATCGTTTCTTACCAGATAAAGCCATCGATTTAATGGACGAAGCTGCTTCTAAACTACGCATGGAAATGGACAGTGTACCTGAACATGTAGATGCGCTAGACCGTGAGATTATGCGATTGGAAATTGAACGCGAAGCGATTAAACGGGAAAAAGACGATAGAAAAGTTGCAGATCTTTCAGCAGAAATTGCTAACCTGTCTGCAGAACGTGATGAATTTAAGGCGAAATGGCAAGGCGAAAAAGACCTGGTAGATGCAGTGAATAATGAATTGGAGCAGATTGAGCATTATAAATTAGAGGCCGAACAGGCAGAACGTGCCGGAGATTATGGCAAGGTTGCCGAAATCCGTTACGGCAAGATAAAGGAAGCCCAGGACAAGGTTGAAAAACTTAAAGCCGATTTAGAAAGCCAGCAAACCGATAGCCGCATGCTGAAAGAAGAGGTTACCGCTGATGATATTGCGGGTGTGGTTGGCCGTTGGACCGGTATTCCGGTTACCAAACTGATTGCCAGCGAGCGCGAGAAGCTGTTGCATTTAGAAGAAGAGCTGCACCAACGTGTAGCGGGCCAGGACGAGGCTATTGAAGCCATTTCTGATGCCATCCGCCGTTCACGTGCCGGCTTGCAGGATAAACGTAAACCTATTGGTTCCTTTATTTTCTTAGGTACTACTGGTGTAGGTAAAACGGAGCTTGCAAAAGCCCTGGCTGAGTTTTTATTCAATGATGAAAATGCACTTACCCGTATTGATATGAGTGAGTACCAGGAACGACATGCCGTATCACGTTTAATCGGAGCGCCTCCGGGATATGTGGGTTATGATGAAGGCGGACAGTTAACGGAAGCGGTTAGGCGTAAACCTTATTCGGTAGTATTGCTTGATGAGATCGAAAAGGCACATCCGGATGTATTTAACATCTTGCTGCAGGTATTGGATGATGGCCGTTTAACTGATAACAAAGGCAGAACGGTGAATTTCAAAAACACCATCATCATCATGACCTCGAACATTGGTGCGCATTTAATTCAGGATAACTTTAAAGATTTGAGCGATGAAAACCGCGAAGAGGTTATTGCGAAAACCAAAAACGAACTATTTGAGGTATTGAAACAAACCATTCGTCCGGAGTTTTTGAACAGGATTGATGAGCTGATTATGTTTACCCCATTAAACCGCAGCGAAATCAGAAATATTGTAAGCTTACAGTTTAAACAGGTACAGCAAACCTTAGCCGAAATGGGTATAGAGATGGATGCCAGCGATGAAGCTTTAGACTGGTTGGCACAACTGGGTTACGATCCGCAGTTTGGTGCAAGACCGTTGAAAAGGGTCATCCAGAAAAGAATCCTGAACGAGCTATCGAAAGAGATCCTGGCAGGAAAAGTTGACAAAGACAGCAAAATTAAGTTAGACATGTTCGATCATAAATTTGTGTTCCTGAACCAAAAAGCGGATTAAAATACAAAAATCGAGTCCCGTCCAAGTTCATCTGGACGGGATTTTTTTTTTACCCATATTGCCTGTTGTACCTAAAGCCTGATTTATTTAGCGTTTTTTAACATAAAGTGTGTTGTAGCAGTAGTTTGAGATACTTAAAATTGCAGATATAACCACCTGAAAATGAATCTCAAAACTACGCTTCTTCTTATTTTGGCCTGTCTAGCCATCCAAAGTTTCGCTCAAAAATTTCAAAAATCAGCACTTTTAAACGGCATTAATACCTTACCTATGCCTGATACGGGAAAATTTGTTTCCGCGTTCTTTAGCACTAATGAACAACCTCAGATCATAGCCACACACAACCTTGCCCCACAAGTAGAAGTTTCGGCAACAGTAATCATAACAAGTAGCCTGGGTAAAGGACACATTTTTGCCATAGGCTCATCCGAGTATTTTGAAAGCAAATTATTGAGCGATCAAAATGTTCAACATTTGTTAAAAAACATTATCCAATCGGCAAGAAATCATCCCAAAAAACTTAAAGTAGCCGTCACTAAAACTGCCGATGCAGGATTGATTAATGCATTGAAAGCCAACAATGCTCAAGTTTACATCGCTGATAGCAGTAAACTACAGCCCAATACCGACATTTACTTTTTAACCAATGACGTGAAGGATACAGCAGCGCTTAAAGTCATTGAAAAATACATAGCTGATGGTGGAAATTTGGTTTATGGCTCCCCCTACCCATATATTTTTAAGCACAGAGATCCCAATAAATCATATTTAAATGATCTGATAAAAATAAATGCTTTATTAAGTAAGGCGGGAATATTTAATGCCTATACCATGTTTACGGCTGAGCATCCCAAAGATAGTTTGACGTTAACAAAAGAACCTTTTTATCTTCTATTGAAGAATATTTTGAGTGAGCTGGCGAAACCTTCTCCTAAACCGACCAGCCCCACTGAATATGCCTACGGTATAGAGCCTACATTAGAGCTTGCTTTTTCGAATAATGCAGATACCAGTATGTTGATCAGGAAAATAAAATCGACACTTTCCATTAGCGATTCACTTCCGCTACCCACACTAAACAAACCACTGGATATTTCCACTGCCGCTAAAAAAGCGGGCTATCAATTTTCAAAATATATTTATGAAAAATCTCACAATAAAGAAAACTCGACCGATTTTGTATATCCGGAAAGTAAATCGTTTCCTGGAGAGGTACCAAAAAACGCCAGGCGTAGCACAGAATTGATTGATATAGCCGTACAGGTAGGTTCGCAAGGCTTAGCTGAACCTTATCCAAATTATTTCAGGTTACACAGTACAGGTGTTTATGTTCCGGCCGGCGAAAAAGTGAGCATCGTGATCGACCCAAAATATAAAAGCCAATATTTAAAGGCACAGATCGGCATTCATAATGATGATTTAAGACATCTGGATCAGCTGGAAAGATCGGGTTTTGACTTAACCAGATCATTTGAACTGGAAAAAGATACCACAACCATTTTTTCACCATATGGTGGACTATTGTATATCAGAATTCCTGACAGTTCCTCACTTAAATCAATAAGTATTATTGCAAATGGTGTAGTAAAAGCCCCCTACTATAAATTAGAGAAAAATAGCCTGACCGAATGGGCAAGCATTAAAAATAATCCTGCACCATGGACAGAACTAGCGACGGATAAAATTATACTCACCGTACCCACCTATCGCATTAACAATTTGGAAAATCCTGACTCCTTACTAAAGTTATGGGACCAGATAATGGATGCAGATGCTGATTTAGCCATCATTAGCCGTACCAGAACACATCCTGAAAGGATAGTCATCGATAATCAGGTTGCCTATGGCTATATGTTCACCGTCTGGGATAAAATTGTGGCCCCCAATGATGAAAGTTGCGAATTAATGCTTAATGAAAAAATGCTGAAAGAAAAAGGAAGCTGGGGCCATTTCCACGAGCTCGGCCATCGCCATCAATTTTGGGGGCTTGATATGGATGAAGTTGGTGAAGTAACCACCAACCTTTATACCATGTATGTATATGATAAAGTACTAAAAAAGGGCCTCTACAATCACGAGGGAATGGAAAGTAAAGATGAAGTAAAGCAGAAAATCAATAGTTATCTTCAAAACCAGCCTACCTTTGAAAAATGGGGAAAGGAACCCTTCACCGCTTTGTGTATGTATATCCAGCTTATTGAACATTTTGGATGGGAGTCTATCATCAAAGCCAATAAAATATACCGCGATATGGATCCAAGAAAATATTACCAAAACGAATTGAGCAATGAAGCACGGATCGATCTTTGGTTTACATCCATCAGTAAAGCTACGAATTCAGATTTATCGTCGTTTTTTGAGATATGGAAAATACCACTAAGCGAAAGGGCAAAAAAAGAGGCTAAAGCGTATAAAACCTGGATTCCTGAAGCGTTCGCCACTTACCTGCCGCACCATACAGACAGTCAATAAGATATCAAATCCCACAGCACTTATTTCTGTGGGATTTTTCATTTAAAAATTAACTAACATAGCAGTTCATTTTTCTTGCTTTTTGTTTCGATAATGATTATTATTGATTACACACAAAAACACAAAATAAAATGAAACCTAAATTAATCATTATGGCGCTGCTATGCGCCGTTAGTTGGCGCAGCTATGCCCAAACTGAAAAAGGATCCGGCTTTATTGGCGGAAGCCTGAGTTTTGGAACATCCAGGCAAAACCCTTCATCACCCAGCTTAAACACCTTTACTTTAACACCGCGGGGAGGTTATTTTTTAGCCAATAATTTTGCCATCGGTCTGGAAGTCCCCTTAAATCTGTCAAAGCTCAGGGGCGAAAGTTATATTGCATGGAATAGTGAATACGGATATTACGAAGAACAGCGCGGCGTAAAAGAATTCAGCTTTGGTTTTTCTCCCTTTGTACGCAAATACATTGATGTTAAAGATCGTTTTAAGTTTTTTATGCAGGCCAACCTGCTCTTACAGGTAAATACCTTTAACCGCATTGATGACGAAGGTTACCTGATCCGTACCGATGCCAAAATAAAAGGATGGGGCGCCAGTATCAGTCCTGGTTTTAGCTATTTCATATCTAAACATGCCGCTTTGGATTTTTCAGTACCTGTTGTCTCTTTCTTTCATCAAAATTACTATGCTGAAGAATCGCTTTACAATTACGATAAAACGAATAATTTGAAGCTTGCCCTGCAAAATTTCACACCAACATTTACTTTTAATTATCACTTTTAACATTCCTTACGATGAAAAATATATTCACCAAAAGCTTCAGCCGGGCAGGCATAAGCTTATTATTTCTTTTAAGTCTTTCCATTCAGTCAAATGCACAACGCTTTCGAGGCAAAATAGAATATTACAGCAGTGTATTTCCTTCTGAAGATGGGAAAATCAAATCTATAAATGGCACCAGGATTGAATACTATAATTCCGTTTTTAAATCTGAAGATGGAAAAGTAAAAACAATCGGCGATAAAAGAGTAGAATATTATAACAGCGTATTCCCTTCTGAAAACGGGAAAATAAAATCCATTGGTGATATTAAAATTGAATATTACAATTCCGTTTTTAAATCGGAAGATGGAAAAATTAAATCCATTGGTAATATCAAATTTGAGTACAATAACATGGGATCTCAAAAAAGCGACGGTAAAATAAAATCAATTGTTAATGAAAACGAGGACCAGGAATCGGAAGATGCCCTGGACACTTATTATTTTATCGAAAAACTGAATTGCCAATAATATAGCTCACAAATAAAAAAACTTCAGACTGAAATTTAACCTGGATTATTTTTTAAAAAACTGACAATGAGTTAATTACACACAAAATAACTAACATCATAGTTTTATTTCGGCTTTTTGTTTATCATTGGATACATAAAAAAAACACAAATGAAAAAACAATTATTAACGCTGGTAGCAATATGCGCTATCACTATTGGTGCTAATGCCCAAACAGAAAAAGGAGACAATTTAATCGGTGGTTCTATTGGATTTAGTCATAACAAACAGGAGCCATTAAATTCTACCAATACTTTTTCTACCGGTAATTCAAAATCCTTTAATATTGCACCACGCTTCGGCCATTTTTTTGGAAAAAACCTGGCTCTGGGCCTACAGATTGGATATGGCGGAAATAAGTCGGAATCCCAATCAACATATTTTCTGGGAAGTGGCAGTCCACAATTCATTAATTCAGTTAGTAAAAGTCACTCCTTTAATGTTGTTCCATATTTAAGGTATTACGTAGATATTGTTGATAAATTTAAATTCTTCGGCCAGGCAAATGTTGGAATGGCTTTTGGAAAAAGCATGTATAACCTAATGTTATCAGGAAATTATGTTACTGAAACCACCCATTATAAAAACACCAATTATCAGGCCTCTATCGATCCTGGCTTTGCATTCTTCCCTACTAAAAAATGGGCTGTTGAGCTTTCTTTTCCTTTACTTGCTTACAGTAAACAAAACATGAAAGATGATGGTGTAAATTTAAATTCTCAAGCCTTAAGTAATGAAACATTTATATTTGGCTTTAGTTCTTTCACCCCAGGTATTGGGGTTAACTTACATTTTTAAATCAGATAGTGCCATCTCTAATAAAGACGGCACTATTTTTTATTTCTTCTTTGTTTCTATATTCGGTAAGAAACCGATTAAAGGCAGAAACGCACAAACGTTAAATACATATCCGATACTGGTTGAATCTGCCAGTTTACCCAGTAAGGCCGATCCGATGCCCCCCATACCAAAGGCAAAGCCAAAAAACAAACCTGCAACCAAACCTACCTTTCCGGGAATCAATTCCTGTGCATAAACCAATATGGCAGAAAAAGCAGAGGCCAGAATCATCCCGATAGGAATAATAAGGACCCCAATCCAAAACAAACTGGCATGTGGAAGCAATAAAGCAAATGGAGCGGTACCCAATATCGATACCCAAATGACATATTTTCGTCCTATCTTATCTCCTATTGGTCCGCCCAGTAACGTTCCGGCAGCTACCGAGAATAGGAAAACAAACAAATAAAGCTGCGAGGTCTGCACGGAAACCTTAAATTTATCGATCAGGTAAAAGGTAAAATAATTCGTTAAACTCGCCATATAAAAATATTTCGAAAAGATCAATAATAGTAAAATACACACTGAGAAGATCACCTTTCCTCTTGAAAATTGATTCACAACGGTTTGAATATTGATCTTTTCACTTCTCGAAAGCATAAAGCCCCTGTACCAATTGCCAACATAGGTTAAAATAACAATGGCTAAAAGCGCAATAACCGAAAACCAGATGACGCTGATCTGCCCATAAGGCACAATAATCCAGGCGGCCAATAGCGGACCCAAAGCACTGCCTGCATTACCGCCCAACTGAAAAACCGATTGTGCCAGTCCTCTCTTCCCTCCAGATGCAGCATGTGCCATTCTTGAGGCTTCGGGATGAAATACCGATGAACCGATGCCGATAAAAGAAACGGAAATTAATATGGTGTAAAAATGGCCGGATAGCGAAAGCGAAATCAAACCAAGCAGCGTAAACCCCATGCCTATCGCCAATGAATATGGCTGAGGTTTTTTATCGGTGTATAACCCCACAAAAGGCTGTAACAGTGATGCGGCCAATTGAAAGGTTAAGGTAATGAGCCCAATCTGCGAAAAACTTAAGCGATAGCTGTTTTTAATGATGGGATAAATTGCAGGAATTAACGATTGTATGGTATCATTTAACAGATGCGAAAAACTTAAGGCAAAAAGTATCGGGAAAACGGTTTTTTCGATGATGGCGGTAGTAGATGTATTTTCAGTCATAACGGGTAGCTTATGTGCCAAAATTAGGGATAATATTTTTTTATAGCTTAGCGGTTGCCCTTGCAAAAAACAAACATTTTAGTAAAGTTTTCGTTTTATAGCTATGGAAAAAAACAAAAAAATTATTGGGTTGTGCGGAAGCTTACGTAAAGGCTCTTATAATGCCATGTTGCTTAACCTTGCAGGCAGCTTAATTCCTGAAGGTATCGAATTCGAAATTGTTGCATATGATGATGTTCCGGTTTACAATGCAGACCATGATCTGCCGGAGGTTGAAGAAAGACCAGCAAGTGTGGTAAAATTCAGGGATGCCCTGGCTACCGCGGATGCTTTTATTATTGTTTCTCCTGAATATAATTATTCCATTCCCGGGGGATTAAAAAATGCAATTGACTGGGCCAGCCGTGGAAAGGACTCTCCATTGATGCATAAACCGGTTGCCCTGATGGGTGCAACGCAGGGCATGTGGGGCACAGTTAGGATGCAAGCTGCATTTTTACCTGTTTTTACTTTTTTAAATATGAATCCGGTTTTACAGCCAGAAGTTTTGATTGCCCAGGCTCAAAATAAATTTGACGCGGATGGGAATTTAAATGATGATAAAACCATCTCCATTATCCAAAAGAAAATAGATAACCTCATTTCGGCTTGTAAGGTTTAACTAAACCTTACAAGTTACTTCAAAACCTGCCATTTCTGCCTACTCAATATCTGACATTTCTACAAAAAAAGTCAGATTGTCAATTTGTCATACCTAAAAAATTAATCAATCGATTGATTTTTCGTCACACGAAAATAATATTGAATTAACACTGAATTTACATCTGTTTGTAAGCTAACAAGTTACCCAAAAACTGATTTTTTGATGACTTTGACAAAGCTTTTTGGCATAAGTGTTGACTTTTAGGCAAATATAGTCAGAAATTAAAATAGTAAAATTGACTATATTTTTATAACAAATAAATCATAAAAAAGATGAAAAAATTATTATTATCTTTAGTAGCAGTAGCCGGTTTAGTTTATGGTGCACAGGCACAAACTGAAAAAGGAAATTTTATGTTAGGTGGTAATGTAGGTGTAAATTCTACAAAAGTTGATGGCGCTCCGAAAGCAGATTTCAACTTCAGCATAGTACCTAGTGTTGGCTATTTTGTTGGCAACAACTTTGCAATCGGTACAGGTGTTGGTTACGAATACGATAAAAAAGTAAGCAACAGAACACAAGAAGGCGCTTTTAAAGTTGCCCCTTTCGGACGTTATTATGTAGGTTTATCAGACCAGTTTAAATTCTTCGGACAATTATCAGTTCCTTTGGCTTTTGGTGAGTTAAAAGCAACTGATGCCAATGGTGATAACGCGGTTAAATTAGGTACTACCACCAATATCGGCGTAGAACTTGCTCCAGGTTTTGCTTTCTTCCCAACCAAAAAAATCGGTATTGAACTTTCAGTTAGAGGTTTAAGCTACGACAATTATACTGTTAAAGCTGAAGGAACCGGTGCTAAAGCTAAAACCAATACATTTGGCTTAAACGCTGATACTTTTGCACCAAGATTGGGTGTTCAGTTCTACTTTTAATTAATTCTCCCCCGGGAGGCAATTAATAAATGACTTTTTTTCAGAGAGCGTCACGATTGAACATCGTGACGCTTTTTGTTTGTTGTAACATTCGGTAAAATGAAGCTGATTTTTGCCGATCCGGCAGAGGAGAATTTGGTACCCGTCCGTCCATCTGTTCCGGAATGGTTTCATTCTGATAAGTATTCCAGGCAAAAACAGGTTAGAATTAAATGAAAGTAATAGCAATCATCTACTTTTGATCGGGTTCAAAGGTGATGATGATCCCCGATCCGTTTGGTGAATCAGCAATAACCGCTTACCGCTTAAGCAGTGGATTAAGCCAGATGGCCCATGAATTGTGGTTATGCCCTTCTGTTCCTTCGGCGCGCAGCTCGATTTTATTTATATTCTCAATGCTGATATCTATCCGGTTCTGCTCTCCAACTCTTAACGCCGGCGATCGGTAACGCTCTTTACCATCGCCGATAATGGTAAATCTTGCCGAGCCTTGCTGGTGGGCATAATCTCTCAAACCTACAATAGCGGAAAACCTTGTCCATTTTTTATTTAAAAGGAACGAATAAACAGACGGCGAATGGGCAAATAATCCCTTTTCATAAATCTGACCCTGGTTAGCAAGAAAAAAAACATATTCCGACTCGGTAGTAAAATAATTACGTCCAGGTTTGTCCCAACCCACGCTGGCAAGCTCCCACTTCGCGTCTGAAAGGTAAAGACTATCACCTTTATACGTTGCAGGATCAACAGGCGGGATGGGATTAATCACACTTTCAAGTATGCTAAGCTTTTTCTTGATTTCCCCGGTCTTCTGCATTACGGAGAAACGGCCATAAAGTTCTTTGACATCTAATGCCTTTCCTGTTGGAATTTCCATCACCTCTGCATGGTTACGCCCCACCATAAAAAGTTTGTAAAAAGGATACGCCACCCCATTAGGGAGCATAAAGATCAAATACATCCGGTAGTTCCCTTCTTTCCATTTTTTTAACGGTACAGCGATCGATCCAGTACTGTTAACAGGGTAAATAGTACTTTCATTGAAATATTCTGTTTCGTTCAAAGGACTAATCAGCACTGAAAGGGCGTAAGGGGTTAAATTACCGGCAATACCGGCTTTCAATAGGATGCCCTTATCGGTATAGCTGCAAGAAATGTTATTTAATGACAGTTGTGTATCAGTCTTATTGTATTTAGCATATCCGGTAAACACGGGGTGACTGAGCAGCTGCAATATTCCGGCGGCTGAAATATAAGAAGTCTGGGTATCGCCCCAAACGCTTCCTTTAAAATGGCGGCTTCCATACTCTCCCATTAAGGATATTGATGAAGGCTTCAATTCGGATGGATGACCAAAATCGTGATGCAGGCCAAACATGTGCCCCATTTCGTGAGCAATCCCCCCTATATACCAGCTGTTAAACTCCGCTACGCTGCACTCCCTGTCGGCCCTGCCGGGTTCAGCGTACTTAATCCGGTTCACCTTATCCGTTAGTAACTTTGGATCGAGCAGTGGGCAATCGGCGGCAAAGCTTACTCCGTTAACTGATGAACCAATGCCCATATAGGGCGAGTCAAAAACATAGGTTGTACTATCTTTCCTATAATATAACCCGGTTATGATCAGCACATGATCTTTGTAAAAATCAATTTTGTCACCTGCTTTGTTCGATATTTCCGCCTGCAGCTGATTAGCGGAATTGACATTATAGCTTTTTGAATCGAAATCTCCTTCAACTGCAGTGAGCATATATTTATTCCCTGATTTCTCAAAGTTTACGCCATCAGATTTTATTCCATAACGCTGGAACTCGTCTCTGTAAAAATCACTCACAGCGCTCAATACGCGGTTTAAGCGCTCTTCCCAGTTAGCGGATAGCTTTTGGCCTTTTCCATAAAAATACGCCACCTTAACTACATTATTGGCTTTTGGTGTGCCCTTGTTATAAGTTTTAATTATATTTTTTGAAGCCGATATTATACTTTGAGCGGTTTGAGGTAACTGCGAATAGCCATTAATGGCAAGGAAGCAGGAAAGGACTACAATTATTACTGATTTGATTTGGAGAGTCATTAAGAAAGTTGATTTGGTTTATCGCTAATGTAGTAAAAAATATCAGCACCCATGTAGGCTAAGATTTCACTAATCTTGGCTAGCAGCTTAGCGTGGCTCTTCTTAATTTGTTACATGCGGATTATTAGGGTTTGACCGAAAACAAGTTTTACCCTTAATTACTTCTTAATCAGCTTAAATTTTTTGAGTTGTTGCCCATTTTTATTGATCACACCCACATACACCCCTGTTGATAAAGCATTAAGTGCAAATTTATTCGAACTGGTGGCTTTTTCTTCGAAAACTTTCTGACCTAACATGTTAAAGATAGACAGGCTGTAATCTTCAAATGATCCGCTCAGAATTGTTAAATAGTCAGATACCGGATTAGGAAAGAATGAAAACTCATTCTCTTTCAGGTACACTACCGATACGAGATCGCTCTTTACCTGACCGTTGGCCGTTTCGAACGTAACGCGGTAAAACTGGATTCCGGTTTTTGGCTTATCATCAAAAACCGTATAATCCAGCTGGTTTGAAACGGGCCTGGTTTGCTGTAAAACACTAAAAGTATTTGGTCCGGTCTGTTTTTCCCAGATGATGTTCTTTATATCCAAAGTGGTACCCACACTCAGTTCAATTTTTACCCGTTTATCATCGGTTAACGAAGCAAACAAATTTCTCACGTAACAGGCAATGCCCTGTTGGGTATAATCGATGGTATAACTTTTTAAACCCGTAAAACCTACACCATTTGCCGCCACGGCAAAGTAATTACTATTGATTTTGCCGGCATCCAGCTTAACTATGGTATCAGCAAGCGTTAAAACCGGCGAAAGGATATTATCTGTGATATTATACAATGTATAGTCCTTTGCTCCGGGCTGTGCATTCCAGCTGAGTACCAGACCATCTTTACAAGCATAGCCAACTTTTAATACCCTCGGACTGGAAATAACAAAGGGTTGACTCAATATTTCCTTACCTTCCACTTCCATTTTTATCATGGCTTTAACAAACAGGCTTGGTGGAATCCAGTGGTAAAATCCTTTACTTAAAGCAACACCGGCGGCAATAGATTTCCAGGTATTACCTTTGTCATAGCTCACTGAAAGGTTTCCTGTTTTACTCGTATATGTATTTTCCCATCGGATATAGTTATCTTCATTAGCAAAAAAATATTCGTTTTTCACAGGACTAACAAAGGAAAAATCATTCTCGAATGTGTAACGATAAGCCAATGCGAAAGGTTGATTATTGCCCTGTTTAATCCGATCACCTTTAACATGAATAGTATAAGTACCAGCTGATGGTTGATTGAGCGTAACCTGTTGAACGTTATTGAGAAGATCGGCCTTACGCACCGCTGGTTTTGAAAGGGAATCTAAATGAGGAAAGCTGCTTAATACCCAGGGCAGCATCAAATTCCCTGCGGGTGTTTCCAGGCTTAAATCCAATCCATTAACCAGGCTTTGTGCAGCATTTACAATAGCAGGAGGATCATTCCAGGCGATGGTCAGCTTTACTTCCTCCACATTAGCGGGAATAGTTAAGGGGATCATTAAATCCTGGTTTTTGGCTACCTCATACAGTGATGCCCTGTTTTCGTCTAGGGTTTTTAAAGACTGACTTACATTTAATTTTCCGTACCCATACACAAAATCGACCTGTGCAGTACCTAAATCATCAGCAGAATTGATTAAGGTTGCCCTGATGAGGGAAGCAGATGCCGCTCTTTTATATTTCTGCTGATAAAACTGTTCTACCAAAGCAACAGATCCACTGGTAATGGCTGCAGCCCCCGATGTTCCGTCTTCGCCGAGGGCAACCAATTCAGGTTTTACACGTCCATCGTAAGCAGGCCCCTTGCTGCTCAGGTTTTCAGCCATATTTTCTCTGTTAATCCCCCCTATCACCAATAAATTTTTGGCCTGCTTGAAATTGCCGGTTAAGTTGGCACGTGCTGCTATACCCTGATAAAACCCTGCAGATGGTGTGGCAGTACCTTTATTTCCAGCCGAGAAAACATGGATCAAGGTGTCGGTTTCAAAAATCTGTTTATCGTATGCCGCAGCCTCCATTCCATAATCGTTATCGATATCGGTCCCATAAGAATGATTTTGAACATTAACCCGAAGCTTGTTTAAATCGGTAGCCAGATCAGGCATTAAATTCGTAAAATCAGAATAGGCCAGCCTGGCCTTTGGTGCTGCACCGAGTCCGCGGATAAAGGAATTACCATTCCCTAAAGCCAGGGTAGCCATAATGGTAGCATGAGTAGTTGGCGTTTTACCAATAGTGGCTCCCACAACGGTTTTCCCCATTAAGTCAAGATCAGCAGCATCATACATTCCTTCTTTAAAGGACACATTTATACCAACACCATCAATATCAGGATAAAGGTTTCGGGCGTTAGAGATCTGGTTAAGGGAAAGGTCGAGACCGTTGATTACAACCTCCTCCTTAGCTACAGGCAAAACATCTGCATATAAGAGATCACTAAGCTCCAGCAAAAACATTAAATCTTTTGGCGAGAGGTAGGCTGTACAGATGTGATTGATGTTATCGATTGATTTTATTTTTAAACCTGCCAGCGCCACTGGTAGCGGATTTACATTTTTAAAGGCTAACCGAACCAGAATAGAATCATTCTTTTTACTGCTTTTATTGAGCACTTTCATCAGCCTGTCACTAACTTTCCAGAGCCCGTTAGCTTGTTCCTGATCAATGACACTATTAGAAAAGTTAGATACACTCGATTTTTCGACGATAAAATGATCACCAGAGAGCATTTTTTTGGGCTTTAACCGCTGAATTTCTTCAGCTGTTAACACCTGTTTAAATCTTACCAAAATAGACTGATCATCACTTAATTTTGTAACACTACCCGTTTTTGAAATATATTTTTCATTTTTTTTATCTATTCCACCAGGTTGTATCTGTGCGTTTAAACTAAAAACAGACAGACAAAAACATAAAACTAAAAATACAGTAATGACTTTCAAAAAATATTTTATTATAAAATTTTGGTTACATGATATATCTTCCCTAAATTAGGATTTATAAGGTAATCCGCAAATATTATTAACTAACTTATTCAACCTAAACTAATTTTATTCTAACTAAGATGAAAACAACCAACTTTTTATCGATTGCAGCCGCCTGCATTCTACTCACAAACCTATACTCTTGTAAAAGTAATAATACAGAAAATGCTGTAGAAAATAAGAGCGAAATTTCTGCAAGCAAATTATCACAGATCAAATCACTCGGTTTCAGTACTGACAATATCCGTAAAACAGATGAAGGTTATCTGGTAGAGGGAGATATTCTTTTAACCGACGACAATTTAGCTGAGCCTTCTACAGGGGCCAATCTAAATATCGCCGAAACAGAACAGTACAGAACCACAAACATCGTAAAATCGTTACCACGTGTAATTACGGTATCGGTAACCAACCTGCCTCAGGTATATAGCGATGCGGTGAACACCATGATTTCGAGATACAACTCGCTGGGTTTACGCATCACTTTCCAAAGAGCCAGTGCAGGTACAACCGGAAACATTAATGTTGTAGGTTTTAACGAGGGTCCGAGCGGTGGTTTTATTACTTTAGGCTCTGCCGGTTTCCCGACTTCATCAGGCCAGCCATTTAATCAGATCAGAATGAACACCAATTCAGCAGCCTATGGTTCAAACCCTAATTTATTGTACCTGGCTTCTGTAATTCAGCATGAGGTTGGCCATTGCATTGGTTTCCGTCATACCGATTACATGAACCGTGCCTTTAGCTGTGGTTCAAGTGGAGCTGGCAATGAAGGCGCATCAAATGTTGGTGCGGTAAGAATACCGGGAACGCCTGCTAATCCGGATGCAGCATCATTCATGCTGGCCTGTTCAAACGGCGGCAACCGTACTTTCAACGCAAATGATGTAATTGCCTTAAATTACCTTTACAAATAAGATCAAAAAACCAGGATTATCTTAAAACCTAAAAAAGCCTTCCGATTTGATCAATCGGGAGGCTTTTTTTTATTTAAATTAAAGATGATCGAAAGTTTACGGCCCAGACGCTCCAAAATCAGGTTTTGGTAACGTTGGGTTTGGAGCGCGCAGCCAATGCAAAACAGTTAATTTCTTCCCGTTTTACGCTTATACGCTTCGCTGCCTCGTATCTCGTTGCTGCAGGGTACCGCTTCAACCGGGGCTAAGTGGCCAGGGCAGCATTTCATTTTTGAAGTAGAAAAGCCGCCTAGCTGTGCAGCGGTAATAACGGTTCGTGAAGACACGAACCACGGCGGGGTAAGGCTGCATAGTAGCCTATTTTGGATATTAACTAATTATAAAAATAATAAGGTTCGTGAGGACAAGAACCTTGGCGAAAGAATGAGAAAAACTTCGCGGTTGAACAGTCTCCGTGATGATACGAATCATTGCAAAAGATGCTGATTTCTAAGATAATAATTTAATGGATGAGTGGTTCGTGAAGACACGAACCACGGCAAAGGGCATCACCAATTACTAAAATAACTAGGTTCGTGAGGACACGAACCTTGGCGAGAGAATGATAAAAACTTCGCGGTTGAACAGTCTCATTTGAAACACAAGCCCAAATGAGGTAAACCTGATAGCGCCAGATAGCTCCCGATTTTAAATAAAAATTGTATATAAATAGATTCCTATCGGGACTATGGGCAATAGCAGGACTGGAATAGCCCAAGAACCACCCGAGCCTACTTTCCGAAAAACAACAATGTTTAAAAACAAATGGTCCGTGAAGATACGAATCATTGCAAAAGATGCTGATTTCATGGATGAGTGGTTCGTGAGGACACGAACCACGGCAAAGGGCATCACCAAGTACTAAAATAACTAGGTTCATGAGGACGCGAACCACGGCAAAGGGCATCACCAATTACTAAAATAACCAGGTTCATGACGACACGAACCAAGGCTTTAGTATTAAGTCCGACAAAGGATCTTAACACAGCTAACAATCCTGATCTGTGTTTATCCTTTTCATCTGTGGTTAATCATCACTTTCCGTTCTGCTCAATATCCCGATCCATTTCTACCAGATCAACATCGTTCGGTTTAGAAAAATCGCCAATTAAATATTTATTAAAATGATCGGCCAGTTTCCAGAAAGCATATTCTGTCATATCGCCAAAGCCATGTCGCTGCCCCGGAATAATCAGGAAATCGAACCGTTTACCTGCTTTCATTAACGCATTGGCTACCCGGATAGAGTTTGCCGGGTGCACATTGTTATCTACGTCGCCGTGCATCAATAACAAATGTCCTTTCAGGTTTTTTGCCAGATCAGGATTTTTATCAATGCTGTATTTAAATGATGTATCGCCTTTTAAAGAGATGGTTTCCTTAACACCATGGTGTTTTTCGCTCCACCAGCGGTTGTAAATGCTGTTATCATGATTTCCGGCATTTGAAACCGCCGCTTTAAAGAAATCTGGATACACCAGCATGGCCGCGGTAGACATAAAACCGCCACCGGAGTGACCAGTAATACCCACCTTCGATTCGTCGATAAATGAATATTTGGCAGCCAGTTGCTCAATAGCTGTTTTTTTATCCGCTAAACCATAATCGCGCAGGTTTCCATAGCCATAAGTATGGTACCATTTAGAGCGTGATGGATTTCCGCCGCGGTTGCCTACCGTAATTACGATGTAACCAAATTGAGCCAAACGTTCAGTGCGGTCCATACTTTTGCTGAAAGCTTTATTTACCGCTTCGGTTTGTGGCCCCGGGTAAACATATTCAATGATTGGATACTTTTTATTGGGATCAAAATCGAAAGGTTTATACATTACACCATACAGATCAGTTATCCCGTCATCCGCTTTTACTTTAAAAGGCTCGGGAAATTTGTAGCCCGCTGCCATGAGCAATGAAAGATCGGCTGTTTCCAGATCCATTACTTTTTTGCCCGTTCCATCATAAAGCGTCGCTTTTGGTGCTGTATTTACCCTCGAATAGTTATCTACAAAAAAAGTGTTGTTATCATTCATATTCGCCAGGTGATCAAAGTCACCGGCATTTAATAATTTCATATTCGAACCATCGAAATTGATGCTGTATAAATGTAAGTAATAAGGATCTTCTTTGCCTTCCCTACTATTGGCCGTAAAATACAGTATGCGTTTTTTTTCATCAATATTTACAATACTTTCACAGTGGAAAGCACCTTTGGTAATCTGATTTTTCAGTTTACCATTTTCATCAAAAAGGTAAAAATGTGCCCAACCATCACGTTCACTCCAATGAATCAGCTCTTTACCATCATTAACCAAACCCGGGCGGTTCACTTCAACGTAGGTATTAAAGCGTTCATCAATTAATGGGGTAACCTTGCCTGTGGCAATATCAACAGTACCGATATCAATACGTTTTAAATCGCGGCTGGTACGCGAAAAATAGAACCTGTTATTGTTACCTAACCAGATAGATGGACGAAATTCGTTATCACGGTCTTTATTTAAAGCTGGTTTGCTCCAAACAGATACACTTTGATCTTTAAATGCAGATATATTTAGTTTTTTATAAGATTTTGCGGCAAAATCGAATAATAAAATTTCATCCTGAGGAGCTTCAGATTCTCCGGGCATCTGGTATTTATAAGTTTCTAAAGTGGGGCGGCCAGGTGTAACGCTGTTGATTACCCAAAGGTCTTTTACCTTACGCGAATCGGTGCGGTCTAACACAAAATATTTAGAATTTGGCGACCAGAGCACATAAGCGCCGCGGCGTTTCTTATTGTTTTTTTCGTTCTCCACATTGTTCTCGCCATCGCCGTCACTTCCATAAGAGTAAAATTTTACCCCGTCTTTGGTAAGCTGATGCTCCACAATGGTACTATCCTCTTCATTATTAACTGCTTTTTTGTAGTTGTCTTTATCCATCCAATACAGATTGTAATTGCGGGAAAAGATAATGGCTGAAGAATCGGGTGCTACCGAGCCCCATGATGGTTTAGGCTTGGGTTTACTGAAATTTGGCACCTCGGTTAATTTTGCACTGGCCAGTTCATATTTGAAAGAAAATATTTTCTTCTGCATAGAATCTGCGGCTTTTTTATCCTTTCTATCTTTTTTTAGTTCTTCAACCGTGCTCTTGATTTCGAAAGAAATACTTTTTTCGTCGGCGGCAAATTTTAAATTTTCGAGAGGTAAATGTTCAGCATCAAACGGATCGCGAACAATCAGCGTGATATCTGCAGCAAGTTTAGCATTATCAAACATTAATTTTTTGCTTTTGGCTGCAGGATCTACCAAATACCAGAATTTTCCTTTCGGACTTTCGAAAGTATACCAGAAACGGTTACTCAATTTTAACCAATGCGGATCTACAGCTGTAGAATACACCATCTTTTTCAGCTTATTTGGCGAAAAACGCGAAGCGAGCTGATAATTTGCCTTAGGCTGTGGCTGAATATTTTCGGTTAGGGTAAATGTTTTATTTTGTGCAGCAACAGTTAAGGATATAAACTGCGCGCCCAGCAGAAATTTGTAGAGTTTCTTCATTAAAATTTGTTTGAGTTGCTAAATTATTTAATTAAAGGATATTAAGCAGGCTTTGATATGTAATAAATGCGATAGTTAGCATAATTTCTTACCACTCAAATTAATTATTAACACAATTTATTTTGATAGATAAATAATTGAGGGATTTTATAGTTTTGTACCCATATACACTAACAATGAAATACAGCTTTTTAACCTTAATAACAGCCGGTGCAATTTTATTGGCCAGCTGCCAATCTAAATCACAAACAGACAGTTCTACAGGAAAAGATTCGACTGGGAAAACAACACAAACCAGCGAAAATCCCAAAGCTGCTGCCATTGATGTTTCAAAAATAAAAGTGGCTGATGCTAAAACCATCCTGGCCAGAAAACAAGTCCCGATTTTATGTTACCACCAGGTAAGAAACTGGAAACCCACTGATGGCAAGGTAGGTAAGGATTATATTGTAGAAATCCAGAATTTTAAAGACCAGATGAAAATGCTGGCCGATAGCGGTTACCATACCATTTTACCCGATCAGCTTTACGCTTACCTCAATACCGGTGCTCCATTACCGAGCAAACCCATTATGTTAACCTTTGATGATACTGACATGGACCAATTTACCGTTGTGCGCCCAACGTTAGAAAAACTGGGTTATAAAGCAGTTTATTTCATTATGACCGTTTCAATCGGCAGAAAAGGCAAGTTTGTAGATTACATGACGAAAGAGCAGATTAAACAACTGTCTGACGAAGGAAATGTGATCGGTAGCCACACTTACGACCATAAAAACTTCAAAAAATACGCGGGTAAGGATTGGGAAGAACAACTAGACAAACCAACTAAAAAACTGGAGGAGATTACAGGCAAGAAAATGACCGAATTTGCTTATCCGTTTGGTTTATGGAATGCAGAAGGCATTCCTGAGTTAAAAAAACGCGGTTTCAGAATGGCTTTCCAGTTATCAACCAAACGTGATGAAAAAGATCCGTTGTTTACCATCCGCCGGATTATTGCCAGTGGCTACTGGTCGCCAAAAACCTTAAGCAACAGCATCAAGAATAGCTTTTAAATATAGTCATGATCAAAAGTGCTCTGCTCTATGCTGCAGTTTCTTCGCTACTTTTAACCTCGTGCCAGCCTTCAAAGGCTTCAAAAGAAAAAGTAGCGGTTACAAATGCTACCGAAACGGTTAAAATAGATTCTGCAAACACCAAACCTGCCGATAACAAAACCATTATGGCACGCAGAGAGGTGCCCGTTCTGTGTTATCACCAGATCAGAAACAATATCGCCAGCGACAGCAAAAGAGCACATGATGATATCATTGCTCCCGACAAATTCAGGGAACACATGAAAATGCTGGCCGATAGCGGCTACCATTCTATTCTGCCTGATCAATTGTATAATTACCTGGTTTATGGTGCCAGGTTACCTGAAAAACCCATCATGATCACGTTTGATGATACGGATGAAGATCAATTTACAGTTGGCAATGCTACACTGAAAAAATATGGCTTTAAAGGTGTTTATTTTATCATGACGGTATCGATCGGCAGAAAAGGACGGATCAATTACATGACCAAAGAGCAGATCAAACAACTGTCTGACGAGGGAAATACCATTGCCAGCCATACCTACGACCATAAAAATTTTGCACAATTTACTGATGGGGATTGGAAAACCCAGATTGATGAACCCACAAAAAAACTGGAAGAAATTACAGGCAAAAAAGTAGCATATTTTGCATTTCCTTATGGTGTTTACAAATCATCTACCCTGCACAAGTTAAAGAAACATGGATTTAAGGCAGCCTTTATATTGTCGACAGCCCGAGATGAAAATTATCCGCTTTACACCATCAGGAGGATAATTGATCCGGGAAGATACACGGCAAAAAACCTTTACTATAGCATCAACAAAAGTTTTAATAAAACAAAATCTAAGCAAAGCGGTTAATGATTAAAAATTAAGCGTTGAGGGGTTAAAAGATGGAAGAATTATATTCCAGATGATAACTCAGCATTAAAACCTTTAATCATTGCATTATGAAGTATTCTTTTGTTTTTATTCTTTTTGGATTAGCGATAACACTGGCTTGTAATAACCCTAAAAACGGGAACAACAATAATGCAACTACAGACGGTATAAATGCGACTAAAAAAGAGCTTCCAAAGAGTTTTTACAAAAGGTTAGAAGGCACTATTGCAGGTAAAAAGGTGATCATGCATCTGCAAAGAGTTGATGATCATGATGAAGTGAGCGGTACCTATTATTATGATGGATCATGGCTTAATCTCTCAACTGATACGGTAATCGGCAAAGATAGCATTGTGCTGGCAGAGTATAATTTTTACGAATCGTACTTTAATCAGGATTCAAAATCGCCACTTTTAAAATTAAAGTGGAATGGAAAGGGTTTTGATGGTATATGGGAAAGTGGTGATAAAACAAAAAAATATCCGGTAGCTTTAACAGAAAAATATCCGGAAGGCAGTTATCCATTCAGCATCGGAATTTACAGAGACTCCGTTAAAGCATTTGCTGACCGGACAAAATCTCCTACTGCCGAAATCAGTTTTCAATATCTTGAAAGCAAGAGCAATAATGAGAATAGCAAATGGCTTGATTCAGAACTTAAAAAAATCTTCGGTCTGGAACAGGCCGATCGCTTAACCGGTTTCAAAAATCTGGCAGCTACCTATTTCAGCGATTATAAAACCGAGGTTGCCGAACAGCAAAAAGATGGCCGTGGCAACGAATTTGAGGCCTGGATGAATTATACAGACAATAGTCAGCAAACGGTTAATTACAATGATAATGGTTATGTTGTGGTTGATTTCCTTACCGATACTTACACTGGCGGTGCACACGGAAATTACAACAGCAGCATGATCTGTTTAGATGTGCCGAATAAAAAACAATTGGCACTAACTGATATCATAAAGATAGATTCAAATGTTTTGTCAGGCATTTTAGAACGCAATCTTCGTAAGGAATATAATATCAAAGCAAAAGATGCATTAAGCACCGTTCTTTTTGATGATTTTATTAAACCCAATAATAACTTCTATTTCAATGCCAATGGTATTGCCTTTATGTACAATCCATATGAGGTTGCCAGTTATGCACAAGGACAAATTGTAATATTTATTCCTTATTCGGACGTAAGGACTTATCTGGTGCCAGCCTTTGCAAAGCGGATGGGCGTAAAGTAGTTTGCAGCTTCCAGTTACGGGTTAACAGTTGATCATCACTAAACGGTTAATCGGTTAATGGTTTAAACTAATTAACTGTGAATTGAAAACTGCCAAATGAACACTGGAAATTGCCACCTGCGAACTGTCAACCGCGTTAATCATTTTAAATCTGCGGGAATTTATTGATTAGTCGGTTAATTGTTTAAACTGATTAACTGTGAATTGAAAACTGTCAACTGACACTGGAAACCGCCAACTGAAAACTGTCAACCGCGTTAATCATTTTAAATCTGCGGGAATTTATTGATTAATCGGTTAATTGTTTAAACTGATTAACTGTGAATTGAAAACTGTCAACTGA